>ERZ761602.160-NODE-160-length-165775-cov-6.997417_pt1 | contig 165775 bp, 127 predicted proteins | sample MGYA00512165_ERZ761602 | MGnify/ENA primary metagenome ERZ761602 (study PRJEB28899, sample SAMN02445085) | bioreactor sludge metagenome | biome: EBPR sludge; isolation source: Thorneside wastewater treatment plant | place: Australia: Brisbane, Thorneside... | reverse complement strand
CCGCCGTGCCGCCCGTGTCTTCATACAGGCGGACTTCGGAGTAGGCGTTGGAGTCATTGCCCGTGCCCTGAGCCGTGATGTTGATGCTGTTCAGCGTCGCCGCGCCCAGGCTGTTGGTGGCCAACGTGAAGGTGCCCGCCGAGATTCCATTGCTGCCAGTTCCCGTGGAATTCGCATAAACGTTCTGGGCGGTGCCGGGCGTTGCAGTCACCGTGATGCCCGGGCCAAGCTGGAAGATGAGCTGGATCTGCCAGTTGCCGCTCTGGTCTGTGCCGCCGCCGGTGGTCGAGGCGTAGGTCGTACCCACGCCGTAGACCCGCGAGCGGCCAGAGCCGTTCACGGTCCAGCCGGTGGTGGCCACGGAGTCAAAGGACCAGTCCACCAGCAGTGCCTGTGTGCCGTTGTAGGCAAAACTCGTGGTGCAGGGGTAGCGCGCATAAGTCTGCGAGCCTACGACAATGGTTGCCGGCTGGTAGTTCACCGGTCCAATGCAGGTCGTCAGGGTGCCGGTGTAATTGGTGTCGTAACTCGTGGTCAGCGCCGTGACAGCCAACGTCGAATGCGCAATACGCAGCCTGAAGTTGTTCCACGTCGGCATGGTCGCGGGCACCGACGTCATGGGCACGCGAACCTCGATGAGCTGCGCGCCGGACGTGAGGTTGATCTCGGATGCGCCGTAGGACGTCTGGTAGCGCATGCTGCTGGGCGAATAGCCGAAGGTGTTGAAAGGAAACTGGTTGCCGCTGCTGTAGGTGCCCAGCGTAACGGTTGTTTGTGCGCCAAGGGTGGTCGCAACAACAGCGAACAAGAACATGAGAAGGCTCGCGCGGATCATGAGTCCACTCCTCCAGTCCGGTACAAGAAAACCGCCAGGTATAGCCACAAAGTTTATCGAAAACTGCACCGAGTCCAATCCGTCGCATGCGATACGAACGACGCGCCCTAACCAATTGGTTAGACTCGCCCGGGAACGCCGGAATCTCGGGCTTCCAGGGCATCAGGTATTGATTTGCGGAGGTTCTCAATGGGAAGAACCCGCGTACACAAATGAACATGGAGGACGGCTTGCGCCGTCCTCCATGTTCAGGGTGCCTGCCAGTCTTACTTCACGCTGAAATCGGCGTCCACGACGCGGTCCTTGCCGCCATCGTCCTTCTTGGGCTCTTCGCCGCCGCGATTGAAGTTGCCCTGCGCGCTTGCACCCGCCTGCCCGCCGGGCGCGGCTCCGGCCTTGTACAGCCGCTCCGCCACAGTGTGGCTGACCTTGGTCAAGGCCTCGACGCCGCTCTTGATGCGGGCGATGTCGTCGGTCTTGAGGGCCTCCTCGAGGGCCTTCTTCTTGTCCTCGATGTCCTTCTTTTCGTCCGCGCTGACCTTGTCGCCGTTGTCGCGCAGCATCGCCTCGATGCCGTAGATCAGCTTGTCGCCTTCATTCTTGGCGCGGATAATCTCGATGCGCTTGGCGTCGTCGGCTTCATGGGCCGAGGCCTCCTTCTTCATGCGCTCAATTTCATCCTTGCTCAGGCCGCTGTCCGACTTGATCTCGATCTTCGATTCCTTGCCCGTGGCTTTGTCCTTGGCGCTGACCTTGAGGATGCCGTTGGCGTCAATATCGAAGGTCACGTCAATCTGCGGCACGCCGCGCGGGGCCGGCGGAATGCCCGTGAGGTCAAAGCGGCCCAGCAGGCGGTTCTGCGCCGCGATGGGGCGCTCGCCCTGATACACCTGCACCGTGACGGCCGTCTGGTTATCGGAAGCCGTGCTGTAGGTCTGGGTTTTGCTCGCGGGAATGGTCGTGTTCTTGGGAATCAGCACGTTCATTTCACCGTGCTGCACCTCAATGCCCAGCGAAAGCGGCGTGGCATCGAGCACCAGGATTTCCTTGAACTCGCCCGTGGCAATGCCGGCCTGGATGGCGGCACCCAGAGCCACGACTTCGTCAGGGTTCACGCCGCGGTTGGGCTCCTTGCCGAAGATATCCTTGCAGATCTGCTGCACGCGGGGAATGCGGGTCGAGCCGCCCACAAGGAGCACTTCGTCGATGTCGCTCTTGGAGATCTTGGCCTCGCGCATGGCCTGCTCGCAGGGGCCCACCAGACGGCGGAACAGGGGCTCCGTGAGCTGCTCGAACTTGGCGCGTGTAATGGTCATCTGAAGGTGCTTGGGACCCGTGGCGTCAGCCGTGATGAAGGGCAGGTTGACCTCGGTCTGCATGGCGCTGGAGAGGTCGCACTTGGCCTTCTCCGCGGCTTCCTTCAGGCGCTGCAGGGCCATCTGGTCCTTGCGCAGGTCAATGTTGTTCTGCTTCTTGAACTCGTCGGCGATGTAGTCGATCAGCATCTGGTCCCAGTCGTCGCCGCCCAGGTGACCGTCGCCGGCGATGGACTTCACGATGAAGGCGCTGTCGCCGTCGACGTCGCTGGCCTCCAGCACGCTGACGTCAAAGGTGCCGCCGCCGAGGTCAAACACCAGGAAGGTGCCGGTTTTCTTCTTCTCAAGGCCAAAGGCCACCGCCGCTGCCGTGGGCTCGGGCAGCAGTCGCAGGACCTTCAGGCCCGCGATCTCGCCCGCTTCCTTCGTGGCCTGGCGCTGGGCATCATTGAAGTAGGCCGGCACCGTGATAATCGCCTGCTCGACCTTTTCGCCCAGGTAGGCCTCGGCCGTCTTCTTCAGGTCGGCCAGCACCATGGCGCTGATCTCCTGCGGCGTGTAATCCTTGCCGTGGATGCGCACCTTCACCGGCTCGTGGGCCGCGCCCACAATCTGGTAGGGCACCAACTTTTCCTCGGCCTCCACTTCGTTGTGCCGGCGGCCCATGAAGCGCTTGATGCTGAATACCGTGTTCCTCGGGTTCGTGATGGCCTGGCGCTTGGCCATGTAGCCAATGGCTCGCTCGCCGTTCTCCATGAAACCCACCACGCTGGGCGTAAGGCGATGGCCCGCAGGCGAGGCAATGACCTTGGGCTCCTTGCCCTCCATCACACACACCACCGAGTTCGTCGTTCCCAGGTCAATTCCGATTGTCTTGGCCATCGCAGTACCCTCGTTTTGCGGCCCTGCCGCACCTTCTTTTGGCCGCCAAAGCGCGGCATGCGAAAGTGTGATGCAAGCGCGGTGCCAACGACCGTGACTGATTGTGTAAGTACTGGTGTGGAAGCTATTTGGTGAATGGCACCTGGTATCGCCATGCCAAAATGGCTGCGAGCGGCAGGAGGTTGGCGCGGCTTCAAAGTCGAGTCTGCCAATTCGGCGCGGGCGGGTTGGTGGCCCGTTCCCACCACTGGGCAAGGGGCCAGACCACCGCAAAGCACACCGCCACGCAGGCAAAGCCCACCAGAACATCTGTGGCGTAGTGATAGCCAAAGTAAATCGTGGCCACGGTCAGGCCCGCCACCAGGGGCAGATAGGCCCAGCCCACGCGCCGGTGCATGATCAGGGCGACCAGCAGACAGGTGATGCTGGTGGCCACATGCCCCGAAGGAAAGGCATCCCAGCGGATGATCTCCTGCCGGTCGAGAAACACAGAGAACTCGTTGGCCCAGAACCAGCCGCCCTCTGCGGGCAGCCACGCGCTCCAGCTACCCTCGAATCTGGGCCCCGTGGCGGGCACCAGGATGTAGAGCACGTAAGTGATGAGCAGGCTGCCAATGGCCATGGCAGTGGCGAGACGGGCCCGTTGCCAGTTGCCCCGGATGATCTGGGGCAGCGCCGCGACAAAGGGGCAGATGTAGTAGCCGATGTAGCAGTAGAACAGCACAAACGAGAGGCCTGGGGTGTGGAACTGACGAATCCACGCCGGCAGGTACACGCCAAACAACGAGATGTCGAGCTGCTTGAGGGCAAGGTCAAAGTAAGTGGCGGCGCGGTCATAGTTCTGCGCTGGGTCAAAGGCCGGATGGGACTCGACACCGGGAACGCCCGAAACGACGGCCATGAAAGACCCCAGACCCTGAAACAGCGTCGGGGCGAGCACCGCCGGCGAAAACGTGTAGAGCAAATTGGCCAGGCGCAGCCAGAGGGGCGCCGCGCGGCCCTGAGCATAGTAGTCGCGCTGGAACACGATGGCGAAGCGCTGAAGCACCAGGTAAATGCCGAAAAACAGGGCCAGCTCGGTAATCAGAGTCAGGTGGGGCTTGAGGGCCCAATCAAAGCGGGGCGAGGTTTCATACAGCCTCAGGGAAGGCCAGCACCAGGACAGGAGGGCCCAGACCAGCAACGACCCGGTGAACCCCAGGTAAAAAATGTCCAGCAGCATGAACTGGCGGCGCAGGGCCCAGAACAGGGAAGCCTTGGCAGGCGCCTGGCCACGCGCAACCGAAACTGCCTGATCTAGGGTCGCGGCGCGGCCTGACATCATTCTTCCGGAGTCTGACCGCTTTTGACCCACTGGGCCGCACGGTCTTTGAAGGGCTTGAGCTGTGAACCCAGCATTGAAATGACCCCGGCAATGACGCCGGCATCATCAAGCAGTCCCGCAATGGGGATGGTGTCCGGCACGACGTCGGCCGGGCTGATGAAGTAAAGCAGGGCGGCAATGGCGGCGCCCTTGGCCACAAAGCTGACGGCAGGGTCCGTGATGAAGTAGTAAAGCGCGACGGCGTCCTTGCCGAAGGGGACCTTGCCCGCAAAGGCCTTCATCTTGCTCCAGAACCTGGACTTGGCCTGGTTGAGGTCTTCGACGGTGGCTTCACGTTCAACGCTGGCGGCGGGCATGGCGGGCTCCCTTGGTTGGCTGTCACTCATGATTGCAAACCCAAGGGGCCCGATTGCGGGCAGAAAGGATAACGTTCCCGCCCTGCCTTGTTAATCACTTTGGATCGGTCCTCACAGGCTGCCGCCCGGAGCACAAAACAGGGCGGCCAGGGATGCGGCATCGGTCACGGGTGCCTTGCAGGCGAAATGCTCGCACAGATAGGCTGCCGGTTTGCCTCCCACAGGGCCTTGGGCCTTGAGAGCCGGAATGACCCGCTCGATGGCCTCGCCATCATGGAGCGCCAGCACGGCGCGCGGCAGGAAGCGCCGCTGTACCGTCGCCAGCAGGGCCTGGGTGCCTTCATGGTGGCGCGGCCCGGCGATGACGATTTCCTGCATGGGCTCCATCAAGAGCTGGGCGGCCGTGAGGGCAAAGGGGTGGCTCTCGGGCCGGGCGTTGATTTCACCGGCGAAGGCCTCGAGGGTCTGGCGCGCCAGCGTCACCATCGACTCATCTTGTGTCAGCCGGCCCACACGAACCAGGGCCAGGCAGGCCGCGGCGTTGCCGCTGGGGATGGCACCGTCATAGAAGCTGCGCGAGGGCGCAATGAGCCGCTCGGGATCGTCCTTGCCCTGGGTGTGGAAGACTTTCTCCTGCTCGTCGCGGAACAGGCGGACCATTTCGCGGCAGAGGCGCTGCGCCAGTTCCAGGCGGGCGGGCTCGAAGTCGGCCTGATACAGATCCAGCAGGCCCTGGGCGAGAAAGGCGTAATCCTCGAGAAAGCCCAGGATGCCGGCCTGGCCCTTGCGGTAGCGGTGGAGCAGGCGGCCCTCCCGCATCAAAGTGCTGGCCGCGAAATCAGCCGCTTTCTGCGCCGCTTCAATCCAGCCAGGTTCCCCCAGGGCGGCCCCGGCGCGCGCGGCCGCGCCGATCATCAGACCGTTCCAGTCCGTGAGGACCTTGTCATCCAGCAGGGGGCGCACCCGCCTCGAGCGCAGGGCCAGCAGCTTGCGGCGCAGGGGCGCAAGCCGCGCCTGGGCGTCCGGTGCGGGCAGCTTGGCATGCCAGGGCAGGTGCAGGATGTTGGAACCGCTTTGCTGGTGGGTGGCCTCATCACGGAAATTGCCGCCTTCGCGGCAGCCGTAGGTGCGGGCAAAGAAGTCCCCATCGTCTTCACCCAGGGCGTCCACCAGTTCCTGCCAGGTCCAGACGTAGAACTTGCCCTCTTCGCCTTCGCTGTCGGCGTCTTCGGCGCTGTAGAAGCCGCCGCCTTCATCGCGCAGGTCACGCAGCACGTAGGCCATGATGTCGCGGCAGGCATCGGCGTAGAGGGGCTTGCCCGTGATCTGGAAGAGCTCGCGGTAGAAATCGAGCAGCAGGGCCTGGTCGTAGAGCATCTTCTCAAAGTGGGGCAAAAGCCATTCGCGGTCGGTCGAGTAGCGGTGGAAGCCGCCGCCAAGGTGGTCATGGAGGCCGCCCTGCCACATGGCCTGTGCCGTGTGCTCGGCCATGGCAAGATGATCCTGACCGGGCAGGCGCAGCAGCAGGCTGACCGCGTGGGAGCGGGGGAACTTGGGGGCGCGGCCAAAGCCGCCCAGTTCGGAGTCATAGAGGGCCCGCATGGTCTCGCCAAAGCGCTTGAGGGCGCCCGGCTCAAGGGCGCCGGGGTTTTCAGGCAGGCCCTGGGCATTGAGCCACTGGGTGACGCTTTGCGCCTGTTCCAGCAGGCGCGGGCGTTCCTGCTTCCAGAGTTTGCCCAGCTCCCGCAGCAGCGTGGGAAAGCCGGCGCGCCCGTAGCGGTTTTCCGGGGGCAGGTAGGTGGCGGCGAAGACGGGGCGCTGGTCGGGCGTGAGGAAGAGGCTCATGGGCCAGCCTCCGTGGCCTCCCGTGAAGGCCTGTACCACGCTCATGTAAATGTTGTCGATGTCTGGTCGCTCTTCACGATCGACCTTCACGCTGATGAAGCTCTCGTTCAGCAGCCTGGCCGTGGCTTCGTTCTCGAAGCTCTCGCGCTCCATGACGTGGCACCAGTGGCAGGTGGCGTAGCCGATGCTCAGGAAGACGAGCTTGTCCTCGTCGCGGGCGCGCGCAAAGGCCTCCGGGCCCCAGGGATACCAGTCCACGGGGTTATGCGCATGCTGGAGAAGGTAGGGGCTCTGCTCGTGGGCGAGGCGGTTGGGGCGCTTGGCGTTCATGTCCATCCTGCAAGGTCAGGTGTAAAGCCCCTTCTGCCCGATGTATTCGATGACAGCATCCGGCACGAGATAGCGGATGCTTTTGCCCGCGAGCAACCTCTCGCGCATCTCGCTGGAGGAAATCTGCAGCAGCGGCGTCTTGACGCACAGATCCCGCACGCGCTTTGCCGCTTCGTCGCCAAAGGCGGCGCGCAGGGACTCAAACACTTCCCAGCCAAAGCCGGGCCGCAGCACGGGAATGACATCTGCCAGGCGCAGGAGTTCGGCCCCTTCGCGCCAACTGGGAAGATCGGCCAGCATGTCGCCGCCCACGATGAAGGCGGGCCGACGAATGCCCTGGGCGATGAGTTCCCGCGCGGTGTCGATGGTGTAGCTTTTGCCGCCGCGCCTCAGTTCGCGGTCATCGACATCAAGGCCCGGATTGCCTGCCACGGCCAACTTGGCCATGGCCAGCCGGTGGGAGGCTTCGATGGCCTGCTTGCCCTGGGCGTGGGGAGGCTCGGCGGACACCAGCAGGTGAACGCGTTTGAGTCCGCGGGCCTCGCGCACGCGTTCGGCGAGCACCAGGTGGCCGATGTGCGGGGGGCTGAAGCTGCCGCCAAACCAGGCCTCGCTCATGGTGCGCTTTCGGGCCCGGCAACTGCAGGAGCCTTGGCAAAGCGCGCGGCGTAGTCCGGGTCCAGGTCGACGACGACGGCGGTGCCGTAGGCCAGGACTTCCGTCACGCCGGGGCCCACCTCGTTGGCGTCATATCGCATGCCGATGATGGCATTGGCCCCGGCGGCGGAGGCGTGCTGCCGCATGAGGTCAAAGGCCTCCTGGCGGGCCTGCTCGCAGAGTTCCGTGTAGATCGTGATGTTGCCGCCAAAGAACGTCTGGATGCCGGCGGCGAAGTTGCCCACGGCGCTGCGGGATCGAACCACGATGCCGCGCACGATGCCGCGGTGCGCGATGATGCGGTACCCCTGCAATTCGAAGGCGGTGGTGATGAAGCCAAGGTCAACCATGGGGGCGGGTGAGCTCATGGTGCCAAGGGTTCATTGGCGGGCCCGAGTTGTCAACGCCAAGCCCAAGTCCGCGGGCATGGCCCCGCCCACGGTGCAAAGAGGCCGGATTTTCCCAACGACAAAGGCGCTGCGGCGTTTTATCACCCTGCACACACAGGATTTACCCAGAACACGCCCGGCGTGTGGAGAACCGCGATGCGCAAAGCCCTGTTTCTCGTCATGCTGCCGCTGCTGGCTTCCGCACTGGCTGCGCAGCAGCCGGCAACACCCAGCCTGTTTCTGAAGGGCGAAACGCGCGATATCCAGATTGAAGAGATGATCCGCTGGACTGCGGAATACCAGAAGCTCAAGTTCCTCTATCAGCCGGCGCAGGTGAAGGGCACGGTCACCATTGTGGGCCCCAGCGAAGGCTTCGAGATTCCAAGCACGGCGTTCTTCTCCGTGCTCCAGACCTTCCTCAAGCAGTTCAGGCTGATTCTCAGCCCCTTCGGGCAGGACACCGCGCAGTCCGTGCGGTTCTACGAAATCATCCAGGCGACGGAGGCCATCACCCAGACCGACAAAGTCATCTTCATGGATGACATCTCCAAGTGGACGGACACCACGGCCGACTTCGTCACCATGGTCGTCAACCTGAAGTACGCCGACGCCAACGCCGTGCGCGCCGCGCTCCAGAACCTGATGGCTCGCCAGGGCGGCAGCGTGAACCCCATTCAGGGCGTGAACGCGCTTATTCTGGCGGACTACAGCTACAACATCCGCCGACTGGCCCAGATCATTTCACTGATGGACCAGCCCCCCCGCTCGCCGCGCCTCGAGGTCATCAACATCGACAACATTGACGCCGAAGAGCTGGTGCAGAGCCTGAACAACCTGCTGACGCAGCGCCGCACGCTGCAGGCCGGCCGCCAGCAGCGGCCCGGCTCCACGGACGACGAGACCCTGGTGAGCGTGGAAGTAGCGCCTTACGTCAATGCCATCATGGTGACGGGCTTTGACTCGGGCATTGAACTCGTGCGCGAGCTGGTCGCCAAGCTGGACATCAAGATTCCCGGCGCGGCTACCACGGGCCGCATCCATTACTATCCCTGCAAGAACGTGAAGGCCGAGGACCTGGCCTCGACGCTCACGGAGCTGCTGGGCGTGGGCGTGCCCCTGGCGACGCAGCCCGGCGGCGTGCAGCCCATTCCCGGTGCGACCACGGCCAACAACCCCAACGCGCCGACGATTGTCAGCGACATCAACACCAACAGCCTGCTGGTGATTGCCACGCCCAGCGACTATGTCGAAATCCGCAAGATCATCGAGAAGCTGGACGTGCGACGCCCGCAGGTGCAGATCGAGGCGGCCATCCTTGAGGTCCGCAACGACGACGACTTCCAGTTCGGCGTTGAAATCGCAACCGTGGACGGCTTTGCCAACGCCAGCAAAGAGCCGCGCGCCAGCTTCGGCACCAGCTTCGGCTTCAGCGAGATTGTGGACAGCTCGGGAGTTCCCATCGGCACGGGCGGCGGCATTCCCGCCGGCCGCAACCCGATTTTCGGCACGGGCGGCCTGTTCACCCTGACCAAGGGCAGCGGCTTTGACATTCCCCTGCTGGTGCGCTTCCTCAAGACCCAGGCCGATGCCAACATCCTTTCCCAACCCAGCCTGACGGTGAACGACAACAGCTCGGGCACCATTGAGATCAACACGGAGCTACAGCTCGTGCAGTTGAACAACCTGGGCACGGGCTCGGGCACGACCACCACCGCCGGTGACTTCGTTGAGGCAGGCATCACCCTCACCGTGACGCCCCAGATCAGCCAGGATGACTATGTGACGCTCGAGATCGACCTCGACATCTCGGCCTTCGTGGGCGAGGCGCCCAACAGCGGCGTATCCCCGCCGCGCTCCCGCCGCCGCATCACCACGCTGGTCACCGTGCCCAACGGAAACACCATCGTGATTGGCGGCCTGAAGAGCGCCGAAAGCAGCAAGAGCGTCAGCAAGATTCCCCTGCTGGGTGACATCCCCCTGATCGGCGAACTGTTCAAGAGCCAGCGCACGGTGCAGCGCCAGACCAACCTGTACATTTTTGTGCGGCCCAGGGTCTTGCGCGACGCCAACTTCAACGACATGCGCGAACTCAGCCGCGAAGCCCTGCAGGACGCCAAGAAAGGCATGCTCGATGTTCCCGCCAATCGCGAGTTCATTGATAACGCCCTGAAGGATTACGAAAAGCGCAAGAACGTGCCCCCGGGCACGCCGTCGCGCAGCTTTGACTACCGCGGCATCGAGAAGAACAAGTAAGCCGCCACATCGCAAAGCCGGGGCGACCTGCGAGGTCGCCCCGCTTCGTTGGCGCAGTCACGGACCCGCCTGAGCCGGCCCGCGGAAAGTTCCCAGGCGCGGGTCAGGCCTCCAGGGCAAAGCAGGGCATATAGCCGTCCGTCGCGCCCATGCCGTGTGCTTGCCGGCTCACCGCAATGAAGCCCACTTCGTAGGGCTGGGGAAAGTCCGCCACTTCGAGGTCGATAGCCTTCTGGGGGTGCATGCCCTGGGCCATACGGCTGTAAACGCGGAAAGCCCCCATGCGCTTGATGCACAGTTCTCCGTGGCCCGTGGCGCAGACCGCCCCGTGCTCGCCCGCGTAAACCCCGGCCCCGTAAATGGGCGTGTCGCCGATGCGGCCCGGCAACATCATGCTCGTGCCCCCGGTGCTGCAGCTTACGGCAAACGTGCCGTCAGCCGCGCGGGCCACGGCACCGATCGTTCCGTGAAACTGGATGTTCTTCCAACCCTGCTCATAGGGGCGAAGCTGCCCGCTGGCCAGGCGCTCGCGCGCGGCTTTCCAGCGCTTTAGCGCCTTTTCCGTCACCATGCTGGCCTCAGGAAAGCCCTTCTGGCGGGCGAAGCGGGTCGCGCCCTCGCCGCAGAGCATGACGTGGGGCGTGGCCAATAACGCGCGGGCGACCAGCACCGGGTTTCTGGTGGCCCGCAGGCACGCCACGGCGGCAAAGCGACCGTCACTGGTGGCGACGCTGGCGTCCAGCTCAAGGGAGCCGTCCAGCCTCAGGTTGGCGCCGGTGCCCGCGTTGAAGCGCGGGTCATCTTCGAGCACCATGGCCGCGGCAATCACAGCCTCCAGAGCGACGTCCGCCCCGGCTGTCTTCAGCCAGGACACCCCGGCTTCGCAGGCCTGGCCGCAGGCTTTGACGGCTTCGGCGCGGGCGCCTTCGCTTTCGGGAGCGTCTGGAGTGGGGCGGCCGGCGCCGCCGTGGGTGAGGATGACGGGTTTCATGCAGGGTCTCGATGAGGCCGCGACGGGCAGGGCCGGAGCGGGGCGGCACGATGCTACTTGTCCCGCCTGCCCTTGACCATGAGGCCCAGCACCAGGCCCATGGCGGAAAAGGCGATGCCGAACGGAATCAGCCGCCCCTTCCAGTCGTCCTTGTTGTACCAGGCGTCGTCGGCCAGGTTGTCCAGAGGCGTGTCGAAGTCCAGGTTGGGAATGGCCGCGTAATGGCCGCCGAAGGTTTCCGGGAACACATCAAAGACGCCCACGCTTTTGCCCACGGTGTGCACCCCCGTAGCCTGGCCGACCAGCTCGGCAAAGACCCAGGGCATGACCCACACGAACAGCGCCGAAAGCATCAAACCAAAGATCAACCCGCGGATGGGCGGCGGGCCCCACTGCGTTTTGGCCACGCTGCCCCCATAGGCCCAGGAGGACCCAAAGCCAATGGCCAGGGCCAGGGGTATGCCCGCGATGTAGGGCATCTTGCGCACGAACCAGACGCCCAGCCAGCCGCAGAAATTGACATCCATCAGCGCCAGCAGCACAACGGCGCTGAGCGAAGCTATGAGGCCCGCAATCAGGTGCATTCTGGTCTGTTCGTTCATGCCGGGCTCCCGCGACGATGCTTGATTGTCACTGCGGCGGCGGCGCAAGTCAAAGGCCCCCTGCCGCGCCTTTGGGGTCCGGCCCCCGGCCGACCAACGCCGGACGAATGGACTTCCTCGGCACCCTGCTATACTCGGGCCATGGGTATGCGCGACCACGAAAAGGCCGAAACCCCGGGTAACGGCCGCCACGTCTACATCGCCGACCTCGAGCCGGGGAAGCTGCGGGGCATCTATCTGGTCACAGAGTGCCGCAACCTCACGGCGCGCAACGGCAAACCCTATCTGGCCCTGACGTTGAAGGACAACTCCGGCGCCATCTCGGCCAAACGCTGGGACGCGACAGAAGAAGACGTGCAGCTGGCGCGGCCGGGCGCCTACATCGAACTTTCAGGCAGCGTCGAGCTGTACAAGGACACGCCCCAGATCGTGATTGAACACCTGCGGGTGGCGCCGGCTGAGGCCGTGAACCCCGAGCACTTTGAGGCCCCCCCCGCCTTTGACCCCGAGCAGCTTCTGGCCGAAGTCACGGCCATTTTGAGGGGGCTTGGCGACGAACACTACCGCCTGGTGGCCGAAGCCTACCTCAACGACGAGGCGTTCATGGCCCGCTTTGGCGTGGGGCCAGCCGCGCGCATGATGCACCACCCCTACAAGTTCGGCCTGCTTGAACACGTGCACAGCGTGATGAAACTGGGCGAGATGCTCTGTGATCACTACGCATGGTGCAACCGCTCGCTCGTGCTGCTGGGCCTTTTCCTGCACGACTCGGGCAAGGTCGTCGAGCTGATAGGTGAAAACGTGCCCGGCTACTCCGTCGAGGGCGAGTTGCTGGGTCACATCACGATCGGCATCAACCTGCTGGACCGCAAACTTCAGGAGCTGGGTGAACAGGTGCCGCACTCCAAGGGGGTGCTGCTCAAGCACATTATCCTGAGCCACCACGAGAATGCGGAGTTCGGCAGCCCCAAGCCTCCCATGCTGGCCGAAGCCCAGATCGTGCACGCCATCGAGGCGCTGGACGCCAAGATGAACGCTTTTCTGCGCGAGAAAGACCTGCCCGCCGAGCAGCAGGACGCCACGGGGACACTGCGTTACAGCAAGCTGCTCAAGCGCCGCATCTACGCCCCACCGGCCTGAGATCCATCAGGCCGGGAGTTCGACGTGGCTCTTGGCGCGCAACTCGTAGCGGTACTTCAGTTCTTTGGTGCCGTGCGGCTCCAGGGTCATCAGCCGCTTCATCATGCCGTCTTTGTCGGCGGCCCATTCGCGGGGCTCGGCAGGGCGCACTTCCAGCCCCTCGATTTCACTCACGGGCAGGCGTTCGACGATTTCCAGACTCCGGGCCTGGTCGCCGAGGTTGCTCAGGTAGAGTGTCACCTCGCGGGTGACCGTCTGGGTGCCGGTCAGCATCGCGCTTTCGCGCTTTTCTTCCTGGCTGCGGCGGCAGCGCACGCCGTCCTCGGGTCCAAAGCCCAGCTCAAAGTTCTCGCCCTGCCCCACAAAGTCGAGGCGGGAACGCCCCACCAGCGAAGGCCCGCGGGCCACCTGCACGGGGCCGGCCAGCAGCGGGACCTTGCCGCGGTTGACGCAGCGTGCCCGCAGGTGGGCAACAGGCGCGCGCTCGGCCATCAACACGCGTGAAACCTCAGCCTCCAGCTCGACTCTGGCAATCTCCACGCGCAGGGGCCGTCCCGTGCTCGGAAGGCGGACCTTGTCGCGGGCAGAAAACTCCAGGGGTTCGCCGCCGTCGTCCACGCCCGGCATATCCGTCGCCTGAGGAGCGCGGGCCACGGCAATGGCCTGCTCGCGCATCTCGACCACGACCTTCTTCTTCTCCTCCGGCGTCTTCTTGCGCTTGGTCAGCAGGTCGTCGGCGAGCAGGGGCGGGCTGCCGGCCTGGGCCGGGCGCGCCGTCGAGAACGACGCCTCGACCTGCTCCCAGTCTTCGCCCGTGCGCTGCCACACGGTGGCAAAGGTCTGGAGGCTGACCTTGCCGGTGCTTCTCGAGGCATCAAAGTCCAGCCGGGCCAGATGCTCCGGCCGCCACAGGGCCGCCGCGGTACGGTAGGTAACGCTGACCTCGATGTCAGCGCCCGGGGCGCCCTCGATCAGCACCTCAATGCCGGCCTCCAGCCGCGGGTGCTGGGCGCTCAGCGAGTCCCGCTTGTGCTGAAGCTCGGCCTGCTCGGCCTCCAATCCCTCGATCTCGAGCTGCACCTTGATCCAGTGGGCGAGTTCGTCTTGCTCGGCGGCCAACAGATCGTTGTAGGCCCTGGTCCAGCTCTCAAGCGGCGCCTCGGCCGAAAAGCGCGGAATGCGGGCAATCCCTGCCGTCCAAGATTCGAACAGCTCCCCCTGGTAGCGCAGGCGCTTTTCATGGCGCGAAACAACCTGGCGCAGGGTCTCGAGCTGCGACTCCAGCCGGGCGCCCTCGGCCTCAATCTTGTCAATTTCTGCGCGGGCCAGTTCCTGGGCACGAATCATGCGCCGGTGCACCCGCGCCGCCAGCACCCGCGCGTTCTTTGCCCCGGCCTGAACGCTTCGATCGTCCACCAGCGGCGTCACGCCGGATACCCGCACCCACTGGCGCTCTTCTGTGACGCGCACCTGCGCCAGGCGCGTGACCTCGGCTCGATCCTCAAAGAACCTCACATGCTGCGGCAGCGAGACAAAGACTGGCGTGGGGTTACTCACGGCGGTTGCCTCCCGTCAGCTCGCTGCCTGATGACAGCACGATAGTGTACTCCATAAGCAGCGAGGCCTTGCCTGACGCCTTGACCGCCAGGCGGAACAGCTTGCCGCCCTTGACGGGCGTGCCGCGCGACTTCTGGTCGTAGTCTTCTGGCTTGGGCTCTGCCCGTGTCAGACTGACTGAGATTTCCTTGTCGGCGGTCACGGGCAGACGCTCGATGACTTCCACGCTGACGTCTGCGGCCAGGGAGCTGGTCACGTCCACGCTGACCTGATGCTGCACGGCGGTGTTGCCGCCGAGCATGCCGCGGCTTTCCTCGCTCGTGCGGACGTTGCGGGCCACGCGCAGGCGTTCTTCCACGCCCAGGCCGATGCGGAACCGGCCGCCCCGGTCCACGCCGTCGATGGAGGTGGTCGTCAACAGCAAGCCCTCCACGAACACATCTACGGGTCCCGGAAGCAGCGGGGCCTGCAGGGGGTTGGCCAGCTCCACTTCGCGGTACACGCGGTCGTCTTGCGTGGCCACGCACACAAAGCGCATGGAGCAGGGCGTTTCGCGCGCCGACAGAAACACTCGATGGGCCCGCCCGCCAGAGGGGATTTCCACCTTGCCCTCGGCGGAGTACTGGTGGTCAAAGAGGCCCCGCGTTTCGCACACGTCGCGCGCCGCACTCGCGGCAGGCTCGTGGACCTCCGCCGGCTCCGCGGCGGCATCCTGGGTTCGTATCAGGCGTCCTCGCCGGGCGCGCTGGGAGAAATCGCCCAGGGTCAGGGCGTCGAAATCCAGCCACTGCTCCGAAGTTTCAAATGGCGGCGGAGGAGCCGCAGGCTCCGCCATCGGCACGCCGCCGGCCAAGGCCCCGCCGCCCGGCGCTCCCCGCATAGTCATGGGCGCCGCGGCCACGGGCGAGAAATTGGCGGCCTGCATGGGCATTTCCGCCACCTTCGAGGAAAGCATGTCGGCTTCGGGCGCGGGCTCGCCCGAGTCGTAGTCCGCGCCCTCGTATTCGTCCTTCAGGGACTTCTCGCGCTCGTCGACCTGGCTTTTCCTGGCCGCCAGGGCACGGGGGGCGGGCGGCGGCAAAGGCTTGGGCGAAAGCGAGCCCACAGGCAGGGCGCCGCCAAACGCGGCGTCAAAGCCCGCAAACATGCTTTCGAGCCCCTCCGGCGGGGGTCGGTAGCCCTTGCTTCGGGGCTGCTGTGCCCGCCCCAGACGCAGGGAAGGCAGTTCGGGCAATCGAATGTCCTGGATCATGTCCGCCGTGCAGAGACTGACCAGAATGCCGGACCAGTCCTCCTGCGTGTTCTGCGACACGAAGGCTTCCAGGCCGAACTCCGCACGCCGGCCCTGGTCAAAGATGCGAGCGGAATAGGCCGGCCACCAGCGCGCGGCCATGACGGCATAACTCACCTCCAGCGAGCGGAGATGGGCCGAGCCCGCGCACAGGGCAATTTCGACCTCGCGCCGGGGCTGCCCCTGCTGGGGCGACGCGCCATCCACCTCCAGCTGTTCGATAGACCGCTCCACTTCGGTGCGCCTGCGGTTCAGCTCCAACAGTTCCTGGTCCAGCTTGCAGGTCAGCTCATGAATGAGGGCGCTGACGGCCAGCGCGTCGGCCATGCGGCCGGCCACGTTCCTGTCCGACTTCTTGTTCAAGATGGCGTTGGCCAGGGCCAGTTCCGCCAGGTGGTCGCGCCGGTGGCCCGCCCGCTCCAGGGCAACGTCCAGTCGCTGTTCCTCCGCCCGCAAAGCGCTCAACTCACCGGCGCGGCTTGGCCGTGGCGCGGGCTGCGGCCCCACGACGCGCGAGGAAAGCCCCGAGATGCCGCGCTCGCCGTCCACGTGGGTGCGCAGGCTACCCGCCTGGGCTGCCGCGGGAATGGTCAAGGTGAGCGTGCACGGCTCAGGCGGCAGGGTCAGCGGCAATTCGATGCGGCGCGTGACGATGGCGCCGCGCGCATAGACGGTCACGCGCGAGATGGCGCTGGAACAGGCGAAGGTTTCAGGCATGGGCGCACTATACTCAAGTTCGGACCAATGTCGGAGCCTCGGGCCCGCTTCAGGGTTCGCCAAATCGTGCGCAGCAGCATCACGGTGACTTCAGGCCGGGGTGGTCCGTTTCAATGACGTCCACACCCCAGCGCGCCAGGCGAACATAGTCGGCCCGCCGGTTCACCGTCCAGGCGCCGGCCTGCAGTCCCAGTTGGTGAAGGCGCGCCACGCGCAGGCGGGTCAGCCGCCTGTAGTCCACGGCCAGGCCCTGCAACTGGAGCCGGCGGGCGGCTTCGAGCGCCATCAGCCACTGGCGTTCATTCTCGGGGCTGACCACGAGCTGGACATGCAGGCGCGGCCGGCACTGGCGCAGGGCGGCGCAGATTCTCGCGGAAAACGAGCATGCCCAGGCCCGGGCCGAGGCCAGCAGGGGCGCGCAGGCGCGGGCCAGCGCGAGGTCGCGCGGCGGCGTGGTTTGCTTGAGTTCGACGAGGGGGCGAAATCCCCGGCCGCCAAGCTTCAGCGCGTCCTGCAGCCTGAGCAGGCGCTGGTCTGAAAACCGTCGCTCAAACCAGCTGCCGACGTCCAGGCCGCTCAACTGGCGCCAGGGCAAGCTGTCCACGCGGCGATTGAGGCCGGCAAGACGCTTGAGATTGCGGTCGTGGATCACGACGGGCACGCCGTCACCACTCAGGTGCACGTCGCACTCAAAGCCATCGGCGCCCATCGAGCGGGCGAGCGCAAAGGCGGCCGCCGTATTCTCCGGCGCCAGGGCGCTGGCGCCCCGATGGGCGAGGATGATTGGGGCCATGGGCAGAGTCTATCAGGGCAGCCTGGGACTGGCGCAAATCGACGAACTGGACCTTTTTTGTCGGGGGGCATGTTATCGTTTCGCTCCCCAACCGCAGGTACACCCATGGCATCCACCGAAATCATCATACGCGGCGCCAACGAGCACAACCTCAAGAGCGTCAGCGTGACCTTGCCGCGCGACAAACTCGTTGTGGTCACCGGTCTCTCCGGCAGCGGCAAAAGCTCGCTGGCCTTCGACACCATCTACGCCGAAGGCCAGAGACGCTACGTCGAGTCCCTGAGTGCTTATGCGCGCCAGTTCCTGGGCCAGATGCAGAAGCCCGATGTCGATCACATAGAGGGATTGCCGCCCACCATCGCCATTGAGCAGCGCCAGGCGGGCCACAATCCGCGCTCGACCGTCGCCACCACGACCGAGATTTACGACTACCTGCGCCTGCTATTTGCCCGCGTGGGCGTGCCGCACTGCCCCAAATGCGGGCGCGAGGTGGGGCGCCAGAGCGCTGAGCAGATGGTGGACACGGTGATGACCTGGCCCGAGGGCAGCAAGCTGGTGCTGATGGCGCCCCTGATCCGCGGGCGCAAGGGCGAACACCGCGACGCCTTCGCCGCCATCATGCGCGAGGGTTTCGTGCGGGCCCGCGTGGACGGCCGTCTGACCGAGGTCAACGCCAAAAGCAGCGCCGGCGACAAGAACGTCAAGCACGACGTGGAAGTCGTCATCGACCGCATCGTGCTCAAGCCCGAGGTGCGTTCGCGCCTGAACGAGGGAGTGGAAACCGCGCTGAAGCTGGGCAACGGCATCTGCATCGTGGCGCGGCAGGAGGGCGAGCGCCTTCACGACACTGTGTTCAGCGCGCGGATGTTCTGCCCTGACCACCCCGAAGAGCCCATGGGCGAGCTCGAGCCGCGCCTGTTTTCGTTCAATTCTCCCTGGGGCGCATGCCAGACCTGCCACGGCCTGGGCACCAATACCGAAATCTCCATAGACCTCGCCGTGCCCGACGGTCGCAAGACCCTGGCGGAGAACGCCATTGCGGCCTGGTCCCACGGGCCCGAAACAGGCTGGTACCGCCGCGCCCTGGAGCGCCTGGGCAAGCGGGCGGGCTTTGCCATGAACACGCCCTGGAACAAGCTCGAACCCCGCGTGCGCGAACTCATCCTCAAGGGCGAGCCCGGCAACGACGGCCGCTGGCACTGGCACGGGGGCAAGTTTCCCGGCGTGCTCAACGACCTCCAGTACCGCTTTGAGCACAGCGAGAGCGAGAGCGTCAAGAACTGGATCATGCGCTTCATGCACGAGAGCGAGTGCCCGGCCTGCAAGGGCTCGCGCCTCAATGCCTTTGCCACGGCGGTTACCGTTGGGGGCAAAAGCGTGCGCGAAGTGACGGCCATGAACGTGTTTGCCGCCCGAGACTGGCTGGAGAACCTCAAGCTCTCCAGGGAAGGAGCCCTGATTGCCAAGGCCGTGCTGCGTGAGATCCGCGCGCGCCTGGGCTTCATGCTTGACGTCGGCATCGGCTACCTGACGCTGGATCGCAAGAGCGGCACGCTCTCCGGCGGCGAGGCCCAGCGCATCCGCCTGGCTACGCAGGTCGGCAGCGGGCTCGTCGGCGTGGCCTACGTGCTGGACGAACCCAGCATCGGCCTGCACCAGCGCGACAACGACAAGCTGCTCAACACGCTCAAGCACCTGCGGGACATCGGCAACACCGTGGTCGTGGTTGAGCACGACGAAGACACCATCCGAGCCGCGGACTTCGTGGTGGATCTCGGGCCGGGTGCCGGCCTGGAGGGCGGCAAAGTGTGCTTCGCGGGCCCGCCCTCGGAGCTGGTTTCCGCCCCGACCTTGACGGGCGAGTATCTCTCAGGCCGCCGGCGTATCGACCCCCCCGAACAGACCCGCTCCTTGAGCAAGGACAAGGCCCTCGTGGTCCGCGGCGCGCGGGAAAACAACCTCAAGAATCTCGATGTGGCCATCCCCCTGGGCGGCATGGTCTGCGTGACGGGCGTTTCAGGCAGCGGCAAGAGCACCCTGGTCACAGACATCCTCGCCCGCGCGCTGGCCAAGCACATGCACGGCGCGGCTGCCGAGCCGGGTAAACACAAGAGCATCGAGGGCCTCGACCAGATCGACAAGGTCATCGAGATTGACCAGTCTCCCATCGGCCGCACGCCCCGCAGCAACCCCGCGACCTACACCAACGTGTTTGGCCTCATTCGCGACCTCTTCGCCAAGACGAACGAGGCGCGGCAACGGGGCTACCAGCCCGGGCGCTTCTCGTTCAACGTTTCCGGCGGACGGTGTGAAGCCTGCGAGGGCCAGGGCGTCAAGCTGATCGAGATGCACTTCCTGCCGGACATTCATGTCGTGTGTGAAGCCTGCAACGGCACGCGCTATAACCGCGAAACGCTGGAAGTGAAGTACCGGGGCAAGAGCATCGCCGACGTACTGGATATGCCCATATCCTCGGCTGCCGGCTTCTTTGAGAACCACGCCCAGATCCACAAGATTGTGAAGACACTGCTGGACGTCGGCCTGGGCTACGTCAAGCTCGGCCAGGCCAGCACCACACTCTCCGGCGGCGAGGCCCAGCGTGTGAAGCTTGCAGCCGAGCTGGCCCGCCCCGATACGGGCCACACGTTCTACATTCTCGACGAACCTACCACGGGCCTGCACTTTCATGATGTCGCGCGGCTGATCGAGGTGCTGCAACGGCTTGTGGGCAAGGGCAACACGGCGCTGGTCATTGAGCACAATCTGGATGTAATCAAGTGCGCCGACTGGATCATTGACCTCGGTCCCGAGGGCGGCGACGAAGGGGGCAGGCTCATGGCCGAGGGCTCGCCGGCCTCGGTAGCGCAAGTCGAGGCCAGCTACACAGGCCAGTACCTCAAACGCTACTTCGCGCCCGGCGCCAGAAAAAAGTCCAGGGCCTCAAGACGCGAAAAAGTCGTGACCTGACGCGCCGGGGCCTGGTACGCAGGCCCTTGGCCGCAACGCCGCGCCCGCCAGACCCGGAAAGCGTCAGTTCACTCTCGAGATCCGCTCGCGGCATGGGTGCTGTTTGCACAGTCCCGGCCTATTCGCTCACCGCCGCGGCCAGTGCTTCCCACTGCGCATAGAGCGCCTTGATTTCCGTGCCCAGGGCCTCGAAATCGCGGCTGAGCACCAGGGCGTCCTGGCTGCCGCCGCCGGAGAACGCGGCTTCGAGCTGCGCGCTCAGTTCCGCCTGACGGGCCTCGAGTCTGGCAATCTTCTCCTCGAGCGCGCGCAGCTGGGTCCGCATGCGGTGCAATTCGCGCTGGCGGGCCTTCTTCTCCTCGCGCTCCAGCGCCAGGGCTGACTTGCCGGATTCGGCCGCTTCGCGCTGGCTGTGAAGCTGGAGGGCGCCGCGCCTGCTCTCGACAGCCTCGCGATGGCGCGTCTCCCACCATTGGGCGAACTTGCCCTCGAAGGCCTCCAGCTTGCGATTGCGCACCTCGACCACGCGGGTGACGAGCTTGTCGAGGAAGTAGCGGTCGTGGCTGATGATCAGCAGGGTCCCGTCGAACTCATCGAGCATTTCCTCGAGCTGCTCGCAGGCCTGGATGTCCAGGTGGTTGGTGGGCTCGTCGAGCATCAGGAAGTTGACCTTGGCATGGACCAGCCGCGCCAGCTGAAGGCGTGATTTTTCGCCGCCGGAGAGGGTACCGATGGGCCGTTCGAGGTCGTCGCGCTTGAACAGAAAGCGATGGAGCAGTTCGCTGGCGGGCTGAAACAGCAGGCCCGTGGCGGCCACGGTCCAGTCGATCAGAGAGGCGCGGTGGTCGAGCACGTCGTGCAGCTGGGAGTAATCGCCCAACTTGACGCTTTTGCCAAGGCGCAGTGTGGGATTGTCCCAGTTCGCGTGCTTGAGGATTTCACGGAACAGCGTGGTTTTGCCCGAGCCGTTGGGTCCCACAAGCGCAACGCGCTCACCGTACTCGATGTCGAGGGACGCCTGATCAAAGATAACGCGCGCGTCAGGTTTTGCGGGATCGGGGGGCGGGACACGGGTTTCGGAAGCCGCGCCCGGATCGGGACCCGACTCCCGGGACCCGATGTCTGATCCATCGTTCGTGTACGCGAACGAGAAATCCCTGATGGAGAGCGCGATGCGCCCGTGGCGATCGCCGCCGGCAAAAGAGGCACGAAAGCGATGCTCGCCCCGATCGACTTTCTCTACCTTGTCCATCTGCTCAATGCGCATTTCCAGGGCCTTGGCGCGCTTGGCCTGGCCGGGGTCGTCATAGGCCTTGGCCATGTCCTTGAGGCGGCGGGCCTGGAACTCAAGGCGCTTGATCATGCGCTGCTGCGCGTGGTATTGGCGCTCCTGCAGGGCGTCAGCCTCTTCCTTCTGGCGCACATACTCCGTGTAGTTGCCGCTCCACTGCCGGATCTTCTTGCCGCGCAGTTCCCAGATCTCGCTGACGCACGCGTCGAGCATGTGGCGGTTGTGGCTGACCATGATCACGGCGGCATCGCTCTTGCGCACGAAGTCGATGAACCACTCGATGCCGTCCATATCGAGGTGGTTGCTGGGCTCATCCAGCAGCATGACCTGCGGCCGCGTCAGTACGATGCGGGCGAGGCCGATGATGTTGCGCTCGCCCCCTGAGAACGAGTCGATGCGCTGGTGGAAGGCCGACTGCGGCAGACCCAGGCCGCTGAGCACGGACTCGATGCGGCGATCAAGGTCATAGGCCTTGGCGGCGTGGTGCTCATGCTGCAGGCGCTCGTACTCGGCAAGCAGGCCGCTTTGGCCCTCCGCGATGGCATGTTCGAGTTCGGCCAGGCGCTTTTCCCTCGCGACGTCCGCCGCAAAGACGCGGCGCATTTCCTCGAACACCGTCGCGCCGGGGGTGTAGGCCAGTTCCTGGGCCTGGTAGGCCAGCGTGATGCCCCGCTGGCGGAAGACGTTGCCTTCCGTCGGTTCCAGATCGCCCGCGATGAGCTTCAGCAGCGTGGACTTGCCTGTGCCGTTCTGGCCGATGATGCCAACCTTCTGGCCGGGTTCGATGTCGATGGTGACGTCCTGCAGCAGCGTGGGACCGCCGAAGTGCTTGACGACGTGACTGAGAGCTGCCAGGGCCATGAGGCGATTGTTGCGGATTTGCCGCCGCTGGCAAGACGCTGACAAGCGGCGCTGGGCCAAAACAAAGACGCCCGCACGAGGCGGGCGTCTGCAGGCGTGAAGCAAGAATCCCTAGCGGCTCACGCTGGCCTTCGACTCGGCCCGGGCGAACTTCACCAGGCCGGCGAACAGGGCGTCGGCCATCTTTTCCTGGGTGTCCGTGCGGTTGAGCCTGAGGGCCTCGGCCTTGTTCGAGAGGAAGCCAAGCTCGATCAGGGTCGCGGTCATTTTCGTCTTGGTCAGCACGCGCAGGCCGCGGGGGTCTTTCTTGGCGCCGCGGTTGGCCATGCCGACTTCACTGACCAGGGCGCCCACCAGAGCCTGGGTCAGGCGCTTGCTGCTTTCCGAAGACTCATTGTAGAAGCCCTCGCTGCCGACCACGGAGTCGTCGCTGGGCGAAATGTTGGCGTGGATGCTGATGAAGAGGTCGGCCTTGCCGTCGTTGGCCATGGTCACCCGCTCGTCCAGCTCGGGGTAGGTGTCGGCGGTGCGCGTCATGATGACCCTTGCGCCCGCGCCCTCACACAGCTTCTGCAGGCGCAGCGCCACATTCAGACAGATGTGCTTCTCAGAAACGCCGTGGCCGATGCCGCCGGGATCCTTGCCGCCGTGGCCCGCATCAATGCAGATGGTCCAGCCGCGCAGATCGGTGCCGATGGCCTTTTCGGGCTTCTTGGCCTGGGCCGGAGGCGTCAGGGGTTCGAGTTCGTAATTGGCGGAGGGCTTGCGCCTGGCACGCACCAGGTCTTCGCGGCCGATATGCCGCGCCACAAAGTCAAACACCGACTCGGGCAGGAGCAGATCGTCGTTGCGGAAGTAGGCGTTGCGCTCAAAGCGCCAGTAAAGGTTGTTCATGACCATCACATCGGAGCCTTCCGTGAAGACGATGCGATGGAGCCCGTCGCGGCTCTGGATGGCGTGGTCGCGCGCTCCGTAGGCTTCGCCGGATTCCCAGCCCAGGCGCGCCTTCATTTCCGAGAGCCAGACGGTGCGGGGCTCGGGGTCGGTCTGCGGCGGAACGGTGCCCATGGTCGCGTAGTTGCCGCCCTCAATCAGGGTCTGGCAGCCCGTGGCCAGCACGGAGAGCATCACAAGAAGAACCAGGCTCAAGCGCATGAGAAACTCCAGGTCAGTTGGCGCGGCATTGCCGCTTTGGGGCCCGCCAAAGCGGGCACTCCCATGGCCTATCGGCAGGGGGGCGACTTGCGGTTGAGCGAAAATCTGGGTCTGGGGCGCGGCAGGGAAAGAAAGCGGGCGGACCCGAGGGTCCGCCCGCAACCTGCGTTGAGCCGGCCTAGAACATCCACTGAATCTGGATGCGGAGCTGCCAGACGTTCCAGTAGTCGGACTGGTCCGCGGCGATGCTGCCGGGACTGCGGGTCGGCATGGGCTGGCCGTGGGGAGCATTGGCCGGCAGAGTGCCGGCGCCGACGGCAAGCTGGTAGGTGATATAGGTGAAATCGAGCTGTGCCTTCAGGTTATGGCCGCCGATGTAATAGCCAACGGCAAGGCCAAGTTCCGTGGAATCAGGGCGCAGGGCATTGCGCCTGGTGCTCGCACCCGCCAGCCAGAACTCGTCGGCGTCGAACATGCCGAAACGGAAGCCCACGTCAAACTGGCGCGGCAGGATCATGTAGCCGACTTCGAAGGTCCAGCCGCAGTCCGTGAGGTCACCGGGGAAGGCGCGGTTGGCCGTGACGCCGTTGCCCTCGAGGGGGCCGAAGTTGTGGAACTCCGTCTTGCGGTAGTACCAGGCCACGTTGACACTCAGGCCGTGCCAGCGGAAGTGACCGTCCAGCGTGATGGCGACGGTGTCCTGGCCGGTGTTGCTGCGACCGGAGCCCGGGCTGCTGGAGGTGGGGCGCAAGGCAGCGTTGGAGAAGCGGCTGGTGAGCCAGTTGAAGGCGAAACCCACGGAGAAGAGGACCTTGTTGTAGGTGTCCTCGCCGCGCATATCGACCATGTCGTCAGCTACTTCGCCCAGGGGGTGCGTTTCAACGCGGAGCACCGGCATCAGGTCGGCGTCCACAGTCTGGCTGAAGGTATCAGTGTTGACCGCGCGGTCCTGGTTGCGGAAGTCGTTGTTGGCGCGCAGGGCGCCGTTGAAAACGCCCACCCAGTACTTGACCCAGGGGGTGTCGCCGCCGATGACTCCCGAGAGCCACAGGCCTTTGCCCCAGCCGTGGTTGAAGGTCTCGCTGACCACGGAGCCCTCCACCATCTGCTGCTTGTTGTAGCCCGTGAGGAACTCGTAGTTGAAGGGGATCTTCGTCTGGCCGACGTTGACGTTGATTTCCTTGTACTTGGCCCAGGTCAGGAAGCCTTCTTCAAACAGATCGCTGCCGCCTGCGGTCCAGTGGAAGAGCACGAAGTACTTCCACTCTTTGCCGAAAATGTTGCCACGGAAGAACGTCTTGGCGCGCGTGACGCGGAAGTTCCAGAAGTCGCGGCCGTTGGAGGCGCGCACGCTGTTGGCGTCCGACGGGCCCTCGGCGTCCTGGGCACGCTCATCGTTGTAGGTAAGGCGGAACTGCACCCAGGTGCCCATGGTCAAAGCGAAGTTGCCGTCTTCCGTTGCCCATGAAAACAGCCTGGCCTTGCTCAGCTTGGTGGCCAGCGCGGGCTCTTCATCGCCGCCCTGGCGCTGGACGACTTTCATGGCGTCCACTTCGGCGCGCAGGCGCGCCAGCTCCGACTGCAACTCACCAACCCGGTTGTCCTGCGCTGCCAGCGCGGGCGCCATGCACAAAGCGCCCAGCACCAGCAGCTTCGTCCATCGTCCGAAGCTACTCATGGGTGTCTCCCTCCCGTTGTCTGCAAAAGAGCTGGCTATCCCAGATCGCCCGATCCCCCAGCCATGCTCCGCCTGCACAATACACTTCGGTCCGTATTGAAACAAGATATTCGTATCCTATAATCGCCTTTGCGGGCCCGGAGTGCATCATGCGAGTTCTCGTCGTCGCGGCCAATCAGGAGCACAAACCCGACCCCGTCGTCCCCCTCGGCGCCGCCTACGTCGCTGGCGCCGCCCGCGACGCCGGACACGAAGTGCGACTCTACGACGCATGCTTCGCCTCCACTCGCTGGCCCGGCGAACTCAGGCACGCCATCGCCTCATTCCAGCCCGAGGTCATCGGCCTGTCCCTGCGCAACGTCGATGACGTCGCCTGGCCCCGCGCCACCAGCTACCTGCCCCACTACCGCGCCGTGGCCGCCGTCATCCGTGAGGCCGCCCCCGAAGCAGCTCTCGTGCTTGGAGGCTCGGCTTTCACTCTGTTCCCCGAGGAATTCATGCGCGAGCTGGGCGCAGACTTCGGCATCTGCGGCGAGGGTGAAATCGAGTTCCAGCTCCTGCTGGCCGAGTTGAAGGCCGGGCGAGCCACCCATCGCCTGCGCCGCGCCCTGCCCCTTTCGGCACCGGCCTCTTCCATCGAGCCGGCTCTCGACCTCATTGACATCGACCGCTACTACCGCCGCGGCGGGGCCCTCAATGTCCAGACGCGAAGAGGCTGCCAGTTCCTGTGCAGCTATTGCACCTATCCCATGCTCGAGGGCGCCCACGCCCGCCCCGGAGACGTGCAGCGCGTCGTGGATCTCATTGAGCGCCTGCACGATGAGCGCGGCATCCACCATTTCTTTGTCGTCGACAACACCTTCAATGTGCCGCACGACCACGCTCTGGCCTTCTGTCGCGCGCTGTCGGCGCGGGCCATGGGGGTGCAGTGGACGGCCTACATCACGCCCGCGGGACTGACGCTGGAACTGGTGCAGGCCATGGCCCAGGCCGGCTGCACGAGCGTGGACCTGGGCACGGACGCCGCCTCGGCGCCGACCCTGGCGGGTCTGCGCAAGTCATTTGGCCTGCGCGAGATTGAGCGCTGCTGCCACTGGCTGCGCGATGCCGGCATCCGCTTTTCCCACAGCCTGATTCTGGGCGGGCCCAACGAAACCCGGGCCACGCTGGATGAAACCGTCCAGGCTATCAACGCCACGCGGCCCAACGCCGTCATCGCCATGCTGGGGGTGCGCGTATACCCCGACACCGCCCTGGCCCAGCAGGCGCGGCGCGACGGTCTGCTCGACCGCCCGCCGGGGCTGGAACCTCTCTTCTACATCAGCGAGGCAGTGCGCGACGATCTCGACCACCTGGCGCGGGACATCCGCGACCGTCATCCCCACTGGTACTTCCCCGGGCTGGAGGGCAACCGCTGGCAGCGCATGTGGCAGCGCCAGCGCAACTCGGGAGTGCGCGGCCCCCTGTGGGCCTTGCGTGAAGCCGCCACGTTTACGGAGGAGAGGCCATGAGTGACGTACCGGCGCCGCAACGTGTGCTGATCTCGCCGATGGAGCTCCGCGTCTGGCGCGTGTTGCAGGCCGTCTTCTTCCTGGTGGGTGCCGTGATCCTCGGCGCCCTGTTCATCTCCCCCAGGCTCGGCCTGCACCTGCTCTGGAATGTGCTCATTCCTGTGGCGCCGGCCCTGCTGGTCATCGCGCCGGGCCTGTGGCGCAACGTCTGCCCCATGGGCACGACTTCGCTCATGCCGCGCCATCTGGGGCTGTCGAGGCGCAAGCACCTGAGCGCGGCGGCCCAGGGCTGGATGGCCGTGGGGGCCTTGGCGCTGCTGCTGGTGATTGTGCCCCTGCGGCACGTCATCTTTGACACCAACGGCTACGCGATCGGGGCTGCGCTGGTGGCGGTGGCCGCGTTGACCGTGGGGCTGGGCATGGTGTTCGAGTGGAAGAGCGCCTGGTGTTCCGGGCTCTGCCCGGTGTATCCCGTGGAACTGCTGTACGGCGAAGAGCCCCTGGTGAGCGTGAAGAACGCCCACTGCCGGAGCTGCGAGAACTGCGTGCTGCCCTGCAAGGACGGCACGCCGGACCTGCACCCGGCCAACGCCAGCAGCCAGGCCGCGGCCCGCTGGTCGGGCCTGATACTGGCGGGGGGCTTCCCGGGGTTCATCTGGGGCTGGTATCAGGTACCCAACTATGAGGGGCTGGAGGGCTTCAAACACCTGCACATCGCCTATGGTTATCCGCTCGTGGCCATGGCGGCGGCCCTGTGCGCCTTTCTGGCCCTGCGCGCCGTGCTCGGCGCGTCCCGCGAACGCATGCTGGTCAGGGTGTTTGCCGCGGCCGCAGTGATTGCTTATTACTGGTTCAAGGCTCCGGTGATGCTGGGCTTTGGCGAGAATCCGGCGGCCGCCCTGATCGACCTGCATGCCGCGCTGCCCGAGGTCACGCCCTGGGTTCTGCGCGGTATCGTGATTGCGGCCTTTGCCTGGCTGCTGGTGCTCAAGCCCAGCCGCGGCCGGGTGTGGGCCATCAAGCCGGCGACGGCCTAGCAGGCGGCGCGGGCCTCGCTTGGCGCTGCATACCCGGCCTTCCGCCGGCGATGCCGGCTTGTCGCGTTTCTTGACATGACTACTCAGACGACGAGGAGAGAACCATGAAGACTTTTGACATCAGCACGAAAACGACGGACCAGAAGACCCCGATCTTGCGGGACGACCGGCGTGCGGTGATGCGGCTGGAACTGAAGGCGGGCGACGCCCTGCCCAGCCACAGCTCGCCGGGGCCCCTGTCTTTGCTGGTGTTTCGCGGCGAACTGGAGTTCAGCGACGATGAAACGAAGCAGAAGGCCCTGCTTCAGCCCGGCCAGGGCATCCTGCTGGAGAAGAAGTCAATGCACTCGGTGCGCGCGCTCAAGGACACCACCTGCTTTGTGAACGCGCTGTTTGCCTGAAAACGTTCACGCTTCAACCATCAGCCTTTCAAGGGCCGCGCTCGCGCGGCCTTTCATTTTTGTCCGCAACCGGAAAACAAAGGGCGGGTTAAAGACAAAGATATCCAGATATCACCCCAACGCATCCGGAGATGAACATGAAACTCACTTCGCGGCTTGCCCTGGCCTGCTTGTCGGGCGCCATGCTGCTGGCGGCCTGGGCCCCCGTGCAGGCCCAGGAGGCCAGGCCCGACCAGGGCAATGCCTCCAAAGGACTGAGCGAGGACCAGCGCATCATCCACTTCCTCAATCGCTTCACGCTGGGAGCCACGCCCAGGCTGCTGGCCGAAGTCAAAGCCAAGGGCATGAAGGCCTGGCTGCAGGAGCAGTTGAAGGCCGCCGCGTCCGAGCCCCAGTTCCTGCGCGACCGCCTCGGCGAGATGGGCTCCCTGGAACTTTCGGCGGCGCAGATCGTGGACAACTACGTCGAGCAGGTTGGACGAGATGCCACCCCCCGCGAGCGCCGCGAAGCCCAGATTCTTGAGAACATCCCGCAGAAGGAACTCATCGATTCCATCGTGCTGCGCGCCATCTACAGCCCCAACCAGGTGCGGGAGGTCAGCGCGGATTTCTTCCGCAACCACTTCGCCGTCAGTGTCGAGAAGGGGCCCGTCAAGTGGCTCGCCGTCGAATACGAACGAAGTGTCGTGCGCCACCATGCCCTGGGCAGCTTCGCTCAGATGCTCAAGGCCAGCGCCCACCACCCGGCCATGCTGTTTTACCTCGACAACTGCCTGTCATCGCGGCCCGCCACCCCCGAAGAGCTGGAAGCCATCAAGCGGCGCGGCAAGAACGTGCCCGAACGCATTGAGCAGGCCCAGCAGCGCGGTCTCAACGAGAACTATGCACGCGAACTGCTCGAACTGCACACCCTGGGCGTGGACAACTACTACACACAGGACGACGTCATCGAGGTGGCCAAGTGCCTCACGGGCTGGACCATCACGCCGCGCAACTCGGCCAAGCCCCTGACCTTCTGGTTCCGCCGCGACGCCCATTGCAGCGGCGACAAAGTGGTGCTGGGCACGACCATCAAGGCCGATGCGCAGAACCCTGTGAATGAAGGCGAGGCCGTGCTGGAACTGCTCATCGGCCACGAGGGTACGGCGCGGTTCCTGGCCTGGAAGCTCTGCCGCTGGCTGGTCAATGACGAGCCGGGCGAAGCCATGGTCAAGCGCATTGCCGACGTGTTCCAGAAAACGCGGGGCGACCTCGCGGCGGTCTACCTCGCCATCTTCGAAGACCCGGACTTCTTCACCCAGGCCAACTACCTCTCCAAGTACAAGCGGCCCTTTGAGTTCGTCGTCAGCGCCCTGCGAGCCACGGGCGCCGAAGTCACGGAAGTGGACGCCATCCAGCGCGCCCTGGCCGGCATGGCCGAGCCCCTCTACCGCTGCGACAACCCCACCGGCTTCTACGACCACGCCGAAGCCTGGCAGGACCCCGGCGCCATGGCCCTGCGCTGGAAGGCCGCCCTGGACTTCGCCAAGGGCAACGTGCGCGGCGTGCGCCTTCCCGCCTCGCTCTACGCCGACTTGCCCGAGGACAAGCCCATGGAATGGAAGGCGTTGCTCGCCGCCAGGCTGCTGTGCGTGCCCCTGAGCGACAACACGTCGCGGGCCATCGATGACTTCGTGGCCCGGGCCGTGCAGGCCAACAGCCGCGTCAAAGTGAAGGACCTCGCGCCGGAGATTGTCGCCGGCCTCCTCGGATCACCCGAGTTCCAGAAACAGTAATCCAACACCCGACACGGGAGCCTACGTGAACTTCTCTCGCAGATCATTCCTCAAGGTGGCCGGCGCCGGCGTTGGCGCCCTGGCGCTTCCCGCCTTTGCCTGGCGCGGACTCTTTGCGCAGGAGGCCGCCGCGGCCACGCGCAGCCTGGTGGTCATTTACCTGCGCGGCGGCGCCGACGCCCTGAACATCGTTGTGCCCTTTGCCGACAGCCGCTACTACGAACTGCGGCCCAGCATTGCCATCGCCCCGGAGGCCGGCGGCGAGGGCGCTCCCGTGATCAGGCTCGACAAGCAGTTCGGCCTGCACCCCTCACTGGGGGCTCTCAAGCCGCACTTCGATGCCGCGCGCCTGGCCCCCATCGTTTGCACGGGCTCCCCGCACACCACGCGCAGCCACTTCGACGCCCAGGACTTCATGGAATACGGCGCGCCGGGCTCGCGCACGGTGCGCGACGGCTGGCTCAACCGCTACCTCAACGCCACGAACAAGGCCGCGGGCACTGACGCAACCAGGCTCCGCGCCGTGGCCATGCAGAGCCTGCTGCCGCGCTCTCTGCGCGGCGAGTATCCGGTGCTGGCGGTGCCCGATGACAAGGTGCTCAATGACGGCAAGCTCATTGACCTGTTTGACGACGTTTACAAGGACGGCGGCAAGCAGGAAGGCGAGAAGAATAGCGGCGAAAAGAAGGACGCCCCCAAGGACATGATGGGCGAGCGCCGCGAAGAAGACAGCGTCAAGCAGACTGGCAAGGACACCGTCGAGACGCTCAAACGCTACAAGGAAATCCTGAAGCGGCCCATGGAGGGCAAGCGCGCGACCTTCGGCGTGGACAAGTTCGGCCGGGCCATGCGCGACATCGCCACCTGCATCCGCGCCAACGTGGGGCTGGAGGTCGCCAGCGTGGATGTGGGCGGCTGGGATGATCACGTCAACGAGGGCGGCGCCGAGGGCGCTTTGGCCCAGCGCCTCAAGACACTGGGCGACAACCTCGCGGCCTTCCTTGAAGACCTCGGACCCAGGGCCGAAAGCACGCTGGTCTATGTCATGACCGAGTTCGGCCGCACCTGCAAGGAAAACGGCAACGAGGGCACGGACCACGGCCACGGCGGCTGCGCTTTCCTGCTGGGCGGCAAGGTCAAGGGCGGCAAAGTCCACGGCCAGTGGAGCGGGCTGGCAGAGAAAGACCTCTACCAGAAGCGCGATCTGCCTGTCACGACTGATTATCGCGACGTGTTCGCCACAGTGCTGGCGCAGCACATGAAGTTCGAGGTCCCCAAGGGCTTCTTCCCGGACTACTCGCCCAAGGCCGTGGCGGGGCTGTTCTAGTCCTGACGTGCGATTGGAAGCCCGGCCCGTCACGATTGGGCCCGGCCGCGTCACCGCGCGACCGGGCCTCTGACCCAGCTATTCGCACGAAGTACGCAGGAGCGACCATGCATCCCAAAGACTGGTGGAAGTACCTGCTGCTCGTCGTGGTGCTTGGCGCGGCGGGCATGATGTACATGGGCGTGAAGACCTACGACGATGCACCGCCCATTCCCGACTTCAAGGACTCCACGGGCCGCGTGCTGGCCTCGCGCGAGACCATCCTCGACGGCCAGGCCGTGTTCCAGAAATATGCGCTGATGCAATACGGCACGATGTTTGGCGACGGCGGAGCCCGCGGCCCGGACTTCACAGCCGAAGCCCTGCGCCAGGTCGCGCTTTCCATGAACGCCCACTACGAAGCCGAGCTGAGGCAGGGCGCTGATTTCAAAGGCGAGGGCATCGGGCCGCGCGTTCAGCGCGAGATCAAGGACAACCGCTACGACAGTGCGACGAAGTCCGTCACGCTCAATGCCGCGCAGGCACGCGCCTACGCCGATGTCGAGAGGTTCTACGTCGCCAAGTTCACGCAGGAGGGTCCGGAGAGCTTCAAGCCCGCGGGCTATATCACGAACAAGGCCGAGCTCAAGCAGCTTGCGGCCTTCTTCTTCTGGGGCGCCTGGGTATGCGGCGCAGAGCGCCCGGGCGGCAACTCCAGTTACACGCACAACTGGCCCTATGATGAGTTGGCCGGCAACCGGCCCACTGCGGGCACCGTGTTCTGGAGCGTGATGGGCACCTTTGCCCTGATCTTCGTGTTCGGGCTGGTGCTCTACTTCCATGGCCGCATGGGCCCGGCTGCAAGCTGGCAACCCAACACCTGCGAGCCCGTGGCCACCCACGAACGCGCCAACGGCCAGTTGATCACGGCCACGCAGCGGGCGACCTACAAGTTCTTCGCCGTGGCCATGCTGCTGTTCTTCCTGCAGATCGTCGCGGGCATCTTCACGGTGCATGATTTCGTGGGGTTTACGACCTTCTTCGGCTACGACTTCTCCCGCCTGCTGCCCATCACCATCACGCGCAGCTGGCACGTGCAACTGGCCGTGCTCTGGATCGCGACCTGCTGGATTGCAGGCTCCCTGTTTCTGCTGCCCCGCATCTCGCCCCACGAGCCGCGGGGCCAGGTGCGGCTCATCAACCTGCTGTTTGCCCTGCTGGCCACCGTGGTGGCAGGCGTGCTCGTGGGCGGCGCCCTGGGTCCCCACGGCCTGCTGGGCGAGTGGTGGCGCTGGCTGGGCAACCAGGGCTGGGAGTTCGTCGAACTGGGCAAACTCTTCCAGTGGGTCTTGTTCGGCGCGCTGGGCTTGTGGTGCCTGATCATGTTCCGTGGCCTCAGGCCCGCTCTGCGCGCGGCTTCGCCCTTTGCCCTGCCCAACTGGATGCTCTATGCCGTGCTCACGATCACCCTGCTCTTCGGCAGCGGCTTTGTGGCCGGGGCGCGCACCAATTTCGTGATCGCCGATTTCTGGCGCTGGTGCGTGATCCATATGTGGGCGGAGTGCTTCTTTGAAGTGTTCACCACCGTAATCATCGCTTACTTCATGGTCTTGATGGGGCTGATATCGCGCGACAGCGCCAACCGGGTGGTGTTCATTGCCACGATTCTCTTTCTGGGTTCGGGCCTGCTGGGCATCTCGCACAACTTCTACTGGAACGCCAAGCCCGAGCCCATGCTGGCCATCGGCTCTGTGTTCTCCACGATGCAGGTCATTCCCCTGATTCTGCTGACGCTCGAGGCCTGGAAGTTCCGCAACCTGCCGGGCAATGCTCTGCGCGAGAGCGGAGAAAAGGGCGGCCTGGCGCAGTTCGGATTGAGCGAGGCCTTCCTCTTCCTGATGGCTGTGAACTTCTGGAACTTCATGGGCGCGGGCGTGTTCGGTTTCATCATCAACCTGCCCATCGTCAATTATTATGAACACGGCACCTATCTCACCGTGAATCACGGCCATGCCGCGCTCATGGGCGTTTACGGCAATCTCTCCATCGCCGCCGTGCTCTTCTGCGGCCGCCTGATGATCAGGGCCGAACGCTGGAACGCCCCGCTCGTGCGCGTGTCATTCTGGTCCTTGAACATCGGTCTGGCTCTTATGGTGGTGCTGGACACGCTGCCCGCGGGCATCCTGCAGTTCATGGCGGTGCTGGAAGGCGGCATGGTGCATGCACGCAGCCAGGCCTTCATTGAGGGCAGCACGTTCCAGACCCTGACGTGGATGCGAGCCGTAGGCGGTGTGATGTTCTTCCTCGGCGGGGTGACGCCTTTGGCCTGGTTCGCGCTCAGCCGCATGGGCTCGCTCAAGGAAGCGGTCGAGAAGCTGCCCGATACGCGGCCCATCTACGACGAGATTGCCGCCGGCATCGAACATGAGCCTGCGGCGCCCTCGCCCCTGGACTTGCAGCCCGCGCTGCGGAAATGACTCAGGCGAGCCCGGGTCTGCACGTGCTGGCCCTCAGCCGATGTACAGTCGCAGGCCGAAGTTGCTGCCCCAGTGCAGCAGCAGGTCGTCGCGGACGTCAGAAAAATCCACGGCGTTGATCGTCAGCTCGAGAAAAAAGCGCACGCGGCGGCTGCCGATTTCGAAGCCCGCGCTGGCATTGCCGCCCAGCCCCCAGGCGCGCACGGGCTCGTCCAGGGTGCTGCCCCAGGTATCCAGGACGCGGCCATAGGCCACGCGAAACGTCAGGTCTGTGTACCAGGAGAAGTTCCTGCGGCGGTCAAAGTAGACACGCGCGCCAAAATCGTAGATCTGGCCCTCGAACTGAAGGCTTGCCGCAAGCGAGGCCCGCGCCACGAGGCTCACCTGCTCATGGACCGGCATGGCCAGCTCAAGGCCTGCCCCGGCCCCCAGCAAAATGGGGTAAAGTCCTCCGTAAACAGAGATTCCAAAGCCCCGGCCAAACCAGCCCTGTATCTCGCGGCGGTCCTCGGGCACTTCTTCGGCCCTTGCACTCTGCGGCTCGGGCGCGGGGCTGGCCTCGGGGTTTCGGCCGGGGCCAGGCATGGCCGGCCGCTGCGGCAACGGCTCGCCCCGCGGATTGCCGGGATGGGGAAAGCCCTGCGTGTCGCGCGCCTGCGCAAACAGAGCCGGCCGCCAGGGCATGGCCCGCGCCAGGCCAAACTCCGGCAGCGATGCCGCTCCCAGCGCGGGCGCCAGCAGCAACGCAAGCAGGAGAGCACGGGCCATGCCCCAAGGATAGGACGCTGCAAGGACATTGCGAGTGCCGAAGCCTGAGGCCGCGCCCCGCTGGCCTTGAGGCCCCTTTGCTGGCATGCTTGATACATGCTGATGGATACCCACGCCCACATCAACTTCGACTCCTTTGACGCAGATCGCGAGGACATGCTCGCGCGCGCAAAGGCCGCGGGCGTCGAGAGAATCATCTGTATCGGCATGCAGCCACAGGGCGGGCGCGAGGCGCTGGCACTGGCCCGCAGATACCCGGGCCAGGTCTACGCCAGCGTGGGCTGCCACCCCTATGATGCCGCGCTGCTGGACGACGCCTGCCTGGCCGAGTTCGAGGCGCTGCTGCGCGAGCCGCAGTGCGTGCTCATGGGCGAGATGGGCATTGACACCGTCAAGGCCGGCGTGCCACTCGAGGTTCAGGAGCGGGCGTTTGAGCGCCAGCTTGAGTTGGCCGTGGCCCTGAACAAACCCGTGTGCATCCACAGCCGCGAAGCCTTCACCCATGTTGAGCGCGTCATCACGCGAGTCTGCCCGCGCGGCTACAGGGGATTTGCTCACTGTTTCAGCGACGGCGCCGCCGAGGCCCGGCGCTGGCGCGAGCTCGGCTTTCTGGTCAGCTTCGCGGGCCAGGTAACGTTCAAGAACGCCCAGTCGCTGCGCGACGCCGCCCGAACTCTGACGCCCGACGATGTCGTCCTCGAAACCGACTGCCCCTTCCTCGCGCCCATGCCGCACCGTGGCAAGCGCAACGAGCCTGCGTACACGCGCCTGACGGCGCAGTGCCTCGCCGACCTCTGGGGCCTTTCGCTGGAAGAAGTGGCCCGGCGCACCACGGCCAACGCGGCGCGCATGCTGGGCCTGGAGTGCCGCACCTGAGCTTGAAGCCCGCCGCGATGCCCCGGCCTCCGGGCCAGAGCAACACGGCTCCAACCCAAGGGAGCAAGGCCATGCGAGTGATTCTCCTGCTGACTCTGACGCTGCTGCTGGGCGGTTGCACGGGCTACAGTCGCGTGCTTGAACAGACGCCGCCCGACAAATTGCTGGCCGCAGCCAAGGTCTATAAAGTGGCGCCGGTGAGTTTCACCTGGACGCCCCCCGCCGACTGGGAAGTCACCGGCGAAGAATGGGAGAAGGAACGCAAGACCCTTTCCGACGCCTTTCGCCAGGAGGTGAAGGAGGAGTCGCGCAAGCAGGTGGACATCCTCAAGCTGGACGACAAGCCGACGGAAGGCGTCCGCGTGGACTGCAACGTGTTTGCGGCCGATCGCGGCGGCTGGGGCAGCAGCGGCACCATCGCGGCGGAGGTCACGCTCACGGACATCAAGAGCGGGCGCGTGCTTTACAAAGGCAAGCTGGAGGGCAACAGCCGCAACGCAGGCATGGAGGGCAAGGACTCCTGGGGACGCTTCAGGGTGGGCCTCCAGAACATCGCGCGCGAAGTGGCAGAAATCATGGACGACGCCGGCTAGGAGCCCGAGCACCTATGCTTTTGCTGGGTTTCGCGAAACCTCGCGCGCGGCGCGGGGTTTCCTTGTTTGTGGGCAGGGGACAACCGGGAGCGAAACATGAAAGCATTCATTCTGATTCTGGCACTGTGCGGAGCGCTGGGCACGCCGGTCCTGGCGCAGGAAACCCAGCCGCGCGGCGAGACCCCCAAAGGTGAGCCGGGGGCTCGGGAAGGTCGCAAAGGACGGCGCGGTATGCGGCACATGCGCCGGGCCCTGCGTGAGGTGTGGCGCGAGATGACGCCCGAGCAGCGCGAGGCGCTCAAGGAGAGGCTCAAGGCGCGCCGTGAGGAGATGAAGGCCAGGGCGGAAGAGATGAAACAGAAGTGGGAGTCGATGACTCCCGAGGAGCGCGAGGCCGCCAAGGCCCGTATCAAGGAGCGGGCCGAGGAAGCCCGCAAGAAGATGGCGGAGCTGCGCGAGCGCCTCAAGAACATGTCGCCGGAAGAGCGCAAGGCGGAGATCGAACGCCTACGCGAGGAATTCAGGAAGAAGCGCGAAGAGCGCAAGTAGCGTCCCGGGCCACCGGCCCACTTTTTGCGGAACTTGAACGGAGAACATCATGAAGAGCATCGCACTCATTCTCGGGACGCTCCTGCTTTTCTGCGCCCCCGTCTTTGCCCAGGGCCCGGGGCCGCTGACGGCTGAACGTGGCACGGAAACGGTCGCCAAACCCGGAAAGGATCGCCGCGGGCCGTCCGGTTCGGAGAAGAAGCGGGCCCATCGCGACGGTCGCAAGCACGCGGGTAAAGATGCGCGCAAGCATCGCGGCCAGCCGGGCAAAAAGCACCGCGGCGAGGACAAGAAGGGGCACAAAGGCAAGCCGGGCAAGAAGCACCGCGGCGAGGGAAAGAAGGGGCACAAAGGCAAGCCGGGCAAGAAGCACCGCGGCGAGGACAAGAAGGGGCACAAGGGCAAGCCGGGCAAGAAGCACCGGGACACAGGCCGGCGCAATCGCTAACCCCGCCAAGACCCACCTGACAGACCCGGCCACTGGCGCGGCCGGGTCTGTTCACCGTCAATCCTGCGTCTGAACTTGAGCCGGAAGCACCAGGGATGGCTCAGCAGCGGCCCGCGTCGCCGTAACGAAGCGCGCACCCCCTGCACCTTCGCCTGCGCCATCGGGACGCTCGCCGCACAGCGACGCGGCTTGAGAGCATGGCCTATTCGAAACCAGGAAGATGGGGCGATCCGGGCGGCATGGGCATCACTTTGCGCATGACGGGGCTGCGGGAGTCGTCGGCGCCAAATTTGACGTGGCAAAGCGCGCCGTTCTCTCCTGCCGTGTAGAGCTCCTGGCCGTCGCGCGAAAAGCAGAGGTCCCAGACGCGACCTTCGTGCAGTTTGCGCTCAAAGGTGATGACCCCAGTCCTCATGTCAACGGCGTAAACAAACCCCGTGGTCATGCCCAGGGCCAGCGCGTTGCCATCGGGCGAGAAGCGCATGCACCAGTTGTGGGTTATGTGCGCATTAAAGAGGGCCGGCAGGTGCGGCAGTCCGGATTCCAGATCCCACACGAAGGTCCCGTTGGTCTCGAACTCCAGGGCCGCGAGATAGCGCCGCGTGGGGTCGAACACCAGGCTCTGGATCTCGCGCGGTCCGCCCGTGAGCCGGCGCAATACGCGCAGCGTCTCGGTGTTGAACAGCACGATCTGCGCCGGGCTCGTCATCTGGTAGGCGAGGCGCTTGCCGTCGTCGCTCACGGCGCAGAGGCCCGCCAGAGCGCCGTCGGGGCTGGGACGCGCGGGAAAGGCGTCCTCAAACACGTGTTCTTGACGCGTCAAGTCCCACACTCGCGTCACGTCGCCCGCGATGGACACCAGCTTCCCGCCTCCGCCCACATGAATCCAGCGCGGATCGGACACCTCCAGGTCCAGGCGCCGCCGGCCATGGTTGAGCGTGTCAAATTCGTAGATCCCGCGCGAATCCGTGGCACCGTAGATCACCGTGCGGCCGCCGCGGCCAAAGCGCGCGCCGAAGACGCCCGCGTGCGAAAGGCTGGCCGATTCGACCACCACTTCGTTGCGCCGCGTGTGGAACAAGGCCAGGGCCCCGGCCGCGCCGCGCAGGCCCGGCAATGCGAGTGCAAGCTTGTCGCCGTCGGGGGAGAGGTCCAGCGCCGTGATAGGGCGCGCCGGGTTGTGCAGCAGCGTCTGGATCTCGATGGCCACGTTCCACCCCAGCGGAGACACCCGCCGCCAGGATGCCGCGAAGGGCGGCACCCTCAGCGCGGGTGCGCCGACGTGACTAAATATACGTCAAATCGCACAGATTTGCCCCAGTGACTGTGCGATGGCGGCGGGTTATCCACGATTTCCGGGGCGTGCAGGGGCCGTTTGACCACCACGCGCTGCGCGGCCACGGCCAGCGCCAACTTCATGAGCTCCGACAGCTCGGCGGCGTTGGGCGGCGGGAGCAAGGCCTGGAGGTGCTGCATTTCCTTGCGCGATCGGGCGGCTTTGCGTTTGTCGGGGAACATGGGGTCCAGATACACGACATCGGGAATGGAGCCGCGCCCCGCCGCGCTCAGGCGCAGAAAGCCGCGGGCATCGGCGCACAGTGGCGTCAGGCGCTCGGCAATCCGCCGACCCAGCTCCTGGCCTGAGGCTCTGGCCCGGGCCAGGCCGTCCTGCAGCAGGGCAAAGACCACCGGCGAGACTTCCAGTGCCGTGACATCAAGGCCGAGCAGAGCCAGGCTTGCCGCGTCGTGGCCAAGGCCGGCGGTGGCATCGAGCAACGTGCGCGGGGGGCGGGCGGACTTGAATCCCACGGCGCGGGGAAGCAGGTCATTTCTGCTCAGGTCGCGCAGGCGCCAGCCCGAAGCGCCAGCCAGGAAGTCAACATACAGGGGCCCTGCAGCACCTTTGCGGGAGTCGATGAGGCAAAGGCGGCCCTGCTTGTCCCGCGCGAGGCTGAAGCCCGCCGGCAGGGACAGGCTTTCGAAGGTTTCAGGCGCGAGACTCATGGAGCGATGGCGTTACTTGGCCCAGTCGTACTCCTCCGCCAGTTTGAGCAGCCTGGCGGCGTCCTCATGCTTGGGATCCAGCTCGAGCGCGCGCCGGCAGAAGACGCGGCAGGGTCCGAACTGCTCGCGCTCGAAGCACTCTTTGGCTTTGGCATAGGCCTGCACGGCGTCGGTGATGGCGGGGGCGGCCTTCTGGGCGTCGTCGATCTGCGCGGCGCGTTCCTTTTCTTCGGCGATGCGGGCAGGTTCGCCGAACGCGCGGTTGATGTTGTCGACCGCCTCCTGATACTCCTTCTTCTTGGCCGGGTCAGACGTGTATTTGATGGCGCGGCGGAAGTCGCTCTGTGCCTTGCCGAGTTCGTTGAGGGACAAGCGCATCCAGGCGCGCATGGCGAACACTTCGTTTCCGGTGTAGCCCGCGCGGATGGCGTTGCTGAAGGACGCTTCGGCGTTGCGGAAGTGGGGCTGGGCGGCCTTGAGTCCGCCCTTGGCCTCGGCGTCGTAGCCCAGGGCATAGTCGCACATTCCGGCCCAGAACGTGGCCTCCTGGCCCGTGGCGTTGTTGCCGTAGAGTTTGGCGGCGTGGGCGAAGTTGCGCCGGGCTTCTTCGTACTTCTTGAGGCGGTAGCGGGTGTAACCAAGCTGAAGCTGGGCCTCGGCGTAATCGGGGGCGGCAGAGACCGCGGCCGCGAACTCGCTTTCGGCCACGCTGTTGTTGTTGGCTTTGTAGGCGCGGTCGCCGTTTTCAAAGTGCTCCACGGCCTCGCGGGGCGGGCGGCCATCGGTGGCGCATCCGGCCAGGGGCAACACGGCGAACAGTCCGGCGCATAGCGCCGCCAGCAGTCGGGACATGGCTTTCCTCCAGGTGGCGCGATTGTGACGCCTGCAGGCGGCCCGTGCAAGCCCGCTAGCCCCCGCGCACCATGACACGCGTGAGCAGCTTCATGCCAAATGCCTCGCGCTCCAGCTCCGCGCGGAATTTGGGATGGGCGATGGCGATGAGGGCCTTGACGCGCTCGCGCAAACCCTTGGCATAGAGGTCGGCCACGCCGTACTCGGTAACAACCCAGCGCACATCGCCGCGGCTGGTCACCACGCCGGCGCCGCGTTCCAGCGTCGGCACAATGCGCGAGAGCGCACCGCCCTTGGCTGTGCTGGGCAGGGCAATGATGGGCTTGCCGCCCTGCGAGCGCGCAGCGCCGCGAATGAAATCGACCTGGCCGCCGATTCCGGAATAGGGGCGGGTGCCCAGGCTGTCGCTGTTGACCTGGCCGGTGAGATCGATGGCGATGGCGCTGTTGACGGCCACCATGCGGTCATTCTTGGCGATGTTGAAGGGATCGTTGACGAATTCGTTGCCGTAGCTCTCGACGAAGGGGTTGTCGTCTACGAAATCGTAGAGGCGCTGGGTGCCCATGACGAAGCTGCAGATGGCCTTGTCCGGGTGGTAGTTCTTGCGCGAGCAGTCCAGCGCGCCGCATTCGATGACATCCACGATGCCGTCGGAAAGCATCTCCGTGTGCAGGCCCAGACGCCGGTGATTGCGCAGTTCCGCCAGAACCGCATTGGGAATACTGCCGATGCCCAGTTGCAGGCAATCGCCGTCGTCGATCAGGCCCGCCACGTGGCGGCCAATGGCGCGGCTGGTTTCATCAACGGGCTCGGGCGTGAGCTGGGGCAGGGGGTAGTCCACCTCAACGGCGGCGTGGAGGCGTGAAACGTGAATGATGGTGTTGCCCCAGGTGCGGGGCATCCTGGGGTTGATCTCGGCCACGACGTGTCGTGCATGGCGGATGGCGCTGACGACCACATCCGCCGCAACGCCCACCGTGCAGTAGCCGTGCCTGTCAGGCGGAGAGACCTGGACGAGCGCCCAGTCCAGGGGCAGGCGGCGCTCGAAGAGGGCAGGAATCTCGCCCAGAAAGATGGGCATGAAATCGGCGCGGCCTTCCTGCACGGCCTGGCGGGTGTTGTGACCGATGAAGAAAGCTGTGTGGCGGAAGCTCTGCGCCATGTCCGGGGCGACATAGGGAGCGTCGCCCAGGGTAAGAATGTGCAGCACGTTGACGTCGCGCAGCTCGGAGGCGCGCGCCGTCATGGCCTTTACGAGCACCTGGGGCTCGGCGGCGCCGGAGCCGATGAACACGCGCTCTGACGACTTGATTTCGGCAACGGCCTCGGCAGCGGTTTTCACGGTTTGCATGGCCCCCATCTTGAGTTGGCGCGCCCCCCTTGGGAAGGCGCGTCGCGGCCTGAGAACTTCACCGGCACCGGAAATCCGGTGCCGGTGGGGCCGCTGGGATGCTTCAGTTGAGCAGCAGGGTGACCGTGAGCTTCTCGCGCGCGGCCTGGTCCAGCATGCGGTCAATGCCGGGGTAGAGGATCTGCTCTTCCTTCATGTTGTGCTCAACCAGCACGCCCAACAGGGTGGCCTTGGAGCGCTCGAACTCGTCGAGCTTCTTGTCGTTGGCCGCGGCCACGATGTCGTTGACGGCCTCCTTGATGTCCTTGTGTTCATGACGCATCACGGCTGTGGGACCCATGTCGCGCATGCCGGTCCTTTCCTCGAAGGCGGGGAACAGTATCTGCTCCTCGATTTCGATGTGCCTGAACAGGCCCTCCTTGAACTCGGCGGCCAGCGCAGCGGCCTCGGCCCAAATTCCGGCCTGGGCCTGCTTAGTGGCCTTTTCCATGAGTTGGTCGAGGCGGTCGTGGTCCCAGGCCAGGTAGTCGTTGACATTGCGGGGGTCTGGCTCGGGGCGGGCGCGGAAAAGGTAGCGCCAGGTCACCGGGCCCTTCTGCACGGGGGAGAAATCAAACTGCCGGGGGAAAGCCTCGAGAACCTTCTTGAGCAGGGGCTCGGGGTGGTGGGGCGCCACCAGCTCCAGTTCCTCGCGGGGTTTGAGCGCGCGCAGGCGCTCGAAGATCTTGTCGATGCGCTGTTCGTGCGGAATCTCGCGCGCATCCAGTCGGTTTGCGTGTGCCATGTTGTCCTCTCTTGCGTTACAGATATTGCCCGCCGTCCACTTGCAGCACCTGCCCGGTCATATGACTCGCATACTTCGACGCCAGGAACATGACGGCGTGGGCGATGTCCGCCGCCGTCGCCAGCTTTCCCAGCAGGGATTCCTCCAGCGCCCGCGCGCGCACCTCGGCGGGAACGGAGGCCGCCATTTCCGTCTCCACCATGCCCGGCGCCACCACATTGATGCGCACGCCAAAGCGCCCTACCTCGCGCGCGACGGCCTTGGCAAAGCCGATCATGCCCGCCTTGGAGGCTGCGTAATTCGACTGCCCGAACTTGCCACGCAAGCCGTTGATCGAGCCGACGCAGACCACCGCGCCGCCCCCGGCTTGGCGCATCAGCGGAATGGCCGCCCGCGTGAGATTGAACGTGCCCTTGAGATTTACATCCAGAACGGCGTCCCAGTCCGCCTCGCTCAACTTCCAGACCACGGCGTCGCGCGTAATCCCCGCGTTGTTCACCAGCATCGAAGGCGCAAGACCCTGAGCCGCCAGGGCACCCGCGGCTTCCTGCACCGCTGCAGAATCCGACACGCTGACTTCCAGCGTGCGGTACGCGACAGCCTTCAACTCGGTCGAGACCTTGACGTCCAGCCCGACGACGCGCGCACCCGCCGACGCAAGCTTCTGCGCCACGCACAGGCCAATGCCGCGCGAGGCGCCGCTGATCCAGGCCACCTGGCCCGTGAAGTCAAACGCCTCAAGTACCGCCGGCATGGGCCGCCTCCGTTTCCTTCGCCAGCTTGCCATGGCGGAAGGCGCCCCAGAGTGCAGCGCCGATAGCACCGGCATGCACCGAAAGTGCGTGTTGCCGGAGTTCGATGGCCGCTGCGCCGTCCTTGAGCTTGTCCTTGAGCGCGGCCACAAGCCCCGAGTCCGCCGCGAGCCCTCCCGTAATCATCAGCACGCCGCTGATCTTGATGCCGCGGATCAGGCCCGCCAGACGCACGGAGATCGAGTCATGGATGCCGCGCAGGATGTCGGGCGTGGAGATGCCGCGGCTGACCATGTTGATGACGTCGGTTTCGGCCAGCACAGCGCAGATGCCGCTGACGCGCTCGGGTTTGGTGCCTTTTTGCGAGAGCGGACCGACGTCATCGAGCGACACGCCCAGATAGCGCGCGATGTTCTCCACGAACTGGCCGCTGCCCGACGCGCACTGGGAGGTCATGCGGTACTCCAGCACGCGGCCGTGCTCGTCAAAACGCATGGCGCGGGCATGCAGGGCCCCGACGTCTATGGCACCGCGCGCCTTGGGGTCCAGGAACAGGGCGCCGCGGGCGTGGGTCGTCATGCCGTAGAAGTGGCCGGTGCGCCAGGGGATCATGTCGCCTTCTCCGGTGGTCGCGATGTAGTCGAGCTGGTCCTTGCGCAGGCCGGCCTGTTTGAGGGCCGCCTCGAAGCACTCATCCACCACGCTCATGACGTCGCGGCGGCGGATGCGCTCGAAGTAGGAGCCCAGCAGTTCGTCGCGCGCGCAGCTGTCGCCCGCCCGCATCACGGCCACCTTGACGGCGCCCGTTCCGACATCAACACCCGCAGTGATCGCCATGGCATTCTCCGGAATTCGGGGCCGCTGAGGCCTTGACCAGATGCTGATCGCCCGAGGCCGCCGCGCCCGCCTGGATATCGCGGTGGGCGAAGGTCGCGGCGCCGAGCGCGCCGGTGAAGATGGAGTCCGGCGCGATGTTAAGTGTGACCTGGCCGTAGTTCTCGGCCACGAGTTCGCGCAGGGCGTTGACGGCGGCCTGGTTCTTGGCCACGCCGCCGGTAAAGGTGAATTCGTCCTTCACGCCGCCCGAGCGAGCCAGAAGGGCCATGGCGCGCAGGATGATGGCGCGGTGCAGGCCCGCAAGGATGTCTTCCCGGGCCTCGCCGGCGGAAAGGCGATCCCTGAACTCGGCGCCCGCGAACACCGTGCAGGTCGAGTTGATCTTGACGCGGTGCTTGGACTCCATGGCCAGGGGCCCCAGTTCGTGCAGACCCAGGTTCATCTCATCGGCGATGTAGCCGAGGTATCGGCCGCAGCCCGCCGCGCAGCGGTCATTCATCTGAAAGCTGGTGACCACGCCGATGGGGTCCACCTGGATGGCCTTGGTGTCCTGCCCACCGATGTCCAGCACCGTGCGGGTGTTGGGGAACATCAGGTGCGCACCCAGTCCGTGGCACAGGATCTCGGACCGGATCTGGTCCTTGGGGAAGGGAAGGCGCGCGCGGCCATAACCGGTGCCAACGAGGCGAACCGGCGTGAGCGGGGTATCGGCCACGCGCGCCAGCAATTCACGAACCCTGTGGGCGTCCACGCCAAAGGAGCCGGCAATGCGCCCAAAGCCCGCCAACAGGCGCTGGGAGAAGCTGCGCGACTCAGGTTCGTTCTCGACGGGGATGATGGACTTGTCAAACATCCCTACGATGCGGTCAAAGGGCGGGCCGCCGGCGCGCGAAATCTCGCTGGCCGCGCTGATGAAGCCCGAACCCGCGATGTCGCGGAAGAAATCGCTGCGCGCGTTGCGGCCCGGGGCAAACAGGGCCGGAGCGTCTTTGCGCAGCCGGCGCAGGATATCGGAGAGCGCGCTGGACAGCGCCAGCGTCAGGTCGCCGTAGCGGCCGCTGGACAGGTCCTCGCGGCAGTGGACCTCAAGCCGGTCAAGCTGGCCGAGGTAGCCTTCCAGGGCAAAGCCGCGCGACAGGGCGTTTTCGAACTCCGCCTGCCGGCCGTTGAGCAGCTTCGACTCCTCCAGGGCGCGCGAAAGCATGGAGAAGCGCACATTGGTGAACGCCTCTTCCCTGGCGACCTGGGCGGCAACGTCGTAGTTGCTGCGGCTGTTGGTGATGCCGCGCCCCACGATGCGTCCCTGCTCGTCAAGCACGATGGCCTTGGTGGTGGTGGAGCCGAGGTCAATTCCGACGGTGACGTTCATGATGTGGCGCCTTTCCGTCTGGCCTCGATCATCTGGAAATAGCTTTCGAGGCGGTTCTTGATGTTGGCGGCCGAGAAGTAGCGGGGGTCCACGAGATCGCTCTCGATGAAGCCGCCGGGGCGGCCGGTGCGCTTTTCCAGCTCGCGCAGGATGAGCAGCTGGCCCGCCGAGAACGAATTGCAGCTCTTGACGCTGTTGATCAGGAAGCCGTCGGCCGAGAAATCATTGATGTAGCCTTCCAGCAGCGCCGTGCGCTGGGGGAAGTTCAGGTTCGTGTAGCAGCCCATGCAGTAGTCGGCCATGGTGCCCAGGGGGTCGTCGGGGTTGTGGCGGAAGCCGCGGTCATAGAGCCCGCCGACTTTGGTATAGCTGGAGGCCACGATCACGGCTCCCTCATCAGCGAACATGCGCCAGAACTCGCGGAACGAAGTCCAGTTGGGCGGGCCCTCGATGACCAGGCGATACTTCTCCTCACGCATGGGGCCGTCGGGCGTGACGGGGCCCAGCTTCTGGTCGAGGCGGTCCTGCACCTCTTCGCGCAGCATCGTGTAGTAGTCCACGGCGTCCTGGGTGCCGCGGAACGAGGTGAACATAGGCCCGATGTAATAGACACCGCCGAACCAGGCATCGATGGGCGAAGGCCGGGCGCGGGCCGAATTGAGCACCCAGACGAGATCATCTTCGGCGCGCACGGAAAGTTTGAGTTGCTCCTTCATGCGGTCGTGGTCATACCTGACGCCGGAAACCCGCTCGAACTCGGGGATGACCACGTCGCGGATCTGGTTGGAAACGTACTCGCGCATTTCCTGCGTGATCTCGCCGTCGCCCTGGTAGGGCACGTGCAGCATGACCACGGGACAGTCATATTCCTCGCGCAGCAGCTCAAACCACTTCAGAAACGTGAAGCAGCCCGTATAGCTGAGCAGCAGGAGGTCCGGCTTGGGCAAGGGCTCACCCGTGGGCCCGATGTTGCCGGCGCGCAGCATGCCGATGTCGGTCTTCACGTAGGTGCAGACGTCCTCGGAATGGCCGGCCTTCTCCGCGATGGAGATGTACTCGGCCGACTTGCCGCGCATTCCGCTCTGGAGCGCGTTGATCTCGGGCAGCACGGGCAGCATGCCGAAGTGGTTGATCAGCTCCGTGAGGTTGCCGGGCACGAAGGTGTAGACCACCTTCTTGCGGGTTTCCTTGACGCGGGCCAGCTCGGAGAAGTGATTGGCAATCATCTCCTTCTGCTTCTGCATGCTGGCGTCTTTTTCAGCGGTCGCGCCTTTCATGCGTTCCCCCATAGTTTGAGCGCGTCGGCAAAGGTGCCAGCCTGCTCGCGGATGACCTGGAATTGACCGGTATCTTCGGAGTACTTGAAGGCCGTAAACGGAATGTCGGCGTCTTCGAGCGCCTTCTGCAGCATGGGCTGCTCCAGCAGCGCCGGGTCGCAGAAGCTGGGCGCCATGAAGATCACGCCGTCGGCGCGGTAGTCGCGCACGCGCTTGACGAAATCAGCGTGCTTGGTGCGGCGCTGGTCGTACTTGCTGGCCGCGGGCAGGGAGTGGTGCATGAAGCCCTGCGCCAGAGCGTCCCAGGGGTCACCGTGAACGTCGAGGTCCTGCTCGATGAAGCGCGAGCCCAGCACGAAGTCGTCATCCACGACGTAGCAGCCGGCGCGTTCCAGCGTGCGCAGCAGGCCCAGCGGAGGCTGCTCGCAGAACGCCCCCCGCACTGCCACGCGGATGTTGTCCATGCGCGGCCGGCCGGCCTGGGCCGCGAGCTCCACGTACTCGTTGACCATGGCCGTGTGCTCTTCGACGGGCAGCATGTAGCCCGCGCGCAGCAGCAGGTAGTAGTCGAGGGTCGGCACTTCCCAGGGCCGGTCACGCCTGGCGTGCAGCAGGCGGCGCAGCGCCACGCGGTTCTCGTTGTAGGCCGCCAGGGAGGCCCGCAGCCGATCGTCCGTCACTTCAACGCCCGTCAGATTGCCGATGTCGCGGGCCATCAGCTTCAACTCGCTGATGTAGAAGCGCCCGCCCAGGGCGGTGTCGAAGTTCTGCGGCAGATCGACGTAATGAACGTACTTGCCTGGCAGCAGCATCTTGAACATGCCCGAAAGGTTGCGGATCACATCGCAGATGCTGGGAAACAGGAAGCCGTCGCAGGCATCCATCCTGCCGCCCACGGCCAGCTCAATTACGCTGCGGGGCAGGTGGCAGATGTAACTCTGGAAGTAGCTGTCGCCGCGCACGATTTCGACACGGTCGGCGCCGCCCATCAGCCCCACGGGCAGCGCACCCGCAGCGTGGATGATCTCGCGCGGCACATAAATGGGCAGAAAGCCGATGGCCCTGCGATTCTTTCCCCGCGATTTCCACTCGGTCACGGCCTTGAGGTCGAGGTCGTCGTAGAGAGATTCGGCGCGACGCGAAAGGGCCAGCAGCTTTTCGGAGGTTTCAGCCAGCGCGGTGCTCATGCGTTCCTCCATGCGGGCTTGCGCTTTTCGATGAACGCGGCAATGCCCTCATTGGCGTCGTGAGTCGCCATCAGGCGCTCGACGTAGTCTTTCTCGAACTTCTCGAGGTTCTCCTCGAGGCACTTGTTGAGCGGGTGGCGCGCTGCCGCCGTGGCGTGGCGCAGGCTCGAGGCCGAGTAGTCGATCAGCGTGCGCCTGGACCAGGCCTGCACCTCAGCGGCTAGGTCGCCGGCCGGATAGACGTGATGCACCAGACCCAGGGCGCGCAACTGCTCGCCCGTGAGTTCCTCCCCGCTGAGAATCATGCGGTCAGCCAGGGCCTGCCCGGCCTTCTTGACCAGCAGCGCACAGGCCACGGGCGGAAACACGCCCAGCTTGATCTCCGGCAGGCCCATGCGCGCGTCCGGCGCCGCAAAGATGAAGTGGCAAGCCAGAACGACCTCAAAGGCACCGCCCAGGCACACGCCCTGCACGCAGGCCGCCACAGGCACCGGCGAACGCGAGATCGTCAGGGTCAGCTTGCGCAAGGCCGCCAAGGCTTGGGGAATTTGGCTTTTGACGTGCTCTTCAACCGATGCGCCGAAGCTGAAATGGGGCCCGGCACCCTCCAGCGTGATGAGCTTGACGGCGGCATCAGCCTGGGCACGCGCCAGGGCGGCATCGAGTTCGAGCATGACGGCGCGCGAGAACACGTTGCCTTTGGGCTTGTTCACGATCAGGCGCACCAGGGCGCCGTCGAACAGCTTCTCGGACTGGATGTCGGGCATGTCAGGCTCCCTTGGCCGCGGCCTGATACTGCGGGCTGACCTCGCGGATAAGTTCCTCAGTCCAGGGGCGACCCTGGGCGAGTTCGCGGCGCAGCGCAACGAAGTCCACCTCGCGCTTGTCTTTGGGCCCTTCGTTGAAGGCGCGGAATCCCGCGTTGGCCTCGGTCATCATGTTCAGGGCCAGCCAGGCGCGGTTGGTTTCGCAGTTCTTCTGCCAGTGTTCGAGCTTGAACTTGCGGATGCTCTCGATCGTCTTGATGGTGCAGTCGGGCATGGTCTGGGCGAGTTTCCAGGCCATGAGTTCGACGGCTTCATCCAGCCGGCTGTGGTCGCTCTGAGCCTCCTTGAGGATCTTCTTGGCGGCCTCAAGCTCGGCGCCGGTCTTGCTTTCGCCGAACACCACGTTGCCGAACTCGTCGGCATAGCGGTCAATGACGACCAGCGGATTAGCAATGAACTTTCCGTTGTGCTTGAGCACGGGAACAATCTGATTGATGAGCCCCAGGCGCAGGGCCTTGTGGGCCGAGAAGGCCTCGCACAGCACGCAGCTGGCCATAGCGTGGCCAAAGCCGACGTACAGGGGCAGGAAGTCCGTCGCGCCGCCATCCGGGGCGCTGCCATGCTTGGGGCCGGCCTGCCCAAAGCGCGCGGTGTCGGCGGCGACGCTGAAGTCCGTCGCCATGCCGATTTCCTGGCCGCCGCCGATGCGCATGCCGTTGACGCGATTGATGACGGGCTTGTCACAGGTGAGGATGCCCGTGACCATGTCATTGAACAGCCGCATGTACTGGCGGTACTCCTGCGGGTTGCCGGCGTAGTACTCGGCGTATTCCTTGGTGTTGCCGCCCGTACAGAAGGCCTTGTCGCCCACGGCCGTGAAGACCACGGCAACGACACTGCGGTCCATGCTGGCCTTGCGGAAACCCAGGATGATTTCCTTGATCGCGCCCGTGGTGTAACTGTTGTACTGGGCGGGGTTATTCAACCAGATCCAGGCGTTATACAGGCCCTCCACGGGCTTACCTTGGCCGTCTCGCAGGGGCTTGAGTTCGTAGCGGATCTCCTTGAAGCTGAAGTGCTCCACCAGCTCGTGGTTCTTGAGTGCAGCATTTTCGGCGCAGGGTTCCATGGCTTCTTCCTCGACGGGCTCGACAGGCATTACTTGCCGGGCAGCAGCACGGCACGCTCCGTCAGCTTGCCATGGTGCGCCAGGTCAAAGATCTCGTTGATCTGCGACAGCGGGTGGGTCTTCACAAAGGGCTTGACCTGCACGCGGCCTTCCAGCACCAGCGCAATGGCCGCGGGGTAGTGTTTGGGCGCGCAGCCCCAGTTGCCAAAGCAGGCGGCGTCCAGGGCCATCAGGTTCGACAGCCGCACCTTCACGGCGTCCATGGTGAAACCGACGATGGCCAGAGTGCCGCCCGGCGGAATCAGGTTGAACGCCAGTTCCTGGCCCGCAGCCGTGCCGGACATTTCAAAGACCTTCCAGCCGAAGTCAGGCAGGCCGGCTTTCTTGACGAGGTCGCGGATGGCGGCGCGGGCAGTCTTCAGGTCCTGGCCGCGCGAATTGTAGACGTACTTTGCGCCATACTGGGCCACCCGTGCGAGCTTGGCGTCGTCGATGTCAATGGCGAACACCGTGGCGCCCAGGGCGGCCGCAATCTGCACGCCATAGGTGCCGATACCGCCGGTGCCCAGCACAATGGCCACCTCGCCGGCCTTGAGGTTGGCCCGCACCATGGTCTGGTAGGGGGTGGTCACAGCGTCGGCAATCACGGAAATCTCGGCCACTTCCTGCTCGCTGAGCCGGTCCGGCAGCGGGGCCAGGGTGCGTGCCGGCACCAACAGATGGCTGGCAAAGCCGCCGTGGCCGTCGTTGCCGGGCATGAACTGCGCCTTGCAGGTATTCTCAAAGCCGGCCCTGCACATGGCGCATTGGCCGCAGGGCATCACCGCGGGCACAATCACCTTCCTGCCCACCAGGTTCCTGTGGGGGCCGCCCGCCTGCTCAACAACGCCGCCGATCTCGTGGCCCAGCACCAGGGGCAGCGGGTGGCGCGGCTGGACCTGGCCCGTGGCGAAAGAGATGTCGGTGTGGCACACGCCGCAGCCAAAGACCCGCACCAAGGCCTGATCGGGTCCCGGCGCGGGCAGGTCATACTCGTGGGGGATGAGGGGCTTGCCCGCTTCGCGGCAAGCGTAGCCGAGAACTTTCATGGCCGAGCCTTCGGGTGCGTTTGAAGAAGCGTACAACTTTTGAACGGCGAGTCAAGACAATCAGATAGAAATATCCGATTATACGGGTGAGTCGATGCGCACGTCGTTGCCTGCCTTGTGCTCCCGGCAGGTCGCCGCGTGGCCCGGTTCGTTGCGGTCGGGACAGGAGCAACTCACCTGCTCGTCACGGGGGAACTCCGCCAGCTGCTTGAGCGACGTGTTCTGGAGCTTTTCCTTGAACTTGGTGCGCAGGTCCTTCCACAACGTGTGCAGCGGGCAGGCCGTCTCGTCGCTGCACTGGTCCTCGCCCATGACGCAGCCTTCCAGCTTGCTGACGTCATCCAGCTCGGCGACCACGTCCCACAGCGTGATGCTTTCGGGTTTGCGCGCCAAGCGAAAGCCTCCCTGGCGGCCCCGCTGCGACTCCAGGATGCCGCGCCGCGCCAGAATCTGGAGCACCTTGGCGAGGTAATGCACCTTGATGTTGAGCAGGTCGGCGAGATCATGGGCCAGCACCCACTGGCCTTGCTCGCAGGCGCCCAGCACGGTCAAGGCGCGCAGGGCGTATTCACTGGCTTGCGAGAACATCAGCGTCCTCCTTGGGCCGGGGCTTCAGCCCTTAGGGGTTCCAGTTCGGCGGTGAACGCCCGCAAAATGGGGGACTGGCGGGTGATGTTCAGTCCCGCCAGACGATGCCGCCGTTCAAAAACCGCGCCCACCACCTCGCCCAGGTAATCGACATGACTCTGGGTGTAGGTACGGCGCGGGAAAGTCAGCCGCACCAGGTCCAGCGCGGCGGGCTCGTCGTGCAACGGGCCCGGGCGCCCGAACATCAGCGTCCCGACCTCAACGGCCCGCACGCCGCCCTCGAGGTACAGCTCGTTGACCAGGGCCACGCCGGGATACTCCCAGCGCGGAATCTGCGGCGCAAACTCCGCGGCATCGATGTAGACCGCGTGCCCGCCCACCGGCCGCATCAGCGGCACGCCCAGCTTGTCCAGCAGGTTGAAGAAATAGCGCACGGAGGCCAGGCGGTACTCGAGGTAGCCCTCGTCCAGCACCTCCGTCAGGCCCTGGGCCAGGGCCGCCAGGTCGCGTCCGGCCAGGCCGCCGTATGTGGGAAAGCCCTCGGTCAGAATCAGCAGGGCGCGCGCCTTGTCGGCCAGGGCGTCGTCATTGAGGCAGAGCAGCCCCCCGATGTTCACCAGGCCGTCCTTCTTGCAGCTCATGGTAAAGCCGTCGGCCAGGCTGAAAATCTCTTCGGCGATCTCGCGCGCGCTGCGTGAACTCTGCCCCGGCTCGCGCTGCTTGATCAGCCAGCAATTCTCCGCAAAGCGCGCAGCATCGAGGAAGAACGGCTTGCCGAAGCGATGCGCCAGTTCCTGCGCCGCCTTCAGGTTCGCCAGGCTCACCGGCTGGCCGCCGCCGCGGTTGTTGGTGATGGTCATGAGCACCATGGCCACCTTGTCGCCCCGGCCGCGCAGCTCAGATTCCAGCCTGGCGAGGTCCATGTTGCCCTTGAAGGGGTGCTCGTTGTGGGGGTCGCCGGCCTCGGCGATCACCAGGTCCTCGGCCACGCCGCCCAGATACTCGACGTTGGCACGCGTGGTATCAAAGTGCGCGTTGGCCAGCACCACTTCGCCCGGCTTGAGGGCAACAGTGAACAAAATGTGCTCCGAGGCGCGGCCCTGGTGTGTGGGAATGACGTGCTTCATGCCCGTCAGGTCGCGCACCACCGCCTCAAGCTGATAGAACGACTCGCTGCCCGCGTAGGTCTCGTCGCCCGTCATCATCGCCGCCCACTGCGCGGCGCTCATGGCCCCCGTGCCCGAGTCCGTCAGGAGGTCGATAGTGATCTGGCTGGCCCGCAGCTTGAACACATTGAACTTCGCATCGGCCAGATAACGCTCGCGCTGCTGCCGCGTCGTCAACGGCAGCGGCTCGGTCATCTTGATGCGGAAAGGTTCAATGATGGTCTTGGCCATGGCCTAGAGCTTGTGGTGCAGGCTTTCCTGCAGGTAGGGATCGCGCAGGGGAACCAGCGGCGCGCGCTCAAGCGCCTTGAAGAACACCAGGCCAAAGGCCCCGGCAAAGCCGAGCATGACCCCCACCTCCATGAAGTCGAACCAGGGACCTTCCGGAGACACGTAGGGCATGATGCCCAGCCAGATGTCCAGCCAGTGCCCGACCAGCACCATGACCGCCACGCGCACCAGAATGTACTCGCTGCGCTTGGCCGGGCGGGGCAGCAGCACAACAAACGGTATGGCGAAGTTGAGCAGCGGATTGACGATAAAGGTCAGCACCCACCAGTCGCCCTGGCTGCGGATAAGGTAGTAGCTGGTCTCCTCGGGGATGTTGGAGTACCAGATGAGCAGGAGCTGAGAGAACCAGATGTAGGCCCAGAACACAGAAAGGGCGATGAGCCACTGTCCCAGGTTGTGCAGATGGTTCTCGTTCACGGCGTCGCGCAGATAGCCCATGCGCCGCAGCAGTACCAGCAGCACGATCAGCGCGGCAATGCCGGACTGAAACAGGCCCGCGAACTGGTAGATACCGAAGATCGTGGAGAACCAGGCGGCTTCGAGCGACATCAACCAGTCAAAGCTGGCCGCAGACAGCGTCAGGGCAAAGAGCACGCCGAAAATGGCCGAGGTGCGGGTATTGGAACGGGTGTGGGTCACGTCTCCGTCAGTATCCTGCCGGCGCGAATGGCGCGTGAGGAGCTGAGAGACGCCAATCCATATGCCGAAGTAGAGAATGATGCGGCCCAGGAAGAACCACTGGTTGAGCCAGGGGGACTTGTGGTGCAGCAGATGGGCGTGGTGGCTGCCGTCGTCGTGAGGATGGACCCATTCGTACAAGTAGCCCATGCCCGCGCCCAGCACCAGCATGGTGACCAGCGCAGCCGGCAGCCAGGACATCATGGCCTCCGGCACGCGCCGCATGGAGACCGACCAGCCGGCACTGGTCAGGTAGCCAATCGCTATGAAGAAGGTGCCAAACAGCGCCAGCGTGGTGAAATAGTAGGCGCCCAGCAGCCAGTTGCCCCAGGCACGGTGCGCATCCAGAAACAGGCCCACCACGAAGCAGACCAGCCCCACGCCAGCCGTGGCGGCCAGCAGCCGCTGCATGCCGGGCTTGAGCTTGAAGTAGGGAATGTTCGGTGAGTTCATGGCTTCACCCCCTGAACCTTTCTCAGGTAGAGGATCACTTTCCAGCGTTCGTCCGTTTTCAGGATGGAAGCGTGCCCGGGCATGTTGCGCACGCCGTGCGTGATGATGTGGAACAGTTCGCCGTCGCTATAGGCCTTGGCGGCGGCCGTCTGCAGGTTGGCAATGCCGGGGTAGAACTTCTCTACGGGCGCGCCCAGAGCGCCGGCGGCGCCGTGACAGCTCTGGCAGGCCTTGACGAACAGGGCCTCGCCCTTCACGGCGTCGGCGTCTCGTACTTCCTGCGAGGCCATGGCGTAGGGCCCGGTATTGTTCTTCGCGCGCGCGAGGTCTTGGGGGCTGAGCTTGTCCCACTTCACGGCGGGCAGGGCGTAGTGCTTCTGGCCGCGGTACTTGGTGCCCTCCGCCGGAGGCTGCTCCACGAGGCCGCCGGGCAGGTGCTCGTTTACGCCCTGGCTCTCGGCCGCCACGGAGTACTGCATCTCCGTGAAGATTTCGCGGTTGCGCACCGTGTCGTCGCGCCCCACAAGCCCCGCCACGGCCCAGGCCAGAGCCAGTCCGCCGAGCACGGCGCTCAGGATGGTAAGTTTGTAGTTCATGACAGGCCTCCGAGGTCCAGCACCCGCTCGGCGTGGAAGCGGGCAAAGAGGGCGCGTGCGCGCTCGGCATCGAAGTTCGCGCTGCCGTGGTTCAGGGCGATGGCGAACTTGTCATCGGTGATGCCGGGGACGATCAACTGGGCCTTCTTGCCGGGGAACAGCTTGCTGCGGGCGAACAACGCCACCATCGTGGTCAGGCCCGCGATCAGCACGGTCATCTCGAAGATTACCGGCACATAGGCGTGCAGCTCCCAGGGGTTCTTGCCGCCCACGTTGATGGGCCAGTCGATGGCGTTGGTGTAGTACTGCATGAAGGCGCCAAAGGCGCCCGCGAACAGCCCCGCGAAGAAGCAGACCCAGGTCAGGCGCGAGCGGCGCAGGCCCATGGCGTCGTCCATGCCGTGCACGGCATAGGGTGTGTAGACGTCGTGGATGTCAAAGCCCGCCTTGCGCACAGCTTCCGTAGCTTCCAGCAGGTGATCTTCGTCAGTGAAAACCCCCACCAGCAGGCGCGACTTGCCGCCCACGGAGCCAAGCCACTTGTCCACCAGCTCGCCCTTGAAGGGGGATTCGTTCCAGGTGTGCAGGGGCTGAAGACCGAACTTCCAGCGCAGCTCGTTGAGCGCGCGCCGATTGAACAGCCACATCCCCAGAATGCGAAGTCTGCAGGCCAGCCTAGACATGGGCCACCTCCTTCTCCTGCTCGACACGGGCCGCCTTCCTGGGCTCGACGTGCCCGTGCCCGGAGTCATGGTGCTTGCGCTTGCCCGTCTTCATCACGCCCTTGATCTCGCCCTGCGCCAGCATGGGCAGCGCGCGGCAGAAGAGCAGGAAGCAGGTGAAGAACAGGCCGAACGTGCCCAGGAAGGTCAAAGCCTCGATCAGCGTCGGCGTGTAGTAGGCCCAGCTCGAGGGCAGGTAATCGCGGTGCAGCGAGGTCACCACGATCACGAAGCGCTCAAACCACATGCCGATGTTCACGAAGATGCTGAGGATGAAGAGCACCACGACGTTGCGGCGCAGCTTCTTGAACCACATGAGCTGGGGCGTGATCACGTTGCAGCTGACCATGATCCAGTAGGCCCAGGCAAAGGGGCCTGTGGCGCGGTTGATGAAGGTGAAGCCTTCATAGGGGCTGCCGCTGTACCAGGCGACAAAGAACTCTGTGCCGTAAGCCAGGCCCACGATGCTGCCCGTGACCAGAATGACCTTGGCCATGTTCTCGAGGTGATTGAGCGTGATGTACTCCTCGAAGTTGACGACCTTGCGCATGATGATCAGCAGGGTCATCACCATGGCAAAACCCGAGAAGATGGCGCCAATTACGAAGTAGGGCGGGAAGATGGTCGTGTGCCAACCCGGAATCACGCTCGTGGCAAAGTCCATGGACACGATGGTGTGCACGCTCACCACCAGGGGCGTGGCGAGGCCGGCAAACAGCATGTAGGCCGTTTCGTAGCGGGACCAGACACGGGCACTGCCGTTCCAGCCCAAGCTCAGAATCGAGTAGATGGTCTTGCGGATCTTGCTCTTGGCACGGTCGCGGGCCGCCGCCAGGTCCGGCACGAGGCCGATGTACCAGAACACGGCCGAAATCGTGAAGTAGGTCGAGATGGCAAACACGTCCCACAGCAGGGGCGAGCGGAAGTTAACCCAAAGCGGGCCGCGGAAGTTGGGGTAGGGCGCCGTCCAGAACGCCAGCCAGGGCCGGCCCATGTGAATCAGCGGGAAGATAGCCGCGCAGATCACCGCGAAGATCGTCATGGCCTCGGCGGAGCGGTTGATCGAGGTGCGCCACTTCTGGCGGAACAGAAACAGCACGGCCGAGATCAGCGTGCCCGCGTGGCCAATACCGACCCAGAACACGAAGTTGGTGATGTCGAAGGCCCAACCCACGGTCTTGTTCAGGCCCCAGGTGCCGATACCCGTGGCGATCTGGTAGGCCGTGGCGGCAAAGCCCACGCCCAGGCAGGTCAGGGCCACGAAAAAGGCGGCCCACCAGAGGGTGTTAGGCTTGCGCTCGAGCGGCGCGCAGGCGTCTTCCGTAATCTGGTGCAGGGTCTTCTCGCCCAGCACCAGCGGTTCGCGAAGCTCGGATTCAACGCTGTGGCTCATAAATCACCCTTCTCGCTGTCCCTGGCCGCCTAGGACTTCGCCGGCGGCACATCCCCGTTGTTGCGCACCTTCGCCAGATACTGCACCGCGGGTTTCACGTTCAGTTCGCCCAGCACCACGTAATTGCGGCCACTGGCGGCCAGCTTTGAGGCCTCGCTTGACTTGTCGTTGAGATCGCCAAACACGATGGCCTGGGTCGGGCAGCTCTGCTCGCAGGCCGTCTTGATTTCGCGGTCTGCCAGCTTGCGCCCGTCATTGGCGGCCGCCAGCTTGCCTTCACGGATGCGCTGCACGCACATGGAGCACTTTTCCATGATGCCGCGCGTGCGGATCGTGACATCCGGGTTCAGCACCAGGTTCAGGCTGGGGTCGTCGTACTTGTAGTTGAACCAGTTGAAACGGCGCACCTTGTAGGGGCAGTTGTTGGCACAGTAGCGCGTGCCCACGCAGCGGTTGTAGGTCTGCTGGTTCAGGCCCTCGCTGCTGTGCGTCGTGGCCAGCACGGGGCAGACCGTCTCGCAGGGCGCGTTTTCGCAGTGCTGGCACATCACGGGCTGGAAGCTGACGCTGGGGTTGTCGGCCACCGCGCCCTGATCTTTGGGCTTGTCGTCGCTGTAGTAGCGGTCTAGCCGCAGCCACGCCATCTCGCGCCGCGTCGCCACTTCTGTCTTGCCCACCACGGCGACATTGTTCTCCGCCTGGCAGCTCACAATGCAGCCCGAGCAGCCGTTGCAGGCGTTGAGGTCGATCACCATGCCCCAGCGGTGACCCTTGTAAGCGTGGCCCGCCCACATCGTGCCCGTGGGGTAGTCCACCTTTGAAACAGAGCGCGGGTCCTTCACGAACTCGGCCAGGCTCACCTCGCGGGCCAGCGGGCGTCCTTCCTGGGAATCGTGTTCCTGAGTGCGGGCCAGCACCGCCTTCTTGCCCGTGTTGGCCAGCGTCACGGAAACCAGCGTGTCGTGGGCCAGCAGGGGATAGGCGTTGGCGCCGATGACTCCGTTGGCGCTGTTGGCCTTGGCGATGCGGCAGGCCTTGGTGCGGCCATAGCCCACGGCCACGGCCACGGCATTGTCGGCCATACCGGGCTGAACCACCGCCGGCAGCTCCAGGCTCACATCGCGGCCGTTGACTTTGGCCGTCAGGGTCAGCACATCGCCCTGGGCCGCCCCGAGCGACGCCAGGCCCGCAGGCGAAAGCGCGGCATAATTGTCCCAGGTGACCTTGCTCAAGGGGTCGGCCAGTTCCTGCAGCCAGGCGTTGTTGGCCTGGCGTCCGTCGCCCAGGGCCACGCTTTCGTAGAGGCAAAGCTCAAAGCCCTTGCCCGCCTGCTGCTGGGCCTGGGTGCCGGCCTCTCTCGCGACGGACCTGCCCGCTGGGGTGCCGCCGGCCTGGCGGCGGTCCACATAGCCGCGCTCCACGGCGGCCTCGAAGCTCTCGCCGCGCAGCAAGTTGGCCGTCCAGAACTCCTTGATGATCTCACGGTAGGGCTTCAGGGCGCGACCCGACGCCTTGCCGACGATCTCGGGCTCGTTGCCGTGCCACACGATGCGCGGCGCGCCGGCCCAGACCAGCAGGCTTTCCTGCGCCTGGCGACCGCCGTGCAGGGGGCGGATGGCGGGCTGGGCAAGCGAGAACAGGCCCTTGTGCGGCTCGAAGTCGTTCCAGCTTTCCAGAGAGTGCAGGTCTGTGGCGACGACTTTGCACAGCGAAGCCGTCTCGTCCAGGCGGTCGGCCAGGGCCACGCTGAGCCTGGCCTTGGCGATGGCCTTGGCGAAGTCCGCGCCCCGCGCGTGGTCGTAGGCGGGGTTCACGCCCCAGAGGATCAGCACATCCACGGCGCCGCTCTCGAGTTCCGCCAGGAGCTTTTCCATGGCCTCGGGGTCGCCCTGTTTCTGCTGCGAGGCGTGGGCAAGATCCAGGGTCTGGCCGTAGTTCTCCAGCAGCATGTTGATCTGGTTGACCACCAGCTGCTCGTGCAGGTTGTTGCCTCCGGCCACGACCAGGGACTTGCCCTTTTCGCGCGCCAGTTGCCCGGCCAGGCTCTCCAGGTCCACCCCGGCCACGGCCTTGGGGGCCGCGGCATCAAAGGGCTCGGCCTTGCCCAGTTTGCGGGCCACCGCGTTGGCCAGGGCTACCAGGGCAACGCCACGTTCGCTTTCGGGCAGGCGCAGCCGGGTGTCGGCCGAGGCGCCCGTGAGCGACATGGCCGCCTCAAGCTGAACGTGCCGAGCCGGTGTGAACTCGGCCAGCTTGCGGCCTTCGGCCCACTGGCGGGCGAACTCGACGGGCGACAGCCACGAGCCCATGAAGTCGGCGCCAAAACTCACGATCACGCGGGCCAGGTCAAAGCGATAGCGTGGCAGCGCCGCCAGCCCATGGGTCTGGCCGTGGGCGCGGGCGATGGCCGAAAGGGGCATGGCGTCGTGGACGAGGTGGCGGGCGTCGTACTTCTTGCAGAATTCGTCAATGACGGAGAGCGTCGTGGGCCCGCTCTGCGTGCCGCTGACAAGGCGGACGATCTTGGCCTTTTGCAGCGCGGCGATGACTTCTTTGTCCAGACCCGCCCAGTCCGAGGCCTTGCCGTCCAGCAGGGGCGACTTGGCGCGCTCGGGGTCGTAGAGGTCGAGCACGAAGGCCTGGCCCCTGGCGCAAAGGCCTCCCTTGTTCATGGGGTGCAGGTCGTTGCCCTCGGCCTTGATGGGGCGGCCGTCGCGGACCTTGAGCAGGGAGCCGCACTGGGCGCTGCAGGCGGTACAGGTGGAGGCATACCAGTAGGCTACGCCGGGCGTGACCTCAGGCGTGCGCTTGGGCTGGGGCGCCACGGTCATTTGCGGCCCCTGGCAGCCCGCCACGATGGCGCCCAGAGCCCCCAGGCCGCTGAGCTGGAGGAAGCGGCGGCGCGATTCGCTGACGCGCTCGAGTTCAGCCGCGATCTCCGGCGGCATCGAAGCGTCGTCCTGGGCGGGCGTCAGAATCAGGTTGTCGTATCGGTCAGTCATGTTCACTCCCGCGCTAGCGATGGCAGGCGTCGCAATCGAGCGGCGCGTTGAGCTTGGGGTCTTGAGCGTTCTGTGTCCGATGGCAGTTCACGCACCAGCCCATGGAGAGGTCGGAGAACTGTTTGACCACCGCCATGTCCTGCACGTTGCCGTGGCAGGTCTGGCAGGCCACCTTCTTGTTTACGTGGGCCGAGTGGTTGAAATAGACGAAGTCAGGCAGGTTGTGCACCCGCACCCAGCGCACCGGCTCGTTGGCGGCGTGCATCTGGGCGATCTTCTGGATCTCGGCCTGGCCCGCAGCCGTGCTGCCCTTGACCTGCTCATGGCAGTTCATGCAGGTGCTGAGCGAAGGCACAGAAGCATGGCGGCTTTCACCGGCGCCTGAATGGCAATACTCACATGCAATGCCAAGCTGGCCGGCATGCAGCGCATGGGAATAGGCAATCGGCTGCTGGGGCTGATAATCCTGATGATTGCCCAGCAGATGGAAGTCGCCCAAAGACGCCAGGGCCGAGAAACTGAGCCCGAAGGTCGCCAGGAATATGACTGTAAACAGTCGCCAGTTCATGATTGCACCTGCGTCCGTTATGACGGCCTCTCACAATTCTTGCGCACGTAGTAGAACCAGTTGAGGGCGGTCGCGATCACGAAGAACACCATGGCCCCGATGAAGAAGCTCACAGCGGACTTCGTGCCGCCTCCCGCCGTGGAGCTCGAGATCGCCCAGGCCACCAGCACATTGAAGATGAAGGGGCCGTAGGCCGCGACGGCGCCCGTCCAGCCCAGCACCTGCGCGCCCTGACGCGGGTTGGCCGCGAAAATCACCGGATACTGGCGGAACGTCGAGCCGTTGCCGATGCCGGTGAACAGAAAGATGCCCAGCATCAGCGACACAAAGAGCGGGAAGCTGTCCAGCGACGTCGGCGCCAGCGACCCCGTCAATACCGCGGCAATGCAGCAGCCGATCAAGCCCAGACCCGAAACCTGGGTCAGAATGCCGCCCCCCGTCTTGTCCGCCAGCCAGCCGAAAACCGGCCGCGCTGCCGAGCCAATCAGCGGGCCCAGAAAGGCGTACGTGAGCGGGTCCGGCGCGTTGGGGAAGCCGCCGTAAAGGCTCTTGATCAGCATGGGAAACGCGGCAGAGAACCCGGAGAACGACCCGAAGGTCATGATGTAGGTGACAGTGCAGAACCAGGTGTGCTTGTCTTTGAAGATGTCGAGCTGTTCCTTGAACGACGCCTTCACCGGCACGCTTCTCAGGAACATCCAGCACGCCACGCCCAGCACCAGCAGGAAGGGCACATACCAGAACACGGCGTTCTGAAGCCACATCTCTGAAGTCTTGCCCGCCTTGGTGAACACCTGCGAGGCACCCGCCACGCTGCCGAACAGCGCAAAACCGATGATCCATGGCGTCACGAACTGGGTCAAACTGACGCCAAAGTTGCCGATGCCCGCCTGGATACCCAGCGCCGTACCCTGCAGGCGCTTGGGAAAGAACAGGCTGGTGCTGGGCATGTAACTAGAGAAATCGCCGCCGCCCATGCCTGCGAGGAAGGCCAAGACCATGAACATCCAAAACGGCGTGCCGGGGTCCAGAATCGCCAGGCCCAGACCGATGCAGGGAATGAGCTTGAGGAAGGTCGCTACCGTGACCACCTTGCGCGTGCCGAAGATCGGAATCAGAAACGTGTGAATCACGCGCAACGTGCCGCCCGCCAACCCGGGCATGGCCGCCAGCCAGAACAGCTCTGTCTCTGTGAACTTGAACCCGATCCCCGGCAGGCGCACCACCAGGGCGCTGACCACAAACCACGTCGCGAACGACAGCACCAGCGTGGCCGTGGTCAGCCACATCGTGCGCCAGGCGATCTTGCTGCCGGTCTGGGCCCAGAAGGTCGGGTCCTCCGGCTTCCACTCCGTCAGCCAGTCCCCGCCCGTCTTGGGCGACGAGGCCGAGGGCGGCAGCGGCGCGGCTATGCTTGCTTGAGCAGACATGGGCTTCTCCGTTCAGGTGCCACTGCCAACCATCTGCATCCTGGACTGGGCCGGAGCGGCCGGCTCTGCCGGTGGGGTGGCGTCGGGCAGAGCCCTGCCGCCTTCACCCACCCAGGTGGTGGTCCACTTCTTCATGACCATGGCCAGCGCCACCAGAATGCAGATCGAAAGCGCCGTGCCCGCGAGGAAGCCGGGCGTGAATCCCATGCCGGAGTACTTGGAACCGACTCCCATGGCGTTGGGCAGGAAGCCGCCGGCCAGGCCGCCGATCTCGCCCACGAGGCTGCCCGCCACGGCGGTGTTGCCCTTGAAGCGCAGGGGCAGCAGCTGGAAGACCGCGCCGTTGCCGGCGCCCAGCGCCGAGAACAGGACGACCATGACCGCCACCATGACCCAGGGCGAGGAGAGCGGACCATCCTTGGCGTAGACCAGATAAGCGGCCATCGCGGTCCCGATAACCGAAATTACGGCAAGCCACTTGATCATGCGCAGGCCGCCGATGCGGTCAGCGAGGCCGCCGCCCACCAGGCGCAGGATGCTGGCCATAACGATGATGCCCGCGGCGTACTGCCCCACGTTTTCCTTGGCCACGCCATACTGGTCATGGAACAGCGTGGGCAGGAAGCTGGTCAGGCCGATGTAGCCGCCAAAGGTGAGCGCATACATCAAGTTGAAGATCCAGGCATCGCGATCAAAAAGGATCTTGAGGTGGTCCCTGAGGCTCTTGTGCTCGCGGTCCGGCGGCTCCTTGGCAAACATGGCCAAGAGCGCCATGGCGAGCACGATGGGAATGATGGCCAGCCCGTAGACGGCCTTCCATCCGTACACGCTGGCCAGGGGCGGGGCCAGCAGCACGGCCAGCACGGCGCCCGAATTGCCCGCGCCGGCAATGCCCATGGCCAGGCCCTTGTACTTGGGCGGGTACCAGCCCGAGCCCAGTGACAGCGCCACGCCAAAACTCGCGCCGGCTACACCCAGCACGCAGCCCATGGCAAGCACGCCCGCCATGGACTCGACGAAGAGCCAGCCCAGGCCCAAACCCACAACGATCATGCCCATTTCAACCTGGGCCGCGTTCTTGCGCCCGATGTACTGGGCCAGCAGGCCCAGAGGAAAGCGCATCAGGGCCCCCACGATCACCGGCACCGAGATCATGAAGCCCTTCTCGGCGGCGTCGAGCCCGAACTCCTTGCTGATGAAGGGAGCCATGGCGCCGTTGAGCACCCACACCGCAAAACAGAAGTCAAAGTAAATGAGAGATGTAAACAGGGTCGGCCAATGCCCGGCCTTCCAGAACCCCTTGTCCCTGGCAACCGCGAGATCCATGGCTGCTCCTCACAATTCTTGCCCGTTGGTCACTGCATCAGAGCCACTGCCTGCCCCCAACTACTCCGCCTTGCTGGCACGCTTGTTCCACATCACCACCTGGAAGCGGCGCCACAGGTAATGGTTAGGCACAACCAGAACGTGGACGAGCCTCGTGAAGGGGAAGAGCGCGAAAATCGCGTAGGCGCCCAGAATGTGCAACTTGATGCTCCAGGGAAGCTGCGCCACGGCACTGGCGTCGGGCTGGAAGGTGAACAAAGACCACAGATAGGGAGCCAGCACCGCAGCAAACCAGCTTGAGCCCCAGCGCGCCGTCAGGGCCACCCAGAGCCCCCCAATCACCTGCAGCAGCAACAGCACCAGCACTACAACGTCCATCTTCGAGGTCACGGCGCGAACGCGGGGGTTGGATGCCCGACGCACAATCAGATTGATCAGCCCGATCAGTGTAATGATGCCGAATATCAGAGCAGCGCCTTCAATGATATAGAGGCGGGCGGGCACACTGTTCCACCACAACACGCCGCGGGGCACCAGAAAGCCGATGAGGTGGCCGGCCACCAGGGCGAGAATGCCGTAGTGCCACGGAACGCTGCCCCAGAACTGGTGCTGGTTCTCCAGGAACTGGGAGCTGTACGACGAGTAACTGAACTTTTCCTTCACGTAGCGCCAGATGGTCATGGAGAAGAACACGGCCAGCACGACATAGGGCACCACCACGAAGAGCAGATCGTTGATGGGTAGCGGGCCGGCGGGCGCGGCGGTCTGTAGCAGGCTATACATGGCGGTTCACTCCCAGTCGGAGATCATCGAGGTCCCCGGGCGAATACTCATATCCCTCGGTAATATCGTGCGCTTCGTCGCGCAGGTCCGGATCGGCAATATCAGAGCAGCCCCAATTCGCGGCGAGATGGGCATGCAGAGCCTTCAGGCCGTGGGCAAAGCCCCCGGCCTTATCGGGCAGACCCGCCACCATGCGCTTGACGGCCGGGGCGATGCATTCCTCTACCAGCGCGAGGTCCTCGCCCGCGGGCAGGGCCGCGGCCAACTCCAGCAACGTGGGCAGGTAGTCGGCCAGCTCCGTGCCCTGCTCCATGCCGCAGCGGGCCAGGGCTTGGCGCATCTTCACCAGGAACTCGCCGCGCTTGTAGGCCAGGCCAAAGAGCTGGAACCCGACATCCAGGGTGACCACGGGGTTGATGTCGAATGTGCGGGTGTACTCTTCTTCGAGCGTGTACAGGTCTTTGCCGTCCAGGAACTCGCGCAGGGCGGCCAGTTCGCGCGCCGCCTCGGACTGGGGCGCCACGGCTGCCAGTGCGTCCTGCACCGCCTGGGTGCCGCCCGCAGTCGGGTAGCGCAGCACGGGGCTGAACTTCTTCAGATGTTCGAACGCGGCTGCCATGTTACAGCCCTCTCTTGGGCGAAGCCGTGAAGCCAAAGCCGACTTCGCGCTTGTGGTCCTGCGGGTCCTTGAAAGCTTCGATGGCTTCTTCGCGGTGCATGGGCGGTATGACGAAGCGCTGGGCAAACGTGGGCAGCGAGGTCATGCGGTAGATGTCTTCGACCTCGGCTTCTGTGGTGTCGGCCAGCTTCAGGGCCTCGAGGGCGACGGCCATGGGGATGTCGCCTACTGTTTCCGCGCGCTTGAAGGTGCGCACCGCAACAAGCTTGCGCAGCACGTACTGGATCTTGGCCTCGTCACCCACGCTGAACAGGCTGGCCAGGTAGCCCATGGGCACGCGCTGCTGGTCAAAGGCATGGAAGATCGCCTTGGCATCCACGCCGTTTTCGTACACCTGGTTGGCCGTGGAACCCAGCACCGGCAGCAGCGGCGGCACGTAGTACAGCATGGGCAGCGTGCGGTATTCGATGTGCGGCGGCAGCGCGATCTTCCATACCTTCACGAACTGATATACCGGCGAGCGCTGGGCGAATTCGATCACCTGCTCGGGCATGCCCGCCTTGCGGGCGGCCGCGATCACGTTGGGATCGTTGGGGTCGAGAATCAGGTCGCGCTGTCCCTCCACCAGCTTCTCGGGAGGCAGCTTGGCAATCTCGTCAATGCGGTCGGCGTCATACAGCAGCAGGCCCAGGTAGCGGATGCGGCCCACGCAAGAATGGAAGCAGGCCGGAGCCTGGCCCGTCTCCAGGCGCGGATAGCACAGCAGGCACTTCTCACTCTTGCCCGTGCTCCAGTTGTAATAGGTCTTCTTGTAGGGGCAGGCCGCCACGCAGGAGCGCCAAGCGCGGCAGCGCTTCTGGTTGATCAGCACGATGCCGTCTTCGCCGCGCTTGTACAAAGCGCCCGAAGGGCAGCTCGCGACACAGGCGGGGTTGAGGCAGTGGTTGCAGATGCGCGGGAAGTAGAAGAATACGAGGCGCTCGACAGCCTGGAGCTGCTGGCGCTGTTCCTCGCTGACGTCTTTGAGGTTGGGATCGTTGGCGGCATAGATATTGGAGCCGCCGAGGTCATCGTCCCAGTTAGGACCGGACTCGATGTCGATGTATTCGCCCGTGACCTTTGAAATCGGGAGCGCCGTGGGCTGGTCAGTGCCGGCCGGGGCGTTGAAGAGGTCTTCATACTTGTAGGTCCATGGCTCGTAGTAATCGTCCATGGTGGGCAGGTGCGGGTTGTGGAAAATGTTGGTGATGATGCGGCCCTTGCCCGTCGACTTCAGGCGCAGGCGGCCTCCCTTCACTTCCCAGCCGCCGCGATACTTGGACTGGTCTTCCCACTGCGTGGGATAGCCCGTGCCAGGCTTGGTCTCCACGTTGTTGAACCACATGTACTCGGTGCCCTTGCGATCGGTCCAGATGTTCTTGCAGGCGATACTGCAAGTGTGGCAACCGATGCACTTGTCGAGGTGGAACACCATCGAAACTTGAGCGCGCACGTTCATGGCATTATCCCGGTGCTAGAGAACCACTCCACGCTGCCTGAAATACTCCGCATACTTCCTGTCTGAGCCCTGAATGTGGCGCGTCAGCCACACCTTCAGGAACGACTGCACATCCTGCCTGAGGACCGCCTTGCCCAGCTCGATGCGGCGGTACAGGTGTTTCACATAGGCCTCGAAGACCTCGTGCTCATGACGATGGCTCTCATATTCCGGAAAGCCGTGGTCGCGCATGAGCTGCTCTTCGAAGCTGAAGTGCTCGACCGTGTAGCGCTTGAGGGCGTCGAGCACCTCCAGAATCTCCGGCACCTGGCCGTCCACCAGCCCTCCCAGGCGGTCAAGCAGGTCAATCAAGTGCTGGTGCTGGTCGTCGATGACGGCGATGTCGAACCGGAAACTCGTATTCGTATGCGTCGTCGCCATGACCATGCTCCGTTACCACTCCAGCTTGCTGAGCTTGCGCACGAGCACGTGCGTATCGCGGTTGACGCCCGTGGGGCCCCAGTAGTTGAAGTGATAGGTGAACTGACCGTAGCCGCCGACCATCAGCGTGGGTTTGAGGCGCACACGCGTCAGGCTGTTGTGGCCGCCGCCGCGCTTGCCGCCGCGCAACTGCGACTTCGGCACGCCGTAGGTGCGCTCGGGCGAGTGGTAGACAATGCACAGGCCCTCGGGGATGCGCGCCGACACATTGGCGCGCGTCACCAGCACACCGTTGTCGTTGTGAATCTCCAGCCAGTCGTTGTCCTTGATGCCGAGCTTCTCTGCGTCCTTGGGGTTCATCCAGAAAGGCTCGCAGCCGCGCGACAGCGTCGTCATGCGCTCGTTGTCGCCATAGGTGCTGTGGATGTGCCACTTGCCGTGCGGCGTGAGGTAGTTCAGCATCAGCGTGTTCTCGTCCTTCTCCGAGTACACGAGATCGCCGTAGCTCATGGGCGTGGGGCGCGGCTTGTAGGTGCAGAGATGTTCGCCGAACTGCAGGTAGCCTTCGTGATCGAGGTAGTAGTGCTGCCGGCCCGTCAGGGTGCGGAAGGGCACGTTGTTCTCGATGTTGTAGACAAAGGGCGCATAGGCGCGGCCGTTGCTCGGCAGGCCTGACCACATCGCCGAGTTGTGCTGGCGCCGCGGCTGGGACTGGATGTCGTTGTAGTTCATGCGCACGCCGCGGCTGGCATCAGCCAGGTGCGTGAGCGGCACTCCACAGCGCTCTTCCATTTCCTTGTAGCCGCGCCAGGCCATCTCGCCGTTGGTCACTGAAGCGAAGTTGAGGATGATGTCGCAGGCCTCCTCGGCACGCTCGATAGAGGGGAACTTCTTGCCGTCTATGGTCTGGGTGCGCCGGAAGGGCGACTTGGTGAACTCGTCATAGAGGTCGTCACACTTGTAGTGCGTGCCGTGGGCGCCCAGGCCCTTTTCGCGCACCAGGGGGCCAAAGGCGCAGTAGCGCGCGTGCAGATTCACGAAGTCGCGGGCAATGACCGTCATGTTGGGCATGGTCTTGCCGGGCACGGCTTCATCCTTGCCGCTGATCCAGTCCGGGATGCGGGGCTGGGCGAGCTCGGCGGCGCTGTCGTGCTGCAGCGGGCCGGAGTAAAGGTCGCGCAGAGGCTGGGGGATGTGCTTCTTGGCGAGTTCCGAGGTTTCCTTGGCAATGGCTTTGAAGATGTCCCAATCGCTCTTGCTTTCCCAGCAGGGCGGAACGGCCGCCGACAGCGGGTTGACGTAGGCGTGCATGTCCGTCGTGTTCAGGTCGGCCTTTTCGTACCAGGTGGCCGCGGGCAGCACGATGTCGGAGTAAAGCGCCGACGTGTCCATGCGGAAGTTCAGGTCGACGATCAGGTCCATCTTCCCCTGTGGAGCCGTCTCGTGCCAGGCGATCTCGCGCACGGCGCCCTTGGCCACCGTCTCCTGCGCGATAGCGTTGGTGTGCGTGCCGAGGTAGTGCTTGAGGAAGAACTCGTGGCCCTTGGCACTGGACATCAGGGCGTTGCCGCGCCAGATGTACCAGACGCGGGGCCAGTTCTCCGGGGCGTCGGGGTCTTCGATGGAGAACTTAAGCTTCTTCTCCTTGAGCTGCCTGACTGCGTAATCGATGACTTCTTTGTCGGTCTTGGCGCCGGCGGCCTCGGCCTCCTGCACCAGCTTGACGCTGCTCTTGTTGAACTGCGGATAGAAGGGCAGCCAGCCGTTGCGCACCGCCGTGACGTTCACGTCCGCCGCGTGGCCTTTGGCCAGGCTGTTGGCGGGCTGGACCGTGGGCACGGTGTGATAGTCCGTGAAGTTCTTTTCATAGCGCCACTGGTCGGTGTGGATGTAGTGCCAACTCGGCGCGTTCTGCAGCCTCGCCGCGGGGTTCCAGTCGCGGCCCAGGGCAATGGCTGCCCACGGTTCGCCGGGGGCCAGCTTCTCCTGTCCGACGTAATGGGCCAGGCCGCCGCCGTTGACACCCACGCAGCCGCAGAGAAGCATGGCGTTGATGGCCGCGCGGTAGATCAGGTTGTTGTGATACCAATGGTCGATGCCGGCGCCGATGATGACGGTGCACTTGCCGCCGGTGAGTTCGGCCGTGCGGGCCCAGTCGCGAGCAAAGCGGATGACCTGCTGGCGCCCGATTCCTGTGCGCATTTCCTGCCAGGCCGGGGTGTAAGACGCCTCGGCGTCGTCGTAGTTCTTGGCGTATTCGCCGCCCAGGCCGCGATCCACGCCGTACTGCGCCAGCATCAGGTCGAACACGGTGCAGACCGGCACCCGGCCCTCGCTGGTCTCGACGTACTTCACGGGCACGCCGCGCATCACCTGCTTGCCCTTGACGAAGTCGTCAAAGCCCACCTGCAGCACGCCGTCCTTGATCTCGGCGAGGCTGAGCAGGGGGTCGAGGTCCTGGCCGTCCACGCCGTCCTTGAGCAGGAGGTTCCACTGTCCCTTCTTCTCCTGCCAGCGGTGGCCAATAAAGCCCATGGGCATGCGAGGCTGGCCGGAGTGCTTGTCCCAAAGCAGGAACTTCCAGTCACCCTTGTCTTCGGCCTTGTACTTGTCCACGGTGTTGGCGCGCAGAAGGCGGCCGGGCCGGAGCACATCGCCCTGCTTCTCGAGCCTGACAAGCAGGGGGTTGTCGGTGAAGCGCTTGTTGTAATCCACAAAGCGCGGCACCTGCTTGTCGAGGAAGTACTCCTTGAGGATGACGTGAACGACACTCATCCAGAAGGCGCCGTCCTGGCCGGCGTGGATGGGCACCCACTCGTCGGCGAACTTGGAAACCTGGTTGAAGTCGGGCGCGAAGACCACGACCTTGGTGCCGTTGTGGCGGGCCTCGACGGCGAAGTGTGCGTCGGGCGTGCGCGTCATGTTCAGGTTGCTGCCCATGATCGCGATAAACTTGGCGTTGTACCAGTCGGCCGACTCATTGACGTCCGTCTGTTCGCCCCAGATCTCGGGGCTGGCGGGGGGGAGGTCGCAGTACCAGTCGTAGAAGGAAAGCGACACGCCGCCCATGAGCTGCAGGAAGCGGGCGCCGGCGGCGTAGCTCACCATGCTCATGGCCGGAATGGGCGAGAACCCGTTGATGCGGTCGGGGCCCCACGTCTTGGCCGTATGGATGTTGGCCGCGGCCATGATGTCGAGCACCGTGGCCCAGGTGGTGCGGCGGAAGCCGCCCTTGCCGCGTGCCTTCTGGTAGCCGCGGCGGAGTTCCACGTCGTTCTGGATGCTGGCCCAGGCCTCGACGGAATCGCTGTGGCGACCCTTGGCGGCCTTCCAGGCGTCGAGCAGCGCGCCGCGGATGTAGGGATACTTGACGCGCAGCGGGCTGTAGAGGTACCAGCTGTAGGAGATGCCGCGCTGGCAGCCGCGGGGTTCGTAGGGCGGGATTTCGCCGGCAAGCGGGAGGTAATCCAGCGCCTGCATCTCCCACGTCACGATGCCGTCCTTCACGTACACCATCCAGCCGCAGCTGCCGGTGCAGTTGACGCCGTGCGTGGAGCGGATGACTTTGTCGTGGGACCAGCGGTTGCGGTAAAACTCTTCCCAGGAGCGTGTTTCAGGGTCAACGATGTCTTGGATCCACGAGCTCATTTTGAGCCTCCCACCAGGGTCTTGCGCACGTTGCGGAAACGCCTGATCCAGATCAGGTCCAGGGCAATCAGCAGCGCGATCGCGCCGACGATGCCGTAAATAATGAAGTAGTCGCGGCCGGGCGGCGGCGCGGTGGTCTTGGACACGTCGCCGAGGTAGGCCGTGAGGGCAATGACCTCTTCCTCGGTCATGGGCTTGTCGGCGAAAACCTGCTTCATCACGAGGAACTGGGGCGAGGCCAGCGAGGCGCGCAGGCCCGCCTCACCGCCGTTGCGGTTGAAGGCATTGCTCAGGTCCGTGTACTTCGCGCCCACGGTGGCCGCCAGCGTTCCGCCGCCAAGGCCGGTCAGGCCCGTAATGCTGTGGCAGGAGATGCAGGAAGGTCCGCCGTTTGCGAGCCGAGCCTCGCCCGTGAAGAGGCGCCGGCCGAGGTCGATATCCTCGGGCGTGGCGCCGCGCAGTTTCTTGACCGTGAGGCCGGGGCCGCCGGCGAACATGAAATCAATGATGTCGTTGAGTACGTTATCGCCCAGCGCGGCCTGGGCCGGCATGGTGTCGCCGAACTCAGCCTTGACCTTCTTGGCGTAATCGTCGTTGGTACCGGCCGGGTTTTTGAGGAAGGCCATGAGCCATTCGCGCGAGGGCACACGGTCCTTGAGACCCGCGAGATCGGGGCCAACGAGCTTGCCGCCGCCGATGGTGTGGCAGGGCGCGCCGCTGGTCTTGAACGGGTCGAGGCCCGCAGCCTTGGTACCAGCGGGCAGCTCGGCGGTCTGGGCGCTGGCTTCACGGCCCTCGAAGGCCAGGAAGACGCAGGCCAGCGAAGCGACGGCGAAGAGCAGCAGAAGGTGGGGAAGCATCCTGTTCACGGCGGGCACTCCTGAAAGAACGGAACCGCGCTAATCGGATATCAGCATCTCTTTAGGCCAGATATACCCCGCCTCCGCCCCGAGTCCAAACAAAAAAGACAAGAAAGTCTTCTTATCTTTAGTCACCGCCCCGCCTCGTCCCACCTCCCTAAATACTGACACACCCTTGACTTGGCGGATTTCACAACAAAATACGATAATCGGACCTTGTTGGGTGATTTAGGCCGCGCTAGAATTTGAACCAGTGGCCCAAAGGACCTGCCATGAACCCGCTTCACCGCAAGGATGTCCTCAAAGTGCTTGACCAGGTTCGCCCCTACATCAAGGCCGACGGCGGCGACGTCGAGCTCGTCGATATCGCCGACAACGGCATCGTCTCCGTGCGCCTGACCGGCAACTGCGTTGGCTGCGCCAGCGCAGGCCAGACTGTCTTTGACGGCATCCAGTCCGCCCTTCAGGGCCAGCTCGCATGGGTCACAGGCGTGGCCCAGGTCGATGCCGATTACATGCCCGCCACCAGCCGGTCCGCCGCCACCGAGAGCGTCCAAGCCCTGCACCGCCGTGCGCGACGACACCTGCTGGACCTGCTCGCGGCCCTCGACGACCTGGAGCCCGGCAAGAACCTGCCCGAGGCTGTGCCCGCCTTCATCAATCTGGCGCGCGGCGAGCTCAGCCAGCTCCTGCGCCTGGAGGAAGAGGTCATCTACGGCGCGGCCGAGAGCTTCCTGGGCCGCACGGCCGGCCCTGTGGCCGTGCTGAAGAAGGAACACGAACAGTTGCACCGCCTGTTCACGGAGTTCACCGACTTGGTGATCCGATTCGGCGGCGCCGGCGGTCCGGGCCCCGGCGAACTGCGCGCCGCCGCCCAGCGCATGGCGCGCTACTTCGAGCAGCACACGCAGAAGGAACAAAGCGTGCTGTTCAACGTTCTGAATGAGGGCCTGCAGCCTGATCTGCAGGCCGAGCTACGCGAGGACATCGCCCGTCACGTGCAGCGCCTGGGCCTGGCCGGGGCGCTTGCCTCCACCAAGGAAAAGCCATGAGCGAACCCAAAGTCGTCAACCTGCCCGAGAAGGTCTTCGTGCCCGTCGTGCGCAAGCAGGGCAAGCAGGGCGACGTGGTCGAGGCCGTCAAGGCCGTCAACCCCGAAGGCAAGCAGATCCCCGTGGCCTTCACCAAGCCCGAGTATCTGCGCCAGTTCGCCGACGCCACGGGCATGAGCAAGATGTCCGAGGTCAAATGCATGGAAATGCCCACGGCCGCTCTGCTCGACCAGCTTGCATCCCACCACGAGCCCGAAGTCTGCATCGACCCCATGCAGGAGAGCGAAGCCACCCTCTCCTACAAGAAGGAAGGCGCCGTCAGCCGACAGTATCTTCCTCACGGCGCCCTGATGGACGTCAAGGCGCCCAGCTTCAGCCTGCCGGAGAACCATCTGCAGGACCTGCGCCGCGTCGCGGAAGAGCTGCCCACCATCGAGGCCGTGTGGCTCATGGAAATGGCCATCCGCAACGAAGGCCAGGAGAGCGAGCCCGAAACCCGCCCGCTGCTCGTGCTCAAGCAGAGCGTGCCCGAAGGTCACGAGCTCTTCCAGGACGCATTCATGGAAATGGGCGACCGCTGGTGCGAGACCTTGCCGCGCGGTATTGCCGTGGACATGCTGCCGGACCACGCCCTGCCCGTGGCGGGCAAGCTGTCGGATCAGTTTCTGGTGTACCAGCGCAAGAAGTAGCCGTTCGCGCCAAGGGCTCTGATGCGGATTCCCTGGGCCGCCCGTCGTGCCGCGGGCTCGAGCGCTGAATATGTTCAACCAGACTTGCGAGTATGCCGTTCGCGCGGCGATTGCCATTGCACGCCACGACGCCGGGCAGTACGTGCTGGCCAGAGAACTCTCCCTCGAGCTGGACATACCGCATCAGTACCTCGCGAAAATCCTGCAGCAACTCGCGAAGTCCAAGGTGCTTGAGTCCTCGCGTGGCCGCCTTGGCGGCTTCCGCCTCGCACGCGCGGCCGCAAAAACGCGCCTCCTGGACATCGTCGCGCCCTTTGAAGACCTGCGCCGCACAGACCAGTGCGTCATGGGGCAAAAAGTCTGCAGCGACGCCACGGCCTGCCCCATGCACGACTTCTGGGCCACCGTGCGCAAACGCTACCACGACGAACTGGAGGGCAAGACGCTGGCCGACTTCGTGAATTTCGAGAACAGCCGCCGATCCGCCTGAGCAACGAAGGAATTTGATTGATTTGCGTATTTTATTGTTTTTATGATTCGCGCGGAGGCCCTCATGGAACCCCGCAACAGCTACTCTGCACCCCGAGGCTACAAGCCGCCGCCGCCCCCGGCCGTGGAGCGCAACCGGCCCAACGCCTACCTTGAATCCGCCGTGCTTTCGGCGCCCCGCGAGCAACTGCTGCTCATGCTCTTTGACGGCGCGCTGCGATTCATCGAAGCGGGCAAGACCCGTCTTGAGGCGCGGCAGTATCTCGAGGCCGAAAAGAGCTTCCTGAGCGCCCGAAACATCGTGACCGAGCTGATGCAGAGTCAGCAGCCCTCCATTGGCGAGGCCTATGGAGGGCTGATAGCGCTCTATCGCTTTGCCCTTGAGCGCCTGGCCCGTGCCGGCCTCGAGAAGAGCGCAACCCTGGCCGAGGAGGGCGCCAAGGTGCTCTCCGACTTGAGGGCCACCTGGGCCGAGGCCATTGCCGCCGCGAAGACCGCGCCAGCCTCAAGCGTGCTATAAGGCAACTGTGCGCCTGTTCCTCGCCGTGGACATTCCCGATTCCCAGCGCGACGATCTGGCCCGGCTCTGCCGCGGCGTCGAGACCGCGCGCTGGACCGACCCGGCCCAGTTGCACTGCACCTTGCGATTCCTGGGTGAACTACAAGAGGGCCGCCTGCCGGAGCTGAAAGCGGCCCTGACAACAGTGCGCCGGCCAGACTTCGCCTGCCGCGTCCGCGGGGTAGGCTGCTTTCCGCCCGTCAGTGCGGGGCGCCCGGCCCGGGTGCTTTGGGCCGCACTGGAGCCGCGCGGGGAGCTGGCCGCCCTGAAACAGTCGCTGGACCAAGCCCTTGAGGCCTTTGGCCCCGACGAAGACCGGGACTTCACGCCGCACATCACCCTGGCCAGGCTCAAGAACGCGGCGCCGCAAGCCGTAGCCGGCTGGCTTCAACGCCACGCCAACTTGAGCCTGCCGGAGTTTTCCCTGCGGGACTTTGCGCTTTACGCCAGCGAACTCAAGCCTGAGGGCGCCCTGCATCAAGTGCTGGGCCGCTTTGGCGCCATGTGACGCAGCTGGACGCACTCGCGCGTGCACCCGGAGTGCCGCCAGCATAGAATCCCGCCCCCATGGCGCTGATCAGCTTTCGCATTCCAGCCTTCATTCAAGACTTGGGCGGCGGCCTGCTGCTGGGCGAGGCCCTGTTCTTTCCTGAAGTCACGCGCCTTTCCGACTCCCGCCCGCGCCTGACCTCTACGCTGGGCGCCAATCTGCGCCGCATTCTCGAGCAGGAGCTGCTGCTGGACCTGCACCGGAGGCGCCAGGCCGCTCGCGTCGATGTTCGCACCATCTCCATTGAGCTTGACGCGCCGCGCGAACTGCCCCTCTGGGCCGGGCGCCTGCCCTTGAAGTTCCACGCCCTGTGCTGGAAGCAGGGCGACGCCGAGGCGGCACGCGTCCCTGCCCTGAGCATCGAGGTGCTCGCCACGGGACAGAACCTCGAGAAACTCCTGGTCTCGGGTATCCGTGCAACGCTCACGCGGCGCGGCATGGCCCAATCCCTGCGCGAGCTGGCCTTTACCCAGCGCGTCGAGTCCGTCACACCGGAGAACATCAGCGTCGTGCCTCAGCTGCGCTCGCCGCGCGACATTGCGCGAGAGGAAGAGGGCACGGCCGAGCCGCCTTCAGTGCTGGCGGAGGTGTGCACGGACCTCTGCAAGGTGCCGCCCCGTGAGGCCTGGGAGCTCAATGAGGCCGTGGCGGCACTGGCGCGGCTGGTGGGCGGTGAGCACCCGGCCAGTGTTCTGCTGGTGGGACAGGCGGGCGTAGGCAAGACCGCGTTGTTCCATCAGCTCGTGCGCGAACGCGCCCGCCTTGCCCTCGCGGCCACGCCATTCTGGGAGACCTCGGGTTCGCGGCTGGTGGCGGGCATGAGCGGCTATGGCATGTGGCAGCAACGCTGCGATCATCTGCGCCGCGAAGCCGCGAAGACGCGCGCCGTGGTGCACCTGGGCTCCCTCTCCGAGTTGATGGACGTGGGCAAAGCCGAGGGCATCGAACAGGGGATGGCGGGTTTCCTGCGGCCGTTCATCGCGCGCGGCGAGTTGCTCGCTGTGGTGGAAGCCACGCCCGAGCAGGTGGCCTTGATCGAACGGCAGGATCCCGCGCTGCTCAACGCCTTTACACGCCTCGAGGTTGAAGAGCCTGCACCTCCTCGCGCCCGGGCCATTCTACGGCGCGAAGCGGACTTTCTGGCGCGCCCTGCCCCGCGCCCGGCGCGGCGCAAGCGCCCCCAGGAGATACCGGAGCCCTGCTCACTTGCCGACGACGGCCTGGACAAACTCGAACGCCTGCACCGGCGCTTTGCCTCCTATTCAGCCTGGCCGGGCCGGCCCCTGCGCTTCTTGCGCAACCTGATGCGTGACGGGACTCCGGGCAGCACGCTGGCCGCGCGCGACGTGACGCTGGCCTTTGCCCGCGAATCGGGCCTGCCCCTTTCGATGCTCGATGAGGACGCTGAGCTCAAACTCGAGGAAGTACAGCAGTTCTTCAGCGAGCGCGTGCTGGCCCAGGACCGCGCCGTCGAACTTGTGGTCGACCTTCTGGCCACGTTCAAGGCCGGCCTGTCGCGCCCCGGCCGGCCCCTGGCCAGCCTGCTCTTCATCGGCCCCACCGGCGTGGGCAAAACGGAAATGGCCCGCAGTCTGGCCGAGTATCTGTTTTCCAATCGCTCCCGCCTTACGCGATTTGACATGAGCGAGTACGCCGACCCCGCGTCTGTGCAGCGCCTGATATCGGGGCTAGGCGGCGAGGGCCTGCTGACGGCGCGCGTACGCGAGCAGCCCTTTGCAGTGATCCTGTTCGATGAGTTCGAGAAGGCCGACTCCAGCTTCTTTGACCTGCTGCTGCAGGTCCTGGGCGAAGGCCGCCTCACCGACGCAAGGGGCCGCGTCGCCGACTTCACGACCAGCGTGATCATCATGACGAGCAATCTCGGCGCCCAGGGCTTCATGCAGGGCAACCTCGGCTTTGGCACGCGCCGAAAGAAGGCCGAGGCCCACTTCACAACCGAGGTCAGGAACTTCCTGCGGCCCGAACTGCTCAACCGCCTGGATCGCATCGTGCCTTTCATGCCCCTGGACGGGGCAGCCATCGAGCGGGTGGCAGCCCGTGAACTGGAGCTGGCCCAGCGCCGCGCCGCCGCTTCAGGCCGCCTGGAATTCCTTGCGGCACCGGGTGTGGTGGAGTTGCTGGCGAAGCTGGGCTGGCAGGAGAAATACGGCGCGCGGCCACTCAAGCGTGCCATGGAGCGCCACTTGCTCGTGCCCCTGGCCGTGGCCGTCAATGAGTCGTCAGCGCAAGGTCCTGTGCGGGCCGAGATCAGCGTCAAGGGCGATGGCCTGGCGATGGAGATCCACGCGGCCGGACGCGAGCGCGGAAAGCGGGCCGATCTCGCCCGGACCGCACTGGCCCAGGAATCCATGGACCTGCGCCGCAGTGCGCAACAGTTGCTCAAAAGTCCCGTGGTGCGGGACCTGACCAGCGAAATCTACAACCTGGAGCGAGCCGCCCGGCAAGCACAGCGGCGCCGGCGCAAGGGCGGCCTGACGTCCGAGGAAGCAGCCAACCTCAAGCGCTTGCCGCGCTGCAAAGAGGCCCTCGGCCGGGTGGATAGCCTGCAGGAGGACGCGCGCCGGCTGGAAAGCCGCGCGCTGCTGGCCAGCTTCGGACGGCCCAGCGGCAGCCTTGATGACGCCCTGGCCCGCCTGCGCCAGGATTTTGACCGCGCCCTACTGGGCCTCTATCACCTGCACTTTGAACAGGTGGAGTACGGCTGCCTGGCCCTCAACGGCGAGCGCCCTGCCATGCTTGCCCTGGCCCAGGCCTATATCGCCGCCCTTCGCGAACGCGGCTTTGAGGTCACGCTGTACCGCTACGCCCAGGAGCTTTCACGCCAGGAATTCAAGCGGCTGGAGCTGGATGCGACCCACAACGCCCAGGCGCGACGCGCCCGCGTGGAGTATCACCGGCGCGTGCAGTTGGGAGCGGCTCTGTGCCTGCCCGTGCTTGACGAGGACCGCTTCTTCGACGAATCGCCTGAAGGAATGCCGGCCCTGGCCCTGGAAGTGCTTGGTGAGAACGCACTGCCCCTGATTCAGCTTGAAAAGGGCAAGCATCTGTTGTTGCTGGAACAGGGGACCAAACCCCTGGCCTGCCACGTCGATGTAATCGATGTCTCGCCCATGGACTATCTGCTGCCGCGGGGCGAGGCGCGCGAAAAGCTGCTGGCGCAGGACTACATCCGGCGCAAATACGACTTGCCTCTGCGCAAGCTGCTGGACCTGCGCCTGGGGCGGGTCTGGGCCTGGCCAGGCCGCGACATGCAGATGGCCCTGGGCCAGGCGCTGGCCGAGAGTTTCTCGCACGCGCTGAAAGCGCAGGTGGCCCCTTGAAGCTCGATCTTCCGGTTTATTGCGAGAAGCAGCCGGGCGAACGTGGAGCGCCCGCCACCTATGTCGTGCGGCCCCTGTTCTTCCTGGAGCCCGAGCAAAGGCGCGACGACCTGCCACGCGCCATGACGGCCCTGGCCGCCAAACTGCGCGACATGGCCCTCGAATCCTCGCGGGGGCAGTGGCACGAGCCACTGGCCGAACTGGCCTTTGCACCCCCGCTCTCCGAAAGCCGCGTCGAAGTCAGCATCGAGCACCGCAAGCGCTCGCGCAAGCTCACCTTCTTTCTGGTGAGCTTCAAAGTCGGCGAGCAAAAGCTCTGCATGACGCCCAAGCTGCCGGACCTCTTCATTGCCGTGGCCCGGGGGGAAACTGCCGAGCAGCGGGCGGCCGAGGTGCTGGCGCGCTATTTCCGCAATCTTGAGCGCGACAGCGAAGACAGCCCCGACCCCGCCGAGTTCGCCCTGAACGGCCAGGCCTGGTTGTCCAGCCTCGAACTGCGCGTGGATACGGACCTGCTGTTCAAGCCACCCGAGCAGCAGCGGCAGGCGGCACGCGGCGAGTTCCAGGTCAAGGGCGGCCTGGAGGAGCTTCAGCGCGTGGGACGCTGCCTTGACGCCCTTTACCCCGACGAAATCAGCCGCGCCGTGCAACGCGAGCAGGAGGTGAGCGAGCTGGCGCGGGCGCTGGACAGCGAGGAGCACCGGCCCGTGCTGCTGGTGGGGGCACCGGGCAGCGGCAAATCGGCCATCGTGCACGAGTACGTGGCGCGAAGCTGCGAGGCGCGCCGGCTGGGCCGCGTGTCGCAGTTCGGCGTGTGGCTGTTGAGTCCGCAACGTCTGATTTCGGGCATGAGTGTTGTGGGCCAGTGGGAGAACCGCCTGCACGCCATCTTGACCGCCGCCCGCGAGCGCAAGCTGGTGCTCTACTTCGACGACCTCGTGGGGCTGTTCAAGGCGGGCCAGACCAGCCAGTCCAGGCTCAGCGTGGCCCACGTGCTCAAACCCTTCATGGAGCGGTGGGAGTTCCGCGTGCTGGGTGAGATCACGCCTGAGCAGTTACGCGTGCTCCAGGAACTGGACCGCAGTTTTGCCGACCTTTTTCACGTCATTCACGTCCAAGAACCCCACGAAGAGGGCAACCTCGCCATTCTGATTGAGGTGATGCGCGGGCTGGAGGCCCGCCACGGCTGCCGCTTTGACACCACGGTCATCCCGGCCGTTGTCGAGCTGCAGACGCGCTATGTCCGCGACCGCAGCTTCCCCGGCAAGGGTGCCGGTTTTCTGCGGCAGCTGGCCCAGCGCCACCGCAACGCCGCCATCAGCCGCCGCGAAGTACTTGACGAATTCAAGGCTGTCAGCGGCCTGAGCGTCGAGTTCCTCGATGAGCGCGTAAAACTCTCGCGCGACGGCGTGCTCCGTGCCCTGCAGGACGAAGTGGCCGGGCAGGACCACGCCCTGGCCCTGTTGGCGGACACAGTGGCCCTGGCCAAGGCGCGCCTCAACGATCCCGGGCGCCCCCTGGGGTCCTTTCTGTTTCTCGGACCCACAGGCGTAGGCAAGACCCAGACCGCCAAGGCCATTGCCCGCTATCTGTTTGGCGATGCCGGCCGCCTCCTGCGCTTTGACATGAATGAGTTCGCCAGCCCCTACGCCGTGTCGCGACTGGCGGGCACCTTCCGTGAGCCTGAAGGGCTCCTCACTTCGGCCGTGCGGCGCCAACCTTTTGGCGTCATCCTGTTCGATGAAATCGAGAAGTGCCACCCCGACGCCTACGACCTTCTGTTGCAGGTGCTGGGCGAAGCCCGCTTGACCGACGGTCTGGGCCGCACGGCGGACTTCGCCAACTGCCTCATCATCCTGACCAGCAACCTGGGCGTGCGCGAGGCTGGCGGCGGCCTTGGCTTTTCCGGCCACGATGACAAGGGCGCGCCGGCATACATCAAGGCCGCCGAGCGCTTCTTCAGACCCGAGTTTTTCAACCGCCTCGACCACGTTGTGCCCTTCGGCCGCCTGCCCAGGCTTGAGACCAGGCGCATCGTACGCCAGCTGCTCAGTTCGCTCGTTGCGCGCGAAGGCCTTGGCCGCCGCAAATGCGTGCTGCGCGTGCCTCCGCCGGCCCTGGACCGTGTCGCCCGCCAGGGCTACCACCCCGCCCTGGGGGCCCGAGCCCTCAAGCGCGCCCTCGAGCGCGAAATCACCCAGCCCTTGGCCCGCACCGTGGCGCGCCTCAAGGGCCACAGCCCGACCCTTCTTACTCTGGCGCCCGGCCAAGACTCCCTTCAGGTCCTGGCACGCCCCCTCATGAGTGCCGCGCCCAGAGATGGAAGCCTGGCGGCTTTGGGAGAGCTCGACGCCGCCGAGGCCCACGAACTCGTGGACGATGCCCTGGAACAGGCGCGTCTGACCATGGAGAAGCTGCGCCCGCGCGAGGCAATTTCCGGGGCGCGCATCGAGCAGTCCCACCGCGCCTACTTCGCCATCAAGGCTCAGGCCGAAAAACTCAGGAAGCTGGCCGAGCGCCTCGGCCGCCACTCCCTTGAGGACAGCTCGCGCATCGGCCGGTCCTCCCGCATGGCCAGACACACCCGACGCCATCGCGAGCGCATGGAGTATGCCGGCCAGCGGGCATGGCGCGACTTCTGCAGTATCGAGGATGTGCGGGAGTTCCTCGTCCAGTCCCGCGAGGAAGGCCAGGAAAGCGAAGGCCAGCCCAGCGGCGCTATCCGAAACCTGCTGGGCGAAACCGCCCTGCTCCAGCTGCTGATGCGGTCCGCCCCCCGCCAGGACGGCCGCGTGGTACTTCTGTTCGAGTCCCTCAATGCCGCCCTGCCCCCGCAGTCGGCGCGCCTGGCCGCGCAGGAGGCCGAAGTGCTGCGAGAGGCTTTCGGGCTGGCGGTGCGGGAATTGGATGTCAGGGGCCTTTCGCACGCGAAGGCACTCCTCGTCGAGGGAACCCTGGCGCGCGAATTGGCTCCGCTGGAGACCGGCACCCACCTGTTCATCGTCGAGGGAGAGCTGGCTCCCGTGGCAGTGACGGCCCTGCCGCTCAAGGCGCGCCAGAAGCCCGAGGCAGTTCTCAACCGCCTGCGCCTGGCTCGCAAGCGCTGGTGGACGGAGGGCGGAGAGGAGCCCTATGCGCCGGGGCCCGTGCTGCGCGTGATCCACCAGAGCGGCCAGACCCTGGACTTGCGCTCGGGCGGCATTACGCGCAGCGAGGCTGGCGTGGGGGCCCGCCGCAGCTACTTGTTGTCCGCCCTGCCTCTGGGCCACGGAGAGGAGGAATAACCATGGCTCTCCTGCGCGCTCCCGCAGTGGTATGGAAGGACCCGGGCGGCATGTACACGGCGACCCTGGTCGAGGATGACTCCGGCCAGGCAGCCGTAGGCAGCAGCGCCGCCGAGGCGCTTTCCGCCCTTCAGGACTGGTGCGTCTGGACCGTGAAGCATCAGCCCTGGGCCTTCAGCGCGCCCGAGATGCAGCGCCCGCGCCTGGCCTGGTTTCAGGTATCCGTGCGCCCGGAATATGTATTGCGCAAGCGGCGCTTCCCCGTCGAGGAGAGTGTGACCTTGCCCGTTCCCGTGGTGCTGGGGGACCTGCCGGCAGGCCTGACGCTCTGCGCCGCGCCCACGCTCAATCTGCGCTTCACCTGCCACGAAGACGAACAGGTCAAGGAGCTGGTTGCCCACTACGTGAGAGAGCGGGTGTCCGGCCTCTCACCCGCCTCCGTCAGCCGCCTCTGGCCCCCGACCCACCTCGAGCTGGCCGACATCTCGGTGCGGCTACCCAGCCCTGGCCCCAAGCGGACCAGAGCAAAGGTTCTCGAGGCCCTGCCGCTGGTGGCCGAGCCGGTCACGCGGCAGCGGGGCCGCCTTTCACCCAGGGCCTTTGGCCGGGAAGCTGAAATCGCCGACCTGGTCAAGCGCCTGCAGGCCGATCGCGCCAACGTGCTGCTCGTGGGCGAAAGCGGGAGCGGCAAAACCACGATGCTGTTGCAGGCCGCCCGCGAAATCGAACGAAGCGTGCGCCGCGACCCCGAGCGGGATCCAGATCAGGCGCCCCTGTCTCCCATGTTCTGGCAGACCAGCGGCTCGCGCATGATCGCCGGCATGCGCTATCTCGGGCAATGGGAGGAACGCTGCGAGAAAGTCGTGTCCGAGCTGGCGGAGATGGACGGGATCCTCTGCGCCGACAGCCTCATCGAGCTTCTGAGGGTGGGTGGCTTTGACGCCACGGACAGCGTGGCAGCCTTCCTGATGCCCTTCCTTCAGCATCGTGAGTTGCGCATGGTGACTGAGTGCAGCCAGGCCGAACTCGATGCCGCGCGCCGCCTGCTTCCGGGTTTCGTGGAGAACTTCCAGATCCTGAGCCTGGCCAGCCCCGCGGGGCCGGCGGCCATTGCCATGTTGGACCAGTTGGCCCGGGCTGACCGCCAGAATCTGCGCATCGAATTCGAGGATGCCTTGCCCGCCTTGGTCTACCGCATGCATCGCCGCTTCCTGCCCCAGGCCGCCTTTCCCGGCAAGGCGGCGGGATTTTTGCACTTGCTGTTTGAACGCGCCGCCACTGCGCACAAGCCGCGACTTAGCTTGGCGGATGCCTTGGAGGCCTTCGTGGCGGACACGGGCCTGCCAGAGTTGTTCCTGCGCGACGAAGTGCCCCTCGACGAAGCCGAGATCCGCGCCGAGCTTGAACTCTCCGTCATCGGGCAGGTGGGCGCCGTCCGCGCGGCTGCGACCCTGCTGACCACCTTCAAGGCCGGTCTAAACGACCCCCAGCGCCCTTTGGGTGTGCTGCTGTTCAGCGGGCCGACCGGCGTGGGCAAGACGGAACTGGCCAAGGCCGTCTCGCGCTACCTGTTCGGACACGGGCAGGGCAAGGACCGCTTGATCCGGCTGGACATGAGCGAATACGGCCAGAGCGGCAGCGCGGAACGGATTTTCTCGGGGCCCCAGGGCGAGCCCAGCGAGCTGATCCGGCGCCTGCGCGCCCAGCCGTTTTGCGTGCTCCTGCTGGATGAAATCGAGAAGGCCTCGCCGGACGTCTATGACGTATTCATGAGCGCCTTTGACGAAGGCAGGCTTACGGACCGCTTCGGTCGCACCACCAGCCTGCAAAGCGCCATCATCATCATGACCAGCAATCTCGGCGCGGGTAAAGGTCAAGTCTTGGGCTTTGGCGAAGGGGCTGAGCCGGATTACGAAGCTGAAGCCATGGCCTGGTTCAGGCCGGAGTTCTTCAACCGCCTCGATGCCGTGGTTTCATTCAAACCATTGTCACAAGACGTGGTGTTGGAGATTGCCTCCAAGGAACTCCAGGAACTGTCCGCGCGTGAGGGCATGCAGCGGGCCGGCATTCGCCTTGAGTTTTCGCGGACTCTGGTGGAGCAGGTGGCCAAGGCCGGGTTTGACGCGCGCTTTGGCGCCCGGCCCCTGCAGCGGACCATCGAGAGCCTGGTCGTGGCGCCCCTGGCCCGTTATCTCGTCCGGCACAAGCCGCGCGCCTCGACGCTCAGACTGGGGTGGCGCGACGGGTCGCTGTCCGTGGTTCAGGCGTGAGCGGCGCCCAAGCTGCGCTCACGACGGCGGCGGGCCAGGTCAAAGCCCAGGCCGGCGCCCAGCAGCAGGAACGTCAACAGGCTGGCCCCGGCATCGATGGCCAGGTCTTCTTCCGTGTAAATGTCGATGGGCACGCAAGGGCCGCACTGGAAACGGGGTTCGGTGCCGCACCAGCCCTCGCTCAACTCAACTACGGGCGCTCCCCGGGCCTGCGAAACCAGGGCGAAGTCACCCAAGTCAAATTGCGAAACCAGCCCGCAACGGGCCTGAACAATGATCTGGTTGTCCTGCTGCCGCGCCATCTGAAGCCAGGCTTGGCCGGCCGGGCAGTGAGTCAGGCGCAAGAGGGGCAACTCGAGGACCTTACCGGCGCGCAGAAGCCTCACGCCGTGAACCACGGGACCGCCATTGATCTCGGCCACGGTGGTGCCGTCATTGGAAAGAAAGTATTGGCGGCCTGACGCATCGGCCTCGAACTGCCACAAAGTCTGGCCTCCCTGAATCCTGGCAACCGACTGGCGCTGGTGGGAACGGCTGAGGCACAGGGCGTACTGCCCGTTGGGTGAAACCACCCGCCATGAATCCGGAAGGGGCGACAGCGCATAGAGAGACCCGCTGAACAGCAGCGTGAGCAGGAGCAGGAGCAGGAGCTTGTTCATGGCGTGTCCTCTACTCTCTCTTGGACGCGGGCCAAGGTCCGGAGTTTCAACTTTCAGGCCGGCCGCCCGCGCCTGAGCCGAAGGCCCAGCACCAGAAGGGCCAAGGCGCTCAGGGCTGCACCCGCGCCAAAGGCCAACTCGGCCGTGCTGCAGCGCGAACCGTAGCTTTCCGGGGCAGATTCTGTCTTGCTCTGCTCGACCAGCTTACCGGTGGCGAACTCAAAACGGCTCAAGGTTCCGTCAACGGCCCGCACATACAGGAACTTGCCCTCGCGGTAATCCTGGTAGTGCCACTGCCGCGCGTTCTGGTAGCTCGTGGGCCGGGGCTGGGCGCAGAGGCTTTCGTAGCTGTGCTCGGCAACGATGCCTGTCTTGTCCCGGAACAGGACGCCGGCCTTGGACTTGTCAGCCAGGTCGTAGTAACTGTCGCGCACTTCAGCCACGACGCTGCCGTCGTCGGCCACGTGGAAGTTGTGCCCCCACTGCTCGATGCGGAAGGACCAAAGGGGCTTCTCGCGATCGTCGGCCTTATAGACATTCTGGTCGTTGCCGCGGAAGGTCAGCCGCAACACGTACTGCTTGTTGGGAGAGTAAATCCAGTCATCTTCGGGGGGCGGGGCGTTGGCCTCCAGCGCGGCAGCGCCCAGGGCCAGCACAAGCAGTAGAAAGGTAACGCGCATGGAGCCCTCCCTCAAAGGAAGCCGGTCCCTGGAATCATGGAATCCAAGGACCGGGGCAAAAGGTGCGCAAATCCCGGATTACTTCAGGTAGGTGTCGCGCGTGAAGAAGAAGAAGTCATGGAAGTAATGGGTCAGCAGAAGGCCAAAGCCCAGCAGGTAGTAACTCTGGAGCACGGCCCCGGGCCGGTAGTGAAGCTGGTGCGGCTCGCCAATACCCTGGAAGTAGCCAATGCCCTGGGAGACGACCAGCACGGTCGCGATCAGCAGCATGACAGAGACCACGAGCACGAACACGGCCAAGCCGATGCCGTAGTAGCGGGCCCCGCCCACACTCTCGCCGCCGAGCCAGCGCATGAAGCTGTTGGTGTGTCCGCCGCCGGCGGTCATGCGGCGCGTGATGAACCAGGTCAGGGCGATGTACTGGGTGCTGTGCCAGAAATTGAAGCCCTGAAAGCTGGAGTCGAGGTTGGGCCACAGAGGCGCAAACAGACCCACGCCGATGGCGCAGCAGATGAGCATGAACTTGGGCAGATGCAGGGTCCCCGCGGCGTGCTCGCGCCACGACTTGACAGCCCAGATGCCGGTAAAAACCACGAATCCGGCCAGGTTGGCCATCCAGAACCAGTCCGCCAGAATGAAGTCCGGCAGCATGGGCTGCATGCGACCGATATGGAAACGGTACTCCGTGGCGCGCTCAACGCCGAGCAGCGATGACGCCCAGGTCCAGGCCAGGGTACCTTCGTTGGCCATCACCATGCGGAAGGTGCTCAGGGGATACAGCGGAAAAACCACAGCGCCAAAGTCCATCAGGCGCGAAGTGAGGGAAGGCCGCGCCCCGTCGCGGTCGTGATAGAAACGTACGACATAGCTGAGCTGGTGCACGATGTGCAGGCTGGCAAGGAAGAAGAAACCGGTCATCAGCAGCGTGCGGGTGGTGTTGCTGTACATGCCCAAGGTGGCCACAGTGGGCACCACGAGAAAGCCGGCATAGAACCAGAACTTATGGCCCCGCCGGAAGTTGTCGTTCAGGTAGGTGCGCGTGAAGGTCACCCAGACGTGGGGGCCGCCGGCCAGGGCCATGACGAAGAGGCTGGTCAGGTCTTCAGCGATGCCCCTGGCATCGGAGCCCGTGACCCCGGCAAAGCGCCCCAGGGCCCAGATACAGAGGTAGAAGAAACACACCGGCACAGGAGCCAGCAGCGCGGTGAAGATGATCCAGCGCTTGTCCCAGCTGCTGGTCCAGATCCAGCCGGGTTCCAGGGCCTGCGCCATGGGCGCCGGCTTTGCCTGAAGGATCGCGACTTGACCCGCCATGCACCCTCCCTGAGCGAATGAGGACCCCGGAAAGCAGGGCGCAAGTTTATACAAACAGAGGGGGCAACTAGAAGCCTCTACGGGGACAAAGTGCCGAGGTTACTGACATCTTCACACTTGCCTAAGGCGTACCAAAAGCGTAGGGTCACCCCCCTGTTTACACGTCAAGAGCAGTCGGGGGAGCGGCCATGGCCGAGCGCAAAACGGAGCGCGCCACAGACGGGGTGACTGTCGCCAGAAACTTCATTGCCCGCCTGGGAAAGGCCAAGTTCCGCCGCTTCATCAAGCTGCTTTCCGAAAACGTATCCGGTGAAGTGATCGCCCGTGAGTTCGGTGTCTCGCGCGAGCGCGTGCGACAGTGGAAGAACGCCTTTGGCTCGGTCGTCCAAACGTACGTCGTCTCCCCGCAGGTCAAGCGGCTCACGCGCTGAGCCGCGCTGCGCTGTTTTCGGTGCCGGGCGCTTTGGACGCGCCTTGGCCCGCGCCCTCAAACACGCCGGCATCCCCGTCTCCGCCCTGGGCATTCGCCAGGGTGCCCGGCCATCGGCCCTGCAACGCGCCGCAGGCGTTGAGCTGGCCTCCGGCGCTGTCGAGTTCCTTGAGGCTCTCAAGGTTCCTACCCTCGTGTTCATCTGCGTGCAGGACCGCCACGTGCCGCAGGCCGCAGCCGAGCTGGCTGCCATCCCGGGCGCCCGCCGCCACCGCTTTGCCCACAGTTGTGCCACCCTGGGGCCGTCTGCGCTCGACGCCCTGGCACAGCAGGGCGCCAGAGTCGGGACCTTTCACCTGCTGCAAAGCTTTGGCCCCTCGCCCTTTGCCTGGCAGCGCGTCGCCGGATCATTCTGCGCCATTGAGGCCTCCGGCGGCCTGCGCCGCGAGCTCTTCGAGCGTGCCCGGGCCTTGGGCGCCCGGCCCTTCGACATCCGCGGGCCCCAGCGCGCGGCTTATCACGCCGCGGCCGTTCTAGCCTCCAACGCGCTCTACACCCTGCTGGACGCGGGTGAACGCATTCTGGCGGGAGCCGGTTTTGCGCGTAGGGCCGCTGCGGAAATGCTGGTGCCGCTCATGCAGGGCAGCCTCGCCAACGCTCTGGCCCTGGGCGCCGCGGAAGCTCTCACGGGACCCGTGGTGCGCGGCGACACGGAGACCGTGAGCCGGCACCTGACGGCGCTGACGGGCCGCGAGCGCGAGCTTTATCGCGCACTGATGCTGGCCACTCTGGAGCTGGCCCTGCGCACGGGGCGGCTGTCGCAGAGCCATGCCGCGCCCCTTGAGAAGCTGCTGCGGTCGTAAGGGCTACTTGGCCGGGGGCGGCTCGTTGAACAGGGCCCAGAACAGGCCCACCTCGCCGATGGCGACGATGAAGTCCTTGAAATCCAGCGGCTTTACGACATAGGCGTTAACACCGAAGTCGTAGCTTTCGAGCTGGTCCTTCTCCTCACGGCTGGAGGTGAAGACCACGACGGGCAGGCGCTTGAGGGACTTGGTGGCCTTGATGTCTTTGAGCACAGCCAGGCCGTCGACCTTGGGTAGCTTCAGGTCAAGAAGTACGAGGCCCGGGTTGACGTCTGGGCGGGAAGAGAACTCGCCCCGGCGGTGCAGGAAGTCGAGGGCCTGCTGGCCGTCGCGGGCGACAACCACTTCGTTGGCGAGGTTGGTGCGGCGGAAGGCGTGAAGAATCAACTCCACATCGTCCTCGTTGTCTTCAACAAGAAGGATGGGTTTCAGGGCTGACTTTTCCGCACTCACGAAGGACCTCGAGACGCTGATCGTTGCCCAGCCGCCAATTACGAGTGGCCGCTGCGACGGTCAAGCACCCTAGCATTTTGAGACTAAGTTCGCACAGGAAAAGGGCCCCTGCCCGGCCTTGGCCAGGTCAGCTCTTCAATTCCCAGCTCGAGATCGTCAGGCGCTGGATTTCGCTTGTACCTTCAACGATTTCCATGAGTCTTGCCGCCCTGAAGAACTCTTCGACGCGGTAGTCCTTCATGTAGCCATATCCGCCGTGAATCTGCACAGCGTCGCTGGTCACCTTACTGGCCATTTCACTGGCGAAGAGCTTGGCTTGCGCCGCCGCGGAGATGAACTCCGGATCGCTCAGGCCCTTCTGCTCCTTGAGCCACACCGCCTTGTAAGTAAGCATTCTGGCAGCGTTGATAGCCGTGACCATGTCAGCGAGCTTGAAGCTGATGCCCTGGAACTCCGTCAGCGCCTTGCCGAACTGCTTGCGCTCCCTGGCGAACTTTTTCGCGCGCTCGTAGGCGCCCGTTGCCAGCCCGATGCTCTGCGTTGCCACACTCAGGCGGCCCGTGTTGAGCGTCATGAGGGCCACCTTGAAGCCGTCGCCCTCCTTGCCGAGCAGATTGCGCGTGGGCACCGCGCAATCCTCGAAAATCAGCTCGGTCGTCGGGCTGGCGTGCACGCCCATCTTGTCCTCGACGGTGCCGGTCTTGAAGGGGCTCTCATCGCGGTCCACCAGAAAGGCCGAAATGATGTTTTTGCCGTCGGGCCTCTTGCCCGTGCTGGCCCACACGATGGCCGTTTTGGCCACGCTGCCATTGGTGATGTACAGCTTGGTGCCGTTGAGCACCCATTGGTCGCCCTTCTTGACGGCCGTCGTCGCCATGCCCGCGGGGTCGCTGCCGGCGTTGGGCTCAGTCAGGGCAAAGCAGCCGAGTTTTTCGCCGCTGGCAAGGGCGGGCAGGAAACGCTGCTTTTGCTCGTCATTGGCGAAGTTCATGATCGGCAGGGCCACCAGCGAGTTCTGGGCGCCCAGCGTCATGGATAGGGAGATGCTCGTCTTGGCCATTTCGCCCTCAACCAGCAGGTACGAGAGATAATCCGCGCCGGCGCCGCCGTATTGCTCGGGGATGACCAGACCCATGAAACCCAGGGCCGCCATCTTCCGGGTCAGCTCCCAGGGAAACTCCTTGGAGTTTTCGAGCTTGATGGCCACGGCCTCGACTTCGCTCTTCGCAAAGTCGGCGGCGGCCTGCTGGAACATGAGCTGGGTTTCGTTGAGGGCGAAGTCCATGGGTTCTCTCGCTTTGAACAATCGTTCAAACGGAATGTAGCTTGGCCTGTCGCGGCGCGCGAGACCGGGGCCAATTGACGGGGGGCGGGTGATATCTATCCTGATTGTCCCGCTTGCCGCGGGCCGGGCCAGAAAACAATCCAATGGAGATTCCGATGTCTAGAACGTGGTTCACGCTGGGCGCTGCCATGCTTGCGCTCACGCTGGGGATGTCGCTCAAGGTGCAGGCTTCAGAGTCGGTGGAACGCGTCGCCAGGGCGATGCAGGAAGATGAGAAGCTGGTGTCCCCCGGCGACCTGAAGATCGTCGCGGGCAAGGACGAAGGGCACAAGTCGCCTACGGAAGTGCTGACCAAGGCCATCAAGGCGGCCAAGGACGGCAAGATGGACGTACTCAAGACCTGCTGGGTGAAGGACGCACACGACCAGCTTGAGTACACCGGCTACTACAAGAACAAGGAAGCCAAGAACATCGAGATCATCGCCATGCACCTGGCGACCTTTGACGCCGCCAAACTCGCTGAACTCAAGCAGAACACCGTGGGCAAGTACGCTGTGGTCAAGACGGTGACTGAAAACCGCACCCACCTGATCCGCGCGGTGTGGAACGCCAAGAACTGGTACCTCAAGGACACCTACGGCGACGAGTACATCCGCGACTACACGGCAGGCCTCAAAGAGATGCGCGAGGCCATCGAGTCCGGCAGCGGCGCAAAGATCAAGGACAAGCTCGACCCCTGGGAAACCGACGCTCTGGAGCTGCTCGTGGGCGTGCAGGAAGGCGTAGACCCCTACGACCTCCTGGCCAAGCGCCTGAAGTCCATCAGCACGGGCGAGGGCGCGCCCCAGGTGTTTCTCAGCATCTGGAGCTATGAACTGGCCTACTGGTTCAACAACCCCAAGGCCGGCGAGAAGGAAGCCAAGGACAAATTCCTCGTCCTGAAGTTCACCACGGAGTACGACTGGAAGAAGGGCGAAACCTTCAACGTGTGCAAGGTGGCCCTGCAGAACACCGCACAGTTCCACAAGCGTCCCGGCGGCAAGTTCAAGGAGTGGGTCCAGGACTACGACTACTACTATCCCGATGAGGAAGGCGGCAAGTAATCACGCCCCCAGCGCAACGCAGGCCGCCGAGAGGCGGCCTGCGTCGTTTTATCCCCGCCGCCGAGAGGCGGCCCACGCGGTTTCAGGTCTGGCCACCCTCGCGGGACTCCTCGGCGGCCAGCGCCTGGGTGCGCTCCACCACACCCGTGTCGGCGTCTTTCAACTCCTCAAGCACCCGGGCGTCCTTGTCAAACTCAACTTCCGCCCCCGCGGGCTCCAGTTGCCGGGCCAGCTCCCTGGCCTCGGCCATGTCCTTGGCCACCACCCAATAATGCCGCGAATAGCGCGGAGGCAGGGCCTCGTCAGGCGCGCCTTCCTGCCTGACATGCAGGGTCAGCTCCGCGCGCACGGCCTTGGGCAGGCGCCGCATGGAGGCATAGCGGAGCTCCGCCACACTGTGCGGGCAGGGGTCAGGCGACTGGCCCAAAAATGCCATCAGGCCCTGCCGCGCTTCGCGAAGCCGGCCCAGCTCGCGCCGGCATGCGGCCTCGTTGCAGGCCACCAGGTCAGCAAAGCCGGCCTTTCGCTCGCTCTGACTCTGGGAAAGTACCGCCCAGGCTCGCTTGGCCACCTGCAGGGCGGCATCGAAGGCACCGAGCTTGCGCAGGCAGAACAGCTGTTCGACGTGCAGCTCAAAAGCCTCGGGCGAATGTTTGAGGCCGGCTTTGCACTGTTTGATGGCCTCTACGAACAGGCCGCGCCGTGCCAGAGCCACGGCCCAGTTGTACCAGGCATCGGCGTAACTGGCGTCCAGTTCGATGGCCTGGCGGTATCCGGCCACGGCCAGGTCGTGCTTGCCCGCCATGGAATAGGCATTACCCAGAGCCACCTGAATGCGGGCCTCCTTGGGTTCGAGGCTGGCGGCGATGCGCAGCCACTTTACGGCGCCCTTGGGTTTCTGCAGGCGCAGATAGCAGTCTCCCGCGCCATAGGCCGCATCGGCGCGGCGCTGGTCGAGTTTGAAGCAGTCCCGGAAGCGCTTGAGGGCACGCATGGTGGCACCGTGGCGTAGCAGCACGGAGCCGTAATTGAAGAGGACGTGGGCGTGATTCTGTTTGGGGGCAATGGAGAGTACACGACGGTACTTTTCGATGGCCCCGCGGGCGTCGCCCATGCTGGCCAGCACATTCCCCCAGGCGTCGAGTGCCGGGAAATATCGGGGCTTGAGCTTGAGGCAGGCCTGAAAGTGGGTGGCAGCCTCAAGGGGCTCACCGCGCGAAACCAGCACACGACCCCAGAGATAATGAGCCTCGATCTGGAGTTCGCTCTCCAGATCGTCCATGGGCAAGGTTTCAAGCAACATCTGGGCCCGCGGGAAGTCGTTCTCGCGATAAAGCTCCAGCGCCTGCCTGAGCATCTGCCTGGCGTTCATATCTGAAGCATAGCAAGGCGCCGGCCCCGTTGGAGCACAACCGCTGTCGGCGCAAATGTTCAAGGCGGCAGGGATTTGCGCCGATAGTGCAGTGACGGCCTGTCACGGGCTGTTCATTGTTGCGAGGTCGGGGGCCATCATGGCGCGCAAGGGCAGCGACTGGCGATCGGCGTACCTGCTGGGTGTGGCGCTGCTTCTGCCCATTGGCACCGTGGTGCTGACGGCCTACTACTTCTTCCGCATGGGCCCTCTGGCTCCCGCCAAGGCCCCCTTTGACGCCTGGGCCTACTCTATCATCGCCATCTCCGGCGGCCTGTCCGGGCTCATGGCCGCCCTGCTGGCCCTGTTCTCCTTCGTAACCTGGCGCGCCCGCCTGCGTTTTGAAAACGAGTGCCGTCACCTCCAGCGCTACCTCAACGAGGATGTCGCCCGCGAGCGCTTCCGCATGCAGCGCAACCTCGACGTCTTCGCGGCCGCCCAGCAAATTTCCATGGCCATCAAGCAGGAGGTGGACTTCGAGCGCATTCTGGGCGCCGTGCTCGAGCAGATTGAGCACTTCGCGCGGGCTGACCAGGCATCCGTGTTTGTCGCCGACCGCCACGGCCTCCTGGAGCCACGCGCACTGCGCCGCCACGGCATCACACGCTTCCCCCCCGACCTCGGCAACGGCGAAGTGGAAACCAGCCTCGTGGACGAGGCGCTGGCGCACGGCCAGGGCCGCCGCCACCTGAACGAGCTGACGGGCGACTACGTTTATGCAGCCTGCTTTGCCACACCCGACGGCCTCAAGGGCGTCGTGCGCATCTCGCGTAACGTGCAGAACGAGCCTGACTTCAAGGATGACATGGCGGCCTTCGAGCAGAGCGTTTCGCACCTGGCCCGCATGCTCGGCCTGGGCCTCAAGCAGAGCGCCATGTGGGACCGCGCTATCAAAGACGAGAAGACCGGCCTGTACAACGCCAACCACTACTCGGACCAGATCAAGCGCGCCGCCGCCACCGCCCGCCGCACGGGCATGGCCCTTTCACTGATCATGCTGGACATCGACAAGTTCAAGCATGTGAACGACACCTACGGCCATCTGGCGGGCGACCGCGTGCTGGCGCAAGTCAGCGAAATCCTGCGCCGCGAGGCGCGCGAGAGCGACACCCCCTTCCGCTATGGCGGCGAGGAACTCTGCATCATCTGCCAGGGCAGCACCGAGCACGACGCGGCTCTGGCCGCCGAGCGCCTGCGCAGCCTGATCGCGCACACGGAGTTCTACGACGACAAAGACCGCCTGCTTCCGGTAAGCGCGAGCTTCGGAGTCGCTGAATATGACAGCACGCGCATGCCATCCGAGAAGGAACTCAAGGAGGCCTGTGACCGCGCTCTTTACTTTGCCAAGGAGCACGGGCGTAACTGCGTGGCTGTAAGCGAGGGCGAAGGCCAGTTCTATGCCGTGGAGCGCAGCGGCGATCTGGGCAGTGAAATCAAGCGCCGCATGGGCCTGGCGGGCGACAACTCGCCCCTGAAGCCGGCAGGCGAATCGGCCCTGGAACCCGCAGTCAACGTCAGCCCCAGTGAAAGCGCCACGGTTCGCGCCAAGCTGGGCGAGAGCATCGACGCACTGGCCACGGGTTTGGCCGAGGTCGTTGGCAGCGATGCTGACCGCGCCCGCATCGTGGACAGCGTGGTGCGCGAGGCCGCCGCCTTCCTCACCCAGAACCTGAGCACCCGCCTCAAGGGCACCCCCGACGAAACGCCGCCCAAGAAGCGCGCCCGCAAGCCCAAAACGGTCCTCATCGAAGAAGCCGCCCCTGAAGCCCTTCCTGTGACGGCATCCGACGCGCCCGTGGCGGTCAAGCCCAAGCGCAAACGCCGCACCAAAGCCGAGATCGAGGCCGCCAAGAAGGCCGAAGCCGAGACCCGACTCAAACACGAGAGTGACCGCCTCGACTACCTAACCCCCGAAGAAGGCGAGCAACTGGCCGAAGGCAAGGCGCCCAGCAAGCGTCTGCGCGCCAGCTGACCATCCTCAGACACTCGCCAAGGCTCCCGGCGGGGCAACCGACGGTCAGGCAATAATTTCCGACGAGTCGCGGCACTGACTCGTTACATTTCCACGCCTTGGTCTTCTCCACGAGGGCTCAATGACTCGAGTTGTCCTGCTTCTGTCCCTGCTGGGCCTTGCCGCGCCGCTGTGCGCGCAGAGCGGCTACATGAGTGAGGAGTATCTGCGCGAGCGGGAGCGGCAGAAGTTCGCCAAGCCCCACGGCATCTCCGCCGAGGTGGACGTTTTTGGCCTGTTCCCTTTCTTTGACCAGTGGCAAAGCGTGAAGGCGGACGGAGTGAAGGCCGACCGGGTCAACTTCGCGCGTGACCTCAACGGCGTGCCCTTCGGAGCGTTCCTGGACACCAATGTGCGGGTGCGCTTTTCGTGGTACGACAGCCTCGAGCTGGGCTATTCGTTCTCCCTGTTGAGGGAGTTCGACAAGTTCGAGGACAGCACGCGCTGGAACGGCTTCATTTATCCTGAAGGCATTGATGCGGATTACGGAAGCGACTTCCATGACTTCCACGCGCTGTACCGCCGCGACCTGTTCTATCTGGGCAGCAGCAGCAACTTCAGTCTCTTTCTGCAGGCGGGCCTGGAGTGGGCCATCATTGACGCACAGGTCGGCAGCGATGACTTCACTCCCCAGGACAACCGCGAGCGCGAACGCTTCCGCGAGCTGCTTCCCTGGGCCGTCGGCGGTGCGGGTTTCGTCTGGGACATTTCAAGGCACTTCCGGCTCTCGGCCAGCGCGTTTGCCGGCTATCAGGACGGATTTCCTACATTTCAGAAACGCGAAGGCCGACGCGTCAAGCAGTCTGTCTTCTCTCTGACAGGCCGACTGTTGTTTGAGTGGCGCCCCGTATCTTTTTTCTCTGTGCTTGTGGGCGCCAAGTATCGCTACCTGAGCGTTGAACTCGAAAGCAGGGTACGACACAGTGAGTTCAGCTGGATGGCCATGGGACCGGAGATCGGCATCGGCTTTCGCTTCTGACCGGCTTCAAATGCGAACAGCACGGGCAGCCGCCCGCGCTGTTCGTTCCTCAGGCGCTACTTCTTGCCGCTGTAGTACTCGAGCAGTGCTTCGATTTCGTCGGCCAGGTGCGTGTGCGCGTACTTCAGGCGCCCGCCGTCGCCGGCCGTCTCAGCGTTCTGAATCTGAGTGCGCCCCACGCCGGAGCCGCGGAAGAGCACCTTGCCGCTGGAGGCGTCGGTGATCGTCAGCTTGGCGTCCAGGGTAGCAGGGCCCCAGGTGAAGAATGAGTAGTGGCCGCGCGCTATGCGGTTGACCCGCAGGTCAATAACGGCGCCCGAAGAGGCGCTGGCGCCCGGCGCCAGTTCGTAGACCTTGCGGTTCACTTCGGTCACCAGCACACGCTGGTAGGCCGAGTTGCTGACTTCGTACATCTCCTTCCAGTCTTGGTTGGAAATCTCCCAGTTGTCCGGACGCTGAAAATCCCACTCCACCGGCTTGGAATGGAAGGCCGCAGCACCCCGCAGTGCCTGTTCATCCATTTCCTCGACTGTGAAAAAGCGCGGCGGCCCGCAGCCGGCCAGCAGAAACAGCATAACGAGCGACAGCATCACCTTGCCCATGACCTCCCCCCTTCTGTTAGACCAGTAAGGAAAGCTTACCGCTTGAAAGGAAAACCGGCGCCAATTTCCGGCGCCGGTCGCAACCTGCCACGGATATGTCAAATCAGGAGGACTTTTTGCGGCTCCGCCGGGGCTTGGTCTGGATGCCGCTCTCCTGCTGCTTGAGTTTCTGCAGGAGCTGGCCCTGCTTCTCGTGGGCATCGATGACTTTCTCCAGCGTCTTGATCTTCACGTGCGCGGCCTCGTGGGCTTTCTCCAGGCGGTTGAGCTTCTTGCGCGCCTTGGAGTACTTATCAAACACGCCAACCTGCAGGTCCTCGAGCACGCGCACCATCTTGACGTCGGCGCCTTCCTCCTTGCGCTCGGCCATTTCAAGCTGAACGCGAATCATCTCCTCAAACTGCTTCATCTCCTGCTTCCAGAAGTGCTCGCTGGTCTTTGCCGCCTCGCGCGCGCGCTCCACCTCGGCCTGCATGCGCTCGATCTGCGCGCGCCGCTGGCCCGACAGCCGCCGCGCCTCCAGGCTCTCCTGGGCCGCCTGCTGCGTCTTGCCCTCAAGTTCGTCCAGGCGGTCCTGCAGGGCGGCTGTCTCCATCTCGGCCTCCTTCGTCAGCTCGCGCTGGCGCTGAAGTTCCTCGAGGTCGGCCTTATGCCGCGTTTCCCACTTGTCGCGCTCGGCCGCCAGGCGGTCGTCGGCCAGCTTGCGCTCGTTTTCCACGGCCTGCGCCAGGGACTCCACGGCCGCGGCCGGCGCCGAGTTCATGCGCTTTTCGCGTTCCTCCGCCAGCTCGGCATCGAGCTGGGTGATGCGGCGGTCACGCTCCAGCCGGACCTGGATCTCCGCCTCAAGCCGCGCGCGTGTCTCCGCCAGTTGCACCTCGTGTTCATGGCGTACCTTGCGCTCCTGCTCCAGCAGGGTCTCTGCTTCGTCCGCCTCGGACTGCAGTTCCACAAACTGATGCTGGATGCTCTCCAGCTCCGTGCTGACGCGACGCAACTCGGTGCGGCTTTCCTCCAGCTCTGCCGCCACCTGGGCCGCCGTGGCTGCGGCGGGAGCAAGTTCGGACTGGCTCTGTTCCAGCTCGCGCATACGGCGCTCGGCGGATTGGGCCCGCTGGTCCAGCTTCTCCAGCGCCTCGCGCGCCTCCTCCAGCTCCCGGCGCGCCTGGCGTTCGTCGTGGCCGGCCTTGGCCAGGGCCTCTTCCAGGCCCTTGATCTCGGCCATGGCTTGCTCCAGGCCCGCGCGCAGGTCGTCACGCTTGCCCGTGATCTCATCGACGCGCGCTCTCAGGCGCTCATTCTCAGCCTCCACCACGCTCAGGGACCTTGAGGCCACTTCTTTCTCGATGGCCGCGTTGTCGACACCCTCGGCCCTGGCCTGGGCCAGCTCCCGCGCCAGTCGCTCCAGCTCCTTGCGCGCGGCCTCCAATTGCGCGGCATGACGCGCCGCCTCCTCGCGTGCCAGGGCCAGGTCCTGCCTCAGGCTTTCCTGAATGGCGGCCGACTCCTGCCGCAGATGTTCGGCGTCGCGCGCCCGTTCCTTGGCGCGCTCCAGGGCTTCCTGGGCCTTCTGCAGTTCCTGGCCGCGACGCTCCAGTTCCCGTGCCGCGTCTTCACGTGCCCGGGAGAGATCCTTGCCGGCCTCCTCCAGAAGGGCGACCTCGGCCCTCAAGTCCGCAATCTGCTGCTGGGCCACGGTCAATTGCAGGTCGCGGGCCGAAACTCTTCCTTCCAGCTCCTTCTCGCGGGCGTGCCATTGCTCCAGGCCGTCGCGAGTCACGCTGGCTCGCTGGTCAGCCTTTGAACGCTCGGCCTCCAGCTCGCGCTGCGCGACATCCCGCGCCGACTGGGCTTCGTCGCGCTCGCGCTTGATCTGGTCAAGGGTGGACACCTGCGCCGTGATGGCCGCAAAGCGCGCCGCCTGCTCCCGGCGCTCGCGGGCCAGCTGCTCTTTGGCGATGTTCAGGTCGGCATAGGCCGCCTCGCGCTCGCCGCGCGCGATTTCGAGATCGGCGCGGGTTCGGGCCAGTTCGGCCTGCACCAGGGTGACGCGCTTGGAATCAGCCGTCTTGCCTGCCAGTTCGGCCTCAAGCTGCTCGCTGCGGTTGCGCCAGTCATCAGCTTCGAGCCGCAGGCGCTCGTTCTCGGTCTCCACAAGCTGGAGCGAGCGCTCGTTGACTACGCTTTCCCCCGCGCTCTTGCGGGCGCTGATGGCCGCTTGCTCTTCAGTCAGAAGTTTTTTTTTGAGAGCCTCGACTTCCTCTCTCAGGCCCTTGACCGTCTTCTCGGCTTCATCGAGCCTGGCCCGCTCCACGAGATCGCCCAGGTTCAGGCCCTGCAGCTTGGCCTCCAACTTCTTGCGCAGGTCAGCTTCGTGGGTGACCTGCCCGGCCAGCACGCGCTTTTCTTCCAGCCACTTGCCCTCGGCCACGCGCAGCGCCTCGAGGTCCGCGGCCACGTTGTCGTACTTGCGCGCGATCACACTCAACTCGCGCACCTGATCATTGAGCTTCTTGATCTTTTCGTCGGCCTTGGACATCTCGCCCTTGGCCTGTTCGCCGCCCACCGCCGCCTGGGCCCTGGCCTCCGCCAACTGCTTTTCAAGCTGGGTGATGCGTTCGTCGCGCCGGGTCACCTCCTGGTGCATCTCGGCCTGTTTCTCGGCTGCCTGCCTGGCCAGCGCGGCCTCCTTTTCGGCCTTCTTCACGTGCTCGTTGAGGCGCGCCAGTTCCGCCTCGCTCTTCTTGCGCTCCTCGGCCAGACGTTCTTCCAGCGCCTTGCCGCCGGGCAGTATCTCACCTTTCTCGATAGCCTTGAGCTTGGCTTCCACTTCGCGCCGCAGGTTGGTTTCGTGACTGAGCTGGGCGGCCATGTTGCGGCGCTCCTCCAGCCACTTGCCCTCGGCCACGCGCAGCTTCTCGAGTTCAGCGTCGATCTGCTCGTACTTGCGCTCCTTGACCGCGAAGTCCCGCACCTGGTCGTTGAGCTTGCGATTCCTCTCCTGGAGCTCGCGCAGATTACCGCTGGCGTTTTCGTTGTTCTGGACCAGCTTGTCGCGCAGGGCAGCCAACTCACCTTCCAACTCCGCGACGCGGGCCTGGGCCTTGTCCGCCGCCGAAGTGTCCTGCCTCAGTTTGTCGGACTCGGCCTCCATGGCCGTGAGGCGGCCGTTGGCGGCGTCCAGCTCGCGCTCGAGGCGTTCACGGGCGGTGCGCTCCTGGTTGATGTTTTCGGCACGTTCGGCCAGGGAAGCCTCGAGGTCTTCGATGCGCTGCTGCAACTCGGCAGACTCCGCCTTGGCGGCTTCCAGATCGGCCCCCAGCTTCTCGGCAAACTGCTCGGCTTCGACGGAGTCCTTCTGGACGCCGCTGCGAAGCTGATCGAGCTCCGCCTCCGCGGCGGCCAGGGCGTCACGCGCAGCCACCAACTCGCCCGCCGTGTGATCCAGGGCCGCTTCGTTTTCCTGGGCGGCCTGGGCCTGCTCCTCAAGCTGACGCTGGGCGTCAGCGTAGAGGTCAACCATCTGGGCATTCTTCTGCTGCAGGTCACGGATCTGAGTTTCGTAGTACTGCACGTTCTGGTCGGCCGTGGCACGCCCCTGAACGTGAGCGTCGAGCATGCCCTGCAATTCGTCCACGTAGGCCCGCAGGCGCTCCAGTTCTTCGCGCATGCCCTGCTCGCGGCCCTGCATCTGCTGCATGCGAAGCTGCATCTGGGTGTTCTCAGCCGTCAGGGTGGCCAACTCGTCAGCGGTCACGCCGTCGGTGACAAACTTGTCCACGATGCTGTGCACGATGCCCTTGATCACGTCCGGCGTGATCACCTTCACGCGGTCGGGCAGATCGTGCTTGCTGCGCACCTGGGCGCTGCGTTCGAGGTTCTCAATGGCGCGGCCGACGTCATCCGTGGGGGCGGCGCCCTGGGGCGCCTGTGCGGGCCTGGGTTGAGGGCGGGCCCCGGACATCGAGGACTGGCCGGAAGCGCCAGGCAGTTTGATCTTGCGGTCGGGCTCGGGTTTCTTGGCCATGGCTGTGCTTTCGCTGGTAACCCCCGCTCTTCTAACTCATGGCGGGCCCTTGGCCAAGCCGCGAACGCCGGCAAAAGCAGGGGCACCTGAGCCGGACCGGCCGGCCATCACGCCTCTGGGATGCGGGCAAAGTGCGTGGGCACGCGGGCCGCCAGCTCAAAGCGTGTGAAGCGGCGGTTAAAGACCATGTGCACGTCGCCAGTGGGGCCGTTGCGGTTCTTGGCCACGATCAGGTCCACGGGGTAGGAGTCCTGGGAGGGCTGGGGCCCTTCGCCCTCCGTGCCCTGAAGCGGGTAGAGCATGATGACCTGGTCAGCGTCCTGCTCAATGCTGCCGGACTCGCGAAGGTCGGCCAGCATGGGCTTCTTCTCCCGGGTGCTGCGTTGCTCCACGCCGCGGTTGAGCTGGGCGGCGGCAATGACCGGCACATTGAGTTCACGGGCCAGGGCCTTGAGGCCGCGCGAGATGTTGCCGATCTGCAGGTGGCGGTCGAGGCGTTCGTTGTCCTTCACGAGCTGGAGGTAGTCAACGATGATCAGCTCGATATCGGCGCGTTCCTTCAGGCGCCGCGACTTGCTGCGGATTTCGCTCAGGTTCAGGGTAAAGCTGTCATCAATGTAAACCTGCGCCGTGGCCAACTGGTTCTTGGCTTCGTTCAGGCGCGCCTCGTCGTCTCCGCGAAAGACGCCGAGCTTGGCCGCCCGCAGATCCACGCCCGCCCGCGCGCACAAAATGCGCTGGACGATTTCTGTCCCCGTCATTTCCAGGCTGAAGAGCAAAACGCCGCCTTTGCCATCGTCGCGGCGGTCCTGAGTGGTCAGAGCCACGTTTTCAGCGATGTTCAGCGCCAGCGAGGTTTTGCCCTGGCCGGGACGGGCGCCGACAACAATCAGTTCGCCGCCCTTCCAACCCGTGGTCATCTGGTCGAGGTCGGAGTAACCGCTGGACAGGCCCGGCAGCCGGTCCGCGTTGTGGCTCATGCGCCACTCTTTCATCTGCTGCTGCTGGGCGATGACCTGGCTCAGCAGTTCCATGAAATTGTGGGTCTCACCGTGATAGCGCGCCGCGGCAAGCTCAAACACTTTGCGCTCGAGGCGGTCAATCACCTCGCCGGGGGTGCGGGTCTCCTCTTGGGCCATGGAGCGGATTTCGCCCGCCGTGTGCATGATCTCGCGCATTACGTAGCGGTCGCGCACCATGGAGGCGTAACCCTCGGCGCCGTAGGCACTGGGCACGGCGTGAGAAATTTCGCTGAGATAGGCCGTCAGGGTTTCGGCCCCGCCGCAGGTCTCAAGCGCGCCCTGCTTGCGGACTTCTTCGGTGACGTGGACCCAGTCAATCTCGGCGCCACGCGCGGAGAGATCGAGGATGGCTCGATAGACGTGCTGGTGGCTGGCCCGATAGAACATCTCGGGCGTTTTGACCACGAGGGAAACCTCGGCGAGGCAGGCAGGCTCCAGGAAAATGGCACCGAGCACAGCCTGTTCGGCCTCTATGTTGTGGGGCACGATCTGGGCTTCAGCCACGGGCCGCTCCGCAAGGCTCCGCTCTCTCACGGCTCCACTGGAGTCGCTTTACCTGCTCGGCTTCATTGTAATGGGGAACGACGGATGCTTCAGCCATATCTGTACCTGTGTGAAACGCTATCAAGACCTGCGACACCCCCACTGGGGTGGCGCAGGGTAACGCCAATTTCGAGAACACGCCGAAATTGTGGAGTGGGGATTGCTGTCAGTAACCACGGGGCCATGCATAAACCCGTCGCTCGCGCAACGGGCTCGCTGGTTCTACGGCGTCTTGTCATCGGCTGATTACGCCAGCTTTGAAACCACGACGCTGGGTCCTTCAACTTTCACGACGTAGACCTGGGTACCGGCCTCAATGAATTCACCGCGGGTAACCACGTCAATCAGCTGCCCGTTCTCCAAGGCAATTTTGCCCGCGGGGCGCAGCGCCGTTTTGGCGATGCCGGGCTGGCCCGTCAGGTGATGCAGGGCTTCTACGGCCTCGCCACGCAGTTCGCCCGGGAGAGCATCCTTGGGCAGCATTGAACGGAAGCCAGGCAGGCGGGGCAGGGCCCAGAACATGATGCATCCCAGCATGGTGGCCAGCACCGCCGTGATACCGCTGCTGAGAACGTAGCCCATCGCATCGGAGAAGTGACCGCCTTGGGAGATCAGCGTGTGGGTGCCCAGAAACAGCCCCACCACGCTGGCCAGAATGCCGCTGATACCGGAGATGCCAAACCCCGGCAACACGAACACCTCGAGCAAGATCAACGCTATTCCGATTCCCAGAATCAGGGCCGGCAGCCAGAGGCTCGACATGTTGAACGAGGGGGTGACGTCCGAGACGTCGGCGGCCAGCAGGGGCGAATGCCCCAAGCTCCAGACCAGCACAAGCATCAGCAGGGTGAGGGGGTTTTCCAGCACTTTTTTCATGGCGCCCATGATCCACCTCCGGGTGCAAGCATACTAAATTTGCGCCGCCGTCGGGGCCCTTACAAACACTGGACCCCATTTGGAACCGCGATTTGGCAAGCCTTGGCGTTCATAGCCTAAGTATCCTATGCAGGAGAACCCTCCACCGAGGCCGCCATGTGGGACCGTTCCTACCGATTCTTGCGCCTGACGCGGCTGGCCGCGGGCGGCCTCACGCTGGGTGCCGGGGTCCTGGCCCTGGCGGGGTTTGCACGCAGCGAGGCTGCGGCCCGCTCTTCCACGGCGCTGGCGGAAATTGCCCGTGAGGCTGACGCGTCCCACGAGGGCCGCCTGGTGGTGCGCCTGCCGCGCTCGTTGGGTGTCAAGGCCGGCAACCTGGTCCATCGCGAGCGTGAAGACGGCGCAGCGGAGATCATCGGCAGGGTCATTGCCGTGCGCGAGGACGGAGGTGCCTGCGAGGCCACGCTGATGCTGACACCCAGGGCCGCCTCCGAAATGAAGCTAGGAGCGACGCTCAAGGGTGCGCCGGCGACCGTCAGCCTCGAATCCGCTGTGCGCCTTCTGCTGGCGCCGGACATTCCGCGCGATGAGGCGGCCCGCGCCAAGGATGCTCTGTGGCCGTCGCTGGAAAAACACGTGTTGCCGGGCATTACGGCGCGTATGGAAAAGGAGCTGGTCGCGGCCGTGGAGGATCTGTCGCCCGAGGACGAGCAACTGCTGCGCGACGCGCTGGATGAGCTGCATAAGGACCTCGCCCCCATGGAGGAAAAGCTGCTCAACCGCATGGCCGAACGGGCCTGGGAGGTCGTGGGCGTGGGCGGCGTGGCTGAGGGCATCGTGCGCAAGGCGGCCGACGGCGCGGGCAACACCTACAAGGACGTGAAGGACTGGGTGCGCGGCATTTTCGGCAGCGAGGAGAAGAGCGAGAAGTCCAACCGCGACTTCCTCAGCGAGGAAAAGAAAATCGCCCTGCGCCTTGCGCTGGAGGAAGAGGCCACAAAGTTCTGGGACGACAACCGCAAAGAAATCGTCGAGAAGCTGGGCAAAGTGTTGAGCGCCCGCAAGCAGGACTTCGCGGACGCCTTCAACAAGCGCTGGGCCCCGCGCCTTTATGAGAAGGCTGTGGTCCCCGCCTGGTTTGAGGGCGAGCGCAACGTGATCGAGGCCGCCGAGAATTACGCCGTGGACTTCTCCAACCGGCGGCTGCTGACCAGCCAGGGAGGTCCGCGTCTGCTGCTGGCCCATGCACTGCGCGGCGCCCTGAGCATCTCGGATGCTCCGTTGCTGGTGCTGGCGCGAGACAGCTCGCCCGGCGTGAAGTTTGACTACCTGATTCCCGCCCTTGACGGCGAGGGCCGGCGCGACTGAGCCGCCCCGGCCGGGGAACCGAGCCCGCCATGACCCAGGCCGCGACAGAGGCCGCAACTCTTCCCGCCACGGCGCCTCAAACGGCCGCCCTGCCCCGCGTCGTGCTTGAGTCCCTCGAGGTGAAGCTGGGCCAGGACCTGCTGCGCCTTCAGGCCCCCGTCACTCTGCAGGCGGGGCGGCTCTACCTGCTCTGGGGTCCTTCGGGCAGCGGCAAGTCGAGCTTCGCCCGCGCACTGCTGGGTCTGGGCGAACTTTCACAGCCGCGCAGCGAGGTCACGGGACAGGTGGTCCTGCACGACGCCCTGGGGCTGGAGCACCCCCTGTGGGACGGTGCCGCCTACTCCCCTGCCGCGCGGGGGCAGATCGCGTTCTTGCCCCAGGCGGAGAAGCTGGGCTTTATCGATGGATTGCCCACAGCGGAGAATCTACGGCTGTTTTCTCGCCTTAGCGCCCGCGAGGCGCGCATGCAGGCCGATTTGCTGGCGGCGCGCTTCCACCTCATGGGCCTGCCCGCCCGCCTTGCCCACGCCTCGGGCGGCGAACGCATGCGCTGCTCTGCGGTGCGTGCCCTGATGCCCCGTCAGGGCAGCGAGCGGCCCGCCCTGCTGCTGGCCGATGAGCCCACGGCCGCGCTGGACATCAAGGCGGCCGAGGCCCTGGCCGCCGAACTGATGGAACTGGCGCGGCGGCGCGAGACCGTGGTGGTCGTGATCACCCACGACCCGCGGGTGTTTGTGGCAGAGATGCCGCCTGAAGTCGATGCCGCGCGAACCAAGACCGTGAGGATTCTGGAGTGTGCGCTGCCTCAAAGCGGCCCGGCAAAGCTGGACCGGGAACTGGGCCAGCTCAGGCTGGAACCGGGGCGCCCTGTAAACCCCTGGCTGGCCCGCGGCCAGCAGGCCCTGGCCGGTTTTCTCGGCCTGCTGGGCGGCTTTGTGCTGGCGCCTCTGGCCTTTCTCTGGGGCCTGGCGCGCTTGCGCCGCCCGCTCTTTGTGGCCCGCCAGGTGTTCATGGACGCCTTGAGCCCCGGCACCCAGCTCTTTGCGTGTTTGGGCTCGCTGCTGATCGCGGGCACCGTCGCGTTCTTCATTTTCGAGCAACTGCCCCGACCCGAGCTCGTGGAACCCCTGCTGCTGGCAGAAATTCTTGAAGTGACGGGCCACACGCTGGCCAGGGTCGTCCTGCCGCTGGGGGCGGCCGCGTTCGTGGCCGGCAAACTGGGGGCCGCCCAGGCGGCACGGCTGTCCGCGAGTGTGCGCTCCGGCCTTTTGGAAACCCTGGCCCTGGCCCGCTGGCCCGTGGAGAGCTTTGGCCTCGTGGGCGCCGTCCTCGCCCAGACGCTGGCCACGGCCGTAGCCACAGCGCTGGCGCTTGCAGGGGGCATTACCCTGGCGGCGCTGATCTACGTGGCCGGCCACGAGGGGGCTTCCCTGGGACTGGCCCTGCAATTGATGCAGGACGGCCTGGGCCGCACTCCACAATGGAGCCAGTTTCTGGCAGCCAAGGTGATTGGTTCGGGATTCGTGGGCGGCTCGCTGGCAGCGCTCTTTGGCCTGACGCCGGCCACCAGCGAAAACGACGTGGCCAGGGCCGTTCACCGCACGCTGCTTTGGGGCATCCTGGGCGTCATTGCCATTCAGTGCATCTTCATCATCTGGGAATTTGCGCGCTGATCAGGCCTTCAAGGCCGCGCACGCTTCGGCAAAACGCCCTCCATTCAAATCCGAAGGTGCCCCAGCGCGCCGAGCGCGGCCGCGCCAAGCGCTGGGCGTCTTCCAGTGGTAACAGGCAGAAGTGGTAGCGCGCCCCGGCGCATTCCCAGACCAGGGCGGGAAGTTCGGCCAGACGGCGACCTTCACCCATGAAGGCGAAAAGAAACCCCAACGAAGCCTTGCCGGCGAGGATGTTCTGCCAGCCCATCATCGAAAACAGGTCGGTACGGGTGATCCAGGGCGTCTGGCGGCGCCCCTTGAGGTCCACGGCCCAGACTTTGTCGCTGCCGTTGACGAGAAAATCAAAGTGCTTGAGCACGCGACCTTCAAAGGCGGGGCGTCGACGCTCTTCCACGGCCAGGGCCTTTACCCCCTGCTCCTTCAAAAGGGCGGAAAAGGCGCGTTCGTAGTGATTGCGTTCTCCGGCCATGCTCGCTCCAGCATTACCAGATCAGGCTGGCGCCTTCCATCACCGTGCCTTCCACACAAGTCTTGGCGTAGCGGTAGCCCGGAACTTCGTCGGTTTTGACCTTCGCGACGCACCCGTTGCACACCCCAAAGCCGCACCCCATCACGCGCTCAAGGCTGGCAAAGCAGGGGACGGCCTGAGCGGCACACATGGAACTTACGGCCTCCATCATGCGCCAGGGCCCGCATGTCAGCACCATGGCCGGCCGCCCCTTGAGCGCCTGCAACTCGGCCTCCAGCAACAGGGTCACCTTGCCCTTTACCCCCACACTGCCGTCTTCCGTGGCCAGCAGAGTTTCCACGCCCGTTTCGGCAAAGCGCTTCATGAAAACGAAGTCGCGCTGGGATCGGGCGCCTGCCAGGAGCACCAGTTCGTGCTTGTGGCCCAAGCGGCCCCACTGCCGCACCAGATGCATGAAGGGCGCCAGGCCGATGCCGCCGCCCACCATGATGACGCGCGCGGCAGGATCCTGGGGCGGTTCGAAGGCCTTGCCCAAAGGACCGTTGATGGAAACCTTCTGTCCGGCTTCCAGGCGTGACATCAGCCGCGTGCCCTGACCCACGACGTGGGCCAGCAGGGAGATGCCCCTGGCCTTGCCGCGGCTGTCGGCCAGCCAGTCAAAGCTGGAAAAGGGCCTGCGCAGCAAGGGGTAAAGCTCGTTGCGCACTCTAAGGTTGATGAACTGCCCGGCCTGCATGGCCTGAGCCAGCTCCGGACAGTCGAGGACCAGCTCGAAGTAGCCCTGTCCGAAGTCCAGGCGGCGCGCCACGGTAGCTTCATGCATCAACTTGGGGCGTTCAGGCATAGCGCCACGTTAGATCGCGGCGGGCCGCATAACAGGGGCCAGCTACTTCTCTTCTTCAAGCAACGGTTTGAAGCGGTCAATCAACCCGGGATAGGGGTTGCCGCGATAACCGATTCTGCGCATTTCGCGCAGGACCGTCACGATCTCCTCTAGATCGTTGTCCGCCTGGGCAAAGTTGATGCGGGCGCAGAGACTGAGCTCGTAATCCGGATCTCCCGGCTTGGCCTCCTTGACCAGCATGCGTTGCAGTTTTTGCTGCGCGGGCAGCAGGTCTGCGGCCAGCTTGCCGAAGTTGTTGCCTCCCGTGCCGGGCTGCAGCCCGTTGCGGCAGGCCTGAATGAGAAACAGCCGGTTCAGATCGGCCTCCTCGGTCGGCAGGAACTTGTAGTCGCGCGTCGCCGCGCGCACGTAGAACTCCAGCACCATGTTCTGCTCGGTCACGTCGATGCTCAGGCAGCGGTTCCAGGCTTCGATGGCCCGGGCAAAGCGCGCCAGGGCATCCGCCCGTTCTTTGTCGCCCTCGGGGCCGATGAGAGCCGCGCGTTGCAGATTCTCGCCGTGGTGCGTGCTGATGATGGCCAGGCTGAACCAGGCCTCGTGGTCGTCTGGAGCGATGGCGACGGCCTTCTCGTACCACTGGATGGCCTCGGCCAGCTTCGAGGAGAGGGCCTCATTGTTGCCCAGGGCCACCTCCACACGACCGTCCTTGAAGTGGGGCAGCACGTGCTCCATGAGCCAGGCCTTCTGCCTCTGCTGGTCACCCTCGGCCAGGATCATGGACTTCCAGATGAGCAGCGAATAATTGCGCGGCTGGGCCACCAGAGCCTGTTCCAGGGCGTGCATGCCCCAGCGCCTGCGGCGGATCCAGACTGCCGTGTTATAGGCCAGGCGCCCCCGGAGGAGCACATCGTTGGGGGTGGCCTTGACGGCCTTGATCCCCGACTCCAGGGCCTTGATGGGCGATGCCTGCTCGTGATTCTTGAAAATCTCCATCGAAAACAGGGCAGCGCGGCCGCAACGGGGATCCACGGCCATGAGGTCGGCATAGGCGATCCAGGCTCCGTTGAGGTCCTGCCCCGCAAAGGCGCTGCGCATCTCGACGAAGAATCTCAGGGCCTTGTCGTTGGCGCACATGGGCGGAGGCTGCACCAGCGCGGCCTCTTCTTGCGCACCCACGATGCCGGCCGTGGCGCGGGCGGCGCTTTGCTCGAGGATTTTGACAGCGGCGTCGGGTCCGGGCTTGCCCAGTTCAGGCAGTTCGAACTTGAAGGCAACGTCTATGCCCTGCTTGCGCCGATAACGCCAGACACTGCAGGCGGCCTTGGCCTCGCCGACGGCCGGGGAGAAGCCCAGGGCCAGAATGACATCGGCATTCTGGCAGCGCGCCGCAGCTTCAAAGTCGGGCACAGGCTTGCCCACGGGCTTGGGGTCGTCGCGCGACGGAATCTCGGCAAAGCGCAGGCGCGCAAAATAGCGCCGCTGACGCGGTCCATCCTCGCGCCAGAGATGGGGCTTGTAGTCGATGTGGGTCTCAAGCACGGACTCAAAGGCGATGGCGGTGATGCGGGCATCTCCGGCCAGGTCGTTGGGTGAGTAGTCCTGCCAGCTCGCCAGGTTAGGCACCATCAGGATGACGGTCTTGAGGTAAACGCTGGGCGCCTTGCCGGGAACCAGTCCTTCGGCGCTCAGGTTCTCTTTGAACACTTCGGCTTCTTCGGGAGTCAGGGGGGCGGGATCTTCGGGCAGGCCGTTGGCATCGACCTTGGCTTGGGGCGCGGGGGAGGGCTGGGGCCTGTCCTGCGCCTGAGCCGCCATCCTTGAGAGTACGAGCAGCGCCAGCAGCAGGCCAAAGCCAATGGTGCGAGTGGAAGTGGATAGCGCGCGCTTGACCGTCACGTTCTGACTCCTGATTAGGACCGGGGCTTGAGCCGGTTCCGACTCCCGGCCAAGGCAAGACGAAGCAGGACTTGCCAAGGCTCTGCCTATCATATGAAGCAAACGCGGTTCCATGCCCCACCGGCAACACAAAAGGGGCGGGCGGCCCAAAACCCGGCAGCCCACCCCCTGTTGGGTTACCGCTTCGTTACTGCACGATGCTCCGCCGGCGTCGCCACAGCCACAGCAGGGGCAGCAGAAGGACCAGCAGCGCCTTCTGGGAGCCCTCTCCCGTGGTGCAGGAGCCTCCACTGTCCCTGACGCCGCCGGAGGCGGCAGGTGCAGTCACCGTCAGACTCAGCGTGACCGAAGCCAGCCCAGGCGCAGAGAACTCAAGAACGTAACTGCCGGGAGCGTCCAGCAGCAGTTGCCCAAAACCGGCAAGCCCCGACGTCGCTGCCTTGGAGGCCTGTCCGTACAGGTTGCCCGGACCGGAGACTTTGGCGGCGGTCACGGTCATGGCCGCGTCGGGGCCCAGTTGCACTCTCTGGCCGGCGGCGTCGCGCAATTCCACGGTCACGCTGAAGAACTCGATGGCTTGCGCCGCGGCGGGAGGTGCCACCATGCCAAGCTGCGTGGCGGGGGCCACCACTGCAATGGATGAGCTGGCGACGGAAATGGCCGCGCCGTTGAGGGCCACGGTGAGGGTGAAACTCGCGGGCAATGCGCTTGCGGTGTAACGCAGCTCCTCTATCAACAGCCCCGCGCCTGAGCCGGCCGTCAAAGTGAAACCGCTGAGGGTGCCTGCGCCCGAGGCGCTCAGGTTCACACCCACCCCAACCGCAACCGGGGTACCGCCCGTATTCCGGGCCTCGACCGTGATTGAAAACGGCACGCCGCTGTTCACCGCCGTGGGCTGCTGCACGATGGCCAACGAGGCCACTGTCGCGTTCACTGCCAGGGGCCTGAACAGGAAGAGGCTGAAGTAACTGCCGTAACCTGGCGTGTAAACGCTGAAGGGCAGAGCCAGGGTCGTGGTTTGCCCGCTGAAGGGCCTAAACGTGTCCGCCGCGCTGGAGAAGGCCAGCCCGCCGCCCTGGGCGAAATGGGAGTAGCCATCACTCACGCCGCCAAAGCCCTGGACAAATTCCCGGGTCTCCCGGGTCGAGAGGCACATCTTGAACAGCGAGGCGTGCTCGTAGGTGCCAAAATAGAGGTAGCTCTGCCCCTGCTCGAGGCGGGCCTGCAGGGAGGTCAGGTTCCAGAGGTTGGCCGAAGCGGCAATAATCGTCTGCGCCGCTGAGGCTGGCGCCGGCATCGAGCCGACGGCCGCGGCCAGATCGACGGCGGCAAAACGCTTGATCTCAGCGCCCGTCAGCCCGAAAAACGAGGGCGGCACGGCGCAAAACAGGTTGCCCTCGTGGTCCAGTGTGAAGGGGCCTGACCCGTTGGTAGTACCGATGTCCGCCAGCTCGGTGAGAGCGAGTGTGCTGCGGTTGACCAGGTAGATTTTGGCCACTCCGGAGTAGCCTATGGCGCAGGCTGCCAGAAGTTGGCCGCGCAGGGACAGCGGCACCGTGGGCAAATCAGGCACAAATCGCAGCGAGTACACGTATTCACCGTTGGCACTGTAGTCAAGGAAGCTGACCACCGTAGCCGCGTCCGGGCCCGTGCGGTTGAGTTTGTAGAGGCGGGAGAAGTTGCCGCTGTAGCTCACGTAGAAGTCGTCGGGCGCGGCGGGATCAATGGCCATGGCATCAAAGCTGGCAAAGGCCGAGGGCGGAATCGAAGGCGGCGCCAGGAAGAGCAGGCTGGAGGCAAAGACGCCCCCGGCGGTGTCAAAGCGACGGATGCCACCGTTGTGGTGGGCATAGAAATCTGAGGCGCCTGTGGCGGGGTCCCAGGTGATGCCCGAGGCGCCGGAGGCCAGCGGATACTCCGTGCGGGAGTAGCCCTCGGGCTGGGCATAGAAGGCGGCCAGGGGGGCCGCGAGGGCGCAGAGCGCCCCCCAGAAAATCACGCGAATCATGGAAGTCTCCAACTGCCCCGAAGCGGGCGCGACAGGCGCGTTTGCCCAAGGCCCTGGCCTTGGCAAACCACGATCACCGGGCATGGAGAAAGGGGCGCAGAGCGCCACCCCTCCTCCGAGGGCGGTCGTGCAGCGTCACGGCAGGTCTTCTGACTTCCGGGCCTGTTCCTACTTCCGCGCCTTCTCGCCCTTGGGCAATGGCCTTGCGGTTTCGTTCCCGGTTACAGCGGCGGGGCCGTCCTCGAATTTCACGAGGTTCCCGAGCGTTGCTCTGCTCAATGCCAGTGACGGGGCAAGTATGGTTTGGGCCACCGCAATTCGCAACGGGGTCGGCGCTTCAAACTCCGCGGCGTGCCGGTGGCCAGATGTACTTGTGCAGTTGCAGGTTCAGGCGCACCGGCATCCGGTCTTCGTTGATCCAACGGGCCAGATCGGCGGGCTCCACGGCCTTGAAGGCGCAGGAGAAGAGCACCGTGGTGCGCTCGCAGAGCTTCTCGCGCTGCACGAATTCCCTTGCCCACTCGTAATCTTGGCGTGAACAGAGCACGAACTTGACTTCGTCGTGCGGCCGCAGGTGCTTCAGGTTGTCATAGAAGTTGGCCCGTTCCTCGCCGCTGCCGGGCGTCTTGATGTCCACGATGCTCCTCACGCCCTCGGGCAGCAGCCGGATGTCCAGGGCGCCGCTGGTCTCACACAGCACTTCCGTGCCGCGCGAGAGCAGCTCCTGGGCCAGCCGGGGAACCAGGGGCTGAAGCAGGGGCTCGCCTCCCGTGATTTCAACGAGCGGAATGCCAAAGGAGAGGGCGCGGCAAAGCACTTCGTCAAAGGCCATCGCCTGGCCCTGGGTGAAGGCATAGGCGGTGTCGCAGTAGGTGCAGCGCAGATTGCACGTCGTGGTGCGGACAAAGACGCAGGGGCGCCCGGCGTGGGTGCTTTCACCCTGGATGGAGGCGTAGATCTCGTTGATCAGCAGATGGCTGTGTTCGCGTCCCTTCAGCGCGGCGAGGGGCGCAAGCCGGTCTTCACTCATGGCGGCATTCTAGCGCAACGCGCCATTGAAAAGCACCCGGGGTTAATCAGGATGGTCGATTCACCGCGGGGGCGCCTGGCCCGATGCCGTCACTTCAATCAGTCTGTCTGCTTACCCTGCTTTTGCTGCCCGCGACCTCGCTTGAGGCCGAGGGCTGGCCGCAGTTCAAGATGTCCCGCGAGTTCCACGCCCAGTCCAAACCCGCCCCGGCCGAGGCCCCCGAAACATTGCCGCCGCGCAAGGCCGCCAAGCCCTGGGGACTGTGGGCGAGCCGCGCACCCTACCCGTACTATGACGGCTTCTTTGGCATGGACACGAACGATGATGTCGTGGCCCGTGACCTCCAGATCGACTTCCAGACGGGCCTGTGGCTGGCGCCGGGCGAGCACCGGGGGGCTTATGTCTCGGCACGGGCGCACATCGGGCTTTTCGTGCTGGACTTCAAGTTCACGCAGGCCGCGCGCTTTGGCCACAGCGCGGGGCTCATCGGCACCAACAAGATCAAGGACTTCGCGGATATCGTCATGCCCGTGGGCCACCTGGGCGTGGCGTGGCCTATCGCCCATCTGGGCTACATCGAGGGGGCCGTCGGCGTGGGTGCCTTTGACCAGACCCACGGACCCTCTAGCATCGGCGTGAGCTTCAGAGCCTCAGCGCTGATCTATCCGATCTGGCCTCTGGGCCTTGAGGCCTGGGCGTCGCGGCTGCAATTCGTGGACTCCCGCGGTGTCAACGAATTCGGCCTGCGCCTGCACATCCAAACGTTCCGCCACCTGTTCATCACGGCCGGCTGGCAGTGGATGAACGTGGATGGCAGCGGCTTTGGCGCCCACGGCTTCACACTGGGCCTGAGCTTCACTTTTGGAAACCTGCGCACGTTCTTCTGGGCGCCCATGCGCGGCCCCGCCTACTGATGCGCGAAAACGTGAAGGCTCAGCGGCCCCATTTCGCAATCGAAAACCCCTTTCGCCGGTGCTAAGAAAATTCATCATCGAACTTTCGATGCAGCTACGTTGAGTAGTGGAAACCTCGAGGAAGACCATGCCAACCGACACCCTGGAAACCCTGCCGCGCGAGTTTGCGCGCAAGTTTGTTCCCGCCCAACTGGTAATCCGCAGTTTCGCGGACGTCGAGCCCCTGCTGAAGAAATTGCTGTCGGCCGACGTCTCCACGAAGGCGAAACTGGAGCAATGGCTGCTGGACAGCTCGGAGCTGTTTGCAGCCATCGACGAGTTCGGCTCGCGGGTGTTCATCCGCAACACCGTCGACACCACAAACCCCGAGTACAAGAAGGCCTTCCTGGACTTCGTCGAGAACTTCGACCCCAAGCTCAAGCCCGCGGCCTTTGAACTATCCAAGAAGTTCAAGCAAAGCCCCGCGCGCAGCAAACTGGACGCGGCACGCTTTCGTGTGTTCGAGCGCAGCGTGCTGAACCGTATAGAGCTTTTCCGCGACGAGAATGTGAAGCTCGAGGTTGATGAGAGCAAGCTTGAGCACGAGTACGACGAGATCATGGGCGCGACCACCGTGCAGTTTGCGGGCGAGGAGCGCACGCCCCAGGCCATGGCCAAGTTCTTGCTCGAAACGGATCGCGCCCTGCGCCACCGCGCCTGGCTTGCCATTTCCGAACGCCGGCTTCAGGACGCTGACAAGGTCAACGGGCTGTATGACAAACTGGTGCGCCTGCGCGAGAAGAAGGCCGAGAACGCGGGTTTTGCCAACTTCCGCGATTTCCAGTTCCGGCGCCGTGAGCGCTTTGAGTACACCCCGGCCGACTGCGAGGCCTACCACAAGGCCGTAGACACCGTGGTACTTCCGGCACTTGCCCGCGTCCATAAGCGGCGCGCCGGGCTGCTGGGCCTTGAGCGCCTCCGCCCCTGGGACCTGAGCGTGGACCCCGAGGGCGCACCCCCGCTCAAACCCTTTGACGACGTCGAGAAACTCAAGGAAGGCTGCTCGCGAGTGTTCCACAAAGTTGACGAAGAGCTGGGTTCGCACTTCGACCACATGCGGCGACTGGGCCTGCTGGACCTCGCCAACCGCAAGGGCAAGGCGCCCGGCGGCTACCAGAGCACGCTTTCAGAAGTGCGCCTGCCCTTCATTTTCATGAATGCAGTCGGTGTCGATGGTGACGTGCAGACCCTGCTGCACGAGGGTGGCCACGCCTTCCACGCAATTTTGTCTCGGCAGGAGCCCCTGCTCGAGTACCGCGGGGCGCCCATCGAGTTTTGCGAAGTGGCCAGCATGAGCATGGAATTGCTGGGCAACCCCTATCTGGACGAGTTCTACCCGGAGAAGGACCTCAAGCGCGCCAGACGCGACTTCTTTGAAGGCATCATCGAGTACCTGCCCTGGTTTGCGACCATCGACGCCTTCCAGCACTGGGTCTACACACACAACGGGCACAGTATAGCCGAGCGCGGCAAAGCCTGGATCGAGGTGTTCCGCCGCTTCAATCCCACGGCGGACTGGACGGGGCTTGAAAAGTTCGAGGCCGTGCGTTGGCACCAGCAGGGCCACCTGTTCGGGGCGCCCTTCTATTACATCGAATATGCCATCGCGCAGCTCGGCGCACTGCAGGTCTGGCTCAACGCCAAGAAAGACCGCAAGAAGGCAATCTCGCAGTACAAGTTCGCCCTGTCGCTGGGTGGCAGCAAGCCTCTGCCTGAGCTATTCAAGGCCGCCGGGGCCCGCTTTGATTTCAGCGCGGCCACAGTCAAGCCGCTGGTGGAGGCCGTGGAAGAGGAACTGTCGAAACTCTAGCAGGCCGCGGCAAGAGACAAGAGGCAGACTTCTCAGCGGAAGGCCACGGCCCAGGTGGCGGGCAAAGCCTGTGTAGAAGCCGGCCCGTGCGTTGGCGCGGGCCGGACAGACTGCTGAAAGAAGTTCTATGCAGGCTGCTAGCGCGGACGGGGACGGGGCAGCGGGGCCTTGACGGGCGCGCTGCCCTTCTGTCGCTGGTCCAGGGCGTCCCTGACGTGCTGGCGCGACGGGCCCTTTTCCACGCTGCGCATGACCTCCGACGACTGCGACTCGGCCTGCCGCGCTTCCAGAGCTTCGCGCTCGCGTTTGGCCGTGTCTTCAACTTCGCCATCTGCGGCGGCGCCTATACGGCGGGCGTCGTCACGCGACACAAACAGCACTCGTCCATCCGCCAGCCGGATCTCGACGCCCGCGGGCCGGGGGCGCAGCTCGCGGATCTCGAGGGGCTCCACCTTTTCGGGGCGCTGATAGATGCCCGTCACGTTCTTGTTGAGCTGCTTGCTTTTCTCCACGGATGCCGCATGGCCGCCTTCGATGTAGGGCGCAAAGCGCTCCATAAACCCGTCAAACTCGGCCAGCACACTCTGGTTGACTTCCTCGCTCAGGTCCTTGCTGTGATTGGCAATGTAATCGCCAAACACATTGCTCATGGTGTTGATGGTGGCGCCGATGCGCTTGTCCAGCGGGTTATCCTTCAGACCCGCCCAGGGCGCCTGGCCCGTGGCCTCAGCCTGGGTCTTAAGACCATAGGCTATGATGACCGCGCGCTCGTAGTTGTCCGTAAATCCCTTGAGGCTCTCGTGCTCCAGATTGGTCGTCTCCAGCAGCCGTACAGCCTGCAAGGTCAACCCCGCCAGGAGGTTCTTGCAGCGGATGATGGTGAGGCGCTGGTCCTCCTGTTCACCCACGCGGGCCAGCATGCGCTCCACAAGATCAGCGGCCAATTCGGCCGCGCGCACGCCGCACAGCACCGGCCGCCCCTTGAACTGTCCGCATACGATGGCGATGAACAGGGCCTGGGCCAGCTCCAGCAGATGGCCCGCCAGCACTTCGTCGGATGCCCCTGCCAGCGCCGTCGGCAGCAGTTCCTTCATGCGCGGCACCAGCTTTTCGTCAAATTCGGCAATGCCCAAACCCTGCGGCTGCTTGATGGCGTAGCGTACCAGAGCCGGGATGAGCTCCTCGACGCTGCGGGGCTTGGGGGCCTTCTGGGGCTCGGCCGCGGGGTCAATAGGCCCGCTCTTTTTCCTGGGCTGCTGGGCCGCTGAAACCTGAGCACCCGTAGCAGGACGCACTGGCAGCGGCTTGCGCGGCGCCGGCGGCTGCCCCTGACGCAGGGCCTGCTGGGAAGTGGAGATGGGCCTGCTGGGAGGCTTGTGGGCCCGCCCCTGCGGCGCGGCTGTAGCTCCGCTGTCCACGGGTCGCCGCGGCGGCGGATTGATATTGCGTTTGGGCCCCAGGGGCTGGTTCATGGGCGGCGTGCCTGTTGTTGCGCACGATAACATTCGCGCGCAAGTGATGGTCCTGCAAGGGGCAATAATCTTACTTGCGAACCCGGCGATTCAAAGCCGATGAACCCGATGGATCAAAGCGCCAGGGTGGCCACGGTGACCGGCTCGGCCACGCCTTTGACCTCGATCTGGGCCTTGGTGCGGAACTTGATCGGGATCGTGATCTCGTTGGGGTACTGCTTGGCAAAGCGCGAGATCTCCTGGACCGTACCCAGGGTCGCCAGGACTTCGTTGCCCGCGGCGAAATTGCACAGCCGCGCCGCCAGATTGACGTGGTGGCCCAGCACCGTGTACTGGTTGGCGCGTTCGCTGCCAAAGAGCCCCAGCAGCATGTCGCCAGTGTTGATGCCAATGCCCAGGGCCAGCACTTCGGGATGTTTGGCCAACAGGGCCTCGGGCACCAGCCCGCGCTCAATCCAGCGTGCCCGGGTCGCCTGCATGGCCTGCTGCAGATCCGTGGCCAGCTTGACAGCGTGGTAAGCGTGACCGTTTTCGGGAATGGGGGCGCCGAACAGGCACATGACCTGGTCACCCACGAACTTGTCCAGCGTGGCATCGTTGGCGTCAATGGCCCGCATGCAGACTTCGAAGAACTCGTTGAACACGGTCTGCACGACCTTGCCTTCCACGGCCTCGCAGAAATTGGTGAAGTTGCGCAGATCGCCAAACAGCACGGTCATCTTGCGCTTGTCCGTGCTGAATGGGTCCTCGGACGTGTCGAGCAACTGCTCGACGATGCGCGGGCTCACCAGGCGCTCGAAGAACTGGCGCGTCACCTTCAGGCGGGTGACGTCTTCGACCGTGACCGTACCCTGGCCGCCCACCCAGACCGCCTTGAACTGAAAGTACTCCATCTTGCCCGACACGCCCGAAGGGCGCTCGGCCTCGAAGGTTTCTTCGGAAGCGCTTTCCAGGGCGTCCTGCAGCAGCGTCTGGAAGACGCCGGGGGCCCACTCCAGGGTGTCGATCTCAACAATGTTCGGCTTGCCGTCGATGACCTGCTTGCCGACGCCGATGAAGTCCGACATGCGCGTGTTCATCTTGATCACGCGAAAGGACTTGTCGACGATGAGGTAGGCAACCGAGAGACCCGCAATGGTGGCCTGGGGTGCCCGTGTATGCCCCACCATGGTCAGGGAGCCCAGGGTCATCGAGCCCGTGGCGGGCCCGCCCGTAACGAGCTGCAGCTTGCGACGCAGTTGCTCGTTCTCCTTCTGGAGAAGCTCAAGCTGTTCCTGAATCTGCTTGACGTCAGGCTTTGACATGTCCGGGCTCGGCGCGGTCCAACATGCTGCCTTGGGGGCTGCGCGGGCGCAACATGGCCACCGGGCGGCCCCGGGCTGCCCTTCAATTACGCGGCTGCGCCTCACCCCAGCGCCGGCCCAGATTGTGTTCAATCTCTAACTGGTCCAGGACCCGGGCCACGACAAAATCAATCATGTCCTGCACGCTCTGCGGCCGGCCATAGAACCCGGGATTGGCGTCCACAACCACGGCGCCCGCCTCCGTCAAGGCCGTCATATTGCGCAGGGCCACCAGGGAGTAGGGCGTTTCGCGGGGAACCAGGATGAGCTTTCGCCGCTCTTTGAGCGTGACTTCGGCTGCCCGCTCAATCAACCCTTCGCCGCTGCCGCCAGCCACACGGCCCAGAGTGGCCATGGTGCAGGGCACAATGGCCATGCCTCGATGGCGGAAACTGCCCGACGCAATCCTGGCGCCGATCATGTCGTTGCGGTACAGCTTGAGCGAACGAGCCGGCACGCCGCAGAACGCCGCGAGGTCCGGCTTGTCGGGTCGGCAGGGAACGTCGAGTTCAGCGCGCCAAACCTCAAAGGCGGCCTGGCTGAACACGACGTGGGTCTCAATGCCGCTGGAAGCCAGCACGGACAGCAGGCGCTGGGCATACTGGATGCCCGACGCCCCCGTCACCGCGACGACAACCGGTCGTTCGTTCAAGGTCATCCCCCCCTTTTCACGACGCGATAGACCGCGATGTGGCCGTAGTAGGCATCTTTGTAAATGCGCTCCAGAGTGCCCTTCTGTACCTGCTCTTCGCAGTACCTGCCGAACACCGGAGTAACGTTGGCATCCACATACAGCCAATCGGGCTTGAACAGCTGCTGAATCCGACTCAGCGTCGACTCTTCCACCTTGCCGTAGAACACGTCCCAGATCAGCCGGGACTTTTCCACATCGTGGGCCAGCATGTAATTGGGGTCCATACCTACGAGGTAGTCGCAGTTCGGCGCATAGAAGAACAACGCGGGAAACACATCCCACTGGGCGTGGAATACCTTGGGGCGCGAGTCCCCCGCAGAGTCTCGCATGAACAAAGCCGCGTCACGCCAGGGCACCGGTAGATTCGGGTCTTTGATGGCAATCAGGCCGCACAACACCCCCGTGGCCGCCAGAAACGCCAAGGCCGCCGCTGCCTTTTTCAGTAGCCCCGGCAATTGGGGTCGCTGCCTCTGAATGCTGTGCCAGCGCCGGCTTTTGAACAGACTGTCCAGCCACAAGCCCACTGCCAGGGCCATGAAAGGACCCATGATTTCCGCAAAGCGCAGGCTGTTCAAAAACATGAACAGCACCAGCACCGCGGCCCCGCCCGCCAGCACGGCTTCGCGCCCCGGCCGGTGCCTCAAGCGCAGCGAAAGCAGCGTCAGCAGCATGGGAGCGAGGATTGGCGCCGCACCCGCCACCAGCAGGTCCGTGCCGGCCAGGGGCAGGAACTCCATGCCCAGCAGCATGCGCGAGGCCTCTTCCGTTGAATACCCCGGGCTGATGCCCAACGCGGCAAACAGGTCAAAGGCCGTCTCGCGAGCCGCGCCCTTGAGAATGCCGGCGGGAACGAGCAGGTAGGTGACGGCCCACATGCGCATGAAGCCGTCTCGATTGGGGTGCAGAAGTGCGCCCAGCAGAATTCCTCCCAGGATGGCCGCCAGCAGCCAGAGGTTGGCCTTGAACTCCGACCTGCGGGTGGCGCCCTTTTCCGGCCCCCAGACCAGCATCAGAACCGTGCGCACCGCCCATAGAATGACCAGAAAGTGGACCGCCGAGTAAGCCAGCGTGAAGATCGCGGCCACGAGCGCCAGTTCGATGCGCCGGTTCCTGGCCATCATGACCCAGCCGGTCAAGGAGCAGATCACCCCCATGGGCCACGCCCTCAGCTCTTCAGCCCGCGAGCAAAACACCCAGCCGCCCAGGGCAATCACGAGCGGCACGTAGGCCCAAGCATGCCTCACGCCAAAGCAGCGCAGCGCCGCAAACACCGTGACCATAAGCAGCGACATGAGCACGGCCGAGGCGACTTTTCCGCCCCAGATCAGCGCCGTGGTGTCGCTAATGTCGTCGGCGCCCAGGGTGAAGGGCACCAGATAGAGATGAAACAGAAACTCCTTGTTGGCAAACGCGTCAGACCAGATGGAATCGCTCATCCAGTGGAAGTTCTGGCCGGCCTCGGCAATTGCCCCCGTCCTATAGAGGTAGGCCATGCGCACATGATAGGGGCTGTCTCCCAGCGGAAATGAGCGCGAACGCAAGCCAAAGCGCGTGCTGCCGTCTTCGTTCGTGACTGTACCCGGCAGAATCTGCAGGGTCATGAACGCCAGCATCGAGATCAGGAACAGCAACAAGCCCTGGCGCAACGCGCTGCCCTGTTCGGGGTCCGCCGGCACACTTAACGCTTGAGGCTGGGCTTCAATCATCGCACGACCTCAAACAAGGCCCAGTCATCTTCCGTGTCCCGGATGCACAGACGCAGGCGACCGGCACGGACTTCTTCCTGGGCGCGATTGTAAAGGAAGTCGCTGCTGCTGCGATGAATCAGCATGTAGCTCGCGCCAAAGGTGTCCCGCACGGCTGGGACAAAATCGCTGACTTTACCCCGGTTGATGTTGCGCCACAGCTCGTAGCGCTCGCGGTCCTTCACCGCGAAGAACGTGGGGTCCAGCCCTGCCAGATAGTCGCACTCGCTGGCGTAGAACAGCAGATGGCAGAAGTCGTCCCAGCGGTCGTGATAGACCACCTTCCCGTGGGCCCGGGGATTCTGCTGAAGCCAGAGCGCGGCCGGGGCAATCTCTCCACGATCGGCCGGGCGCAGGCCCAGGCCCGACCCCACCCAGAAACCCACCACGGAGATGCCGGCAATCAGCGCCAGTGCCAGAGGCGCGGCACGGGACAGCGTGGGCGCCAGACGCTGCCACGCCTGGTAGCCGCGGGAGGCCAGCACCCCTTCCATCCACAGGCCGACGGCCAGGGCGGAGAAAGGCCCGACATATTCGACAAAGCGCATATTCAGGAGAAACATGCAGAGTACGGCAATGGAGACGCCGCCCGTCAGCACGGCCTCGCGCGAGGGGCGCCAGCGCGCCCAGGCCGCAAACAGCGGCAACAGCATGGGCGCGAACAGGGCCGCAAAGTTGTCGAACACCAGGCCGCGCCCGCCCATTTCCTGCAGTTCCATGCCCAGGGCAATCTCAATGTGACGGGCGTAGTTGGTCTGCTCGTTGAACAGCACCCGCATCACTTCATCCAGCGCCCGGCCTACACTGTCCTGATGGGAGAGGGCCATGACGACGATACTCTGCACCCACCAATGATGCAGAGCCGCTGAAGGGTCCGGATGCAGGAGCACGCCGGTAAGAATGCCCGCAGCAATGACGGCCGCCGTGATGGCGTTGCAGCGCAGCTCAGACAGCCGCGTCTCTCCCGCCGGTGCTCCGACCAGCAGTTGCAGCACTCCGCGAACGGCCAGCAGCACGAGCAGGAAGTGACTGGCGGTGTAGCTCAATGCATAGATAGCCGAAAGTAGAAACAGCCCCAGCCACGCCCCCCTGCGCGCCTGGGGCAGGGCCGTCCGCGCGATCAGCACGTAGCCCATCAGGGCCAGCGCGATGGAGAACATGTAGCTGCGGTTGAGGTTGACGCGAAACACAAAGTAACCGCCGCCGAAGAAAATCATCAGCAGCGTATACAGCCACGCCCGCCGCACTCCCATGACACGCAGCGAGGCAAACACAGCCAGGGTCAACAGGACCATGTTGACGCAACAGGCCGCCTTGCCCGCGGCGATCAGGCCATCGGCATCATGAGGCCCATCGGCCAGCAGGGCCGCAAAGGGCACGAGGTAGAGATGATAGAGGTAGTCCTTGTCGGAGAACTGGCCGTTCCAGATGCTCTCGCGCGCCCAGTGAAAATTGACTCCTGCGCGCTGGACATCACCAGTGCGGTAAAGTTCGCCCATCTTGATGTGGTAGTAGCCGTCAACGTCCAGCAGACCCACGGCCTGCATGCCCAGGCGCGAGCCACCCTGGCCGTCGTCGACAAACCCAGGCCCGATCTGAAACCAGGCCGTGGCCACAAATGCCAGCATGGCCAGAAGCATGGCCTGGACTGAGGGCAGCCGAAAGGCAGCCGCCCAAGAGTTACTCCTGGCATCGGGCGAATCCATGGGGGCCCAAAGATAGCAGCGCCAAGGCCCCTTGCTCACACAATCGGATGCGAATGACCAGGCGGTCGGCGCATGTTGATAAACCGGCCCAATAAAGCTAGAATCGCGTTTTGAAAACCGGAGCCAGGGCTTTGAATCAGGCGGAACCCCAGAAATCTGACACTCCCCCCGCAGCGGCTGCTGCCGAGGGTGAGCCCCCTGAAATCGGGATTGAAGATTTCGCCAAGGTTGTTCTGAAAACAGGAAGGGTGAAGGCTGCGGCGCCCCACCCCAACGCGGACAAGCTGCTGGTTTTGACGGTGGATGTGGGCGGCACGGAACGGACGATTTGCGCGGGCATAAGACAGTGGGTGAAGCCCGAGGACATGCTGGACAAGGACATCGTGATTGTGGCCAATCTCAAGCCCCGAAAAATGAGGGGCATCGACAGCCAGGGCATGATGCTGGCGGTCACAGACGGAAGTGATGTCATTCCGTTGACGGCGATGAAGAGGGTCAGTTCGGGCCTGCGCGTGAGTTAGCGCGGGCCTTTCCACAGGGACGGCGGTGTGTCGGCCCGCTGAGCAGCAATGGCAGGTTACATCGAAGTAGCTCGTGTGGCCGGGGCGGTTTACGCCAAGGTCGTCGGGCTCGGCAACTTCAACAACGCTGGCCCCCTGCGCGATTACGTGGAGGCCGCGCTCGCCAGTGGCATCCGCGGCGTTGTCGTTGATCTCGACACCTGCACCGGCCTCGATTCCACGTTCATGGGCACACTCTGGGGCTTTACTACCTACCCGGTCGAGAACAGCAGCGACTGCCAGTGCGTGGCCGTTACGGTGGTCAACGCCACACCAACAACCCTGCGCGCCATGAGCTCTCTGGGCCTGCCCAAAGTACTGCACGTCAAGGACGTGCACGTGGACCCACCCGCGGTGACACTCGAGCGGCTGCGCGAAGGCTGGCAGGACCGCCGCGCCCGCACCAAGCTCATCCATGACGCCCACAAGCATCTGGTCAAGGGCGACAAGGAGAACGAGGCGCGTTTTGGGCCCTTCCTCGCCGCCCTGGTCAAGGAAGCCCGCGAACACATGCAGGACGCCGGTTGAGCCTGCTCGTGAGCACTTCGTCTCACATGAACTCTTTGCACGTCCAATGCCCCTGCGGCTGGCGCGAACTTGTACCCGCCGGCGCCGGTGGTCTCACCCTCGAGTGCCCCCGCTGCGGCCGCAACCTTAAGCTGCCCCAGTCCGCTACACCCGCTGAAAACGCCTCGGACATTGCCTTGGTAGAGCGTCTGACGGGCCGGCGCTTCCAGACTCCCAGTTTGAGACCTGTGATTCAACTCGCGGCCCTGTCCTGTGGCCTGACACTGCCCTTGGGCGCCCTCCTGCTCTGGCTTTCGACGCCCGGCACCGCGATATCGGTGGGGCTCTTTGGCCCTCTGTGGCTGTTGTCGCTTTGGATCTCCGAACGCGGCATTGCCGCATTCTTGAAGGGATCTGAAAGTGCTTGACATGTCAACTTCACGGAAGCTTGACGGGTCAACCCTGTGCGTTTTGTTGCGCTTGACGAGTCAAGCAAGGACGCAACACTTGACGGGTCAATGCTTTGCGGGCGCGTTCGGGGCACTTTCAGACAGTCCCGAAAGAGTCATAACTCTTTACCGGGAAGTGGCTTACAATTAACCGCAGTGAGGCACTTGACAGGAGGCGAGTTCGGACCCCCGTTTCAGGTGGTTTTCTTGGGGTCCGAAAAGCTGAAACGGCGGGGCCGTCAGCACTGCTTTTGCGGCAGGCTTGAGCCCCCGTGCCGAGTTTTCCCGGCGCCATAACGCTGTCAGTAACGGAAGTGCTCAAGATTTCTTATTCACGATAGATCAACGAGTTGCACCCTTTCTGACACCTTTTCCGGCCTGTCGGCAACAGCCACTGCATTGACCGCGGTGGGCCGCTTGGTATCTGTGTGCCCACGCAGCAAATGAATTGAACTGACGGTGAGCCAACGGCTGACCCGCGTCGGCTGACTAGTGCGAACTTGGAACGCCATTTCGGCAGTCGTTCATTGACTTGCCGCAGGTTGATTTTTGTCGCAGCACCCAGCGCATCGCTGACTTGGGCCTCTGAGAGCTATCCCCCTTGGCGCGCGCGCTGGACTGTTGTCGGCATCGGAGATTTGGAATGCAAGAACCCGCTCGCGACGTGCTGAGCCTTTGGCCGGCTATCGAGGAACTGGCCCTGAATCGTGCCAAAGGACTTCCCGTCCATGACCTCCTGCGTGGCGCCAAGCCCGTCGCCTATGACGCCGGAAGTGAGACCTTGAAGCTGTCCGTAGAGAGCCCCCCCCTGGACAGTACCGCCACCGAGACCCTGCGCTCGTGCCTGGGAAAGGCCTGCTACCAGGTGTTGGGCTTTGCACCCCACCTTGATGTTCAGACTTCACCCTCCTCGCGCCCTCTGCCGCGCGTTGAAGCCCCGGCCAAGAGTCAGGCTCCAGCATCTTTGTTCATGACGCGTTCGCGCTTGCCGGCCAACGCTGACTTTGAGCATTTTGTGGTCGGTCCCAGCAACCAGGTGGCCTTCGCGGCCAGCAAGCAGGTCGCGGAGAACCCCGGCAAGAACTACAACCCGCTCTTCATTTACGGCAGCGTGGGCCTGGGCAAGACTCACCTGCTGCAGGCCATCTGCCGCAAGCTGTTGGCGACTCTGCCTCGCGTGCGCTTCATTTCGTGTGAGGAGTTCGTCAACCAGTTCGTGCAGGCGCTCAAGAATGGAACGGTCGACGCCCTGCGCGCCGAACTGCGCGAGGCCGACGCCCTCATCATTGACGATATTCATTTCCTGGCGGGCAAAGAGCAGACACAGGAAGAGTTCTTCCACACCTTCAACCATCTTTACCAGCAGGGCAAGCAGGTCGTGCTCTCCAGCGACAGCCTGCCCCGGGACATCCCCCGCTTGGAAGATCGCCTGATCTCCCGGTTTCACTGGGGCCTGGCGGTCAAGATTGAGCCGCCATGCACCGAGACACGCATGGCTATCGTGCGCAAGAAAGCCGAACTGCGTCAGGTGGACTTACCCCTGGACGTTGTTGCCTTCCTGGCCGAGAACATCACCACCAACGTGCGCGAGCTGGAAGGCGCCGTCGTCCAGATTTCCGGCCTGGCCCAGATGAGCGGCAAACCCGTCACCCTGGCCCTGGCCCAGGAAGCCCTCAAACACCTGATCAAGGCCCGCCCGGCCCCCAGCCGTGTGGCCACGGAAGACATCATCGAACTGGTCTGCCAGCATTACGCGGTAAGACTCAACGACCTGCTCTCCCAGCGTCGTACCAAGAACCTCGCGTTTCCGCGGCACGTTGCGATGTACCTGTCCAAGGAGTTAACCCAGTTGACGCTCTCTGAGATTGGTCACTTCTTTGGCGGGCGCGACCACAGCACCGTGCTTCACGCCATCAACAAGATCAAGTCCAAGCGCCTCAAGGAGCCCGAACTCCGTGCCGAGCTCGAGCGCTTTGAACTGCAGCTGCGTCGTCCGCTCTAAGAGATGCTCGATCTGCAATTGCACGCCGGGGGCCGTGGGGCCCCCGGTTTCCGTTTGGGCTCGATCCGGCCTGTCCCGGCCCTGAACTTGTCCTCTCGTTCTCTACGGCTTGTACCCGGGCGTTCACCAAGTTCGTGCCACTGTCATGTTCTGTTGATTTGATTGGGCCAAGGTCCTTGGCAACTGGCCCAGTTACCGCCACCGGCACCGCACAGGTTCCTGACTAGCGGAGCGATTCCGCCTAAGCCAGCTTGCTTACCCGCGCGCTTTCCCCTTTGGGGCTTTGGCCCCTGGCCCGCTGTTATGGCTGCTTGTGAGGTGATCGGTACAGATTTCTGACCTCCTGCCATGGCCTGCTACTGGCTACTGGAGTTTAATTCTATAGGTCTTTCCCGGCAGACAAACACGCCTCATTCCAGTTACCAACAGAATCAGACTGTGGCTTGCCAAGGCTCGCCAAAGGCTTATCGTCGGGCTGAGATAAGAGACAGGAGCCGCCATGCACATTGTCAGTGCAAGAGACCAGTTGGCAGACGCCATGAATCTTGTGGCCAGTGTGGTGAATTCGCGCTCGACCAACCCCATTACGCAGAACGTGCAGCTGGTCGCCGACAAGACCGGTCTTGAACTTCGCGCCACGGATCTCGAAGTCAGCGTCCGGCGCAAACTGAGCGAAGTTCAGGTCAAGAAGCCCGGAGCTTGCCTGCTCAACGCGAGCCTGGTCGCCAATCTGCTCAAGGACATCCGCAACGACACTCTGGAAATCGTGGTCAGCGGCACGAAGTCCGAGCTGAAGGCCGGGCGCGACCGCTTTGAGTTGCAGGGTGCTGACCCTGAAGAGTTTCCCAAGCTGCCCGAGAAGGGCCAGGACGCCAGCGTCACCATGAGCGGCAAGGATTTCGCAGCGGCCATTCGCAAGGTGGGCCGCAGCGTAGCCCTGGAAAAGGGCCGCTATGCACTCAACGGTGTGCTGCTCGAGCCCGCCAAGTCCGCCATCGAATTTTGTGGAACGGACGGACGCCGGCTTGGCTACGTCAAAGCGCCGGCCAAGGGCAAAGAAGTGAAGTACCAGGTAATCGTGCCGACCAAAGGCTACAACCTGATTTCCAAGGTCATTGGCAATCAGGACACGGACGTAACCCTGTACCTGAGCGAGAACCGCCTCGTGGCCAACATCGGCGGTACGGAAGTGGCCACCTTGCTCGTGGAAGGCCAGTTCCCGGATTACCGTAGCGTGGTTCCCAAGGATCTGGACAAGAAGCTGGTAACCTCTACCGATGACTTGCGAGCCGCCCTCAACAAAGCCAAACACCTGACCAGTATCGAGAGCCAGGCAGTGCGCCTGGAGATTGCCCCCGGCGAGTTGACGTTGCGGAGCAAGTCGCCCACGCATGGCCAGGCCGAGGTGCGCGTCGAGATCGAGTATGACGGTGGGGAGGAGTCCATTGGCTTTGACCCCCAGTACATCCTTCAGGGCCTCGACGGCGTAGAGTCCGACAAGGTGACCTTCGAGTTCAAAGACAAGGAAACAGGCGCCATTCTGCACGCAGGTGACCGGGCGAACTTTTACTACTTGGTGATGCCCATCGACATCTAGCGAACCATTCAGACCCCAACGAGCGCGGCAACGGCCGCGCTCGTCTTGTTGGATAGGGGCACGAAATCACGGGAGTGTCATTAGAGATTCACGCCCGACTCGTCCCAAGCCCTTTGGTTTTCACCATTTGATGCAAAACGCTTGCTCAAAGTCCGGTAAAATAGGCACTTATGGAAATTTTGCAAAGCGTTAGATTGCTTGACGTTGCCCCTGCCCTGCGATAGCCTTAACCCGCTTGGACTCTTAGCGAAGACTGACCCTGCGGGGTTTGTGCGGTCTGTTGCTGTTGGCTCGGAAAGGGCGCGACGTGCAAAGAGTGCGGCTAGTAATGCTATGGATGCTGGCGCTCTGCTCGACCGGCGTCGTCGCTCAGGGCCAAGCGTTCAACGCCAACCCAAATACGGCCATTCCTGATAACTCCAACGTTGGGGCCGACAGCACAATCACGGTGCCCAATGCCGCGCCGTACAACACGCACGCTATTGGCGCCCTGCAAATCGGGCTGCGTATCAACCACACGCGCAACGACAACCTGGACATCTATCTTGTCCCCCCTGGCGTGACGTGGAATCGCACGGGGCCGACGTATAACACCGGCGCTATCCCGGCGGGCGTGATTGAGCTGTCGACTGACAACGGCGGCACCAATGACAACTACGGAAGCGGCGCGGGGCCATACACGTATGCCCGGTTGAGCAACACGATTGACCCGGTGTTCACATCAACGCAAGCCATCGCCGCGGGCACCGTTCCGTACACAGCGAACATCTACACGGTGGAGGACACGACAGACTTTAACCTGCTTTACCGCTCCAGCCCCGTCGGCAACTGGAAACTGGTGGTCATCGACGACGGAAACTCCGGCCAAAACGGCACGCTGATTTCGTGGGAGGTGCGCTACCTTCCGCAGTACTACGCCGACCCCAATGTCGCCATCCCCGACAACAACCCCAATGGCGTGACCTCCTCGATCAACGTGCCCGCCACCAGCGAGCTGGTGGGCTCGTTTCAGCTTGGCCTGCGGGTAACTCACGGCAACTGCCAGCACCTGGATGTTTATCTCTTGCCTCCATGGGTCAGCGCCTCGGCGCCCTACACCTATGCCCAAAGCCAGTTCAGTGGCGGCGCCATCGATCGGCCGGCAGACGACGGCGTGGTCGAGGTGTCGACGGACCTGGGCGGGGCGAATTTTGGCACCGGCGTCCTGGCCCCCTTTGCCATTGCATATTGCCGCGTCACGGCCCAGGGCGACGGTCTATTCACCGGGGCCGTGGCGCCCATCAGCGGCGGCGGGGCGACGGGGCGATTCCTGGCCGAGGGTGTACGGGCCCTGCATGATATTTACGGGCGCAGCCCTGCTGGCACCTGGACTCTGGTGCTGTGCGACGATCAAGCGGGCACGGCGGGCACGCTGGTGAGCTGGCAGATTATCTATGAGCCCGTCGGCCCCGGCAACCTGAGCGTACAGCGCGGCATCAGTGATCTGACCTATTCGTCCATCAAGTCCGGCCAAATCGATCAGGTGCTGGCTCAGTTCCGCTTTGATGCCGTGGGCGCGGCAGACAATCTCACCAGCCTGAGCGTGCAACATACTGACGGCGTCAACTTCAGCGCCCAGTTCAGCCAGCTGAAACTGGTGCGGGACAACAACGGCGACGGCCTCTATGACGGCGGTGACAGCTTGCTGGCGACCCAGGCCGCGCCGGCAAGCGCTACGGTGACATTCGGTTTTTCGCAGGCGCTGGCGGCCAACAGCGGCGTGGATCTGCTGGTGCTGGGCGACATGCTGGCCAGTCCCGTGCCGGCGACGCGCGTCGCCGTGCAGATCAGCGCGGCAGCCAGCGTCACCGGCAGCCTGCCTCGCATAGGCATTTTTCCCGTGTTGGCGGGCCCAAACATCATCGAGAACATCCGCACGTTCACCTATCGCCCGGGGGCAGTGCAGAGTGTGACGGATAATGACCCTAACGGCGTGGCGCGCAGCATCGTCGTAGGTCCTACCAGCGAGCGCATTCGCGGTCTGCGCGTGGGTGTTCGTCTTGATCACGCCTACACCGGGGACCTGGACCTCTGGCTGCTTCCCCCCGGCGTAACCTGGCAGCCACCCTATGCCTCGCTCGACAACGGGCCCGTGCTGGTGCCGCCCTATGGCGCCGTTGAACTTTCGACCAAGAACGGGGGCGGTGGCGACAACTACGGCAGCAGCAACGCCAACGGCACGCTCAACTACGTCTACTTCTCGAGCAACTTCGATCCCGACTTTCCCACCACGGGCAACATCACGACGGCGGCCTCGCCCTTTGCGGCGGCAGCAGGTTACAACCCTGAAGGCCTTGACGCCTTCAACCGGCTCTACGGAACCAGCCCCGCCGGAACCTGGACACTGATCATGGTGGATGGCTGGGGCCAGGATGTCGGCCACCTGGTGTCATGGCGCGTCGAGTACACGCCTATCACCACGCCCCAGTTGTTCCTGAATGTGGGCGAGGGCAACGTGCCCGGCACGCCCGCCACCTTCGGCGCCACGGGACAAGTCTTCGGCCAATATCGCCTCGACGGCTTCCTTACGGCGGGGTCGGTCAGCCAGCTGGTGCTGCGTGAAACCAATGGGGCCACCCTGACGGCCAATGTGAGCGCTTTGCGGCTCTACGCCGACAACAACAACGATGGCGCCCTCGACGGCGGCGACACCCTGTTGAGCACGGCCGCTTTGGCGGGCAGCGCGGCGACTTTCAATCTCGTCCCGGCGCTCAACGTGCCCAACGGCGGCGCGGCGCGGGTGCTGGTGGCGGGAGATATTCTTGCGGCTCCGACGGCCGCGACACTGGGCTTCCGAGTCAATGCGCTGGCGGACATTTCTTCGGCGCCAGCGACGACGGCACCCTTCCCTGTGCGTCTGGGCGATCATCCCCTCTGGCCGCCAAACACTTTCATCTCGACGACGCCGGGCGGTCGCGTGATCCCCGACAACAGCACAGCGGGCCTGCAGGACACGATCACGATCCCCGCGACGACCAACCTGATTGGCGCGCTGCGCGTCGGCATTCGTGTGGACCACGCCGGCGTGGGCGACCTGGACATCTACCTCGTGCCGCCGGGCGTGGCCTGGGCAGGCCCCTTTACGACAGTGAATAACGGGGTCAACGTCACGCCCCCGGCCGGGGTGATTGAACTCAGCACCGACAACGGCGGAGCAGGCGACAACTTTGGCAGCGGCAGCCCGACGTTCACTTACACGGTGTTCTCCAGCAACAATGATCGTCGGTTCTCGCCTGGCGCCACCCTGATCACGGGCGGTACGGCTCCGTATACGGCTGCCAGCGGCTACCGGCCCGAAGGCCTCTTGGCCTTTGAGCAGCGTTACGGGACCAGCCCCGCAGGCAACTGGACGCTCGTCATCGCCGACGACAACGGAACCCAGACGGGACGCCTGCTGTCTTGGTTCATTCAGTATGTGCCGGCCGAACGCGTGGTGGTCAGCAGCACGCCGACCCCCGGCTTTGCCAGCTTTGGCAACGTGCTCACTGGCAGCAGCAGCGCCGCGCAGAACTTCGTCAACAACAACGCGGGCGAGTTTGACCTGACGGTGACCAGCGTGGTGCTCTCCGGCGCCCATCCCGGCGACTTCAGCTTTGTGGCGGCTCCGCCCACGGGCCTGATTGCAGGCCTGGGCGCTTCACCCGCTTACGGTGTGGTGTTCACGCCCACGACCACGGGCCTGCGCACGGCCAACATTACCGTTACCTACAACACGAGCACGGCCCTGATTGCCTCGCCGGTGGTCGTCAATTACGCGATTTCGGGCGTTGGCGTTACTCCCATCATTGAGGTGCGCGAGACGAATTCGGTTTCCGGGGCCCTGGTGGCCAACGGGGCAGCGGCTGCCAACGGCCGGCTCTTTGGCTCGCGGGACATAGCTGCCGGCGCGACTGCAGCATTGACCATTTTTGTGAACAACACCGGCAGTGCGGCCCTGACCCTGGGCGCCCCCACGTTAGGAGGCGCCAATCCCGGGGATTTTGTGATGAACCTGACGGGGCTGGCCGGCTCCGTGGCTCCCGGCGGCAGCACGAGCTTCACCGTGGCATTTGACCCCCTGGCCGCCGGAGCGAGAAGCGCCACGGTGAGCTTCACTCATAACGGCAGCAATACCGCTTCGCCCTTTACCTTCAGCGTCAGCGGCACGGGCTTCCTGCCGACCCTGACCATCGCATCTTCCGGCAGCCCCAGTGAAGTCGGCGCGACGGGCACTTACACCATCACGGCCACCCCCGCGCCCCAGATTGCACGCACCGTGAATTTCACAATGAGCGGCTCGGCGCAGACTGCCGCCGGGGCGGACTACAACCTGGCACCCCTGGCGAGTTTTGGCGGCGTGTCCGGCACCGTGACGCTGGGGCTCAGCGGCAGCGTGGTGATCACCTTGACGCCCGTGAACGACGCTCGCGTCGAGGCCACGGAGTCGGCCACCTTTACGCTCAACGCCGGCACGGATTACACCGTTGGCGCACCCGCTTCAGCTTCTCTCGACATCCTCGACAACGATGACGCCACCGTCACGGTGACCGCTTCCGGCAGCCCCGCCGAGGGCGGCGGGAGCGCCACTTATACGATTGCTACCGGCGCCACCCTGGAGATCCCGCTCAGCGTCAACTTCAGCATGAGCGGCCTGGCCGCGTTCACCGCCGGCGGCGATTACACGCTGGCGGGCGCGGCATCCTTCAGCCAGGTAACAGGATTGGGAACGGTGACGCTGGCCATCGGTACGGGGTCCAGCGCCAATGTCACGCTCACGGTGGTCAATGACACACTGGTTGAAGGGCCCGAAGACGCCGTCATGACGCTGGCCGCCGGCACGAAGTATGTGCTGGGTGCGCCGGCCAGCGCCAGCCGCACTTTGGCGGACAACGATGTTTCGGTGATCACGATGTCCCGCGCGGGAACGCCCAATGAAACGGGGCCGGCAGGCGGCACTTACACGATTACGGCCACGCCACAGCCGGTCTATGCCATGAGCGTGAACCTTTTGCTCAGCGGCACAGCGACGTTGGGCGGCGCGCAGGACTACACGATCACAGGGGCGACGTTTGCCGGCAGCGGTCCCTGGACGGCCGTCATCACGATTCCCGGCGGCGGCGCGGCCAGCGTGAACGTCGGCTTGACCCTGAACGTGAACGATGACGCCCGCGTCGAGGCCACGGAAACCGTCAACCTTGCGGTTACGGCGGACACACTCTCGAGCGATCCCGCTTACAGCGGTACGCCCAGCGAGGTTCACAACATTCTCGACAACGACACGGCCGTCGTTGTGGTGACCTCCAGCGGCAGTCCCAGTGAAGCCGGGCCCACGGCGGGCAGCTATACGATTTCAACCACCAGCGAACTTGAAACGCCCCTGACCATCAACTTCAGCATGGGCGGCGCGGCGGTAACGGCCCCCGGCACGGACTACAACATCAGTGGGGGGACTTATGCCGGCCCCGCCGGCACGGCCACCTTGCCGGTGGGACTGGCGCCTTTTGTGGTCGTGACCCTGACGCCGGTGGTTGACCTGCTCGTCGAGGGCAACGAGATCGCCACCTTGACGCTTGCTGCCGGAAGCCAGTACAGCGTGGGTGCGCCGGCCAGCGCCAACTTGACCATTATTGACAACGACTTCGTGACGGTGACGGTGTCGGCTTCGGGCACGCCGGGTGAGAGCGGCGCCACCGGAACTTTCACGGTTTCCACCACGGCGAATCTGGCCCTGCCGGTGGTCGTCAATTTCAGCATGTCGGGTCTGGCTGATGTCAGCGCTGATTACGTCCTCAGCGGCGTCACCAGCTACGGTGGAGGCACCGGCACGGTGACCCTGGCCGCCGGGCCGGCGCCATCGGTGATCGTGACGCTGACTCCCGTCAATGATGCCGACGTCGAGGGTCCGGAGGATGCCCAGCTCTCCTTGACTGCAGGCTCAGGTTACAGCCTGGGCGCCCCGTTTTCGGCCCAGTTATCTATCGCCGACAACGACGTCAGCGTCATTTCCATCGTGGCCTCGGGCTCTCCCTCTGAAGCGGGGCCAGTCCACGGCCAGTTCACGTTGTCCGCCACGCCAGCCCCGGTGCGCAACATGCTGGTGAATTTCCAGATGAGCGGCGCTGCCAGCTTTGCCGCAAGCGGCGACTACACACTGCTGGGCGTGAACAGCTTCAGCCAGCTCACGGGCGCCGGAACGGTCATTATTGGCGCGGGTGGCAGCGTCGTGGTCACTTTGAGTGTCACTGATGACTCCGTGCAGGAACCGACTGAGAACGCGACCCTGACGGTAACGCCTGATTCCCTGGCCACGGACCCGGCCTACAGCGGCACGCCCAACGGCAGCCTTTCCATATTGGACAACGACACGCCGGTGATCACCGTGGTGGGCGGCCCCCTGGCCTTTGGCGGCATTGAGCCCGGTGCGGCTTCGGCGGCCCAGAGTTACAGCGTGTCGGGCGTGTTCCTCAGCGCCGATATCGTGGTCACGGCGCCGGCGGATTTCCAGGTGGCCCTGGCCCTGGGCGGCCCCTGGCTGAGCGGCCTGAACCTGACGCCGACTTCGGGCAGCGTTTCCAGCACGACTGTCTACGTGCGGTTTGTGCCCACGAGTCTGGGGGCGGCGGGCGGCAACGTCTCAAACGCTAGCACGGGCGCGGCCACGCAGAATGTTGCTGTGAGCGGCACCGGAGAGGGCATAGTCACCAGCGGCGGCCCCCTGGCTTTTGGCAGCCAATTGGCCGGCACCCAGTCCGCCGCGCAGAGCTACACCGTGCAGGCACAGTCCCTGGCGGCCAACCTGTTGATTACACCTCCCACGGGCTTCCAGGTTGCGCTGGCACCGGGCGGCCCCTGGCAGGCCAGCCTCAACCTGGGCTCGGGCAATGTGGCGGCGACGACGATCCATGTGCGTTTTGCCCCGGCCAGCGCCGGGGCCTTTGGCGGCAATGTCTCAAACGCCAGCACGGGCTACACGACACGCAACATTGCTGTCAGCGGCACCGGCACGGCGGCCAGCATTGTGATTTCGGGGCTGGCGGGCTTTGGCAATCAGCGTGTGACCACTTCGTCGGCAGCGCAGGCCTATTCAATATCCAACCCCAGTGGCAGCGCGCCCCTGAACATCACCGCGCTGACCTTCGCTGGAGCGAACCCTGGTGATTTCGCTTTTGTGGGCCTACCGGCGCTGCCCACGAGCGTAGGGGTGGGCGGCAGCCTCAACTTCAGTGTGGTGTTTACGCCCTCGGCAGCGGGCTCGCGTGCGGCGCTGATTCGGGTGAACAACGACAACGGCGGCATGCCTTTCAAGGACACGGACTACGCCATTTCGGGCTTCGGCACCGCGCCCGTTATCAGCGTTTCGCCGGTGCTGGAGTACAACTTCGGCAATCAGCGGGTGGGAAGCGCCAGCGCCCCGGTGGCTTACACGGTGACCAATACCGGCGATGCCCCTCTGAACCTGCGGGGCGTGACGCTCAGCGGAACGAACCCCGGCAGCTTCAGTCTGAGCGGGACGACGTCTGGCGTGATTGCCCCGTCGGCCAACGTGCAGTTCACGGTCAGCTTTGGCCCCGCGACGTTGGGCCTGCACACGGCCACGCTGAATATTGACAGCGACAGCGCCGGGGGCCCGGCGGCGGTGACGCTGACCTATCGCGACGTCCGTGGCACGGGGACGGCGCCTTCGATCAACGTGACGCCCAACATCGCCCAGAACTTCGGCAACCAGAGAATCGGCACGGCCAGCGCGCCCATTGTCTATACCATCCAGAACCTGAGCACCACAGACGCCTTGAATGTGCGCAGCGTGGCCTTCAACGGTACGGGCACGCCGGCGGCATTTGCCTTGAGCGGAACGCTGAGTGGGCTGGTGCCTCCCGGCAACCAGATCCAGTTCAGCGTGGTCTTCCAGCCTTCCGCAACCGGCCCCTTCAATGCCCAGGTCGAGATTGACTCCGACTCCGGCGGCACGACCAGCATCGTGACCCTGACCCAGCGCGACGTGCAGGGCAACGGAGCCGCGCCCGTCATCTCCGTCAGTGGCACCCAGAGCTTCGGCAGCGGCATCGTGGGTGTGGCCTCGCCCAGTTCACCGATAACCTACAGCGTGAACAACACGGGCAACGCGCCCCTTGAGATCAACGCGATCAGCATCGTCGGCAGCCACCCCGGCGACTTCTCCCTGAGCGCGGCGGGCCTGCCCGCGCTGGTGCCGGCCGGCGGCCCCGCCTACCAGTTCACGGTGTCCTTCGTGGCGACCGCGACAGGCCCGCGCCTGGCCGACATCCGCCTGATGACCGATGGCGGGCAGGTTCCACTGGCGTTTGTGCCCACGCTCTATGCGGTGGACGGCAATGGCACGGCTGGTCTTCTGAGCATCTCGGGCACGCAAAACTTCGGCTCCACGCCTGTGACCGTGACGTCGCCGACTTCTCCCATCACCTATACGATTACGAATACCGCGGTCGGTCCGACGGCGGGGGCATTGACTGTAAACAGCGTGACGCTGGGCGGCAGCCACCCCGGCGACTTCAGCGTGCTGAGCACTTCGGTGGCGCTGCCGACGGTATTGGCGCCGGGACAGTCCTTCACCGCCGATGTCAGCTTCACGCCCACCGTGACGGGCCTGCGCCAGGCGAACCTCGTGGTCAACAGCAACAGCGGCGGCGCGCCCTTTGGCAACACGAACTACGCGCTCTCAGGCACGGGCACGGCGGGTCTCTTCGCGGCCATGCCTTCGTTCCCAACGCAGATTGACCATGGCGGGCCGGTGATCGTGCACGTGGTGATTTCGTCCATCGCCAACACGGTGGCCGACGTAGTTGTCGAATACACCGGCGGCACCCAGGGCGCCTACGCTCCGGCCTTCATCGCCAGAACAAATCTCGGCACCATCAGCGGTAACGTGATTCAGGGCCTGAACGTTACCCCCGGCGGTATCACCCTTGAAATCCAGTGGGATGCCTATGCCAGTGAGGGCCACACCACGGCGTCGAACTACCGCCTGCGTTTCACGCCCCAGAACGGCCTCTACGGCCAGGGAACCCAGGGCGTCAGTGGCCTGTTCACTCTGGCGCGGCAGGGCGGTTTTGCCCAGCACGTGATCCCCGGCGACCAGCTCACCGGGCGCTACGGTCACACCATGATCTACGACGAAGCCAACGACCGCCTGATTCTCTTTGGCGGTCGTACGGAGTTCTCCAACGCCAATGACGTATGGGCCTATGATTTCAGCGGATACTTTGCGGGCTGGCACAAGCTTCAGCCTGCCGGAACGCCGCCTTCGGGACGTCAGTTGCACGCCGCAATCTATGATGCTCCGCGCAACCGGATGATCGTGCACGGTGGCTACCCCGGCTCGCCAGCCGACGTCTGGCAATTGACCCTGACCCGAGGCAGCGAGGCCTGGACCCAGCTCAACCCCACGGGAACGGCGCCGTCTGCTCGATACTGCCAGAGCATGGTGTTTGACGCCGCCCGCAATCGCGCGCTCATCTTCGGCGGTTACAACGGCGCGAATCTGAACGACGTCTGGCAGCTCTCGCTTGCGCTGGGCGCCGAGTCCTGGAGCCAGATTATCCCCGCCGGCACGGCGCCTTCGCCGCGCTACGGCAGCCATGCCGTGGTGGATGTGGCCCGTGACCGCATGGTGGTCTATGGCGGTGACCCCGGCGCAGGTTCCTCGAGCACGCAGGTGTTTGCACTGAGCCTGGCGCCCGGCAGCGAAGCCTGGACTCCGATCGTGCCCGCGGCCCCCCAGGGTGCTCCGGCCGGTCGCTTTGTGGGAGCCTTTGGATACGTTGGAAACCGTGAGTCGCTGCTGGTCGTGGGAGGCTACACCAGTGGTTACCGTCACACTACAGACGCCTGGCTTCTGGACCTCAGCGGTGGCGAGACCTGGGTGCCCTTGAGCGATGACGTGGGGGCCAACCAGGGCCGTGCCCATGGCAGCGCTGTGTACGATGCCGGGCGCGGCCGCATGGTGGTCTTCGGCGGCCTGGGCTATCAGGGCACGGCACGGCACTCGATGTCCTTCTTGAGCACGTCCGGCACGCCGACGTGGTCCCTGCCTGCGGCGCCCCAGGGCGCTCTGGATTCGCCGACCGAGCGCTGGGGCGCCTCCATGGTCTTCGATACCCGCTACATGCCCAGCGGCCGCGTGGTGACCTTTGGCGGGAGCAATTCGACTGCCAACACCAACGACAGCTGGTGGATTGATCCCGCGGCAGCTTCTCCGGCCTGGCAGCGCTTGAACCCAGCCGGGACGCTTCCTCCGGTTCGCGGCTTTGCCTCCAGCGTGTTTGACGGAACCCCGGGCGTGGAGCGGATGATCGTGTATGGCGGTCAGGCGCCCTCTGGAGCCGAGTATGACGACGTGTGGACCCTTGATCTTTCCAGCCCCGGCAGCGAGTCCTGGGCGCAAGTCTCCGTGAGCGGCGGTCCGGGCAAGAGGTACGGTGCTGCCGCCATCTGGGAGGACACGCCCGGCAGCGAGAGGCTGATCATCCAGGGCGGCTATCGCAGCGGGCTGCGCTTCAGCGATACCTGGGCCCTTAGCTTCAGCCCGACGCCGACCTGGACCCAGCTAGCCACCACGGGCACGCCGCCCGCCCACCGCGTCGGGCACGGGGCGCTGTTCGACAGCGCCAATCGCCGCCTCGTTATCGCCTGCGGAACCGTCGGCGGAGCCCAGTTCAATGACGTCTGGGCCCTTGATCTCAACACGCTGGCATGGGCGAACATCAGCGCCGTCAGCGGAAGCGTTCCGCCTGGTCGCGAGTATGCCGCCTACGCCGCAGATGCGAGTGGCAGCCGTCTGTGGATGTTTGGCGGCCGCAACGGCAACTCATACATCAATGATTTCTGGCAGCTTGATGTACCCGGCCCTGGTTCGCCGGCCACCTGGACTCAGATTGCGCCGGCAGGCCCGCTGCCGGTCGCGCGGCGCATGGCCTCTGCGACCATGCTGCCTTCTGGCCGTTTCCTCATGGCGTTTGGATTTGTCGGCATCACGCCCGACGCAGGCGCCTCGGACGTCTGGCAGATTGAGCCCACCCTGCCTACTCCCCGCTGGCAGCGTGTCGATGGTCAGGTCGCGCCGCGCGGCCTGGTTCACGCCGCTGAGGCCTATGATGCGGGCCAGAACCGCATGATTGTGTTTGGCGGCCTGCAGGGTGGAGTGTTGTCGGATCGCCTCTGGCAGCTCGATCTTTCCAGCCCCGCCGCCACCTGGACTGAACTCGCGACAGCCACCATCAACCGGCCCGATGGGCGGCGCGGCGCAAAGTTCGTCTACGATCCTAATGGCGGCAGCCCGCGACTGCTGATGTATGGCGGGCGCAAGGGTGTCTCCACGGCCAGCATCTGTGACGAGCTCTGGCAACTCACGCTTTCGCCCGGCTCTGAGACCTGGACGCTGCTTTCACCCGGGGCCGGCCCGCCCCCTCTGGCGGACTACAGTGTGGTGTACGATGCCGCATCCAATGCAGCGCTCTACTTCGGCGGCCAGCTTACCGGCGGCGGCTCCGTCAACACGTTGTGGCGGTTGTCGCTCGGGGCGTCGCCTGCCTGGACGCAGCTGACCCCCGCGTCGGCCCCGCCGGCGCGCTATGCCCACAGCGCCGTCCTTGACCCGTTGGGGAACCGCATGATCGTGTTTGGCGGCTACCGCGGCGCCACAGCCGGTACTGCAGAACTCTGGTCCTACAACCTGGGGCTCAATGCCTGGACGCAGCATTTCCTGCCCGCACCTGTGGCTTCGTCCCGCTATTACCACAGTGCGGTCTATGACGGCGCGCCCGGCCAGGAACGAATGATCGTATTGGCAGGCTACAGCAGTATGGCTTTGTCCGACGGCTGGCAGCTTGATCTGCGCGCGGGATTCCCCCTGGCCTGGTCTGCCCTGCCCCGGACTGCCGCGCTTCCGCAGCCGCGCTGGGGCCACAGTGTCGTGTTCGACACGATTGGCCAGCGTATGGTCATTGCCGGCGGATACGTGGACGGCGAGTATGTCGCCACCCAGGAGCGGGGCCGCGGAATCGAAACCTGGTTCTACGGCCGGTAGGCGCCAACGAGCGTCGGGCGCGGCTGCCGCTGGTTCAAGGTCAAGCTAAAGCAGGTGTTTGAGGGCGGAGAAGTCGGCGTTGCCGCCGGAGAGAAGCACGCCCACACGCTGGCCGGGGAACCTCAAGACGCCGCTGTGCAAAGCCGCAAAGGCCAGGGCCCCCGTGGGCTCGACCACCAGTTTCATGCGCTGCCACAGGAACAGCATCGCCGCCACAATCTGTTCTTCCGTGACCGTGACCATGTCGTCCACATGCCGGCGCACCAGTTCAAAAGTCAGTGCGCCCATGCTTGGCGTGCGAGCTCCGTCTGCGATGGTCTCGGGGTTGTGAACGGTGCACAGCCGGCCGGTCCGGAAACTGCGGGTGGCGTCATCGGCCAGGGCGGGCTCAACGCCCATGACCCGCACGTGGCCCAAAACGCCCTTGGCCGCCAGGGCTGTGCCGCTGAGCAGGCCGCCGCCGCCACAGGGTGCCAGCACCACATCCAATTCCTGCGCGCGGCACAACTCCAGCGCTGCCGTTCCCTGGCCCGCCACGATGTGCGGGTGATCGTAGGGCGGGATGACCGTCATGCCCCGCTCCCTGGCCAGGCTTTCGGCCAGGGCCTCGCGTGTCTGCTTGTGCTTGTCGTAGAGGATGACCTCGGCGCCATAACCCCGGGTGGCTGCGAGCTTCACCGGTGGAGCGTCCTGCGGCATGACGATGACGCGCGGAATGCCCAGCAGCTGGCCGGCCAGAGCAATGGCCTGAGCATGGTTACCGCTGGAGAAAGTCAAAACGCCGCGTTTGCGCTGCTCGGGTGTGAACTGTGAGAGCGCGTTGTAGGCCCCGCGAAACTTGAAGGCGCCCACGCGCTGGAAGTTCTCGCACTTGAAGAACACGCTGGCGCCGCAGAGCGCATCGACCGTGCGCGAAGTGTGTACGGGCGTAATGTTGGCTACGCCCTTTAAGCGAGACGCTGCATGCTCAACATCGGCAAAATTCGGTTCCATGCCATCAACCCAGCGGTACATTGTCGCCCACGCAGCGAGGCTTCAGAGCGTCATGGACGGCCTTGCGTGAGCTGCTAAAGAGATCACTGTGCAGGAATTTCTGGGGGTCCTTGGCTTTCGCGTCAACAGTCTCCGAGTTTGTGGCCTTGAGACTCCAGCCACCCAGCAAATCGCCTTTATCCAAACTGTAGACAAGCAGGTCGGCCTCCCAGTAGCCGGGGACAAACGATTTTCCCGACGAAGCAACAGGTTCGGCGTACTGGCGCGTTACAACGAAGGCGACATATTTCAGGTCCAGCGCACCGCTAAGAAGATTCTCCATATAGGCCGCCTGGGCCGAACCAAGGCTGTCGCCGTTGACCGCCGACTTCACAACGTCCAGCCAAAAATGCTCGATAATCAGGTCTAGTGCCGGTTTTCCTTCCGGTTCGTCAAGCGCTTCGACGTGCAACAACGTCGCGTCTGGCTTCTCGCTTCCAATGAACGCCAGCTTGCCTTCCATCTGAAGCGGTGGCACCGCACCCGTGAAGGCCTTTGCCTTCCTGGCGCAATCTCTGAGCTGCTGAAGCTTGGGCGACACGCGACTTTTGTATTGAGCAGCGACTTCATCGGCGGACGGGCCGCATGCCGAAACTGACAGGACGATGAGCAGCAACGGAGCAAAGCGACGCATAGTTGATCCCCGGGAAGGCAACCATGATGTTGTACCCCTCACTAGCCGGGCAGGGCTTGCCAAGAAATTCGCTATTCGCCGGCCTGAGCCACCTCCTCGCTGGGCGAGCTGGGCTTGACGGAGCCGGTGCTGCCTTGTTCCTGGCGCGCCAGCACATTGTAGATGGGGCTCTTCTTGCGTTCGCGCACAAGCTCCATGCCTTCAGGCGTATAGGCCGCCGCGGCAATGCGCCGCTGCAGGGCGATGCGGCCCTGGGAATTCCGCAGGAAGGTCAGCTCCTTGAGGTCATCCTGCTCGGCGTTGGCAAAACCGGCCTCGAAGATGCGCAGGTAGGATGCCATGGCATTGTTCGTGGGGCCAAAGCCCATGGCGTAGAGATACTGCTTCTCAAGGTCGAGCGCGACCTCCAGCATTCGCTGGTAGCGCTTGTCAGCGTCCATGGCCAACATGCCCATCACGATGTTGGACACGCTTTCCGGAATATCCTTCATTACCAGCTGCGGCGGCACGATGGGGCGGGCTTGGGCCGCCTTGACCCAGCGCACGTTTTCGTTCCAGGTGCCGCGATTCAAGGGCTTGAACAGGTTGATGCCGGTGAGCAACTCGTAGGCGACGCAGCCTAAAGAGAAAATGTCGGCCCGGCCGTCCACGCGGCCGCGCGCCAGTTGCTCGGGCGCCATGTAGTGGACCTTGCCGGCGAACTCCTCGCCGGCCGCTGAAAGCGGCGCTGCAATGCCGAAGTCCGTCAGCTTGGAGACACCCTCGTTGGAAATCAGGATGTTGCCGGGCGTCACGTCCTTGTGGACGATCCATTCATGGGCGTAGTGCAGGGCGCGGGCCATGCAGCTCACGACATACATCGAAAGCGGCGGCGGCAGCAGGATGTGCAGCTTGAGATGGTGGCGGATCAACGTGGCGAGGTCGGCGCCATCCACGTAGTCCATCACCATGAAGAGAACCTTGGGGTCAAGGCTGGGCTGGACTTTGCCCGTCTTGGGGTTGGGCATGCGTGCCGGGGTAAACCCCGGCGTGCGCCGGCTGCCCTTGCGCGGGCCCACGAGGCGCCGCATGTGAAAGCTGGGCAGGGCGGCATCACTGGTAGGCCGGTGCGTGGGAGTACCGCCGCCCAGCTGGCGCTGGAACTCGGCCGGCATGCCCGAGAGGCGGCAGGCCTCCAGGCCGTAGGTCTTCACGATGTGTTCGTGGCGCAGGAAGGTCGCAATGTTGGCCTCGTTGCGAAGGCGGGCCTCCTGCTCGTCGTCCAGGGTTTTGAAGCTCTTGAACACCACGTAATCGAGCACGCCCTCGCAGTTTTTCTCTACGAGATAAACAACGCCCATGCCGCCGCGCCCCAGCTCCTCCACAATCGTATAGGAGGAGCTGCTGGCGAATGAAAAGCCGCGCAGGGGAAAATCTTCCATGACAGTACCAGGGTGTCGTGAAACAAATTCTACCACACGGAAAGTGAAGCGCGCCAATAACTTGCGTTGGGGGCTGTGCTTTCAGTGCAAGGCGCCGCTCCTACAATGTGACCATGGAAGACGCTGGCCAGATTCAGGGCCTCCTTGGCCCCCGTTCCGTCAGCCTGGGCCTGGCCGCCCATCCCTGCAGCTATCTTGATGGCCGGGAGGCCATCGATGAAGGCTACCTGACGCTGCAGCTCTCACCGGCCCGCTATCAACGGCTCATGGACTTCGGCTTTCGCCGCTCAGGCCACATTGTGTATCGGCCCGTGTGCCAGGGGTGCCAAGCCTGTCAGCCTCTGCGCGTGCTGGTGGAAGAGTTCAAGCCCAGCAAGAGCCAGCGGCGCGTGCTCAAGCGAAACGCCGACGTCGTGCTTGAGCTGGGCGAGCCGTCCCTGACCCCCGAGAAGCTCTCGCTGTATCAGCGCTATCTCGAATTCCAGCACCCCGGCACGCGGCAGGATGCGGGTCTCGAAACATTGCGCGACTGGCTTTACTCGAGTTGCACGGCCACACTGGAGGCCTGCTACCGTGACCGGTCGGGCCGGCTTGTGGGTGTAACGATTCTTGACCTCTGCCCCCGGGCCCTGTCCAGCGTCTATCACTTCTTCGAGCCCCAGGAGGCAAAGCGCAGCCTGGGCGTCTACTCCGTGCTGGCGGAGATCGAACTCTGCCGCGCCAAGGGGCTGCCCTGGTACTACCTGGGATTCTGGGTCAAGGGCTGTCCCAAGATGGAGTACAAGAGTGACTATGCCCCCTTCGAGCTGATGGTGGGCGGCCGCTGGGTCCGGGGCGAAAATTGATGAGCCAAATGGGCGAACCCTTCAGGGCGCGGCGGGCTCCGGTACCTGACCATGGATGCTGACCTCGCCGAACATCTGGGCAGGGCTCGCGAGGGTGACGTCCAGGCCTTCAGCTACGTCGTGACGGCCTTTCGCCACACGGCCATGGGCTGGGCGAGGCGGCAAACCCCGGGAGAGCACGCGGCCGAGGATGCGGTGCAGGATGCCTTTGTGGTGGCCTTCACCCACTTGTCGCAGTTGCGGGAAGTGGAGGCCTTCGCGGGCTGGCTGCAGGCCCTGGTGAGATCCGCCTGCCTGAGGCAATTGAGGCGCCGGATGCCGCTCTTGGAGGACGGTTTTGAGCCAGAGCACGGAGAGCCGGCAGCGGAGGAATTGCTCGCCGCCGCCGAATTGAAGCAGGCGGTGCGCTCTGCCGTGGCCGAAATGAAGGCCGGGCACGCCCAGGTGATTGAGAGGCATTACCTCGCGGGCCAGAAGCTGGAGGACATCGCCCGTGAGCTGGGACTGCCGCTGGGCACCGTGAAGCGGCGCCTGTTTGAGGCGAGGGAGAAACTGCGTTTCAGGCTCGCGGGGCTGGCCCCGGGGGCCGACGACGACTGGAAAGGATGACCATGAGCAGCCGACCCGACCACACGCTGGCCTGGATGAAGTTTGATGAGTGGATCAGCCGCGCCCTTGAGAAGGGCGCGACGGACCTCTACCTGCTTCCCGGCCACAAGGTGATGTGCCGCGTCAATCGCGAGTTGCAGGAACTGGACCCCATGGAACTGGACGCCTCGCAGACCCGCTGGGTTGGCGTGTGCATGGCCGAGCGCGAAATTGACTACATGCAGCAGGGATACATCTCCGTGGTGCGGCCCATCAACGATACCCACTATGCCGAGGTGGTGCTTGCCCGCAGCGGGGGCAAGGTCAGCGTTACCGTGAAGTTCCGCGGTGGAAAGCTCCCCACACTCGAGGAATGCAACGTCCCCCTGGCCGTGACCCGGCTGCTCAATGCCCCCAACGGCCTGATCATCGTGGCGGGGCCCCATGCCTCGGGGAAGACCACGACGCTTTACGTGCTCGCCCAATGGCTCAATGAGAACCGTGCCCTGCACCTCTGTACGGTGGAGAAGCCGCGCCACTACCTGCTCAAGCCCGCCAAATCGCTGGTGCAGCAGCGCGAAGTCGGCCGTGACTGCGTCAGCGGCGCCGCCGGCATTGATGCCGCCATGCAGCAGGACGCCGACGCCTTGGTCGTCAGCGAGGTGGAGGACTTCGAGACGCTGGCCGCCGTGCTTCAGGCCGCCGAGAAGGGCCACCTCGTGCTTGTGCAGCTTCACGCCGACGACCCCGCCGACGCTGTGGCCCGCCTGCTGGCTGCGGCCCCCGAATCCATGCAGGGGCAGGTCAAACGGCAGTTGGCCGGCTGCCTGCGCGGCATCGTGGTACAGCGGCTGGCCAAGTTTGCGGACGGTCGCACGCGCAAGGCGGTATGCGACGTGCTGGGCGAGGGGGCCCGCAAGCTGGTGGAAGGCGGGCGTCTCGATGCCGGGGCCTACCTGGCCCGCGTTCGAGATGAAATCGGCAAGCTCGAGAGCGCGCGGAAGATCACCGGAGAAGAGGCCGCGAGGCTGCTGCGCGAAGTGGGGGCCTGAAGCCGCCAGGCCTGTTGGTCTGCTGCCGCGTTGGGGGTCACGGCCAGCGCACGCGTTGAGGCGGCGTCGGCGGCCATGCGCACGACCTAGCCTGGGATGAGGGAGTTCTCGTAACGCAGACTCGCGCTTCATGGTGGTGGCCAACCTCGGCGCACCAAGCATGGGCACTGACTCAAAACGCCGACAACACCACCCTGGCTGATTTATGTGTGGGGGCGGCCTTCCGGGGTTGAGAGGCACGCGCACGCTGTCATGCGGCTTCGAAATAAAGCCTGAGGGCGCCTTGGCCCAAGGCAGTTCTTTCTCCTCGGTGTCGCTGCTACTCGCCACCGGCACGACCTTCATTGACTCCAGCTGTTTCTTGTATCGGGGCGACCCAGGGGTCGCCCCTACCCATTTGACGGAGGCCAATTCAGAATCCACCCCATGAAACAGACCACCCTTGGCAAGGCCGTATCGCTGACCGGAACTTCGCTGCATGAAGGCGCGGCCGTTACCCTGACGCTCAAGCCCGCCAAGGCGGGCGAGGGATTTACGTTCATACGAACCGACAAGGCCGGCGCGTCGGTCAAGGCTCACCCCGACAAAATTGTCGACATCAAGCGCCGCACGGTCATCAAGGACGGCGAGGCCGAGGTCCACACGATCGAGCATGTGCTCAGCGCGCTGTACGGTCTGGGGGTGGACAATGCCGCCATCGAGCTCAACGCTCCCGAGCCCCCGGCCGGAGACGGCAGCGGCCGGGCTTTCATGGACCTGATCGACCAGGCGGGCATCGTCACGCTGGAGGCCGAAGCCGCAGTATTTACGCCCACGGCACCGCTAGTGTTCGCGGAAGGAAGCGCCTCCATTTCGTGTACCCCTAAGACGGCCAATCCCGCCGGGCCCGGCGAACTCTCCGTCCAGTACACCCTTGACTATGGCGTGCCGCACCTGCCCCTGCAGCGCTTTACAGGGGAGGTCTCGCCGGAGAACTACCGCAAGAACATTGGCGTGGCGCGCACCTTTTGCCTGGAAGAAGAAGCCCGCCAGCTTCAGGCCCTGGGTTTTGGCAAGGGCGCCAACACGCAGAACACGCTGGTCTGGGGCAAGAATGGCGTCATTGACAACAAGCTGGCCTTTGCGGACGAATTCGCCCGGCACAAGGCTCTGGACATCATTGGAGACCTGGCGGTAGTGGGAGTCAGGCTCAACGCCCGCGTGGTGGGTGTGGCCAGCGGGCACTCGCTCAATCAGGCATTGGCCAAGGCTCTGCGAGCGCAGTTCGACGCCGCCAGGAAGAAGCCCAGCGGCCGCGGGGCCATGGACATTCAGGGCGTGTTGCGTGTGGCCCCGCATCGCTATCCCTTCCTGATGGTCGACAAGGTGCTGGAAGCCGAGGGCAGCCGCGCCGTGGGCGTGAAGAACGTGACGTTCAACGAGCCCTGTTTCCTTGGGCACTTTCCCGGTCGTCCAGTGTTTCCCGGCGTATTGCAGATTGAGGCCCTGGCGCAGATCGGCGGCCTGCTGGTGCTGCAGAAGCCGGAGCACGCAGGCAAGCTGGCGTTCTTCACGAGCGTGGAGAACGTGAAATTCAGGCGCGTGGTGGTGCCCGGAGACCAGATTCTGCTGGAGGCTGAGGTGCTGCGCGAGCGTCGTGGATTGGCCGAGGTGTTCGCCCGGGCTAGCGTGGACGGCGAGCTGTGCTGCGAGGGAACTCTGAAGTTCATGGTCGTTGACGAAAAGGCGCAAAAAGCGTAGGTCAAAGCTTCGCAGCAAGCTGGCGCTGGAAGGGGTATGTCAGAAACGGTAGTATTTGCACCAATCTCACACTAAGAAGCGGCCCGATGTGCCGGGGCCGTCGTACTTATGCCATCGTACCCACCCGTGAAGGTCGCCGTTATTGGCGTTGGTCACCTCGGCAAGAATCACGCTCGCGTATTGCGTGAGCTTCCCAGTGCTGAGCTCGTGGCCGTGGTTGACTCCCGCGAGAAAGTCGCGAAGGAAATCGCCGAGCGCTTCCATTGCGAGGCCCTGACGGACTACCGCCAGCTCAAGGGCAAGGTGGACGCGGCCACCGTGGTGGTCCCGACGCGGCATCACTATGAAGTCGCCAAATGGCTGTTTGAGAACAACATTCACGCCCTGGTTGAAAAGCCGATGGCCTACACCATCGACGAGTGCCAGAAGTTGATTGAGCTGGCCAAGAAGCAGAAGCGCATACTGCAGGTGGGCCACATTGAGCGTTTCAACCCGGCCCTGAAGTCAATTCGTAACGCCATGAAGACGGTGGCGTTCATCGAGGCTGACCGCCTCAGCCCCTACCCTTTCCGCAGCACGGACGTGGGCGTGGTGATGGACGTGATGATCCACGACCTCGACATCGTGCTCAGCATCGCCGACAGCGAGGTGGAGGATATTCAGGCGGTGTGCACGCCCGTGCTGTCCAAGCGATTTGAGGACATCGCCAGCGTGCGGCTGACGTTCAAGAACGGCGCCGTTGCCAACATCACGGCCTCGCGCATCAGCGACAAAAGCGTGCGCAAGATGCGCATCTTCTGTGCGGACAGCTATCTCAACCTGGACTTTGCAGCCAAGCAGGCCTGGATCTACAAGAAGACGCCCAAGCTTGACCAGGCCGACTTCCACGTCGAGAACCTCGATGTGAGCAACATCGACAACCTGATGCAGTTCGTGTTCAACGATCTGATCCGCGTCGAGCAGGTGGTCATCGGCGAGGAAGAGCCGCTCAAGGAAGAGCTGCGCCACTTCATCAGCTGCATCCAGAAGGGCGAGCGCCCGGAGGTCAGCGGAGAAGAGGGTCTGGCGGCCATCAGGCTGGCCCACGACATCCTGCGCATCGCCCGGGAGCACTACGAGAAGCACGTGCCGCCCGAGCATCGCAAGTGGTAGTCCGGCCCTGCTCAGCCGAAGTACTTCAACCACTGTTCATGAATGGCCCGCAGAGCCCGTTCCTCGACGCGGTACTCGATCTGGCGGCCGCGCCTTGAACGTTTGACCAGCCCCGCGGCCAGCAGCACCTTGAGGTGCCGGGTGGTGGTGGGCCAGGCGCATTCAAAGCGCGCAGCAATCTCGCCGGCGGTCATGGTACCGCCGCGGAACTTCAGGGTGAGCAGGATCTGCCGACGCGCCGGATGGGCAATGGCGGCCAGCACCAGGTCCAGGGCGTGCGCGGCGGATTCGAGACTCTGTCGGCGCCTTGCCACCGTTCAGGCCTTTGGGATGAAGCGCTCGACGTGGGGGAAGCGCATGTCGCGGCAGAGCTTCATCATGGGCTCCCAGATTGCCATGACTTCGGGCGAGTGGTGGGCGAGGTCAGGGGACTTTTCGTTCAGCCAGGCGAAGATCTCGACAAACACGGGCCCCTTGGGGTCCTGCCCGCGGAAGTACTGGGGGCGGCTCTTGGCGTGCACGAGCTTGAGTCGCTTGAGTGTTTTCCAGTGCCGGGCCAGCAGGGCCTCAAAGGCGCGCTGACGTCCCTTCTTGACCTGGTAGGTGCAAATGACCCATTGCGGATTGGTGGCGGCCATAGTTCCTCCTTGCACGAATATTTAGCGGAGTGGCTAATCAATGTCCAGCGGCCCCTGGGGTTTCTGACATAACCCCCGCAAAGGGCAGTGCTTCCGCGCGGGATACCATAAATCGGATACCAAACTCTGCTTATCCGATTTACACTGGCGCCAGCGCGGCGCGCCTTGCACAGAGTTCGCCTCGTCGGAGTCCCGGTGCAGGGCAGGCATACGGAGTCAGGCCATGAAAACCAAACCTCGCTTCCCCGGCATTCGCCTCACCACCAACGGCAACCAGCTGGTTTCCTACCACACCGAGGCGCGCATCACCGATGCCGGCGTGTTCTACCCCATCACGCCCAGCACCGAGATGGGCGAGAATTACCAGCTTGCCTGGGCCGAAGGAAAGCTGAACGTGTTTGGCGGCCAGAAGATCGCCATCGAGGCCGAGGGCGAGCACGCCGCCCAGGGCGGAGCCATCGCCGCCTCCGTGACCGGAAGGCGCGTGGTCAACTTCACCTCGGGTCAGGGCCTGATTTACGGCCTGGAGCAGTACTATCACGCGCCGGGCAAGCTCTCGACCATGGTCGTCGAGGTCGCTGCCCGCGCGCTTACCCGCCACGCCCTCAACGTTCACTGCGGCCACGACGACATCTATGCCGCCCTGGATACCGGCTGGATCATGCTCTTTGCCAAGGACGCCCAGCAGGCGGCCGACCAGGCCATAATCCTGCGGCGCGTCACCGAACTCTCCCTGACGCCGGGAATCAACATCCAGGACGGATTCCTCACCTCGCACCTCGAGCGAACTTTCTATGCGGCCGAAGCCGAACTCCTGCGCGAGTTCCTGGGTGCTCCCGACGACATCATCGCCTGCCCCACCGAGCCCCAGCGCCAGCTCTTCGGCCCCACGCGCCGTCGCGTGCCGCGCCTGATTGACCTGGAAAACCCCATGGCGCTGGGCCCGGTGCAGAACCAGGAACACTACATGAACGGCGTGGTGGCGCGCCGCAACAACTTCGTCGAGCCCATCTTGGGCATGCTGGAGGACAGCTACCGTCGCTTTGCGGATCTGACCGGCCGCCAGTACGGCCTGGTTTCAACCTACCGAGGCGACGACGCCGACACCCTGTTCGTCTCTCTGGGCAGCGCGGCAGAGAACATCGAGGCCGCCGTCGACTACCTGCGCGAGAAGCGCGGAGCAAAGGTGGGTTCCCTGCACGTCAACGTGCTGCGGCCCTTTCCGGAGGCGGCCGTGGTTCAGGCGCTCAAGGGCAGGCAGCGCGTCATCGTGCTCGAGCGCACGGACGAAGCCATGGCAGGCGACAACCCCCTGTGCCGAGACATCCGCACGGCGTTGATGAAGGCCGTGGAGGCCGGGCATCTGGAGGTCGGCAAGCTGCCTCGGGTGTTCAACGGTGCCTACGGCCTGGGTTCGCGCGACTTCAGGCCCGAGGGAATCCTGGGCGCCTTCGAGTTTGCCACCGGGCAGACGGCGCGGCAGGACGGCCTCGGTTCCCACTCGGGCGAGCATTACTTCGTGGTGGGTGTGGATCATCCCTATGCCGTCGTCAGCCAGGACCGGCCCTCGCTGTTGCCCGCCGAGGCCACGGCCATCCGCATGCACAGCATCGGCGGATGGGGCATGATCACCACGGGCAAGAACCTGAGCGAGATCCTGGGCGAGTTCGGCAACGCGATTGCCGAGCGCGACAAGCTCGTAGACGAATGGGGCCGCCCCCGGGAGGTGCTCCACATATCGGCCAACCCCAAGTACGGCAGCGAGAAGAAGGGCGCGCCCACGGCCTACTTTCTGGTCGTTGCCCCCGAGCGCGTCCGCGTGAACTGCGACCTGCGCCACGTCAACGTGGTGCTGTGCTGCGATCCCAAGGCATTTACCCACTCAAACCCCCTGGAGGGCCTGGTGGAGGGTGGCGCCTTCGTGTGGGAGTCTCACGAGTCGCCCGATGTGGCCTGGACGCGCATACCCCGCAAGTACCGCGACGAGATCATCCGCAAGAAGATCCGTCTGTACACCCTGCCGGGCTTTGAAATTGCCCGCGCCGAGGCCTCGCGCGAAGACCTCGAACTGCGCATGCAGGGCAACGCCTTCCTGGGCGCGTTCTTCGGCGTCTCCGGCTTCACGGAGCATTACGGCATCGACCACGACCACTTCTTGGAGTTCGTGGAGAAGCAGTACCGCAAGAAGTTTGGCCGCTTTGGCGATGCCGTGGTGGCGTCCAACATGCGAGTCATGCGCGCGGGCATGGAGCGCGTGTCGCCCGTGCCCTACGGCCCTGTGGACGCGCCGGACCGCAGCGACATGCGCGGGGTGGTGTTCAAGCCCCTGTCCGAGGAGTGCGGCATGAGCTGCGTGATGCCGGCGGCCCAGCACGCCCGCATTCCGCTGGCCCAGACGGCCACCTACGACGCCGAGTTCCGCGCGGGCAAGGGCTACTTCCAGCCCGCCAGCGTTCTGGCCTCCGTCGGCATGCTGGCGGCCGCCACGGGCGCCGGCGCCAGCAAATACGTGGCGCGCCGCCGCACCCCGGTCTGGAACGCCGAAAAGTGCACGCAATGTCTGGAGTGCATTGTGGTCTGTCCGGATACGGCGCTGCCCAACACGGCACAGGACCTGGGCGATGTGCTGCGCACGTCCGTCCGCCAGTACGTGGCCGACGCGGCCGGCCGCGAGTCCCTGCTGGCAAAGCTCAAGACGCTCGAGGACAGAGTTCGCGCTCAGATGAATGCCGCCGTGGCCGCGAAGCAGACCACGCCCTTTGCGCAGATCGTGCAGCGCGAACTCGAGGCGCTTGAGGGCCTACCGGCGCAGGCCAGGGCGGAGCTGGGCGCCATTTTGAGCAAGGTGCACTTCGCCTACGCGAAGACACCCCTGATCTTCAGCGCGCTTGAAAAGAAGAAAGCGGGCGAAGGCGGCGTGTTCAGCATCATGGTTTCCGACCTGTGCAAGGGCTGCGGCGAGTGTGTGGACGCCTGCGGCGAGCACATGGCTTTGGAGATGCGGGACGAAACAGAGGAACTCAACGCCGATCACGCCACCCAGGTCAACTTCCTGCGCGCCCTGCCTGAGACACGGCAGAAGTTTCTCGGCATGTTTGACACGGAGCACCCCGAAGAGAGCAAGCCGGTCGCCCTCAAGAACCACCTGATGGTTCGGCGCAACTACGAAGCCATGGTCAGCGGCGACGGCGCCTGCGCCGGCTGCGGCGAGAAGAGCGTGCTGCGCGGACTGGCCTCAGTGACTGAGGCTTACATGCGGCCGCTGTTCCACGCCAAGGCTCGCCGCCTGGAGCAGAAAGCGGCGCGCCTGGAGCAGGAAGGTGCGCGCCGTCTCAACCTGCTGCGCGAGAGATACCCGGCGGACTACGAGCGGTTCTGCCGCGCTTTTGCCCACCTGGTCATGGGAATTGGCGGCGAGAACGACCAAGACACCCGCCAGCGCCAGGATCAGGTGGGCCTGCCCGCGGATGCCGATATCATCGGCGGCCTCTGTGCGGTCATGCGGCAGGACGCTTTTGCGCATCGGGACCTGCAGGCCGTGGACGGGCGCATCTCCAACGGCATGGCTGCCATGGCCATGGGCGCACACACGGGCTGCAACACCGTGTTTGGCTCAACGCCCCCCAACAACCCCCACCCCTACCCCTGGATGAACTCCCTGTTCCAGGACGGCGTGACCGTGGCCTGGCTTTTTGGCGAGAGCTTCATAGCCGATCACGCCCGCCGCTCCATCATTCCCGAGCGCCTGGCCGACGCCCTGCTGGAGCGCGAAATCCCGGTGAGCGAGGGCGACTACTTCACGTTATCCCACCTCACGGATGCCTCGATGTCAGATCAGGAAATCGCCGAGCTGCCCAAGGCCTGGGGCGTGGGAGGCGACGGCGGCATGGGCGACATCGGCTTTCAGAACGTCTCCAAGGTCGTCCTGCAGAACCGGCCCAACGTCAAGCTCATCATGCTCGACACGCAGGTCTACTCCAACACGGGCGGCCAGAACTCGGATTCGTCGCCGATTCCTGGTGGCTTTGACATGAACAGCATGGGCGCGGCCACTCAGGGCAAGCTCACCGAAATGAAGTCCGTGGCCGAGGCTTTCCTGGGCGGGCACGGCTCGCCCTATGTGGCACAGGTCAGCCTCGCCAATGCTTCGAAGTTCTATAAGAGCCTGCTGGAGGCACTGGTTTACCGCGGCACGGCCTACCTGCAGTGCTACACGCCCTGCCAGCCCGAGCACGGCATCGCTGACGACCTTTCGGCCACCCAGGCCAAGCTGTCGCGCGACGGACGCGGCCTGCCCGAGTTCGTCTACGATCCCACCCGGGGCGAAAGCTACCCCGATTCGCTCGACATCGCCGGCAACCCGGCCAAGGATCGCGATTGGTGGGAGACTAAGAACCGCTTCACGGGCAAGCTTTACCGGTTGACCACGGCCCACTGGGCCGCCACGGAAGCGCGCTTCCGCCGCCATTTCAAGCAGGTCAAGGACGCCGCGGGCCTTGTCCCCCTTGAGGAATTCCTGTGGCGCATCACGCAGGACGATGTGGTGCACCGCCGCTTCCTGGTGCCGGGTCACCGTTCCTTTGTGCCGGACTTCGGCGTTTACATCGAAGTGGAAGACGCCGAAGAGAAGGTGAAGACCCTGGCGCTATCGCGGCAGATGGTCCTGTTCTGCGTGGAGCGCCGCAAGGCATGGCGGCTGCTGCAAAGCCGGGCGGGGGTGGCCAACTTGGACTATGTGGCCCAGAAGGCCGTGCTGTCCAAGGTGGACAAGGGTGAGATAACGCTGGATGCATTCCTCAAGCGGGCCGGAGAGCTGGTGGCCGCGGCCAGGCCCGCGCCCGCAAAAGTCTGACAGGGGAGAGAACCATGGATCTCGACCAAGCCATCGCGTTTGCCGAGCAATGCCAGGTGGGTTACGTCGCCACCTGCCTGAACAACCGGCCCTTCGTGCGCCCGCTGCAACTGGTCACGACGGGGGGTGAGGGGTTCTATTTTGTCACCCATCCGCACAAGGATTTCTACAAGCAGCTGCTGGCCAATCCGCAGGTGGAGGTCTGTTTCAATCGGGAACTGAACATGCTGCGCGTGAGCGGCAAGGTTCACTGGATTGACGACCCCGCCTGGATCGTGCTTTCCATGAACGAACAGCCCTGGGCCCCGCGCAGCGAGGTCATCAAAGCGATTCGTCCGAACTTCGTGTTCTTCCAAATTCGCAGCGGAAGCGCGCGCTGGTGGCTTGACGCGTCTCAGCCCCTGAGCGCCGAAATCCTGTTCGACAACGGTGTCCAGATAGGCTGAGGTCTACTTCGCCACGAAGGCGCTGACCTTGAAGGTATTGCCTTCTTCGTCGGACAGCGCTGCGATGGCCTGCTCCACGGCCGCGCGCTCCAGTTTGGCACCGGGTTTCATGGTCACGGTGGCCTTTTTGTCGGCGAAACTCACTTTCACATTGGCCACGCCATCCAGGCGTGCAAGGCCCTCGCGGACCGAGTTGGCTCAGCCATTGCCTCACGTCATGCCTTCGACACCGATTTCATAGACCAGGGACTTGGCTGCCGCATCGCCTTTGGGCGCGCCGGCCGGCGAGGCGTTGTTCTGCGGCACAACCGCATTGGCGGGGCCGGTCCCGTTTTGAGCGACCTGGCCGCAACCCAGAGTCAGCAAGAACAGGCTCAACAGCGGGAAATACTTCATGGCACGCCTTTCGTGGTCAAAGGATAGCCCGATTGTAACGAACAATCGTCCTTGAACGGTCGTTTAATACTCAAAAGCGGACACCTATGTCTGTTATAATTTTAGGGACGAGAACTGGTCCGTCCCCCGGGGTCGCCGGGCAGGGTTGATCTGCCCATACTGGACGCAACGGGTGGCAGCTTCCGGAAGCACTTTCATGGCAATCGACCTAGAAGCTTTGAGATTGGACATCCCGGACGAAGACCTGACCCGCGTGGAGGGCGGATCGCGATTTTGGAAAGTCCTCAGCGCGGCGTTGCTCCTCTCGCTGGCGGCCATGGCCTGGCTGCATTTTGCCGTAGCCCCCAAGGGCGCTGGCCCGCAGGGGGTCAGCATTAAAGCCCATGCTGTGGCCCACGCCGGCCCCCAGACCGCAGGTTCTTTCACGGCGGGCGGCTGGGTGGAGCCCTCGTGGCCCTACCCCGCCCGCATCTCCGCGCTGACGACGGGCCGCCTCGATAAGCTGTTGATCACCGAGGGCATGGACATCAAGTCAGGCGACACCGTGGCCGTACTTAACAAGCGCCAGGCAAGTGAAGTACTCGATGCCGCACAGGCTCGCCTTGAAGTTGCGCAGGCCCGCCTGGGCGTAGTCAAGGCACGAGCGGATCTGGCAGAAGCAGGAACGCGGTCTGAGTTGCTTGAAGTGGCCCGCGCTACAAGAGGGCGGGCCCAGGCCAGGCTGGCACGCATGCTGGCGGGTTACCGCGAAGAAGAAATCGCCCGTGCCCGCGCCCTGCTCGAGGAGGCCCAAACCCAGGAAGACACCCTGCGCCTGACCGCCGAACGTCTGGAAGGACAGCGCGGGCAGGGCTCCGTCACGCAACAGGAACTGGACCTGGCCCGGGGGGCCTGGCGAGCGGCACGGCATCGCAGCCAGGCCGCACTCGAGGAGTGGAAGCGCCTGCAGGCCGGCAACCGCGACGTGGAAGTTGCCGAGGCACGCGCCGAACTACTGGAAGCCGAGCAGCAGTTGAAGCTGCTGGAGGCGGGAACGCGCAAGGAATCGCTGGCCGAAGCCCGGGCCGAGCTGGCGGCGGCCGAAGCCGAAGTGAAGGCGCTGCAGGCGGAGGTCGACATCGCCCAGACGCGCCTGGATTACTGCGTCGTGAAGTCGCCCATGGGCGGCCGCGTGTTGGAAATCGTGGCGCCACAGGGTTCGATGCTGGAGGAGGGCCACATGGTGATTGCCCTGCTCTATGACCCCGGGCAGATGCAGGTGCGGGTGGACGTGCGGCAGGAGCAGTCCTCGGGTTTGCGCAAGGGGCAGCGCTGCAGCGTAAAGATCGAGGCCCGCAAGGGCCGGCCCTACAAGGGCGAGGTCCTGCGGCTGGACCCCCAGGCCAACCTGGCGCGGGACACCGTGCGCGCCAAGATTCTGATTCGAGACCCTGACGACCTGCTGCGCAAGGACATGACGGCCACGGTTGACTTCACCGAAGCCACGGAAGACTACGACCCCCAGGCCATGCCTCTGGTGGTGCCGCGCGCGGCGGTGGTCAAGCGTGACGGCCGCGACTGCGTGTTCCTGATCCGCAGCGGTCAGGTGAAGCTGGTGCCTGTGGAGCTGGGAGAAGCCGTGGAAGCCATGGTGGTGGTCAAATCGGGGCTGGCGGCCGGCGACCTGGTTGCGATGAGCAACGTGGCGCAGCTGGAGGAAGGCACGGCGGTCGTGGTTGAAACGGGGAGTGAGTGATGGCCGCCATTGTGAAGATCCGCGAGCTGCGCAAGACCTACGACACCGGCGAAACCAAGGTGACTCCCCTGGAACACGTGACGCTCGACATTGAGGAGGGCGATTTCGTGGCCTTCATGGGGCCTTCGGGTTCGGGCAAGACGACGCTGATGAACATCATTGCCGGTGTCGATCACGCAACCTCAGGGACTGTCGAGGTCAACGGGCTGAACATCGCCCAGCTTTCAGACGCGAAACTGGCCCGCTGGCGCAACCGGCATATCGGCTACATTTTCCAGCAGTTCAACCTGATGCCGGTGCTGACGGCGCTGGAGAACGTCGAGTTGCCCCTGATGCTGCTGCCGCTTTCGGCGCGGCGACGCCGCCACCAGGCGACGGTGGCCCTCAATGCCGTGGGCCTGGGTGATCGCCTGAAACACTATCCAAGGCAGCTCTCGGGCGGCCAGCAGCAGCGTGTGGCTATCGCCCGCGCCATTGTGACCGACCCCAAGATTGTTGTGGCAGACGAGCCCACGGGTAACCTGGACTCCAGGTCGGAGGAAGAAGTGCTGGAGATTCTCAAGCAGCTGAACCAGCGATTCGGCAAGACTGTGATTCTGGTGACGCACGACGCTCACGCCGCGTCCTTCGCCCGCCGGTTGATTCACCTGGACAAAGGCGTGCTGCGCGAGGGCGCCAATCCGCCCGTTCATGTGCTGGAGCCGCAGCGGCAGGCGGGCTCGGTACAGCAGGCCACCTGAGAGAGGTCGTCATGAAACTGCTCGGCTTTGCCTGGAAAAACGTCAGAAACAACCCCATCCGCGCGGGGTTGACCCTGCTGGGTGTCAGTGTGGCCGTGTTCGTGTTCTGTTTCTTCCAGAGTATGCAGCACACCATGAGCGCGGTGGTGGCCAAGGCCGGCGCCGACAACAACCTCGTGGTGATGAAAGAGCACACGTGGTGACCGACGTCCAGCGAACTTCCGGACCGCTACGCCCGGGAGTTCAGCTCGCTTCCTCAGGTTGAGGACGCCATGCCCATCGCCCTGGCCACGACCAAGTGCTGAGGCTTTGAACCGGACACGGTCATCGTCCACGGGGTGGACAAGCAGAAGTTCCAGAAGTTCCGCCACTACGAAGTCATCGAGGGCAGCGCCGATGACTTCAAGGCCGCGCGTGACGGCGCGCTCGCGGGTGCCAGCGTGGCCCGCCGCAAGGGCTGGAAGGTGGGCTCCACGGTCGACCTGCGGGCCCAATTCGGCCTGCTGTTCGTGGTCAAGGGCATCTTCTTTTCCGGCAACGAGGAGCAGGACAACACCATCCTGGCTGACATCGAGTATGTCCAGGACGAGATGGGTACGCGCGGCGCGGCCAACATGGTGCTGGTCAAACTCAACCCCGATGCCAGGGCTGATGACGTAGCCGCGCAGATTGACGCCATGCCCCTGCCCACGCGTACCACGACCCAGGCCGAGAAGGCCTTTGTCAGCGGCATGATCGAGGACCTGGGTGACATGATCGACATTTCGCGTCTGGTCATCCTGCTGACACTGGCTGTCGTGTTCGTGAGCGTGGCCAATACGGTTTCCATGAGCGTGCGCGACCGCGTCAGGCAGATAGGCGTGTTGCGCACGCTGGGGTTTACGCGCTTGACGGTCATGGCGCTGATTGTGTCGGAGGCGGCGCTGCTCTGTCTGGCGGGAGGCGCCCTTGGTGTCCTGGCCTCATTTCTGGTGCTGACGCTGCAGGATGTCACGGTGCAGGCGCGCTCCCTGAACCTGGAAGTCTCCATGCCGCTTGAGGTGGTCGGTGTTGCCCTGGCCGTGGCGGGCGCTGTGGGGGTGCTGGGCAGCGCCTTGCCGGCGCTGCGGGCCTCGCGCCTGAAGATCGTGGACGCCCTGGGAAGCGTGGGTTGATCATGGGCCTGCCGCTGAGCTACAGCTTCCGGAACCTCCAGCGCCGAAAGGTGCGCACCGGCCTGACAATGCTGGCGGTGGCGCTGGTGGCGGCCATCAGCGTTGTCATGTTTGCCTTCTCGGCGGGACTGATTCGCGCGGCGCGCAACTCCGGCTCTCCTGACAACATTATTGTCATTGACCGCAAGGCGGCCAATCAGGGGTTTTCCAAGGTTTCCGAGCGCGACTACGCCCTGCTGCAGAGCCTGCCCCAGATCAAGAAGGATGCCCAGGGCAACCCTCTGATTTCGCCGGAGGCCGTGCAGCAGACCCGTGTAACGTTGGGAGAGCACAAGAACCGGCCCGGCACAATCCGGGGTGTCACGCCCCGAGTGTTTGACGTGGCCACGACGCTGCGCCTGACGCAGGGCAATCGTTTTGCCCCTGGGCGCAAGGTCATGGTGGGCGAATTGGCCCACACGGCCATGGGGGTGCCTCCGGAGGCACTGTCTCCCGGGGCCACGCTGGAGTTCCAGAACGAGACCTGGACGGTGGTGGGAATGTTCAGCGCGGGCGGAACGGCTCTGGACAGCGAGATTCTGGCCGACCTTGGCGATGTCATGGCCGTTTATGTGCGTGATTCGTATTCGACGGCCCTGATCAAGCTCGAGCGTGAAAGCGATGTTTCCGTGCTCATCCACGCCCTGAACAACCGCAACGACATTCAGGTCAAGGCCATCGGCGAAGTCGAGTACTATCGCGGGCTCTCCGAGGGCTACGAGCGCATCATCTATCTTGCCGTGGGCATGGCGCTGATTGCCGCCGTGGGCGGCCTGGTCAGTGGCATGAACACCATGTATGCCTCGGTTCTGGGGCGCATCCGCGAGATCGCCACCCTGAAGGTCATGGGCTTTCGCCGCCCCCAGATCATCTGGTCCTTTATCGCGGAGTCAGTGTTTATCGTGCTGCCCGGAGCCCTGGCCGGCTGCGCGGTGGCCATGCTGGCCGACGGGCTGGCCACGAAGTTCTCCTCGGGTGCCTTCGAAATTCGCGTGGACGCGTGGGCCCTTGGGGCCGGCGTGGCTGTGGCGCTGTTCATCGGCGTGGCGGGGGCGCTGCCCCCCGCGATCAAGGGCACGCGCATGAAGACCACTGATGCCCTTCAGTACGCCTGAGTTGTGCCTACTTCTTCCCCGCCGCAATGGACTTGAGCAGGGCCACGAAGCGCTGAAACGCCTCAAGGCCAATCCCGTGCTGTCCGGCAAAGGGCACGAACTCCACTTCGGCCCCGGCGCCCTTGAGCAGGTCGCGCAGCACCTCCGCGTGGGAAAAAGGCAGCAGGGGGTCCTGGCGGCCGTGGCTTTGCAGCACACGCAGGCCTTTGCGCGCGTGTGCCAGCTGCTGCCACTCGGCCTCGTTGATCAGCGTTGCCGAGAACAAGCAGAGGGCCGCGGGGTTGGCGGGCAGGCGCAGGGCGAGGTCCGCGCATAGCATCGCGCCCTGCGAAAACCCGCCCAGCACCACCTGGGGAATTGCCAGCCCCGTTTCCGCGCACACGGTCTCCAGCATCGCCCAGACGGCCTGGCGGGCTTCCACCAGGCCCCGGGGATGGGAGCGCCTCATGGGTGAGTAGTCACCGCTGAGCATCATCTGCTGCAGCAGCCCCCAGTCAATTTCCCACCAGGCACGACCGCCGGGCATGCCGAACTCCGCGGAGTCCAGCAGGCCGGCGGGGAAGTAAAAGCGCGTCGTGCGCGCCAGTTGAGGCTCCATTTCAAGGGCTTCCGCGCCCAGGCCCGCCAGATCGTCGCCGGGAGCGTTGACACCGTGACACAGGATGACAGCCAAAGAGGGTTTGGCGCCGGGGCCCAGGGCGTCAATTGCCAGGGTGTCCAGAGATCCGAGTTTCCTGCGTGTGGTGGTCATGCGCGAGCCCGGAGGCTGAAGTGTCCCATCCCGAGTCCGGTCTGGGGCGGCCAACAGAAAGGCCGGGGCGCCAGGCGTCCCCGGCCCCGCACTCATGCTGCTACCTGGAGGCGTCGCCGCGTTTGAGGGGACGGCCCTCGGAGTCCACGGGCTGGCCGTCCTTGAACTCCATGCCGCCGTAAGCGCCGTCGCCGGCTTCGGTGCCGCGACGCTGCTCGCGCAGGCGCCGCAATTCTTCTTCCTTGGAAGCGTCAAAGCGGTCACGCTGCAGGGTGTCAGACAGGCCCCGAAGTTCCATGGGGCGGTAGCGCCGCAACTCAATGACAGGGGCGTTGTCACGGGCGGTGCGCAGCACTACGCCGCGGTCGCGCGGCGAGCGGAGGCGCACTTCTGCCGCTTCCTCGTCACCGTTCTTGTCGCCGATGTTCCCCGAGACAAAGGCCATCTTGGCGCGATTGGTATCCGCTCCGGAGAAGTCGTAGCTCCCGCCGTTGCGCGCCCCGTAAACCACGATCAGCGCTTCATCCAACTGGCTCTTGCCGTGAACGCTGGCGCGACCGGAGTTGTCCACCAGCTTGAGTACCCCACCGGATTCAAGCATTCCGATCAGCACCCAGCGGGTATCGAAGAACTCATAGAAAACGCCCGAGCTCTGCAGGTCCTTGCGGCGTCGGCAGTAACCGGCCTCAGTCAGAACATCGCGTCGCGTCAAGTCCCGGGCTACGCGAACCGTGTAGAACTCCTCCACGACCACCAGCTCGGAGCCCGGTTCGGCGCGCAACGCGTCTCGGTACGTGGGGCTGTTGAAAATGGTGGCGATCTCGTAGCCCGAAGAACCGTGCCGCTGGGTATAGAACTCCACGGTGCCGCGTTCGGGCCCGTCCAGTGCGCCGCCGCGCGCCTGGCTGGCGGAGCAGCCCCCCAGCAGAATGCCTGCGGCGAGCACAGCCGAAGCGGTGAGATGGCTCGGTTTCACGATGCACCCTCTCGGGCAGATGGGGGAGGATTAAGCCTAGTTCTCCAAGGCCGCAAAACAAGGCCCGGAGTCAGCGCTTCCACCAGCCCAGGCCGGAGAACACCTGAAGGCGTCGCCACATCAGCGACATGTCACGGCGCGCGGCATCCACCTCGGCCGGCGTGGCGCGTACCGTTTCGTTGTCGCGGCGCGCCTTAAGCTCAAAGCCTAGCTGGAAGTCGTAGGTGAACTCGAGCATCCAGCGGGCTTCCAGTTCGTCGCGCATCAGGCGCAGGGCCTGGGCAAGATTCTCAAGCTGGACGGTGCGGTGGTCGGACAACTCGAAGCTGACGTAGGGCATGGTGCCCGCGATCTCATCACCGCCGGAATCACTCAGGACGCGCACACCGGGCAGGTCTTCAATGAAGCGGGCCAGGGGAAAGGACTCGGCGGAACAGCCAAGCTCTTCGGCCTCGCGCTGCAACTCGAGCAATTCAATGACATCAGGCGACCCTGCCAGGTGCCCGCAGAGTTCGCACTCGTCCACGGCCGCGCCGGCAACGAGGCGTCGCGTGACGCCGTGGTTGCCGCACTCCTCACAGGTGGGGTTTTCCGCCTTGCCCATGGCGCGGAGTATAAGGGCGAGCCCGGCAAATGAAACAGCGCCGAAAGGGCCGGCCGTGGCGGCGGCCGCTACCACTTCCAGTCGAGTTTGCCTTTGGTCTCGCAGCTGATGCCGGACAGATTAGCGGTGACGGCGCCGTTTTCCGTGCGTTTGATGACCTTCTCGAACCAGCCGTTAGCGGCAACCCACTCCCGAATCTCGGTTCCAACCTCGGTCCGGGTGTAGCAGGAGCCGCAGAGTTTGCGCTTGTGCATGATCACGCCTTGAGACTCCTCGGCTTTGGCACCTGCATAATCCTTGCCCCTGCCGGCAAGATTGCCGAGGGAGATTTCACGCGGCTCCCAGCCCTCACGCCCGATGAAGGCGCGCCTGACGTTGCCTGTGAGTGCCTGCTCGCCGCGTGGAACCTTCAGGTCCACTTCACATCCCAGGTGGTAGTAGCCCAAGTCGCGCTCCAAGAAACAGGAGCGTGCAGGCTGCGGCAGAGAATCTGTCAAGGGCTGCGCCGGGCGATGAGCCAGACCAATGCCGGCGCGCCCAGCGCCGCTGTGACCACGCCCACCGGCAACTCCCGCCCCGGCCAGGCGGCGCGCGCCAAGGCATCACAGGCCACCAGAAAGGTCCCGCCCATCACCAATGACCAGGGCAGCAACCTGCGCCGCGAAGCCCCCACCAGCAGGCGCGCCAGGTGCGGCACGATCAGGCCCACAAATGCTATGGGTCCGCAAACCGCCACGCAGGCGGCCACGGCCAGCGCCCCCGCACCCAGGCAGGTTGCGCGCAGGGTTGCCACATCGACGCCCTGGCTGTGAGCGCGTTCTTCTCCTCCGGCCAGGGTTTCAAGGGCGCGCGTGTTCCAGAGCAACAAGGCGCAGGCCGGCAGGACAAAGGCCAGCACCATGCCGATGCCGCCATAGCCCATCTGTTGCAGGTGGCCCAGAGACCAGCGGGCCGCCGTGAACATTGAGTTCAGGTCGGCGGTGTATTGCAGGCCCGTGGAAAGCGCGCTGGCCATGAGCGAAATGGCAATACCCGCGAGCAGCACCGAATGCAGGCTGGCCCTGCCGCTGGACGCAATCGCCGTCAGCAGCAGTGTGACAGCCAGAGCGCCGCAAAAGGCAAATAGCGCAACCGTCGGCACGCCCGCGATACCGCTGCCCAGCCCGAACACGAGCGCAATGACCGCGCCCAGCGTGGCCCCGGCCAGGGTGCCCACGGTGCTCTCACTGGCCAGCGGATTGGCAAAGATGGTCTGGTAGGTGCCGCCCACGAGCGAAAGTGCGCCCCCCGCAATCAACCCCATCAGCACGCGCGGCAGGCGCAACTGCCAGAGGATGAACGCCGCATTCTCGCCCGACAGTGGCTCCCCCACAAACGGCGCGGCCAGGCATAGTGCCAGGCAGGCCAGGGCCATTGCCGCGTCTTTTTTCATGGCGCCACCTCGGCGGGGAGAAAGACGCGGCGCCCCTCGAGCCGGGCTTCGCCCAGGCGCAGACCAAAGAGTTCGGAGAGTCTTTGTCCCAGGTCAGGCGCGTCGAGGCGCGACTCAAAGGCCAGGGAGCCGCACTGCACGCCAAGGATGCGCACGCTGCTCTCGCGATCCCTGGCGGCGTGGGCGAGGAGGTTCACGTCATGGGTGATGCACAGCACCCCCAGCCCCTCCCGCCAGCAGTCTCCGATCAACCGGTAAAGCGAAACCTGCTGGGCCGGGTCCAGGTGATTGGCGGGCTCGTCCAGCAGCAGCAGGGGTGCCTGCTGCGCCAGCAGGCAGCCAAAGGCCACGCGTTGCTGCTCGCCGCCGGAAAGCCGCGCAACCAGCCGCGCGGCAAACTCTGTGGCCCCGGCGCGGGCCAGCGCGGCCCTGGCCGCGTCGAGGCTGGCCTGGCGCGTTTCGTCGAACCGGAAGCGCGCGGCCGCGGCGAGGTCCAGGGCTGAAATCTCTTCATGGATGCGATGATGTTGCGGCAGCCAGGCCGCCTGTGCCGCGCGCTCGCGCCCGCTCATGCGGCGGACATCCTGACCGCCCAGCCTCACGCTGCCTTCGCCGGCAGGCAAAAGCCCCAGAGCGGTGCGTATGAGTGTGGTCTTGCCCGCGCCGTTGGGACCCAGCAGGGCCACGAAGTCGCCGGGCGCCAGCTTCAGGCTGACGTCGCGCAACAGGGGAACGCCGCGCACGCGCACCGAGACCCGATCGAGTTCAAGCATGTCACTCCCGGCGCAAGGCGAACTGGAGTTTGTCGATGAGTTCGAGGATGCGCGGCCCGTTGATGTAGTACTCACGCCCGTCCAGCACGCGGACCCTGGAGTTCTTGACCGCGGTAAGCATGGGCAGGCCCTTCCAGTCCTCGACGATCTGGCGCCGCTCATCCTCGCTCAGGTTCCGCGCCGCCAGAATCAGCACGATATCCGGGTCCAGGGCAATCACGCGCTCGAGGCTCAAGACCGGCGCCACGCCCACGACTTCGTCGTCAACGGCGTTGCGGCCGCCGGCCGCGTTGAGGCAGGCGCCGTGAATGCAGTTCTGGCGCAGGAACCAGACTTCCTTGAGCTGGCCCGGCGTTCCATCCATGGCCAGCAGCACGCGCGGCCCCGTGGCCGGAGGCTGCACCTTCAGGCGTCGGCTCATTTCGCCGGCGATGGCCTCTGCCTTTGGAAGATGGCCGCTCAACTGGCCCGTTTCGCGGATGCCTGCCAGCACGTCATCAAGCGTCAGCCAGGGCAGGAGGCGGGTTGGGGCGATGCGGTTGAGTTCTTCCAGCGGAGCATCCTTGGTGGCTTCGCCAAGAATCAGCGTAGGCTTGAGCCGTACGATGGCCTCGTAGTTCGGTGTCAGCGTGGTACCGACCGTGGGCAGGCTCCTGGCGGCTGCGGGATAGTCGCAGTACTCCGTGCGGCCCACGACCAGTTCACCCGCGCCAATGGCGAAAAGAGTCTCGGTTACGGCGGGCGCCAGGGAGACAATGCGCAGGGGTCCCTGCGGCGAAGGTAGCTCTGGAGTGTCCGGTATTCCGCGGGCCTGCCATCCGGCCAGGGCGGCCGCGGCCGCGACGCCAAGGATCGCCAGCAGGAAGATCAGAAGTAGTGCCTGTCGGTTCATGCGCGCCGGGGACGCAAAAGCGCGCCCCCATCTCCACCCTCGTGGCCAGGGAACTGCAAGTCGCTCGAGAGGTCGGACTGTACCGTGGCGGGGCCGTGTGGGAGTTGCACCCACTTCCCAGCGAGCCTGCACACGATAGACCCCGGGCCTTCATCGCGCCAGTGCCCGAACCATGACTTCGCTCGTTCGTTAACATCTTCGACGTCCGCCCGTGGGCCCTTGAGTGAAGCGAAGCCACTTCGTGAGCTGGTTGCCCGTCGCCCTGCACCTGGCTCATGCCCTGGTCGTGTTCGGCCTTGCCTACGCCCTGACATCTCTCACCATCCTCTGGCACCACGCGGCGCCGAATTCCACAGAATCGCTGCTGTTCGGCGCGGCTTGGATTGGCGGCGCAATTCTGGAACTGGCCCTTGTGGTTTATCTGTTCCTGCGCAAGGCGCGCATCAAGCGCATCTGGGCGGACGCGACGACGGCCACACGCAGTGGCGATTTCGCGACGGCCAGGGCGCTGGCGGCCCAGCTTCTTGCCTATTGGGAGTACACGCTCAATCCCGCTCCCGCCTACTACGCCATGGCCGTGGCCAGCGAAGGCATGGGCGAGGGGCGGGAGGCCGCGGTGCTCTATCGCCGCGCCGGAGATTACCCTCCGGCACTGCTGAACCTGGGCGTGCTGCTGCTGGAGCGTGGTGCCAACGACCGCGCGGCCGAGGCTTTGCGACGCTACATGGCCCGCACGCAGCAGGATTTGAGTTCGGTGGTGCTGCTCTCCATGGCGTTGTATCGCTCGGGAAAGATCGAGGCGGCCAAGGGGGTGCTGAGGAAGAAACTGGCTGAGCGCCCGGCAAGCCCTTTGCTCAAGCGGAATCTGGAGCGACTGGACCGGGGCGAAGAGCCGGCGCTGTTTGAGGCGGTCAAGGGCAAGCCGGATTTGGACTCGCCCCCGATTGCCAAGTGAACGGCGCCCTTGTATTTGTATCGGCCCTTGCAGAGCATCGCTTGGGCGCCGGCAGTATGGCGGCGGAAGGCCCCATCATCTAGCGGTTAGGATAATGCCCTTTCAAGGCATGTACGCGGGTTCGAATCCCGCTGGGGTCACCAGATTCGGGGCGCGGCGCATCGCGCTGCGCCCCTCGGTTTTGGTGGCGTAGCCAAGTGGTTAGGCAACGGTTTGCAAAACCGTCACACGCGGGTTCGAATCCCGCCGCCACCTCCAGAAAGACCCGGCCCCGGAGTCCTCTCCGAGGCCGGTTTTCATTGATCCAGAGCGGTTTCGGCGGCGATCCGGAGCGCTGCTTATTTTTTTATCCGGAGTCGCATTCGTGTCACGCACTGTCACGCAAAAACCTGCGGCGTCACCCGTTTCCTGTAAGCCGGCCTGTAAGTCGTCGTTGGGTTGACCGGCCACGATTTCGGCTGGGTTGTTCAGCAGATCCGGCAAAGTGGCCACCGCATCCAACATGGCCTTGGACCCGACATGGGTGTAACGGTCCATGGTCAGGCGGATCGTCGAATGACGCGCCAGCAACTGCACCACCTTGGGTGCGACGCCGGCGTTGGCCAGATTCGTGATGTAGGAATGGCGCAGGGCATGCAAGTCCGCGAACTCGCCCTTGTCGTCGCGATAGACGACGCCCGCCGCCATGAGGTCCTTCTTCAGATACTTGGTTACTGAGTTCGCCGAGGGAAGAGGGAGTGCCTTCTCTTCCAACTTGCGATCACCAAAGTAGGCGGCGAACGTTGCCGCCAATGCGCGGGGAATCGGTATCTGGTCCTTGCGGTTGCCTTTCGCATAGGCAGCGCTTACCAACACGCTGGGGTGATCGGCCTTAAGGTCGAAGGAGCCGACTGTGAGGCTGCGGATCTCGTTTACGCGCAGGCCCGTTTCCAGGGCCACGCGGTAGAAGAGTTCGCGCTCGGGACCAGTAATGCCACCGCGCGTCACACCATTGCGCGCGGCCAGGAGAAGTGCCCTGATTTCGCCCAAGTTCAGTGCGCGGCGGTCGTGGCGCCGATCCACTGCCACATTGAGCTTGGCTAGCAACTCGGCCGGATTTTCACTGGCGCGGCGGGTCCTGACCATCCAGCGGCCAAACTGATTCACGGCAGAGACGTAGAAGTTGAAGGTCTGGTGGCTGAGGTTGTCGCGAGTCTTGAGATCGAAAATGCGCGCCTGAAGCGCATCCGTGGTGATGTCCGCCCATCGCGTCCACGACGCCAACGCGCGACTCGCCCTGCGGACTACGAGTGCAATGTGCGTTTCGGACGTACCCTTGGCGATCAAATGCCCCCGGAACTCGCGCAATTCGTCGGCGATCGACTGACCGACCGATGCCGCAGCTCCAAAAAGAACCCCCTGTTGACGCAAGCGATTGCGAACGTTTACCGGAAGTGAAGCGACAAAGCGCGTCATTTCCTCATCAAGACTCATGCCGGCCACGCGAAGCGCCACCAAGCGTTCAAGCTTGCGCCCCATCTCGGCCGAGGCCGCCTTGTCCACCGTCCCCGGGACACGCAGTTCGCGTTTCAAATGGTCGTTGAGCGCGATATGCCAATTGCGGTTTGGCCTGAGCTGGCCAGAACGTGTTCTGTACTTCTGTTTCAGCAGGTACATGGGTTCCTCCAGTTCAAGCAGCGGCGGCGCGGATCGATTTCTTCATCTTTTCGTCAGGGGCGACACAATGGTCGTCTGCCGCAAGCGCGGCATCGCGCATCGTGATCCAGCGCTCGCGGTCGGGGCAATCGGCACGAACCCAGGCACGCAGTTCATCCACACGCCAGCGCGCACAAGCACCCAACTTCAAGGGCAAAGGCGCCTTGCCCATGCGGATCAACTTGCGAAACATCGACGTCGAGATTTTCAAGAAAAGTGCCGCACCTTCATCGTCAACCAAGAGTGTCTCACCGTTCGGCGCTGAAGCACCAATGTTGATTTGAGCGAAAGAAGGTTTTTCCGCCATGGCGAGCTCCCAAGAGAAGCTGCGGTCCACCGTGCACGCGTAGTTCACGCCGCGCGGCGACACACCAGCTCGCCTAATAGAGAAGGCCACGTTTGCGCCAACCGTAAAGCCAAATTCCCGGATTTTTCGGAGAACGGCCCGGAATCCGCCTCCCAAGCCACTTCCGTCAATGCACTCCGACACTGACTCTGGCGCAAATTGTCGAAGGCCGCTCGTTCGGTTTGGCGAAAACATGCAAAGGACCGGTATTCGGGCCTTGGACTTGAAGAATCGAGTTCGCCACGCCAGCAGGGAACCTACGCTTAGAATTTTCGTAAAACACAGGTCGTCGGTTCAAATCACGCCAACGCGACAACCCCTAAGCGCAACTACTGCGCGGCTTCCAAGGCATTTGACAACTTCTCGTTTGTGGAGTCAAAGGTTGACTCGACACGCAAATCGCCAACTGCCATGTGAATTCGAATGTCTCATCCTTTCAAATTGCTTGTCGCCCCGCCGTTCCGTTGCGACTGCACATTGAGCACCTGTCCCTACCGAAGACTCCGTCGCGCCCTTCAAACGTGGGTTCTTTATCACGGCGTTTCGCGAGCAAACGAGTGTAATCGACACCAGGCACATTATTCGATCTGTGCAAGAAGTTCATTCGCTTGTAAAGGGCGGTTGAAAAGTGCAGCGGTGGGCGGTCGAATAGTGCAGCACCTT
>ERZ761602.158-NODE-158-length-166737-cov-14.419517_pt1 | contig 166737 bp, 140 predicted proteins | sample MGYA00512165_ERZ761602 | MGnify/ENA primary metagenome ERZ761602 (study PRJEB28899, sample SAMN02445085) | bioreactor sludge metagenome | biome: EBPR sludge; isolation source: Thorneside wastewater treatment plant | place: Australia: Brisbane, Thorneside... | reverse complement strand
GATTCCTGATTTCCGATTCCTGATTTCATGTAGGAATTTTGAATCCTGAATCAGGAATCAGGAATTCTTCCTAGTGATGCGCCTCCTCGTGCTCGTGATGTCCTTCATCCACTGCCGCGCCGATGTAAGAAGCGGTCAGGATAGAGAAGATAAATGCCTGAAGGAAAGCCACGAGCAATTCAATCAGGTTCATAAATGCCGTGAATGCACCGCCGATGACCGCGCCCACCGTTGCGCCGCCGATGCTGGTTCCATTTTTACCAAAGATAAAAATGAGGCCGATAAGGCTCAATATGATGATGTGGCCTGCCGAAATGTTGGCAAACAAACGAATCATCAAAGAGAAGGGCTTGATGAACAGGCCGAGAATTTCTACCGGCGTCAGGATGATTTTCACCCAGGCAGGAATACCCGGCATCCAGAAGATGTGTTGCCAGTAGTGGCCGTTGCCGTTGAGGTTGGTGACCAAAAAAGCCAGCACAGCCAGCACCAGCGTCACGCCGAGGTTGCCTGTGATGTTGGCGCTGCCGGGAAAGAAGGGAATCAGGCCCATCAGGTTACAAAACAGGATGAAGAAAAACAGCGTCATAATGAAGGGCTGGAAGCGTTCGTAGTGCTTCTCGCCGATCATCGGGCGGGTTACTTCGTCGCGGATGAACATGAAGATAGGCTCGATGAAGCCCTGAATGCCTTTCGGCGCTTTGCCTTGATTGTTTTTATAACCTCTTGCTACGCTCGAAAACAACAGCACAAGCAGTACCGCTGCCAGCAACATGGTAGCCACGTTCTTGGTAATGGAAAAATCGTAAAAAGACGTGATGCCGCCGCCGAGAATACCACCATCGAGCGTGCTGGGCGAATCCAAACGATATTCTTTGCCTTCGTGCATTACATAATACACTTCCTCTTCTTGCTCCTTGCCGGCTTTCGTCACCACTTCTTTATGGCTTACAATGCCCTCGATATGTACTTCGCCTGTGGGGAAAGAGACATCCGATACCCTGTTGACGCGGCCGTGATTGAGCACATAGCCGTCAATAGCTTTGTGACCATGATCGAACTTGCCGGAAGACATAACCGTCCAGCCTTGCCCCGGAGCGTACAGGAAACAAGGAAGCGGAATGTGAATACCTTTCCAAACGTGGAACTCATTGGCATCGGCAATGTGATTCATTACCGCTCCTACGGGGTCGTATTCGTCGTGGCCGGCGCCATGTTTTTCTTCTGCGAGAGCCGGAGTGGCGACGCAAAAAAGGGCGGCTGCAAAGAGTAAGATGAAACGCTTGTATATCATTGCCTGATGATCTTCTGTGATAGCTTGTTGAAAACCGGCGCAAAGGTAGAAACTTTGTGGAAAAAAAAGACCAAATAAAATTTTTTATCCGCTTTTGAGTCTCCCGCAACGCGGTGCAAATTGTTAATTCCGGCCGCCGCACTTGACAGACAGCCTACAAGCGCATACTTTTGTAGGGCCTTGAGCGTTATTCAGGCGCAACTATCAGAAAAAGAAGCCGGTAGAGCGGGGACAATCACGTTCTCGTTACTTTCGGCAGGTCTCAACGTCTGAACAATAGTTTTTTTCACCCCTGCTGTCGGGTACAAAACTTCGGCACCGGGAAAAAATGCAACAAATGAGAATTTTTCTTTGGTTGATGTTTCTCCTTCCCGTTTCGGGCTTCGCACAAGCCGATTTTTCAGGCATGGCCAAAGCTTTGGGCAGCGGCAATGCAGATGCGCTGGGGCAATACTTCGATCAAAATGTCGAAATATCCATTATGGATCAGGAGGATGTATATGCCAAAACTCAGGCCATCGGCGTGGTGAAGCAATTCTTCAGCCAGAATGCGCCTCGCAGCTTCCAGCAAATGCATCAGGGCGCCTCCAAAGGCAGCGATGCCCAATATTCTATCGGCAACCTGACCACTGCATCCGGCACATTCCGCGTTTATTTGTACGCTAAAAGCTCCGGCGGCAAATTCCTCATTCAGGAAGTGCGCTTCGATAAGGGAAGCTGATTATCTTTGCCGGAAATCAGCAATACATGGCGCTCGCCTGGCGCATAGCCCGTAGATATTTGTTTTCCAAACGCAGCACCAATGCCATCCACATCATCACGGGCATTGCAGTGTTCGGTATTGCCGTAGGCGCAGCGGCCCTGCTGCTCGTGCTTTCCGTGTTCAACGGTTTCGAAGACCTCATCACGGGCATGTACAACAGCTTCAACCCCGACCTCAAAATCACGCCTGCACAGGGCAAAACTTTTCCTGCCGATTCGGCTTTTCTGTCGCGTATCCGGGCGGTTCCGGGTGTGAAAGACATTTCCTGCACGCTCGAAGAGGTGGCTTTTTTTGAGTACAAAAACAGCCAGGATTTCGGCACATTGAAAGGGGTGGACGCCGATTATACTAAGGTTTCCAGCGTGGACAGCATGGTTCGGGAGGGTATTTTTCGTCTCCAACAGGAAGATCGCTCTTATGCCGTACTAGGATTGGGTATGCGCAATAAGCTCAATGTCAACGTGGACGATGTCTTCTCGCCTCTGGCGGTCTATATGCCCAAACGAAAGGAAACTGCCGCATTGGAGCAGGCTTTTCGCAAGCGATTCATTTACCCTGCCGGCACTTTTGTGATTCAACAGGAGTTTGATAATCAATATATTATCACCAATTTGGAAGCTGCCCGCGACTTGCTGGGCTACGAGGAGGAAGTGAGCGCGCTGGAAATCAAAGTAAATGCCGGCGCTGCACCTCAAAGTGTTCAGGGTGCCGTTGCTGCGCTGTTGGGACCGGAGTTTGTGGTCAAAAACCGCTATCAGCAGGAAGAGACCTTCATGCGCCTCATGCAGGTGGAAAAATGGATGAGTTTTGCCATTGTGAGCCTGATGATGCTGATGGTGTCGTTCAACCTCATCGGCGCTCTGTGGATGATCGTCCTGGAAAAACAACCCGATATTTCGATCATCAAATCTATGGGCGGCTCCGACCGCTTGGTGCGCAATATCTTCCTGCTGGAAGGACTTTTGCTGTGCGTTATCGGTATCGCAACCGGAATTTTGTTGGCCGGAGGCATCTATGTGGCTCAAAAGCAATTGGGGCTTGTTTCCATTCCCGGCAATTTGGTCATAGATTCCTACCCCATCAGTATGCGCTTCGGCGATTTACCGGTGGTGGCCGTTACAGTACTGGGCATCGGCCTGCTGGCTTCCCTGCCGCCGGCACTGCGCGCCATGCGGGTGCCTGCGCTGATGCGGGAGGAGTAAATTTTATTCCAAATATAATTTGTCTAACTTCGCCCTCTCAACCTTACACCACTATATATGGTACCCGTAAAGATAGAACACATCCTGGCCGACCTGTTTGAAAAATGGGCCGGCGAGAGCGCTTATTTGGTGTTGCCTTTGGCGCCCTCCGGCTCGCAACGCGTGTATTACCGCCTGCAAGGGCCGACGAAAACCGCCATCGGGGCCTACAATCCCAATCGCAAAGAAAATCAGGCATTTATCTCCTTCAGCCGGCATTTCAAAGCTCGCCAACTGCCCGTGCCGGAGATATACGCCGAAGACCTCGATCAGGACGTGTATCTTCAGGAAGACCTGGGTTCCACCACTTTGTACAGTTATCTGCTGCAAAAGGGCGAATATTTTCCCGATTATTTGGTGCAGATTTACCGAAAGGCGGTGGAGCAATTGGCCCGGCTGCAAATTGAGGGCGGCAAAGACTTGGACTACAGTGTGTGTTACCCCCGCGACGCTTTCGACCGGCAGTCTATGGTATGGGATTTCAACACCTTCAAATATTACTTCCTCCGGCTGGCTTATGTGCCGTTTGACGAACAGGCTTTGGAGGCCGATTTTCAGCGCTTGGCCGACTTCCTCTTGCAGGCCGACTGCAATCACTTCATGTTCCGGGATTTCCAGACCCGCAACATCATGATTAAGAGCGGAGAGCCTTATTTTATTGATTACCAGGGCGGTCGCCGGGGAGCTTTGCAGTATGACCTGGCCTCGCTGCTGTATCAGGCCAAAGCTGGTATGCCTGAGGACATCCGGCAGGAATTGTTGGAACACTACATCAAAACAGCCGGGCAATTCATCCACATTGACCGCGAACAATTCATCCAATATTATCACGGCTATGTGCTCATTCGGAGCATTCAGACCTTCGGCACTTACGGGTTTCGGGGGCTGTTTGAACGGAAGGAGTACTTTTTGGAAAGCATTCCCTTCGCGCTCCGCAATGTGCGCTGGATATTGGAAAACGCCCATCTGCCCGTTGAAATGCCCGAACTGACCCGCGCCATGTACCACCTCATCGAATCGAAGCGCTTCGAGCCGTTTGATAAAATAAAGGGGGCTTCCAGTTTACTCACCGTGACGATCAACAGCTTTTCTTACAAATCAGGCGGCATCCCCGAAGACCCGCACGGAAATGGCGGCGGTTTTGTGTTCGATTGCAGGTGCATCAACAATCCGGGGAGGTACGAACCCTACAAAAAACTGACGGGCCGCGATGAGCCGGTCATCAACTTCCTCAAGCACCACAGCCACATGGGAGATTATCTGAACAGCGTTTTTCACTTGGTGAATGATGCGGTGGAAGACTACATCGAGCGCAGTTTTACGCACCTCAGCGTCAATTTCGGTTGCACCGGAGGCCAGCACCGCTCTGTGTATGCCGCCGATGCGCTGGCCCGGCATTTGAAAGATAAATACGGCGTACGGGTGGAGTTGCGCCATATAGAGCAGGAGCGGAAGAACTGGCAGAATTAGTGCCCCATTCCGGTTTGATTGCTCACCGGCCTGGCATACATGCTCAGGAAGCAGCGGAGAGCCTCGGCGTCCATGCCGGCTGTACGTTCCTCCATGCGCTGCACAAAAGCGACTTTTTCCTCCGGGGTATAATGCTTGGCAAAGGCGCCGGTTTGCGAAAGCAGATCGTGTGAGATGTAATTGGATGGCCAAAGCCGGTAATTGGCAACAATGGCCCGGTCCAAAACCTGCGCCAACGCTTTGATTTGATGATTGAGTCCCGAAATGGCCGCTATCTCATCCAACTCAGCATCCAAAGGCGTGCCCGCATGGAAATGGATGCGTTTTTTTTGTCCCCGTATGCCCGTCATGATGTGCCGGAAATCTTCCTGTGGCTCTTTGGTATAACTTTCGCCGTGCGCTTCGGCTAATAGTTCCGGTATTTTGAAAGCGTCGGCAGGATCGTATTCGTAAGAAATGGAAACCGGCACGATGCGCAGTTTTTTCAGATAGCTCATCGCGCCTTCCGCACCGGCGGCCATGCCGATCATTTTCAGAACGCCGGGGTTCGTGGCATCGTTGCCGTCTTTGGCGCGGCCTTCCCGTTGGGCAATCCATACCGAACGGCGGTCTTCCAACATCAGATGGCGGATGTATGCAGTCAGTTCCTGCGAGCTTTCTAAGAGTTCGCGCGGCGGCAGGTTGCGGCGCACTAAAAAATTGCGGTTGATTTTGGCAAATGTGAGCAAAAACGGTAGTTTCACCAAGTTGTCGCCGATGGCCGAAGCGGTCATGGTAAGCCCCTGCTCAAGCAGGATAAAGTTGAGCAGCGCCGTGTCGAGCACGATGTCCCGGTGGTTGGAAACATATAAATAAGGCGTATCGGGCAGCAGTTGGTCAAAGCCGGAATGTGTGAGGCCGGCCGAGCTTTCTGCGAGGATGCGAAGGACGGCCGGTCTGATAACCTGTGCGTGAAAGTCTTGAGTGGCACGAATATTATCCAAAATTTGGAGGCGTCCTTCGGGAGCCAGTTCGGGAAAAGTAAATTGGAGCACCGTCTGCATCATGGGGTCATGGGCAATAGAGCGCAGGGCGGCGTGTACTTCGTCGTCCCGGAAAGCGCGAATAGAGTCGAAAGCTTCGGGCATTGTTACAATTATTGGTGAACGCTGCTGCGAAGGTACGCAATCACCACGTCAATCCCGGCATGGCGCGGGGCACCTGTTGCATTTCGGCCAGGATGTAGTCCATGTGTTCCGTATGCCGGCCCTGTTTGCCGCCGCTCTGCATCCAGTCGGAGGCGGGTATTTGCAGGGTGGCTTCGCGGAGGATTTCCTCCACTTTATTGCGATACAGAGGTTGGATGCGGAGGAGGTCTGCACCGATGCCCGCTTCGAGCATGGCGTGGTCAATGTCGTCGGGGGTGCAAAGTTCGCCGGAGAACATCCAAAGCTCGTTCACGGCATTTTGCATTTTTTCGTGGCTGATTTCGGTTCCGTCGCCGAGGCGGATGACCCACTCGCTGCTGTAACGCAGGTGGTAGGCTACTTCCTTGAGTGATTTTTGGGCAATGGCCGCCAAGTGTTCGTCACTGCTGTTGGTCAATTGTTCCAGTATCAAATAATGCCCGGCATCGAAGAAGAACTGCCGCACAATGGTATAGGCCCAGTCCTGGTTGGGTTGTTCTACCAGCAATATGTTGAAAAACTGATGGGCATTGCGATGGTAAGCCAGATCGTCTTCCGAGCGGCCCGCGCCTTCTACCTGCCCGGCATATTCCAATATTGAGCGCGCCTGCCCCACCAGATCGAGGGCGATGTTGGTGATGGCGATATCTTGCTCCAGCACAGGCCCGTGGCCGCACCATTCGGAGAGACGTTGGCCAAGTATGAGGGCATTGTCGCCGAGACGGAGGAGGTATTGGAAGTGTTGTTGAGTTGTCATAAGACTATTGGTGGGAAAAATGGAATTCCTTATAGCAAAACAAATGTAGCGCTTCGGCTCATCATTTCAAAATGCGGCCCTTAATCCAATGCGGAATAAGCCGCCGCCACCTTTGCCGCCAGGGCTGCATTGTTTTGCACGAGCGCTTTATTGGCCAGCAGGCTCACCCCGGAGGTGAGTTGTTCCACCCTGGCCAGCAAGAACGGAGTGAGCGCTTTTCCTCTGATTTCCTGCGCATCGGCATCGTGTATGGCCTGCTCTATGGCCTGCTCTACCGATTCGCGGTTCATGGCGTGCGATTTGGGAATGGGATTGGCAATCACTACGCCGCCTTGCACACCGGTGTCCCATTTCACGCGGAGGGCAAAAGCCAGTTCTTCGGGCGTATCTATGCGATAGTCCACGGGCAGCCCGCTGCGCCGGGTGTAGAACGCCGGAAACTCTTCTGTTTGGAACCCCACGACCGGAACGCCGTAAGTTTCGAGATATTCCAGTGTGAGTTCGAGGTTGAGCACCGCTTTGGCGCCTGCGCAAACCACCGCCACATTGGTGCGGGCCAGTTCCTGCAAATCGGCGGAAATATCCATCGTTTCTGCGGCCCCGCGATGCACGCCGCCAATGCCGCCGGTGGCAAAAATGGGGATGCCGGCCAACCGTGCGGCTATCATGGTAGAGGCTACGGTTGTGGCGCCACAGGCTTTGCGGGCGAGGATGAAGGCAATGTCCCGGCGGCTGGTTTTGGAAATTTTTTGCCCCTCGCGGCCCAAGCGCTCTATCTCATCTGTGCTGAGGCCCACTTTAAACCGGCCGTCTATGATGGCAATGGTGGCCGGCAGCGCTCCGTTTTCGCGTACGATGGCCTCGCAACGCAGGGCATTTTCCACATTATCGGGGTAAGACATACCGTGCGCAATGATGGTGGACTCCAATGCCACTACAGGGCGCTTGTTTTGCAAGGCCTCGGCAACATCGGGAGCAATTTCGAGAAATGAATATTTCATAACAATTAGTGGGTTGGGTGCTGCAAAAGTAGGAATTTTTATGCAAACAACTACTTTTGTACCGGCCCGGTGCATTGAATGCCGTACCTTGAGGGCCGACCCGGCACCCGCCGTTCTTCAAACAAAAGCGTTCATCCGTATGAGTAAGTGCATTTTTTGCGAAATCGCAGCCGGCAGAATTCCCGCCAGCATTGTTTATGAAGACAACATGACCGTCGCATTCATGGACATTCATCCCGTCAATCCGGGGCATGTATTGGTGATGCCCCGACGGCATTTTGAAACCCTGAGCGATATGGACGAAACCACCGGCATGCACTTGTTCCAGATTGTTATGCGCGTAGAACAGGCACTCCGCAATATGGAAGGCTTGCGCTGCGAAGGCACCCATTTGCTGCAAAACAACAACACTGCAGCCGGGCAGGATGTGCCGCATGTACACATACACATCATTCCTCGTTTTGCCGACGATGGGGTCCAATTCCATCTGAGAACCGGCCCCACTCCCGACCGGGAAGCCCTGAATGCGCTGGCAGATGCGATTGAACTGGCGATGTAGGAAACATAGAGCATACAAGCGAAGCGCAATCCCGGATAGCCTGGAAATCGGGAGAGCATAGAGAAATCAATACTCAATTATGGTTAGTATCATCATGGGGTCGGATTCAGACCTGCCGGTTATGCAGCAGGCGGCTGAAATGCTCCGGCACTTCGATATCCCTTATGAAATGAGCATCGTGTCGGCGCACCGCACACCGGAACGCATGGTGGAATTTGCCAAAAACGCCCATCTGCGGGGCTTGCGCGTCATTGTGGCGGGAGCCGGCGGCGCGGCGCATTTGCCGGGCATGGTGGCTTCACTCACTCCCCTGCCGGTGATCGGAGTGCCGGTAAAATCGAGCAATTCATTAGACGGCTGGGATTCGCTACTTTCCATTGTACAAATGCCCAACGGAGTGCCGGTGGCCACTGTGGCCGTCAATGCCGCTAAAAACGCGGGTATTCTGGCAGCGCAAATATTGGCCGCGTCCGATGCCGGGCTGTTGAAAAAAATATCGGACTACAAAGATCAAATGCGCTCGGAGGTGGAGGCCAAAGCGGCGAAGATGGAAGGGAGGTAGCAAGCAAATATCAGCACAAGTAGCCATGACGAAAGTAATTACCAGCGTCCAGAATCCGCTTATAAAAAACATCGTGTTGCTCACCGAAAAAGCCCGGGAACGCAAGGCGCAGGGTTTGTTTGTGGCGGAGGGGCTGCGCGAAACCGCGATGGCGCTGGCTGCCGGTTATGAGGCGGAGGCTATTTTGTACGACCCGGCCCGCACCGGTTTTGACGATTTGCTGCCTTTCCAAAAAATGGCCCCTGACGCTTTGACGGAAGTGAGCCGTGCGGTATTTGAAAAAACAGCTTACCGAAGCGGCGTGCCCAATGTGGTGGCGCTGTTGCGAACGCGCCCGCTCGTATTGGACAACATTGCGCTGCCTCGCTGCCCGCTGATACTCGTGTTGGAAAGTGTGGAAAAACCCGGCAATCTGGGGGCCATCCTGCGCACAGCCGATGCCGCCGGCGTGGATGCCGTCATTCTGTGCGATCCGCTCACCGACTGGCACAATCCCAACGTCATCAGGGCATCTTTGGGGGCGGTGTTTACCGTGCCGGTGGCTACCACCGATTCTGAACAGGTGCTTGCCTGGCTGCGACGGCAGGGCGTAAAGTTGGCAGTCACGCATCTGGAGGCTTCGCACCCGCATTATCTCACTGATTTTACCCAACCAACCGCAATCGTCATGGGCGCCGAAGCTACGGGCATTTCTGCATTCTGGATAGAGGCCGCCGACGAGCGCGTCATCATTCCCATGCAGGGGCGCGTGGATTCGCTCAACGTGTCGGCTTCCACAGCAGTGTTGCTTTTTGAAGCAAGAAGGCAGAGGGGGGAATCTGCTTCGCAGTTTATCTGACTGTGTTTAATTCTTCATTTCATCGCCATGCTCCTTAAAAACGACCGACGCACCATCAGAGCCTGGACCATGTACGACTGGGCCAACTCTTCGTATGCCTTGGTCATCAACTCGGCCATATTTCCGGCGTATTACAACAGCGTCACCCGGCAGGGCGAAAACAACCGGGTTTCCTTTCTGGGCTTTGATGTTGAAAACACGGCGTTGTATTCCATTGCGCTGGGGCTGTCATTCGGCATAGTGGCCTTGTTGTCGCCGCTGTTGTCTTCCATTTCCGATTATGCGGGCAATCAGCGGTCGTTTATGCAGTTTTTCTGCTATCTGGGAGCCTTGGCCTGCATGGCCTTGTTTTTTTTTACGGGCGGCGACCAACTCGGTATCGGCATCGCCGGCCTGATGCTGGCCACCATCGGCTATTCGGGCAGCATCGTTTTTTACAACGCCTACCTGCCGGCCATTGCCGACGAGGCCATACAAGACCGGGTGAGTGCCCAGGGTTATGCCATGGGCTACATGGGGGCAACTACCCTGCTGATTTTGAATCTGGCTTTTATTTTAAATGAAAAGTCACTGGGCATTGAGGACGGTACCCTGCTGCCCCGGCTGGCATTCCTGAGCACCGGCCTGTGGTGGATGGGGTTTGCACAAATTACTTTTCGCCGATTGCCGCACGGCATCAAGGCCGCAAGACCTCGAAACGGCGGGCGATTTTTGCTGCACGGCTACGAGGAACTGCTGAATGTATGGCGCCGCATTCGCTCCGAACGGGTGCTGCGCAACTTCCTGCCGGCCTTCTTTTTTTACATCATGGGCGTGCAGACAGTCATGTTTATGGCGGCCTCCTTTGGAGAAAAAGAGATCAAATTGCCGATGGCTGCGCTCATTGCCACAGTGTTGAGCTTAGAGTACATTGCCATCGGCGGCGCGTATTTGTTTGCAGCCTTGTCCAAACGATTCGGCAATGTGCCCGCCCTGATGCTGGCTGTTGGGCTTTGGCTGTGCATTTGTATCGGAGCGTATTTCATTTACGATGTCTGGTCGTTTTTTGTCTGCGCTTTTTTCATCGGCATTGTGATGGGCGGCATACAATCCCTGTCGCGCTCCACCTACGCCAAGATGATTCCCGCAACTGAAAACAACGCGGGATTTTTCAGCTTTTACGATGTGTGCGAAAAAGTGGCCATCATGCTGGGGCTGCTCATGTTCGGCACATTGGACCAAATGACCGGCAGCATGCGCACTTCCATTTTCGCGTTGGGAATATGGTTTGCCGTCGGCCTTGTTTTTTTGTGGCGTGTGCATAGGTTGAGAATGCAGACATTTAACAAAACTATGGAGTAAATTTGCTCGCCGCTTTGTGTTCCCCTTCCCGCAAAGCAACGTCTAAAGCCCAAATGTTTTGAATTACCTCAAAAAACGGAAGTGCATGAGCTTTGTGTTCGTCATTATTACTTTGATATTGCTGCTGATATTGCTGGGGTTTTCAGTGGAGCGTATGTTGTCGAGGCAGATTTTGCCACAACCGCTGCTCTTGTCTACCAGTTTGGTTGCGGGGCTGTGGAGCGGCCTGATGGTTGTTTCCTGGGATATGTTGGGCGCCGCCGTATTGGCAACGGGCGCTACGGCTCTGATGCTTGTACTGTTGAGGTGGTATAACCAGCGGATGAAGCACAAAAATCGGATTTAGAACAGGCTTAGGTTAACTGTGTATTAATTTTTTGCACGTTTCTGCCTACGCTCCAACGGGAGTAGCTATCTTTCGGACTTGTATATAAAGGCCCTCACCAATCCGGCATGTATGATTGAGTTTTACATTGTTATCGTAGTACTGTTGCTCATTTTAGCGGCAACCGACCTGATGGTAGGCGTAGCCAATGACGCCGTGAACTTTCTCAATTCTGCCATCGGCGCCAAAGTAGCACCCCGTCACATCATCCTCCTCGTAGCCAGCCTTGGCGTTTTTGTGGGCGCCACGTTCTCCAGCGGCCTCATGGAGGTGGCCCGCAAAGGCATTTTCAACCCTGAGCTTTTCGTTTTTGCCGATGTGATGGTCATTTTTCTGGCCGTGATGATTACCGACATCATGCTGCTCGACCTGTTCAATACCTTCGGGCTGCCTACCTCTACTACCGTATCGCTTATTTTCGAATTGCTGGGCGCGGCGGTAGCGGTAGCGCTCATAAAAATAGTAAAGTCGGGGGCATTGCTTTCTACCCTGCCTGATTATATCAACACATCCAGCGCCACCGAAATTGTTTCGGCCATTTTTTCTTCGGTGGCCATATCCTTTGTGGTAGGCAGCCTAGTGCAATATTTCTCACGCCTGCTGTTTACCTTCCACTACGAGCGGCGAATGAAATGGGTGGGCGGCATCTGGTCGGGTGCAGCACTGGCACTTCTGACCTACTTTTTGCTTTTTAAGGGCATCAAAGGGGCTTCTTTCGTTTCGGAAGGATTCGTCAAATGGGTGGGTACTCACACGACCCAGTTACTGGTGATATCCTGTGTCTTTTGGACGCTGATCATGCAAACGCTCATTACGGTATTTCGGGTGAATGTACTGAAAGTGGTAGTGCTGTTTGGTACTTTTTCGTTGGCCATGGCCTTTGCCGGCAATGATTTGGTCAACTTCATCGGGGCGCCCATAGCGGGCCTGGAATCCTTCATGGCCTGGCGTTCGTCGGGAATACCGGCAGACGAATTCAATATGGGCGTACTTGGCAAACAGGTAAAAACCAACACCGTGCTGTTGCTCATTGCCGGCGCCATCATGGTACTGACCTTGTGGCTTTCCAAAAAAGCGCGCTCTGTGACAGATACAGAAGTGAGCCTCGGCCGGCAGGATGAGGGTATAGAAAATTTTGCCCCCAATTTTCTGGCACGCGGCATTGTCAATGTTTTCGGTGTAGTGGGCATCGGCCTGCGCCGCATCTTCCCCGAAAGCTGGCGCACCAAAATGGAACAAAGTTTTCAGCCGGTCAGCCTCGCCTCTATGACCGTTGCCGACCGCCCGTCTTTTGACTTGGTGCGGGCTTCCGTCAATCTCACCGCAGCCAGTATGCTCATCGCTTTTGCCACCTCGCTCAAACTGCCGCTTTCCACTACTTATGTGTCATTTATGGTGGCTATGGGTACTTCGCTGGCCGACAAGGCCTGGGGCCGCGACAGCGCCGTGTATCGCGTAGCCGGCGTGCTGAATGTGATTGCCGGTTGGTTTTTTACGGCCATCATTGCCTTCACAGTGGCAGCTACGGTAGCTTGGTTCATACACACCTTCGGCCCCTGGGCGGTAGGCGTGATGGTACTGGCGCTCATTTATTTCTTCTACCATACCTATACCGTGCATAAAAAGCGGGAAAAGGCCAAAGCCGAAATTCAGGAAGCTGTGCAGGAATCTGTAGCCATACCGGCCACTACCTTGGTGGACGATACCTCGCGCAAAGTGGGACAGACCGTAAAACTGATTTCCGATATCTTCAGGCATGCCATTACATCTGTGCTCAAGGACAATCCCAAAGGGCTGAAACAAGCCGGAAAAGAAATGGCTGAGCTGTTGCAACAAAGCGAAACGCTGAAAAACAAGCTTTTCTTCGCCGTCAAACGCATTCAGGAAGAACGCTCCGAGGCCAGTCGCCTTTACTTGTTGGTATATGATTTGGAGCAAGACCTTATTCAGTCCACGGACGAAATAGTAACTGCCTGCCGCAATCACGTGGAAAACCGCCTCTCGCCTCCGGAAAAAGCACAAACCAAATCCCTTCTGACAGCGCTCTCCAAGTTGGACGACTACTTCAAGCTCCTTTCCCAGCGCATGAAAGACCGCAATTTTGCCAACATAGACGACATCACAGCCCTGCGCCAGGGAGCATTGAACCACTTGGAAGAAATGCTCTCCATACAGATCGCGGGTATCAAATCCTCCAAATACGGCTTCCGCAATACCTCTCTGATGTTTACATTGCTGCTGGAAACCAAAGACCTCGTGCAAATTTCTTACCGTTTTGCAGAGTTGTATCACAGCCTGCACCACAACGGCTATTTGGGCGATTACACATTTTTGAATGAGCCGTCTCAAACCTGATACCTGGGGCAACCTTGATGCCTGATTCCTGTTCTTTGTGAAGATTTTCTCATTGATACAGTGTCATGCAGCATCATTTCACAGAGCGGCTCTATCTGTCGCATCGCGAATCCAAAAACCTGCCCGCTCCTTCTTTGGTATGCGACTGGCTTGACGGCATACTGAAACTACTCTTTCCAGAATTGGCCGACCGCCGTTACCGCCACCTCCGGGAGTTTCAACAACATTTTCAGGATGTCAAATTAGAACTATTTACCATCCTCGAAACCCTTCAGGATGCCCTGCCGGCTCCTCCCGACCAAATTGAGGAGGCATTTTTAGAGCGCCTGCCGGTGGTACACGAGTTGCTGCTCAAAGACGCGGATGCCATTTTGCACGGCGACCCGGCCGCAGTGAGCGCCACCGAGGTGATTCGTACCTATCCCGGCTTTTACGCCATTGCTGTGTATCGCCTGGCGCACGAGTTTTACCAGCTCGACGTGCCCTTAGTGCCGCGCATTCTCACCGAACACGCGCACAGCCGCACCGGCATTGACATTCACCCCGGCGCTTCCATCGGCGAGCGGTTCTGTATAGATCACGGCACCGGCGTAGTCATCGGCGAAACAGTGGTCATTGGCGATGAAGTGAAAATTTATCAGGGCGTGACGCTGGGTGCGCTCAGTGTGCGCAAGGAACTGGCCCAAACCAAACGCCACCCCACCCTGCAAGACCGCGTGGTGGTGTACTCGGGCGCCACCATTCTGGGCGGCCAGACAGTCATCGGCCATGACAGCATCATCGGCGGCAATGTGTGGCTGACAAAGAGCGTGCCCCCGTTTTCCAAGGTATATTACGATCATACAGAGACGGGCCGCGAGTAAGAGGGGGAATAATAGGCTCTTTTTTAACACACTCTTATCATCTTTTTCAGCACATCCGTCGTTTATAGTGGCTGAAACAACCAACCTGCGATGAAAAAGAACCTTGTTTTTGCGATTCTTGTACTGAGTTTGGGCGCCGCATTTTCCGCACAGGCCCAATCGCCCGAAAACCTCTGGAAAACACTGGGCAAAATCACCTTCAAAAAACAATACGACGAACTGCTGGGCTTCAAGGTGGACGTGCCTGTGTTCAGCCAGGAAATCCTCGGCATGGAGGGTAAAATTGTCACCGTCAAAGGCTACATCATCCCTGTGGAGGGCTACAAAAGCCACAAGGAGTTTGTGTTCTCGGCCTATCCTTATAATATGTGTTTCTTTTGCGGCGGCGCCGGCCCCGAAACCGTGATGGAGGTGTATGCCAAAGAAGCCATCAAATACACCGCCGAACCCGTCACCATCAAAGGGCGGTTGGAACTGAACTCTACCGACGTCAACCGGCTCATTTACGCCCTCAATGACGTGGTGTTGCTGACGGGTTCGAGCAAGTAAGCGCCTGCTTTATCTCGGCGCATTGGAGTTGTGCGTCAGCACCCCGATGATGCGGTCGTAGCGCTCGCCCAAGGGGCGGTAATAGATGAGAATGGTGTAATCATTTTCCGTTTCGAACCAATCGCCTTCCATTTCAGAGGTGTTCGGGCGCCGGTCTTTGCTTTGCCTGGGCACCAATGCGTACATGTAGTTGTGAAAGCCCTGCTTGAGCAGCAACTTCGCCACATAAGCATTGACGGCAGGGTTATAAACCATCCGGAACTCCTCTTTGGGCTGCCAGTCCGTCAGTTTTCCGATGATATAGACCTCGTGATTAGGGTAGGGTTCGGCAGCATTCAGCGAAACCAATACATCCAGATACTCGGCAGAGAGCGGGTTGCGCTGATCGCGGGTTTCGATCACAAATTGACCGTTGATGTCCTCGTACTGTATATAAGGCGTGCCGCTGCGCACGGCTTCGCGCTCCATCACGACTTCGTAAGATTTGCCCACCTGCTCAATGGTAGCTACGCCCGGCATCCGCGAGCGCAGGAGGCGAAAATCGAAAAAGCGAAACTCCTTACCGCCAAGAAAAACGATCTTGTCCTGAAAGTCAAATACCAACTGGTCTTTCCGCACAAACATAGGCGGGATGCCCGTGATAGCATTGTCCCAGCGGCCGTTTTGCAGTACCGTTGCCCACACTTCCTGCTGCGGTGCGCGGAGATTGATGCGCTCGTAGTCCACCGTAAAATCAATTTCCTGATGGGTTTTGATTTTGCTCACCTGCGCCGGGTTCATTACTCTGGCCGTGATGCGGGTCAGCGGTTCCACTACCATGAAACGGCGGGTGATGGCTAAGGTTTTATCGCGTTCGTCTTCATACACTTTGAGCAGGTAATTGCCCGATTTGGTGATGCGCATGTCGTTGTGCGGCAAGCGAACGGTGTACTGCGTGTAGGGCTTGAGGGTTTTGGCCGAAAAGCTCCAGTCAATGATGCGGTCTTCGGCAAAGCCGTCCACATATTCCATTTCGGCCAGGGTAGAGGGCGTCCAGTCTGCGTTGCAATGCACAATGGCGTAGGTGTAATTTTTGGTATCGGCGTCCATGTCGTCAAAAGTGAGTTGCAGCGCTACGCCGGTACTGAGGTCAATGATGGGCTGGGTGAGTACCAATCCATTGACGTGAAAAAGGACGCTGCGAATATTGCTTTTGTAAATGCGATCTTCATACGCCAAGCCCTCGTCTTGTGCCGGGAGCAGCAGCGAAAAGGACAACAGCGCGAAGAGGAGAGATAGACGGTACATGGTAATAATTTTTGGGTGGTTTAGTGAAGGGGTGACTCTGCCAAGATCACAATCCGTAGTCACCCCTTCACTATGCACAGTATAAGACGCAAAACTAACGCAGAAAGCGCGGGTTTTGGGATGCAGGCGGAGAGATATTTCCTACGCCTTCCGCCACTTCCTCAGTTGATTCACCGCTGCTTTGAGGTCTTTGGGCAGCGGGCAATCCACCGTCATGCGTTCGCCGGTAGCCGGATGATCGAACACCAAACGCCAAGCGTGCAGGGCTGTGCGGTGGAGCAGGGGCGCTTCTTCCTGCAATTTGCCCATGCGGAAGTCTTTGGATTTAATTTGCGACAAAAACAAGGCCTCGCCCCGACCATACAGCGGGTCGGCTACCAATGGATGGCCGATATGCGTCAGGTGTACCCGCACCTGATGCGTGCGGCCGGTGTGTATCTGAGCCTCCACTAAGGCATAGCCCCGAAACGTTTCCTGCACACGGTAATCGGTGAGGGCGTATTTGCCTTTTTTCACCACCATCATCTGGCCGGGCTTGCCGGGGTGCGGCGCCAATGCCTGCTCGATGCGCCCCGATTCGGGGGTGGGGACGCCCTCGGTCAGCGCCAGGTAGGTTTTTTCTACGGTGCGGTGTTCAAACTGTAAGGAGAGCGAGCGGTGCGTATCTTCATCAAGCGCAAAAATGATGGCGCCGCTGGTTTCGCGGTCCAAGCGATGCACCGTCCATACGCGGGGAAACATGGCCGCCAGCGCGTCCTGTAGATTGGGCTTGGAGGCGTCAAAACGGTCGGGAATGGTGAGCATGCCCACGGGTTTGACAGCTACGATGAGCCACTCGTCTTGATGGATAATTTCCGGCTTTTGATGCATCTGTTATGTATTGTGATCTGCTTCGCAGTTGATCGCTTGCCCGCGCCTTGCGCGGTAAACGAGGGGAAACCCGGTAGCCGCGCCTGTGGCGCGGGGTAGGCGGTGCTAAGCATGAGAGTACCCGAAACCTTAAACCCGAAACCCGCCTTCGCCAAGGCTTCGGCGGATGAAACCCGAAACCTTGAACCAGGAACCTTGAACCCTAAACCTTCCCCCTCCTACCTCTTCAACTTACTGAATTGGTGTACATTGCGTGCATAATACTGCCACACGATGCTGCCCCGGTAGCGGCCTGTCTTATCTGCCGGCACATTGATGCGGTTGGCTTCTATGCGCTTCTGAGCTTGCGCGCGACGGTGCATAAGGCGGCCCCATCGAATGTAAACGGCAAAGTGCGCCTGAATGATGGAAAGAATATGCCGCCACTTGCCCTGCGACAAAAACAGCAGCCCGGCCAGCCCGTCAAGTACCAATCGGAGCGGAAACAACCACCACAAACGCGCCGCGCGCTCATTTTTGAGGATGGTGTAAAGGCTGTTTCTGAAATTGAGATAGGTTTTGCGGGGCGTGTTGTACGCCAGGGTGCCGCCGCCAAGATGATATACCACCGAGCGGGGCTGCACTACAATGCGGTAGCCGGCTTTTTTGAGTCGCCAGCAAAGGTCAATTTCTTCGGAATGAGCAAAAAAACTGCCGTCGAAGCCGCCCAACTGTTCGTACAATGATTTCCGAATGACAAAAGCGGCGCCGCTGGCCCAAAAAATGTCTTCCACTGTGTCGTACTGGCCTTCATCCAGCTCTGTTTCGGCAAAAATGCGCCCCCGGCAAAACGGATACCCCAGCGCATCGAGCCAGCCGCCGCAGGCCCCGGCGTACTCAAAGCGGCTTTTGTCGTTCAGGGACAATATTTTAGGTTGCACGGCGGCAATGCTCCGATCATGCTCCATGAGTTCTATGATGGGATCAAGCCAGCCGGGCGTCACTTCTACATCGGAATTGAGCAGGACGAGGTACGGCGATGGAATGGTTTTGAGCGCTTGGTTGTAACCTTCGGCAAAACCGAAATTGCGCCCCAGGTCCAGATGTTCCACTTCCGGGTAGCGCTTTTCCAAAAAGGCTATCGAATCGTCGGGCGAGCCATTATCGGCTGCCACCACCCGCATATTGGGATAACCGGAAGCCAGCACCGAGGGGAGAAAGCGCTCTAAATGCGAACGTCCGTTGTAGTTTAAAATGACGATGGCTGCTTCGGGGTGCTTGCGTTGGGTTTGTACGGAGTCTTTAGACCATCCATGACGAGCCAGAACAGCCTGTGCCGCCTCCTGATCTTTTTGCAATTGTTGTCGCAAGGCGTCCAAATCCTGAAATGCCTGATCGTCGCGGATGCGCTCTACCAATTCCAATTGCACCTCTTGTCCGTAAATGCTCTGCTTGAAATCGAAAACATGCACCTCAATGGTGCGATTGTGGTGCGTTTTGAGCGTAGGTCGGCTGCCGATGTAGAGCATCCCGCCGTAGCGGATGCCGTTGTGATGGGCAAAAACCGCATAAATCCCGTCGGGCGGAATGAGCTTGTTTTTGGCCGGAATATCGAGGTTGGCGGTAGGAAATCCTAGTTCCATTCCGATGTTCTGCCCCCGCACTACCGGCCCCGAAAGCTGAAAAAAATGCTCCATCAGGGTGCGGGCGACAGGCATATCGCCTCGCTCTACTGCCGCTCTGATTTTGGAAGAGCTGACGGCATTGTTGTCTATGATCTGTTGTTCAATTTCCACCACCTCGTAGCCGCCCTGTTCGCCGTGCCAGCGCAGGAAGTTGATGTCGCCCTGCCGGTTGAGGCCGAAACGATGGTCGTAACCAATGACGATGAACTTGGGTCGGAAGGATTCGATCAGAAATTTTTGAATGTACTCGTCGGCGCTTTGTTGCGAAAACTCGACGGTAAACGGCACCACCACCACATTGTCTATGCCGTATTGTTCCAGCAATTCGATGCGCTCGCGGATGGTAGTGAGCAGCCGCAAGGGGCGGTCGTCCTGAGGATAGACCACCTCTCGCGGATGCGGATGGAAAGTCACTACAATGCTCTCGCCCTTGTGTTGGCGGGCCAAACGAATAACGCGGCGCAGGATTTCCTGATGCCCTGCATGAACGCCGTCGAAAGAACCGATGGTTAGCACCGCATTCCGAAACTCCGGCAGGGCATTCAGTTCAAAAAATACTCTCATAGCACCGCAAATAAGTCTGTATTACATTACCTCCTCCACCGGAGTGTAGGGCAAATCGAAGGCTTCGGCCACCCCTTGGTAAACAACTTTTCCGCCCACTACGTTCAGGCCGAGCTTGAGGGCTGCATTGTCGCTGCAAGCCTTCTGCCAGCCCTTTCCGGCCAGTTCGATGGCATAGGGCAAGGTGGCGTTGGTGAGCGCAATGGTAGAGGTATAAGGCACTGCGCCCGGCATGTTGGCCACGCAATAGTGTACCACGTCGTCTATAATATACACCGGATCGGCGTGGGTGGTGGGCTTGCTGGTTTCGAAAGCGCCGCCTTGGTCAATGGCCACGTCCACCATCACGGTGCCGGGGCGCATTTCTTTGAGCATATCGCGGGTGATGAGCTTGGGAGCTTTGGCGCCCGGTATGAGGATGGCGCCCACAATGAGGTCATGGTCGCGGATGAGGCGGCGAATGTTGTACTCGTTGGAATACATGGTGATCACATTGGCGGGCATCACATCGGAGAGGTAGCGCATGCGCGGCAGGCTCACATCGAGAATGGTGACCTGTGCACCGAGGCCTGCAGCCATTTTGGCCGACTGTGTGCCTACAATGCCGCCGCCGAGTACCAACACTTTGCCGGGTGCTACGCCGGGTACGCCGCCGAGCAATACACCACGACCTTTCTGCGGTTTTTCCAAATATTTGGCGCCTTCCTGAATGGCCATGCGCCCGGCTACTTCCGACATGGGAACGAGCAGAGGCAGAGAGCGGTCGGGCAGTTCCACGGTTTCATAAGCCAGACACACTGCGCCGCTTTGAATCATGGCTTTGGTGAGCGGTTCATAAGACGCAAAGTGGAAATAAGTGAAAACCAATTGATTGGGGCGAATCAGCGGATACTCCTGCGCAATCGGCTCCTTCACTTTCATAATCATCTCGGCCTTTTGGAAAACCTCCTCCGCAGTGGGCAAAATGACGGCTCCGGCCTGCGTGTATTCCGCATCGGGGAAGCCGCTTTGGAAGCCGGCATTGGTTTGCACATATACGGTATGGCCGCGTTTGGTCAGTTCACGAGTACCCGCCGGCGTCAGCGCTACGCGGTTTTCGTTGTCCTTAATCTCCTTCGGAACTCCTATAATCATGACTTGGTGTTATTTTGGTTAAGAAAATGTATTGTTGCCCGGCAAAAATACGCTTTTCCTCAATGCTGCCAAGTGATTTTGAGCAGTCAACCTGATTCATTAACGCCTCAATTGGGCAGGTATCCATAAGCTGTCGGTCAAATATTGACGCGCAAAATATTTGGCTTCGTTAGGGAGGTCATCAAAATCGTAAAAAAAAATACTCTGCCGACATAGGCTCGGCTTCTCCTATTGAAACCTCTATTGTCAATGACAAATAATCAGAATGTGGCGTGTCCAAATATGTGTCACCTCTTTTAATCGTGCCATGAACAAATGCCTCGTTGATATTTGTCAGTATGGAATCTGCCAGTATAAAATCTATTGGCCTTTTTAAATATTTCCCATCCTCTGCGGTTCCATAATGTGTTAATGAGTATGAACGCTTGATGATATCGTACACCAAGGTGTAGGAGTGGACCAACCCTGTCGCCTTGTGAAAACCCGTTATCCTGCCCCGTGACACCAAGTCCTCCCCCGAAAAAGGTTGCTGACCCGTTAAATAGTAGTGGTCTATTGGTGGAAATGGCGCAGATAAATTCTTATCCGCTATGTCCTTTCCTCTATCAATACAAGCAAAGAGTGCCACCATTGACAGGAGTAATAAAAGCTTAATTTTTAACATCATGGTCTAACGTTTTACCCGCTCCTACCAAATACTTCCTAAAAGCTGGTTCTGCTGTTGCGTCATCCTGAATCTCATTATCCTCCCATCTCCCGCCGGCGCTGAACAGAAATCCTCACCCCAAACTTCTCATCAAACCCTTCATCCTCACCCTTATCTGCTCATTGCACAGCCGCCCGATGCTGCCCTCATGGGTATGATTCAGTTGTGCCGGAGCGTGGAATTCGCCTTTTTCAATGGCTTGCCCCACTTGCCGGTACGCATCGCGGAAGGGCAGGCCGGCCAGCACCAACTCGTTGACCGCCTCCACGCTGAAGAGGTGCAGGTATTTTTCATCGTCGAGAATACCGTCTTTCACGATGATATGGCGGAGCATGAACTCCGTCATTTCCAAACAATTGTCCATTTCGGCGATGGCGGGAAAGAGAATTTCCTTGCTCAGTTGCAGGTCGCGGTGATAGCCGGAGGGCAGGTTGTTGGTCAGCAGCGTGAGTTCGTTGGGCAGGGCCTGTATGCGGTTGCACTTGGCGCGCACGAGTTCAAATACGTCGGGATTTTTTTTGTGCGGCATGATGCTGGAACCCGTGGTGAGCGCATCGGGAAAAGTGATAAACCCGAAGTTTTGGTTCATGTACAGGCATACATCGTAGGCCAATTTGGACAAGGTAGCCGCCACCGAAGACAGGGCCATCGCCACTGCTTTTTCAGCTTTGCCGCGCGTCATCTGGGCATACACTACATTGTAATTGAGGTCGGAAAAGCCGAGCAGTTCCGTCGTCATTTTTCGCTGAAGCGGAAAGGAGGAACCATACCCCGCGCCCGAACCCAGCGGATTTTTGTCGGCAATGCGAAAGGCCGCCAGCAGCAGCTCCATGTCGTCGCACAGGCTCTCGGCATAAGCCCCGAACCACAGCCCGAACGAGGAGGGCATGGCGATCTGAAAATGCGTGTAGCCCGGTAGCAGCCGCTCTCGGTGCGCTTCGCTCAGCGATTGCATCCGCTCGAAAAGCGCCTGAATGTGCGCAGCCGTTTGCCGCAGCGATGCCCTCAAAAAGAGCTTGATGTCGAGCAAAACCTGATCGTTTCGGGAGCGGCCGCTGTGAATTTTTTTGCCGGTTTCGCCGATGCTGCGGGTGAGTTGCAGTTCCACCTGCGAGTGTACGTCTTCCACGCCCGGCTCCAGCGAAAACCGCCCGGCGCGTATGTCTTCGAGGATGGCGTTCAGCCCCGAATGGATGCTTGCCAGTTCTTCCGCAGTCAGCAGGCCGATGCTTTGCAGCATTTGCGTATGCGCCAGCGAGCCGAGTACGTCATGTTCGGCCAGTAAAATGTCGAACTCCAGATCGCGGCCCACGGTGAATGTTTCCACAATGCGGCTCCATTCGCCGGCCTCGTTTCCTTCTTTTTGCCAAAGTTTCATCATCCTTAATTATTTAGGGTCATCCCAAAAGCTGCAAGCTGTTAGCCCCAAGCCATTAGCTTTAAGAGATATACTGAATAGCACATTATAATACCTGTTCCAAGAGCCGGATGTAGCCGGCAATGCCCTGTTCTATTTCGTGCAAATAAACAAATTCATCGGCGCTGTGCGATCTGGCCGAATCGCCCGGCCCTATTTTGATGCTGGTAAACGGCATCAGGGCCTGGTCCGAACTGGTGGGCGAACCGTAAGCACTCAGCCCCATAACCAATCCGGCCTGCACAATGGGGTGCTCCATCGGTATGGCCGAGGGGCGCAATCGCATAGAACGGGGCACGACTTCCGCCCGGACCTGGCTGCGAATGATGTCTAACAATTCCTCGTGCGAGTAGGCGTCGGTGCAGCGCACGTCCACCGTGAAGCGACATTCGGCGGGTACCACATTGTGCTGCGTGCCGGCCTGGATGACGGTGACGCTCATTTTGACGGGGCCGAGCGTGGGCGAGACTTTCGGAAAACGGTAGCTGCGAAACCACTCTATGTCGGACATGGCTTCATAAATGGCGTTGACACCTTCTTCGCGGGCAGCGTGCCCGGCCTTTCCCTGTGCAGTACAATCCAGCACCAGCAAGCCTTTTTCGGCCACCGCCATCTGAAAAAGCGTGGGTTCGCCCACGATGGCCAGCGCGATGTCGCCCAATTCAGGCAGGATGCTCTCCACTCCGTTGAGACCGGAAATTTCTTCTTCGGCGGTGGCGGCAAAGAGGAGATTGTGGGTCAGATTTTCCCGCTTGTAAAAGTGCAGAAATGCCGCCAACAGCGATACCAGCGCGGCCCCGGCGTCATTACTGCCTAATCCGTACAGCTTGCCGTCGCGCACAAGCGGTTCAAACGGATCGAGGGTGTAGGCCGAATTGGGCTTGACCGTATCGTGGTGAGAATTGAGCAAAATGGTGGGTTTGGCCGGGTCGAAATGAAGATTGGCCGCCCAGATGTTGTTGTGCTTTCGCCGAAAGGCAATTCCCTGATTGTGAATAAAATCCGCCAGCAATTCAGCCGTAACGTGTTCTTCCCTGCTGAAGGAAGGCGTGGCAATGAGGCGGCTGAGTAGGTCGGTGAAAGTGGTTGAAGTCATTCCTTGCTACTTGCTTTCGAAGCATCCGACTGCTCCACAATTTTTACCATTTTTTGCAAAAACAGCGAGGTGGGTACCGTGATCGTTTCGCCCGGCGTCGTTTCGATGTGAATAAAAAAAATGCCTATTTCCCGAATGAGGCCCTGAGCAGAAAAGTCCTTGTCCAAAATCATAATGGTATCGCCCACTTTAGCCGGATGGTTGACAAACAAAATCAGGCTGGAGGTGATATTGGAGAGCAAGGACCATTGCGCAAAAAAAGCGATGCCGAGCACCGTCAGAAACGAAGAAACGAACAGGAGCAATTCCTTTTGGTCAACGCCCCACACAATAAAGACCAGCACCGTACTCACTGCGCCCAGTATCAGGTTCAGGATTTTTCTGAAGCCGTCAATCCTGTTTTTCTGCGCAGGAAATATGCGGTTGACCCGAAGGAAGAACTTCGACAAAATCAATCTGGCGACCAAAAACGCACCAAGAATCAGCGCCGTTTCCAATAATTTAATCTCGTATGCCTGCATCTGCGAAGGTTTGCTCCCATGACCTCAAAGTTCCTGATTTGGTTCACGGTTCAATTTCCGACATCTCCCCGTTTGGCGGCTTTTTTCAGCTTTTTATTGGCATAAATAGCCACTTCCACGCGGCGATTGGCCTGTTTGCCGGCCGCTGTGGCATTGTCCTGCACCGGATAATTTTCGCCCATGCCCATGTCGTACATTCTGGAAATGACGATGCCCTGCTGCATGAGGTAACTCTTCACCGAGCGGGCGCGGTTTTCGGAAAGCGTCTGGTTGAGTTCCGTGCCGCCTGTATTGTCCGTATGGCCTTGTATCACGATGTCGGTATCGTCGTATTTACCCAGCACCTTGGCCAATTCGTTCAAATTCTGGCGGGTAGTGCTGCGCAGTTCATAAGAATTGACATCAAACAGCAGCCCCGAATCGAAGGTAATGAGGATGCCCTCCCCGACGCGCTCTACTTTGGCGCCTTTCATATCCCGGCGAATTTCTGCGGCTTGCTTATCCATGTAATTGCCGATGAGTGCGCCGGCCGTACCGCCGATAGCTGCCCCAATGATGATGCCCACCGCCGTATTGCCCGACTTCTTACCGATGGCGCCGCCTGCCACGCCGCCCACCGTGCCGCCAATCACGGCGCCTTTCACGGTTCGGTTGGTTTTGCAGGAGGGGTAGGCAATAATGGAGATGGCCATGAGTAACCAGAGGATACGAGTTGCTTTCATAGTTGTTTTTTTTGGACAGTAAAATTAGAGAAAAAATCAGATGCAAGCCATAAGCCGCGAGCCTTTGCAGGTTGGAACGGCTGCCGGCTTTTAGCCGTAAGCCACAAAGTCCCTCGCATTCGCGGAAATTCGCGCTCTTCGCCAAAATTCGCGTTAAAAAACTCGCGTTTCGGGCAGGAACGGCCACAATCTACTCCGAGAGCAAATCCTCTGCCCGGATGACGCGCTCGCGAATGGCCGGGAGATGTTTGCGCAGTGCCGCGCCATGCCGTTTCAACAGCGCCCTGTCGGTTTCGGAGAGCTTGGGCAGTGCATTGTTTTCCTGTTCAAACGCTGCAACGGGCAGGATGCGATAGTGCCTTTTGCCGGTGGGCAGGGTTTGAATCCAGACCCAGGTGGGAATAAAGGCGATGTCGGTGAGCGCAGTGGGGCCGGCGGGCAGTGTTTTTTGCAACTCTACCTCCAGCATCATACCGCCGTCGGTGTTGATTTTGCGCTGACCGGAGATGTAATTGCCCAACGAATAAGCCGTCCACACTTTGCGTCCGGTACTGTCGGCGCCTGCGGCTGTTTCCTGCCTCACAGGTTGCACGACGTGCGGGTGCGCTCCAATGACAAGGTCGGCGCCCCAGCCGATGAGTTTGGCGGCCAGATCGCGTTGGGTTTTGTTTTCGATGATCTGGTATTCGTCACCCCAGTGCATGATGACGATGATGAAATCGGGAGCCATTTGCCGGGCGGTTTCCATATCGGCGGCGATGAGTTGCTCGTCAATAAGGTTGACCACCGAGGGCGGCTTGGTAATCAGTCCGTTGGTGCCGTAAGTGTAATTGAGGAAAGCGAGCCTGAAATCGTTTTTATACACAATGAGCGGATAGAAGTCGTTCCGCTCCAGCGAATCCCGGAAGGTGCCGGTGTGGTAAAAGTTGTAATTATCTAAGGTGTTGAGTGTGTTGATGACCCCGTTCAGGCCGCCGTCGTTGGAGTGGTTATTGGAAGTGACCAACAGGTCGAAACCGGCATGGCGGAGCGCCAGGGCCAGTTCTTCCGGGCTTTTGAACATCGGATAGCCGGTGTAAGGAGGTTTGCCGGGCAGCGTGAGTTCGAGGTTGCCGATGGCCAGATCGGCTTGTTTCAGGATGGGCGCCACATACTCGAAGCAGGGCGTATAGTCGTACAATTTGTCTTTTTCCACCTCGGCGGCGCGAATTTGAGTTTCGTGCCCCATGATGTCGCCGGCAAAAATGAGTTTGAGGCGGCGTACATTGTCTGATTGAGCCTGTAAAAAGAGCGGGAACGCAACCGCAATGAAAAGCCAGAGCGCGTTAAGGCTTGGTTTTCTGGAATTGGAGCAAATTGGCATCGAGCATTCGTTTTTCTAAAAATTTGCGCGGCGCGCTGATTGTGTCGGTCAGGTATTTTTCCACCATCAGGCTGGCGATGGGCGCTGCGTAAGTGCCCCCGAAGCCCGAGTTTTCTACATACACGGCAAAGGCAATCTTGGGATTTTCTTTGGGGGCAAACCCAAAAAATACAGAGTGGTCTTTGCCATGCGGGTTTTCGGCAGTTCCTGTTTTTCCGCAAATGGGAATGTGCGGAATGAAGGCCGAGCGCGCCGTACCCGAAATAGTCACTTTTTCCATACCGTTGATAACCGGGGGAAAATGTTGCGCGTCTATGCCGACGCTTTTCTTTTCGCGGTACAATTCAGGTATCTCGCTGCCTCCGCTTTTAAATCCTTTCAGCAAATGCGGCGTGATGTAATAGCCTTTATTGGCAATAATCGCCGCCAGATTGGCCATTTGCACGTTGGTCATCAGGTGTTCGCCCTGTCCGATGCCGTTGGACCGAATCCAGACGGAATTCCACTTGCCCCCGCTGTTGGCGTAGGTCTTGTCGTAATAGGCTGTGGTGGGATAATAGCCGCCACGTTCGCCGGGCAGATCAATGCCTAAGGGTGCGCCCAAACCAAAGCGAACCAAGTATTCGTTCAGCTCGTCCAATCCTTTAGCGGGATTGTAGAAGCCGTATTTATCAATCAGTTCCCGGTAAACGGTTACAAAATAAGCGTTGCAGGAATGCTGGATAGCCATCTCCAGATTGCTGCAATATGGATGGCCGTGGCAACCTACCAATCGCTGCCCGTTTAAGACATACCCTCCGCCACAACCTACGCCTCGATTGATGTTCCACACGCCTTCCTGGGTAGCAATAAGACCTAGAATGGATTTGAAAACGGAGCCGGGCGGATACTGAGCCATCGTCGTTCTGTCAAACAACGGCTTGAGCGGGTCGCGGTTGAGGGCGGCAAATGCCACGCCGCGCTTTTGTGTGATGGTGAGCAAATTGGGATCGTAAGACACCGAGGTGACCATCGCCAGAATTTCGCCGGTAGAGGGTTCTATGGCAATGATACCGCCGATTTTGTTTTGCATCAACAACTCGCCATAAGCCTGCAAATCAATGTCCAATGAAGTAATCAGGTCGGCGCCGGATACCGCTGCGGAGTCCAACTGGCCATCTTTGTACGGCCCCATGTTGCGCCCCAGATTGTCTTTGAGGATGTAACTGACGCCCTTGGCGCCGCGCAGCAGGGTTTCATACGATGCTTCCAGGCCCGACGCGCCGATGTAATCGCCGGGAGCATACAAGCCTGGGTATTTTTCTAAGTCGCGGCTGTCCACTTCTCGAATATAGCCCAACACATTGGCGGCATTTTGGTGTGGATATCCCCGAATGCTTCTCAAAACCATCTGAAAACCAGGGAAATCGAACATATTTTCCTGAAAGCGGGCGTAAGTCTCTGCGCTGACTTTGCTGAGAAAAACAAAGGGTACGTTTTTGGAAAACCGCCCGCTGCGCCAGTCTTTTGTCAGATTCTCTTTGAAATATTCCGGCGTGATGCCCAGCAGTTGGCAAAAATGGGAAGTGTCCATTCCCGGCTTGATCTGGGAGTAGGTCACCATCAGGTCATAAATGGGGTTGTTGTGAATGAGCAGCTTGCCGTTGCGATCGTAAATGAGGCCCCGCGCCGGATATTGAGGCGCTCTGACCACAGCCGCCGCACCTGCCTTTTTGCGAAATTCCTCATCAAAAAGCTGTAAGTGCATGGCTTTCCCTACCAGCGCAATGGCCGCCAGTATAAAAATGGCCTGTATGACCCGTTGCCGCCCTTTGAATAAATCTGACATTTTGGCTAACTCTCCGGATTAAAAACAAACATCACCGCAAGCACAAATCCCATGGAAACCACGAAACTGAACAGCGTTTTCAGCAAAGTATCTGCAAAGTACGCAAATGTAAAGGCTTCCATAGAAAAATAAAAGAAAAGATGCCCGGCCATGAGCACGGCGGCATATCCAGCAAACCATCGAAACCCCATGCGCTCTTTCGTCGGGCTGAAGTTGACATTGTACCCTCCGCGAGGTTCCATGTACCCCAGCACAAGGCCCCGCAGATAGCCCGTAAAAACACTGGCAGCGGCATGAACCCCCGGCGAATCGTAAAAAACATCCACCATCAGGCCCAGCATAAACGATAGCCCCAGTGTCAACGCCTGCGGCGTGCGCAGCGGCAACAAAAGGATAAAAAGCGGATATAATAAGATATGAATGTAGTTGAAAGACTCTATGCCCGGCGACAATCGTTTGAGTACCAATACCTGAACGATCAGAAGTATCAAAAACCGAATGCCGTTGGTAATGACTAAGCCGCTCATTTCCTGTCCTCCTCTTGTTTTTGTACCTGCTTATATTCTTCCAGCCATTTATTCTGAACAACATATACGCGTCCCGTACGACTCATATCGGAAGCCAGCGCTACCTTGATGTTGTGGAAATTATCTCCGGGATTCTGAGTGACCGACTCTACGATGCCAATCAGAAGGCCGGCAGGAAACACACCTGAAAAACTGCTCGTTACGATGGTATCTCCGGCGGCAATTTCGGCATGTTTGGGAATGGCCTCCAGTTGCATGTATCTGGGATCAGGGCCGTTCCATACCAAAGCGCCGAAGTAGCCTTTATGCTTTACGGTAGCCGATACGCTGATGTCGGAATGTAAAACAGAAACTACCGATGCGTAATGTTTCGACACCGTTTTGACGATGCCGGCGATGCCCTGCGGCCCGATTACTCCCATTCTTGGCGCTATCCCCTGCGATGTGCCCCGGTCTATGGTGAGGGTGTTGTTGCGGCGGTTGATGGAGTTGGAAATGACGTTGGCCTCTACGTAGGCATATATCTGAGTAGCCATAGAATCCTGTTTTTGCAGGGTGTCTCGCACAACTACGCCTTTAGAGTAAATAGAATCCTGTGTTCTGACCGTAAGCGAAACCGTATCCACATCGTAATCAGGAGCGTAATAAGACTCGGCCAACTGCTCCCTCAGTCGTTTGTTTTCTTCTTGCAACTGATCCAATTCCCCGGGAAGGGAAAAATAGTCTGCCACGGCATCATACTTTTTGAGCATATAGCCGGCCACAGCATTGGAAGAACTGAGGAAAATTCTGTTTTTATCGTCGTCAAAACGAACGATCAAAAAAAAACTGAGTGCTTCCAGTATCAGAAACAGAAAAAAACCACCAAACCTGGCGAGAAATTCGAGCAGGTTGCGCATAGCGTTTGCAGTTTATCCGGGAGGCCGATGCGCCAGAGGGCTGCATCAGACGCTCCTCCTGTCTATGAGGAAGGCGAATCGGTCTGTATTTTTCAAGGCAATTCCCGTGCCGCGCACTACTGCGCGCAGAGGGTCTTCGGGAATGTGTACATTGAGTTTGGTTTTGGCAGAAAGCCGCTTGTCCAAACCGCGCAACAAGGCCCCGCCCCCCGTGAGATACAAACCCGTGAGATAAATATCGGCGGCAAGTTCGGGTGGCGTCAGTTCCAATGCCTTGAGTACGGCATCTTCAATTTTGGCAATAGACTTGTCCAAACAATGAGCAATTTCGGCGTACCCTACTTTTATTTGCTTGGGGATACCAGTCATCAGGTCGCGGCCATTCACGGCATAATCTTCCGGCCCGTCTTCCAATTCAGGCAGCGCCGAACCGACGTTGATTTTGATTTGCTCGGCAGTGCGCTCACCGATGAGAATATTGTGCTGGCGCTTCATGTAGCTCACAATGTCGTTGGTGAGTTCGTCGCCGGCAATGCGGATGGACTGGTCGCAGACGATGCCGGAAAGTGCAATGACTGCAATTTCAGTGGTGCCGCCCCCAATGTCAATAATCATGTTGCCTACCGGTTCTTCCACATTGAGGCCAATGCCCAGCGCGGCGGCCATAGGCTCATGGATGAGGTAAGTTTCTTTAGAGTCCACATGGTCTGCGGAATCGAACACTGCGCGTTTTTCCACTTCGGTGATGCCGGAGGGGATGCAGATGACCATTTTGAGGTGCGAGAAAAATCGGCGCCGCTTGCCGATCATACCGATCAAGCCTTCGATCATGCTTTCGGCAGCCTGAAAATCGGCAATGACGCCATCTTTCAGCGGGCGAACGGTTTTGATGTCCTCGTGGGTTTTTTCGTGCATTTGCATAGCCCGTTTACCCACTGCGATGGTCGAGTTGGTTTTTCTGTCTATAGCTACGATGGACGGTTCGTCCACCACTACTTTGTCATCCTGAATGATGAGCGTATTGGCTGTCCCTAAGTCAATCGCCAATTCCTGGCGAAAAAAGCTGAATAATCCCATGGAAGGTTCTTCCCTGTTTTAAATACCTGCTTCCGGGTTTGTTTCCCGTGCAAAATGTGTTTCTGATGAGGCAAAAGCAAGACCTTCGCTCATTTCCAGCGCAAAGAACGGAAATTCTTCGGATTGTTGTATTGTCGCGGAGTTTTTATTTGTTTCTCGGCGCCTGCACAAAAAAAGGAGGCAATCCTTATTGAATTGCCTCTTGTATAACCCCAAAAAACCAAATGAAAACAATCTTGTAATTCTTGATCCAACTGTGGATTTTGACTTTTCCTTTCTTTCGGCTACAAAAGTAATCAGCTTGCGCGAAAGCAACAAATCAACTGTGGCGAAAAAATATTGAATAAGTTATGGCTTTAAGGTCAATTTTCCCCTTCCAAATACATGAATAATCCTTGTTACTTACATAGGTTTTTCGATCATTTAGCTTGGTTCACGGTCTTTTCAAAAGTTAATGCTTTAGCACTGGTATGCTTCGGGTTCATACTTATTCAATACAAAATTACTTCCCTTGTGAGGGGGCTTCCTGCCCATCTGATTTTTTCAGAATCCGCCGTTCCAATCGTCTGGCGAGTTCATCAGACAGCAGGGATGCGTTCGAGACCTCATCGTCTTGCTGCCGGGCATTATTGTGTTGGATTATTTGACGTCGTTGAGGCTCCAGTCATAGTCTATAAAAGTGATTTTGCCCGTGTCTTTAACCTTGACTTGGGCATACTTGTTGACAAACGCTCTCACGGAGCCTGCGTCTCGTTTGAAATCGCCGCCGAACCAATTGAAAATAGCGGAAAGCTCGGCTCTGTCGGCCTTGATTCTGTTGCGCAGCGGATCATTCACAAAACTGCGGGTGACGGCCTCCAATTGCTGCTCCAATTTTGCGGCAGTGAAGGCTTCGTTGTGCAGGCGCGGGCAGGAATAAGAAGCGCAGTTGATGGCGGCGTGTATGCGGGCGTCTTTGAACTGCGGGCGCAGGATGTCGTGCTCAATGTTGTTCAGGTCGTAGGTTTTGTCCTGAATGTGTATGAACTTAATATCCCACACACTATTCACCAATGGGATGCCTTTTTTGATGTCTTTGATGCTTGCCACCGGATAGTGTTGCACGATGAGCTTGACAGTGAACGCATTGTAAGCATTGATCCAGTACGCCATTTGCTCGGCCCTCGACCAGGATGATTGCGGGTGCGCCGACGACAAGACCTCCAAATACTGGTTGAGCCGGGCGCTGTCTTTCACAAAGCCCTTGTAGTCCACAAAACCGTCTTTGCGCACATGTTTTTTGAGCAGCGCGTCCCAGATATCGTGTTGCACCGGCTTTTGAGCGGCCAGATTGGCGGAAGCCACCATGAAAACGACCAGAAAAGAAAGTGTTTTGAACATTTTTCGTGATTTGAAGATAAAAAAACGACCATGTGTAAATTTATATTGAGTCCGCAACATCCCATAGTGCCACGCATCCGTTGCCGGTAATGGGTGGCGGCAGCTGGTCATTCCTGACAAATGTTTTCACTTTTTTTTCGACGATACGCTCTCCGGCCGATCAAATTATTACAAAAATTTCACGCGATTCCTGTCAGGTTTTACTTTTCTTCGCCACCAAGTACGCAGTGTTTGCAATAACAGACGCACCGGTTTTTGTCTCCCGGCCTGTGTTTTTATTTTCCTTACAAAACTCAAAAACAACGTTTTATGCGACTTTTTTTATGGATGATCCTGACACTCTTTGTCACAACACTCCTCGCTCAGGAAGACCTCACCGTTTCCGTCCTCGACCCTCAAAACCGGCCGGTAGCCAATGCTCCGGTTCAACTGAAAAATGCTACATGGGGGATTGAACAAACCACAGAAACCAACGCTCAGGGCCGGGCCGTTTTTCGCTCGCTGCCCGTGGTGGACGGCTACAGGGTACTGATACCTGATTTTTTGCCTTATCAGGCCGCCCAATCCGACCTCATCAACCTGCGCTCCAACGAAAACCGCACCGTGCAGATGGTACTCTCTGAAACAACGGTATCTCTGGGAGAAGTGACCGTCAGGGCGGCATCCTCCGCCAAAATCAACCGCACCGATGCGGAGGTCTCCTTCGAGCTTTCCAAAAAAGAAATCGAAGCACTGCCCATTGAAGGACGAGACATCACACGAGCGCTGTATCGCCTGCCCAATGTTTCGCAGGCTACCGGCTTCTACCCCGAAGCGCCCAACGTGAGCATCAACGGCGCCAATCCTTTGTTTACCAGCTACTTGATTGACGGGTTAGACAATAATGAACGCTTCCTCGGCGGCCAGAAATTTGCCATGCCCGTCGGGTTTGCCAAAGACATCACCGTACTGACAAACAACTACTCTGCCGAATACGGCCTGACCAACAACGGCGTCGTCAACATCACCACCCGCTCCGGTGGCAATGAGTTCAGCGGCGAGGCATTCATCGTCAACCGGCCCGGCCCGGCCCTCGATGCGCGCTCGCCCTTTGCACAGCGAGACCTGTCGGGCAATTTTGTCAAAGACGGCTTCCAGCGCTATCAGGCCGGCCTGGGATTCGGCGGCGCCATCCGTAAAGACAAGACCTTTTACTACCTCAATCTGGAGCATACCACCGACCTGAAAGACAACCTCCTGAACTCGCCTGCCCTCGGCGTGAACGAGACGGTGCGCGGCAAAAACCGCTTCACCTACCTGTCGGGTAAAATAGACCAGATTTGGAGTTCCAAATTTCGCTCCTCCATCCGGGCCAATGTGGGCATGGTAGCCATAGAGCGACAGGGCGGCGGTTTGGAAGGCGGCGTGGGATTTCCCTCCTCCGGCAATTTTCAGGATAGAAATTCCCTGCTGCTGGCCTCCAAAAATACTTATGTGAGCGGTCGTTTCAGTTCAGAAACCAATCTTCAGTACGCCCGCTTCCGCTGGAATTACGGCAGAGCGGCCAACGAAGGCAGCCCACAAGTCGTCGTGCTTGATCCGTCCGAACAGGCTGTAGCCGTGCTGGGGCATCCGGGTTATATTTTCGACGCCACGGAAAACACGGTGCAGTTGTTGCAAAAATTCAAATACTACGCCCGTCGCCACACCTTGAAGGGCGGTTTCGGCATCGTTTCGGCCCGTCATGGCTTGCTCGGCGGCGGAAACGTCAACGGCAATTACACCGTGAAACTCACCGCACAACAACTCTCGCAACTCCGGGAATCTGCCCTGGGCAGCAATCTCAATGTGAACGACATTCCCGCCGATGTGCAGGTTTTGAATTACAATGTGGAACTGCGACCGGCCTCTTTCGGCAAAACGCAAAATATTTTGTCCCTTTATCTCGAAGACCAGTTTACCCTCTCTGATCGCCTGAACCTTACGCTGGGGCTGCGCTACGACTACGACAACCTCTCCAAAGGCGGCAGCGAGCAAGGCGACCTGAACAACCTCGCGCCTCGTTTCAACTTCAACTATCAGTTGGGGCGGCGCAGTTCGCTGCGGGGCGGCTACGGCATTTTTTACGACAAAATCCTCTATGCCGTTTACAGCGATGCTTTGCAGCAAAATACGACCTCGGCAGATTACAAACGTCAGTTGGAGCAATTCGTCGCCCTCGGCCTCCTGCCGACAGATACCAACATAGACCGCATCACCTTCGACGGCAACCTGAGCGGCAGCACGGCCAACGTGGAGTACCTGAAAGGGCCTGGTTTCGGGAGTCTGCAAGGGCAGCGGGAGGGCGTGTTCAGCAACGAACGCCGCATCCTCAATCCCAATGGCTACGACAACCCGCTCACCCGGCAAATGGCGCTGGGCTATCAGTTGCAATGGAATGAAAAACGGCTGTTTTATGTGGACTTGGTACACAACCGCTCCCAAAATCTCTTCCGCCTGCGCAACCTCAACGCCGCAGCAGCCTACCCCATTGCCAACCCGGATAATGTAACGGTGCGCACTCCCGCCGAGGCAGATGCCACACGCCCCATCCCCATCATCAACGGCCGCTACGCGCTGATAGACGGCAGCCAGGTTTTCGGCGTGGCTCGCAATGTGGTGATGTCCGAAACCGAAGGCGAGAGCAGGTATTATGGCGCAAGTTTCAATTTGCAACAGGACCGGGGCGATGGCAAACTCGCATGGCGCATCAATTACACTTTGTCGTATCTGGAAAACAACACCGAGGACATCAACTTCCGCGCCATGGACGGCAATGACTTTGAGGCCGAGTGGGGGCCAAGCATCAACGACCGGCGCCATATTTTCAACGGCATCCTCAGTTGGTTTCCAACAGGCGGGCTGGGCGTTACGCTGGCCGGTTTGGTGCAAAGCGGGCAGCCCGTCAATCGCATCCCCGACGCACTGCTCTACGGCACTACCGACCTCAACGGCGACGGCGCCTCCTTCGGTGATGCGTATGTGGGCAACAGCGACCGCCATCCCGGCGAAAGCCGCAACAGCGACCGCCTGCCCTGGTCGAAGGTGTTCGATCTGGGTTTGCAATACAAGCTGCCGGTGGGCAAACACCAATTGGAATTGCGCGCCGATGTTTTCAATATCCTCAATACTGTCAACCTGAGCGGGTACAGCAACAACGCCACCCAAAGCAACCAGATTCAGGTGGGCGGCAGAGCGCGGGGCATCGTGGAGAAAAACGCCGGAGCGCCGAGGCAATTCCAGTTTGGGGCCAGGTGGTTGTTTTAAAATGCGATATTTGGGGCCGATGATGCTTGCAGCCTGCGGTGCAGCTACCTGCCAAGCTCGATTTCTGGGTTTAATTTTTTACTCATCATGCAGCGATTCCTCCTTCTTGCGCACCTCTTTCTGACAGCCTGCAACAATCCGCAGCCAAGCCACGAAGCCGATCCTACCCGCCTCCCCTGGGAGCAAGTGATCGAACAAGCCAAAGGCAGCACCGTCCAACTGATGATGTGGCAGGGCGACCCGCTCATCAACGCCTACATGCAGCAGTATGTGGCCCCGGCAGTGAAGCAGCAGTTCAGCATCACGCTCGAAATCGCCTCCGGACAGGGCAACACCATCGTGCAAACGCTGATGACCGAAATGGAAGCCGGGAAATCTGTCGGTGAACTCGACCTGATGTGGATCAACGGCGAGACCTTTTATCAGCTTCGCCAGATTGACGCCCTGTTCGGCCCCTGGACCGAGCGGCTGCCCAATGCTCAATTCATTGATTTTCAAAATCCTTTTATCAATACCGATTTCCAGCAGCCCGTGAACGGCTACGAATGTCCCTGGGGCAACGTGCAGATGACGCTGATTTACAACAGCGAGTTCGTGAAAGACCCGCCCCGCACCCGGGCGCAACTGGCAGACTTTGTGAAAGCACACCCCGGAAAGTTCACCTTCGATACGCAGTTCACCGGACTGACCTTCCTCAAGTCGCTGCTCATTGACATTGCCGGCGGCGGCAATGCCCTCGACGGCCCATTCGACGAGGCGAAATACGGGCAATACAGCGCTCAACTCTGGGACTACCTCCGGGACATACAACCTTATCTCTGGAAACAGGGCAAGACCTTCCCGGATTCCCGCTCCCCCATGCACCAGCTTTTTTCCAACGGCGAACTCTGGTTCACCCTCACCAACAACGACAACGAGGTGGACAGCAAGGTGGGGCAGGGTTTGTTTCCGCCCACAGCAAGGGCTTATGTGCCCGATTTCGGCAGCATCCAGAACTCGCACTACATGGGCATTCCCAAACTATCGGGCAACAAAGCGGGCGCCATGATAGTGGCCAATTTCCTCCTTTCACCGGAGGCCCAATGGGAAAAACAAAAACAGGAGGCATGGGGCGACGGCACCGTGCTCGACCCAAGCAAGCTGCCCGGCGACTGGAAGCAGCGCTTTGAAAATCTCGCCGCCAGAAAATACGCTCCATCCCGTGCCGAAATGCAATCCCGCGCACTCAAGGAACCCGCTCCGGAGTACATGATTCGGCTGGCCAAGGACTTCCGCGAGCAAATCATCGAACGGTAAGCCATGCGGGACGCCCTCATTATTTTCGTTAAAAATCCCGTTCCCGGCCAGGTAAAAACCCGCCTCGCTGCCACGATGGGCCATGAAACGGCTTTGCAGATTTACCGTGCCCTGCTCCACCGCATCCGGCAGACGACGGAGCCGATGCCCGTAGCCAAGTACCTGTTTTACAGTGACTTTATTGAAAAAAACGACGAGTGGCCGAATGACCTTTTTATCAAAAAAACACAATGCAACGGCGACCTCGGCGAGCGCATGGGCAATGCTTTTGAGGAGGTTTTGCGGCTGCACCCACGGGCAGTCATTGTGGGCAGCGACGTGCCGGGCATCACTTCCGGTATCGTTCAGGAGGCGTTTGAACAATTGGCCGGCCACGATTTCGCCATCGGCGGCACAGACGACGGCGGCTACTACCTGCTGGGAATGAGCGAGTACGAGCCGAGCCTTTTCACCGGCATAGAATGGAGCACGCCGCTTGTTTTTTCACAAACAATGGAGGCAATGGGCCGGCTGGGTAAGTCCTGCGCCCTGTTGCCCGTACTGCCCGATATTGATTACGAAGAGGATTGGACAAAACATGGCTGGGATATATAAAGGCAAATACGCAAGTCTGGGGCTGTTCCTTGCGCTCACGGCGCTGCCCATTGCTTTGGGCATCGGCTACGCATTGCTGCGCAGCATGGGGCTGGCCGGCTTGGGAGCAGAGGGCTTCACGCTGCGCCATTGGGAGGCGGTGCTCAGCGGCGGCGAGTTTTGGCGTTCGCTGGGCCTCAGTTTCCGGGTGGCGGGGTGCAGCATCGGCCTGGCGGGGGTATTGGCGCTAGCAGCCGTACTGAAGGCACCGGAGCGATGGCAACGCGGCGGCCTGTCTTGGCTGATGTACCTGCCGCTGACGCTGCCCGCCATGGTGGTGGCCTTTGTGGTGTTTCAGATGCTGTCGGGAGCAGGTCTTGTTTCCAGGCTGGCGTATAAGCTGGGACTGACGAGCGGCATTCAGGACTTTCCCAACTGGGTGAATGATTCCTGGGGCATAGGCATCATCGCCGCGCATGTATTCATGGCCACGCCGTTTTTCATCATTCTTTTTGCCCAGCTTTACCAAAGCGAACGCCTCGGCGAATATGCCCAATTGGCGGCTACGCTGGGCGCAACGGCGCGGCAATCGGCAAGGCGGGTCATCGTGCCGGTGTTGCTCCGGCAGTCGTTCCCCACGCTGGTGCTGTACTTCATTTTCGTAATGGGCAGCTACGAGATTCCCCTGCTTTTGGGCAGTCAGTCGCCGCAGATGGTATCCGTGCTTACCATCCGAAAGCTCCAGCGTTTCGATCTGGCAGACATCCCGCAGGCGTATGCCATCGGAGTGTTGTACATGGTGTTCGTAGCGGCAGCGGCGGTATTTTTGCTGCGCAACAATGCCGAAAAAACGTCATCAACATGCTGAAAACGATGCTCAAATACACCTTCGCCGGCGCGGTGCTGTTTCCCTTCGCCCTGCTGCTGGTGTTTTCTTTTGGGCAAAACTGGCGCTTCCCGGCGCTGTTTCCTGCCCTGTGGACGATGGACAACTGGCAACTGCTGCTGACTTCGCAATCCGATCTGGCGCAAAGTCTGCTGCGTTCCCTGAGCATTTCGGCGGGCATTGCCACAGCCGCTACCGGGCTGGGATTTATCACGGCAAAGCATATTGCGTACCATCCCTGGCGGCAGCAATGGCTGACGCTGGCTTATTTGCCCTATATTTTTGCCCCCGTCATTCTGGCCGCTACCCTGCAATTCTTCTTCCTCCGGCTGGGCCTGGCGGGCAATGTCCCCGGCGTGCTGTTCGCGCAGTTGTTGATTGCCTATCCGTTCGGGGTCATTTTTTTTACGGGTTTCTGGAACGACCGGATGCGGGCCATGGAGCAGCTATCGGCCACGCTGGGCGGAAACAAGCGGCAGACCTTCCTTCGGGTGTTGTTACCGGCAGCCCAGGGGGCGCTGTTGGTGTGCTTTTTCCAGGCCTTCCTCATCTCTTGGTTTGAATACGGGCTGACGACGCTCATCGGCATCGGCAAGGTGCAAACACTGACGGTGAAGGTGTTTCAATACATCGGCGAGGCGAATATTTTCCATGCGGCGCTGGCGAGTTTGTTGCTGGCACTGCCCCCGGCGGGCTTGTTGTGGGTGAATAAACAGGTGTTGTTCAAAACTTCGTGAGTATGTTTCTTCAGGTAAGCAATCTATCCAAAACCTTCGGCAAGGAGCAAGTACTCCGAAACCTGAGTTTCGCGCTCGACGCCCACCGCATGATGAGCGTTCTCGGTCGTTCCGGCAGCGGCAAGACAACCCTGCTGAAAATCATCGCCGGACTGGAATCGCCCGACAACGGCCGGGTAGAACTCGAGGGCAAGGCGATGAACGAAACGCCCGCCCACCTGCGCAACATCGTTTATCTGTATCAGGAGCCGCTGTTGTTTCCGCACCTGAATGCCTTTGAAAACATCGCCTTCGGGCTGCGGCTGCGCAAATGGACTGAGGCCGACATTCGCCAAAAAACGGAGACCATGCTCGACCATCTCGAACTCAATGGACAGGCTAAAAAAATGCCCGCACAACTTTCCGGCGGGCAAAGGCAGCGGGTCGCCTTCGGCAGGGCGCTCATTGTGGAGCCGAAAGTGCTGCTGCTCGACGAGCCGTTCGGAGCGCTCGACACCGAAACCCGCACTGCCATGCAACAACTGCTGAAACGCATGGTGGCCGGCAGTCAGATCACGACCATCTTCGTCACGCACGACCTGAAGGAGGCCCTGCTCATGGGGGACGAAATAGCCCTGATGCAGGACGGCCTTTTAAAAAAATATGAAACCAAAGCCGATTTCGTGCAGGATGCCCGCACCGGCGTTCAGGAGGAAATAGGTTTTTGGACAAATATCCAATCAAGATGAAAACGGATTTCAATCATTGCGAAAGCCTCTACTGGGTGTTCACGCAGCTTTGCAACGATCAATGCGACCACTGCTACAACCGGAGCAGCCCCAAAGGCGCCCGCATCAGCGAGGAGGAGTGCATGACCATCATAGAAAATATGCCCGACCGGGTGGACCGCCTCATCCTCTCCGGAGGCGAACCTTTGGCAGATCGCAAACTGCTCTACGCCATCCTCGACCGCCTGCGGGACCGCTACGCCGAACGCACACAGATCATGTTGCAAACCAACGGCGACCTGCTCACAGAACCCATCCTCGCCACGCTCATCGAAAAAGGAGTCTCCCGCTTCGACATCGCCAGCATTGACCGCTACCATAAACATGCCGGGGCAAGACTGGAAGTATTAGCCGAGCTTTTTGAAGCCCACGGCGTGCGCGGCGATCACAAAGACCCCCTCATAGACAAGGATAGCTATCTCATTGAAAATGAGTTGAGTTGGGGTTATTGGGGCGCTACGGAAGACATGTGGCTGGGCGGCAACTGGGCCAGGGGTATGGCGCTCGAAAAAGGCATCTGGAAACGCGACCCGCAGCACAATTTCTGTACCATCCTTTCCGGCGCCCGCAACTTTCTGGGCGGCTACGACGATATCCCGCAGGAAATCAGCATTCAACTCTGGCGCATCAATCCCTGCTGCCCCGGCACGAAATTCCCTATCGGCGACGCCCGCACCGAACGCGTAGCCGATGTATTGGAGCGCGTATCGCAGCATCCTGTTTTTAAAAAACTCAACGAGGGCGATCCCTGGCGCATGGGCGAACACCTCGGCATCAGCGAGGCAGAAGCGCGCAAACGAACGGAGGTTCTGCAAAACGTTTGCCTGTATTGTGATGCGTTTTTTGAGGAAAACATGCAGGCCTTGAACCGCGAGCGCTTTATAGAACTACCTGTTTTGCAATGAAAAATGGAAGTTCATCTGCGTTCAGGAACAGGCTCCTCTCGCTTCCGCCATTCCCACAGCAGCACGGCCAAAACGAACAGGTACTCTAAGCCGACCAGCCAACGGTTTTCGGAAAAGGGCGTTGCGGCGTAGGCCGAATAGCTAAAGAACACTGCAAAAGACCATACCATCGGATAGCGAAAGGACGTAAAAACCGACAGTGCCAAAGGCGTAGCGATGTACCAGGGATGTACGGTAGTTCCCAATAGATAATACGCCGTCATGGCTAAAAGCAGGGAGGAGATCAGTGTGCCGGGAGCTTCGTTTTTGCGAAAAAAAGTGAGATAAAAGATAATACCCAAAGTCACTACCGACAAAGCCGGACCAATGACGGCGATCATATTGCGACCGCTGAACCAGTAGCCCAATTGTTTCAGTCCATAAAAGATACCGGCATTGAACTCAAAGTTATTGAAATACAGTCCAATGCTTTTAAAAAACCCCTCCACGCCGCCCAACACCGGCACCGGCAGGAACAACAGCAGCGTGAGTCCGACTGTAACAGCAGCAAATGCCGTCCATTTGCGGAAGCCGAAAAAACGAAAAAAAAGGGGGATTAACATCAAAGGCGCCAGTTTGACAGAGGCCGAAAGGGCAAGCGCCGCGCCGGCAGACAAGTGCCGTTTCCTGACGGCAAAATGGAGCGCCGCCACGAGAAAAAAGACCATCAGCGCCTCGAAATGCAAATTGCCGGCCAACTCGACCACCACGAGCGGATTGAGCGCGAAGTACAAAACATCGCTTTCGGGCCGACCCAGCGCTCGCAGCACCCGCAGGCCCAGCAGCGCCGTACCCAGATTGGCCGCTATGATGAAGAGCCGCATCAGCACTACATTGGCCAAAATGCTTTGCGGGAATATCCAGGCCGGCAACACAAAAAACAACTCATTGAAGGGCGGGTAGCAGGTGTAATTGCTTCTTTGCAGTTCGTTCAGCCGGGCAAAAAGCTCCTCCGACATGGGCGCTGTGGGCGCAATGACATCCAGCACCTCCGGCGGCAGGGCTGAGTAGGGGTTTATACCATGAGTAATGAGTTGGCCATCCCAGATGAAACGGAAATAATCGTCAGAGAGATTGGGCAGATGAAACAGCAAAACTAATTGAAGTACAAGCGAGCAACCGATGCCGAACCGTACAGCATCTGCCATCTTGATTTGCCTTACCAGCAAAAGGAACAAGACAAACAGGACGATGTATAGGGCCAGCAGCGTAGAAAAATGTGTGCGCCCCGTTTGGCCCAACGCAAAATAGCCCGCCGCCGAAAGAGCCGTCAAAAGGTAAATACGGTATGCGCCTTTTGTTTTTTTCATGTCAACAACAACCAGACTCGGGCGCGGCACATCGTTTTCGGGCGCCGCGTTCGGAGGGCATTTACATGTCGGTCAGCAATTGAAAACCCACGCCATGCACGGTTTCCAATTTGATGGTCGGATCAGCGCCGAGGTACCGCCGGAGCCTGGAAATAAACACATCCAAACTGCGGCCCAGAAAGTAGTCGTCTTGCCCCCACAGTTTTTCCAAAATCAGAGAGCGTTTCACCACCTGGCCTTTTTGCTGCACCAACATCAACAGCAGGTCGGATTCGCGCTGGGTGAGGCGGCGCGAGTCGCCGGCGCGTTCTATCGTAAGATTTTGAGGATGAAATTCATACTCCCCGATTCGATACAAAGTCGGCGCGGAGGAAGTAGCGCCCTTGCTGCGCCGCAAAAAAACCTCGATTTTCAGAATCAGTTCTTCAATACTGAAGGGCTTGGTGATGTAGTCGTCGGCGCCGATTTTAAGTCCGTGTATGCGATCTTCTTTCAGTGATTTGGCGGTCAGAAAAATGATGGGCGTGTGCTGGTCTAAGCGGCGGATTTCGCGGGCAATATCAAAACCGTCCACTTCGGGCAACATCACATCCAGAATACAGAGGTCGAAGCTTTGGTTGCGCAATACCTCCAGCGCCTCGCGGCCGTTGGCGCAGTGGGTGATCCGGTAGCCCTTCATTTCTAAGTTGTCGCGGGTGACGAAGCTCAGGCTTTCGTCGTCTTCCACATAGAGCAGGTGTGCGTTCATGGCGCTAAAGGTATGGAAATTTGAAAATCGGTGCCGGCGCCCGGAGTGCTTTCTACGCGCAGTTGCCAGCGATGGGCCTGGCAGATGTTGCGCACATAGTACAAGCCCAGGCCAAACCCTTTGACGTCGTGGACGTTGCCGGTGGGTACCCGATAAAACTTGTGAAAGATTTTTTTGGTGTTCTCTTTGGCGATGCCGATGCCGTTGTCTTTGATGGAAAGCGTTACGCGGCCCTTGTTGCAGATTGTGGTAACGATGACCTGCGGCTTATCGGCACAGTATTTAAGCGCATTGTCCAGAAGGTTGTTGACGACATTGGTCAGGTGCAGACGGTCGGCCTGAATGATGCAGCCGGATGCGTGGAAGAGGCCGGAGATGGCGCCGCCTTTTTGCTCGGCCTGTATTTGCATGCCCTGAATGGCCTGTTCCAGAAAAGCATCCAACTCCATTTTTTCGGGTTTGATCTGAAAATTGCCTTTTTCGATGCGGGCCAATTGCAGCACTTTTTCCACCTGATGGTTGAGCCGCTGATTTTGTTCCTTGATGATTTTGGCGTATTGCAAAAGGCGGGGTTCGGCCTGTACAGCAGGCGAATTGAGCAGCACATCCGCAGAGATGCCCATGGTAGAAATGGGGGTTTTGAACTCGTGCGTCATGTTGTTGATAAAGTCTTTCTGGGTTTCCGAAAGTTGTTTTTGCTTCAGAATGACCGCCATGGAATAGGCAAAAAAGATCACCGCCACGAACAGAATCACCGAAAATAAGATGGACAACTGAATGCGGTTCAGCAAATAATCCGTTCGCGTAGGGAAGCGAACACCGAAGTAATAGGTAAACTCGCTGTGCTTGGGCAGTTCACCGGTTTTGGCTTGTGAATTTTGGTTGGGCGAGTAGCTGACGTAGTCTCCGTACATCATCTCATCGGTTTCACAATCGAACACGGCATACTCGAAGTCAATGTTCAGCGCCAGTTCCTCCAGTTCCCGCTGTAAAAAAAACTCCAGGTCTTCTGTGTTGATCTCGTAGGCAATATTCACAACAAAATAATTGCCGCTGCGCTGCCGCACCACGTTCCGGGCCGGCAAGGTATGCCCGTTGAGGTCGGCCAAGCTGCGGGCCGTGTTGTACAGGGCCAGATTTACTTTTTTCTGAAACTCATCTTCATTGAGATTCCAGGAACTCATTACCCAATAGGATTGTATGGCGATGATGCCGGCAATGGCCACAACGCCCAACAGGATGACTCGAAAAATGGTACTGTTTTTCATAGCAGAGGCAACATAGACGGCAAATTAACGGAAATTGTATCTTTGCAGCAATTTTTAAAATCAATCCATTGAAAGCATTTGCCTGGATTTTAGTCTTAACGCTGGCAACGATCGCTCCCGTATGGGGTCAGGGCATGCTGAACCCCTTCGAGTTGAAGCCCCGGCTGGCCCCTTCCGAAACGGCGCCGCCTGCCTGGAATACCGGCAACCCTTTCGACGTGGCACATGCGGTCAACCCTGTCGCAGCGGGCGCCGTGCAACCGGTCAACAAAGCAAAAGCCAAACCGGCGGCCAAGCCTCCACGCCCCCGGCTTACCACGCAAGAGCAATACAAAACCTTTCTGTTTGCCATTACCGTAGCCAATCTGGCGCTGCTGACGCTGCTGATTACCATTTTCAGAGGCGTTTATCAAAAAGCATATCGGGGCTTTCTCAACGAAAACATGCTCAACCAGATACACCGCGAGGCGCAAAGCTCCGGCGCATTGGCCTATTACATTTTGTATATCATGTTTGTACTCAATGCGGGCACCTTTGTGTTCCTCGTTGCGCGGCACTTTGGCGCCACCTTCCCCTGGGGGCTGTGGCAAAGCTGGCTGATGTGCGTGGCGGGAACGGCGGCATTGGTACTGGCCAAGCACCTTGTTTTGACGTATATCGGCGCGGTGTTTCCGGTGGACAAAGAAACAAGCAACTACCAATTTACGATGGTGGTTTTCGGCATTTTGCTAAGCTTGGTTTTAGTAGCCGCCAACGTATTTGTTGCTTATGGCCCCTCCGAAATGACCACCCCCGCGCTGTTTGCCACGTTTGGCATAACCGGCCTGCTCTACGCATTTCGTTCGCTGAGAGGTCTCCTTATAGCCAACAATTTTTTGGCCACTCACAAGTTCCACTTTTTTCTGTATCTTTGCGCCGTCGAAATCGCTCCTTTATTGGTGTTTGTCAAACTGATTCAGAATCAGGCTTGAAGCATCTGTGGAGGGGTTCACCTTCAAATCTTTAACTGAATGTCTGCAACGATTCAAGCGAAGGAAGAAACCTACAAAAAGGTGAAAACGATCTTAGTTTCTCAGCCCAAACCAGAAAGATCGCCCTACTACGACCTGGAAAAAAAATACGGACTCCAGATTGACTGGCGCCCGTTCATCCACGTTGAGCCGGTATCGGCTAAAGAGTATCGCAAGCAACGGGTTTACCCCGACGAGTACACGGTGATTATCTTCACCAGTAAATATGCCGTGGATCACTTTTTCCGGCTTTGCGACGAAATGCGCATCAAGATGTCGCAGGAAACCAAATACTTCTGTGTCACGGAGGCGGTTGCCAATTACCTCCAGAAGTTCATCATCTACCGCAAGCGCAAAGTTTTTGCCGGCAACAAATCCATCGAAGACCTCACTTCGGCGCTCAAAAAACATCGCAACGAAAAATTCCTGCTGCCCTGCAACAACCTCGGCAGCCAGGACGTGACGGCTTACCTCAAAGAACTGGGCATTCAATATCAGGACGCGCTCATGTATCGCACGGTGAGCAGCGACCTGTCCGACCTGTCCGACGTCACCTACGACATGCTGGTGTTCTTCAGCCCGCAAGGCATCGAATCGCTGTTTGACAATTTCCCTGATTTCAAACAGAACGAAACGCGCATTGCCGTGTTCGGCAACAGCACCCTCAAAGCGCTGGAGGAGAAAAGTTTGGTGGCCAACGTGAAAGCGCCGGCCCCCGAAGCGCCGTCTATGGCTACGGCTCTGGAGTTGTATCTCCAGAAGTCGAATCCGCTCACCTGAAATAACCGCTCATGGTTTTTTTAGACTTTGAAAAACCGCTCGAAACGCTCTACGAGCAACTCGACAAACTGCGCCAGGTAGGCGAGGACGGCGAATTGGATGTGACGGAGCAGATCAAAGAGCTGGAAAGCAGAATCCGAAACAAGCGCAAGGAAATTTATTCCAACCTCAACGGCTGGCAGAAAGTACAGCTTTCCCGCCACCCGGAGCGCCCTTATACGCTGTTCTACATCAACCAGATGTGCAAAAAGTTCGTCGAACTGCACGGCGACCGCTGTGTCAAAGACGACAAAGCCATTGTGGGCGGTCTGGCCTCTCTCGACGGGCAGCCGGTGGTCATACTCGGCCATCAGAAGGGCATCAATACCAAGATGCGCCAATACCGCAACTTCGGCATGGCCAACCCCGAAGGCTACCGCAAAGCCCTGCGCCTGATGAAGCTGGCCGAACGTTTCAACTTTCCCGTCATCACGCTCATTGATACGCCGGGCGCTTATCCGGGCATCGAAGCGGAGGAGCGCGGACAGGCCGAAGCCATTGCCCGCAACCTCATTGAGATGGCTCAGTTGCGCGTGCCGGTCATTTGCATCGTCATCGGCGAGGGGGCATCGGGCGGCGCCATCGGCATCGGCGTGGGCGACCGCGTCTATATGTTGGAATACACCTGGTATTCGGTGATCTCGCCGGAATCCTGCTCGTCTATCCTCTGGCACAGTTGGGATTACAAAGAGCAGGCAGCCGAGGCGCTCAAACTCACCTCCGACCACATGCTGGAGTTCGGCCTCATTGACGGCGTCATCAAAGAACCCGTCGGCGGAGCACATTCCGCCCCCGAAGAAATGGCCCGCCTGCTCAAACGCCAGATCAAAAAAGCATTGGCCGAACTGTCGGAAATGACACCCGAAGCGCGCATTGCCGCCCGCATCAACAAATTCGACAACATGGGCGAGTTTGAGGTAGCTGCACCCGTAGAAGAAAAACCCAAGAAGCGAAAGTAAGCGGCGTTTACAAGACATGCCGACCTGCTTGTGCAGGTCGGCATGTCGTCTCAATAGTTATAGACAATACTCTCCATCATCAAAAACTACCATCCATGAAACTTTCTCCCTCTGCCGTCTTGCTTCCGGCCTTGATGCTGTTTGCTACCGTTTTCCTGTCGGCTCAAAAGCCATCCAAACTGCCCCTTGCCAAGTACTACGATGCGGCCGGCAAAGAGCTTTCCAAAGCAGAATTCGATCAGACAGAGCGCACTCAGAATTATCTGTCGGTCATCGTTGATTCCTCGGCCAATGCCCATCAGCTCGTCTGGAGGGAAGAGTGGGGCACACTGCCTTCAGCGGAATTGATCTATTCAAAGATAGAAGCCGCCATCGGGAAACCCGTTGACCGGAATAAGTACCTGCTGATCATGTACTATCCAGGCAAAGACCCTTGTAACTCAAGCGGCATGGCTACCCCATCTGACTATGCGCACAATGACGCTGAATTGACGAGGCATATACAAAAAATTGCTCCCACTCAAGTCATTCACATTTATAAAAGCCCCACAGGCTTGAAGAAGCTGTACGGAAGTTTATCAAAGCATCACCAAGACCCCGAGGCCCTCATAGAGCGCACTTTTTTCAAATACCACTATCCCTGCGGCAGCTATGTCATCATTCGGCCCGACGGCGCTTATGGCAGCTACTTCGGAGAATACGCGTATGAAGATATTTTGGAGCGGGCTAAGGCGCTGAAAAAGAAGGAGTAAGCCCGGCTTTTTACCCATCACCCCAGCCCCGACTGGTCCAACACAATCTCGTCCACAGCTTTGCCGCTGGGTACCATCGGGAACACATTTTCCTCTTTTTCTACCCGGACGTGGAGCAGGTAAGGGCCGTCGTGGCCGAGCATTTCAGCAATGGCCGCCTCCATCTGGTCGGGCTGGTCAATGCGGCGCCCCGGTACGCCGAAGCCCTCTGCAATTTTGATAAAATCGGGATTCACCAAGTCCACCGACGAGTAGCGGCGCTCATAAAAGAGTTGCTGCCACTGGCGCACCATGCCGAGAAATTCATTGTCTAACAACACGATCTTGACCGCCACATTCCACTGCGCGCACAGGCCCAGTTCCTGCAAAGTCATCTGAAAGCCGCCGTCGCCAACAAACAAGACCACCTGCTTATCGGGGCGCCCCACTTTGGCTCCGAAAGCCGCCGGCAGTCCATACCCCATCGTGCCCGCACCCCCCGAAGACACCCACTGGTTGGTGTCTTTGAATTCGTAATACCGGGCGGAGATCATCTGATGCTGGCCCACATCGGTAGCCACGATGGCCATGCCTTCTGTCTGGCGGGACACCTCCTTCACCACCATGCCCATGGTGAGGCCGCCGGAGGGCGTGGGGCTTGTCGCGCTCAGAATGACGCGGTCGTGTTCTATGCGGTCGCAGGCGCGGAAGCTCTCTACCCAATCGGGATAAGATTTCGGTTGCACCAAAGGCAACAGAGCTTCCAGCGTGACTTTGGCGTCGCCGGGCAGCGCCACATGCGCCTTCACGTTTTTGTTGATTTCGGAAGGATCAATCTCTATGTGAATAACTTTGGCCTGGCGGGCGTACCCGTCCAATCGCCCGGTCACGCGATCGTCGAAGCGCATACCAATGGCGATGAGTACGTCGCATTCGTTTTGTTTGAGGTTGGGGCCGTAATTGCCGTGCATGCCCAGCATCCCGGTGTGCAGCGGGTGGTCGGACGGGATGGACGAAAGGCCGTGTATGGTGCAGCCCAGCGGAATGCCCGTTTTTTCTACAAATGCCTTAAAAACCTCCTGTGCGTGCGCAATTTGTATGCCGTGCCCGGCCAGGATCATCGGTTTTTCGGCGGCGTTGATGAGATCGGCGGCGGCCTGAATCGCCTCCTGCGTGGGCTTGGGCACGGGGTGGTAACTGCGAATGACGGGCCGGGGGTGGTAATGAAATTCCAACTCCTCCATCTGGGCATTTTTGGTGATGTCTATGACTACCGGGCCTGGCCTGCCGGAATTGGCAATGTAAAAAGCCTTGGCAAACACCTCCGGTATTTCGTGTGCCGAGGTGATCTGATAGTTCCACTTGGTGATGGGCGTAGTACAGCCGATCACATCCGTTTCCTGAAACGCATCCGAGCCGAGCAGGTTTTTTCCCACCTGGCCGGTAATGCAAACGAGCGGCGTAGAATCGAGCATGGCGTCGGAAATACCGGTAACCAAATTGGTGGCGCCCGGCCCTGATGTAGCCATGCACACGCCAGTCTGGCGGGTCACGCGGGCATACCCCTCCGCAGCGTGGATGGCGCCCTGTTCGTGGCGCGGCAGGATGTGCCGGATGCGGTCTTCGTAATAATGCAGGGCATCATAAACGGGCATGATGGCGCCGCCCGGATAGCCGAACATGGTATGAACGCCTTCTTCCAACAAACAAAGCAGGACGGCCTCTGCGCCGCTCACGGTTTTGCCGGCCATGCCGGATTTGTTGCTGGTTTCGGGCTGCGTTGCGCCGCTGCCGACGACCTCGTTGATGTACACCTTGGATGCTGTCATTTTGTGGTGTGTTTTTTTTCTAAATGGATAAGATGATGCGTTGCGCGTTCAGGAGGAGACGTTGCATGAAACGTCTCTACATATCCGTTACGCAACCTTGGCTGGCGGAGGCTACCATTTTGGCGTATTTGGCCAAGTAGCCCGACTGCACGGGCAGGGAACGCGGCGTCCATTGCGCTTTTCTTTGGTTGATTTCCTCCTCGCTGAGCAGCGCCTCAATCTTATTTTCCACGCTGTCTATGCGAATGTGGTCGCCGTCCTGAAGCAAGCCTATGAGGCCGCCGGTTTGTGCCTCCGGGGTGATGTGGCCCACTACAAAGCCGTGCGTGCCGCCGGAAAAGCGCCCGTCGGTGATGAGCGCCACGCTGTCGCCCAGTCCTGCGCCGATGATGGCAGCAGTAGGTTTGAGCATTTCGGGCATGCCGGGGCCTCCTTTGGGGCCGCAGTAACGAATGACGATCACATCGCCGGGGCGAATGGCGCCGTCGGCAATGGCCTGATTGGCCGCCGCTTCGCCGTCGAAAACGCGCGCCGGGCCGCTGAAGACCTCGCCCTCTTTGCCGGTAATTTTGGCCACCGCGCCCTCTTCGGCCAGATTGCCGTACAAAATCTGAATATGGCCGGTAGCTTTGATCGGCTCACTTAAAGGCCGCACCACGTCCTGTCCGGGACTGAGTTGCGGCGCATCCGCGAGATTTTCGGCGAGGGTTTTGCCGGTCACGGTCATACAATCGCCGTGCAGGAAGCCATTGTCGAGCAACATGCGCATGACCGCCGGCACGCCGCCCACGAGGAAGAGGTCTTCCATGACGTATTTTCCGCTGGGCTTGAGGTCGGCTAAGAAAGGCGTTTTGTTGCTGATGCGCTGGAAGTCGTCTATGCTCAGCGGTACGCCGGCTGCTTTGGCCATGGCGATGAGGTGCAAAACGGCATTGGTGGAGCCGCCCAGCACGGTGAGTACCGTCATGGCATTGTCGAAGGCCTGCGGCGTCATGATGTCGCTGGGTCGGAGGTTGATTTCCAACAGATGGCGCAGCGCTGCCGCCACGCGGGCGGGTTCGGCGTCTTTTTCGTGGGAGGCTGCCGGCAAGGAGGAGTTCATGGGCAGGCTCATGCCCAGCGCTTCGATGGCGGAGGCCATGGTATTGGCGGTGTACATGCCGCCACAGGCGCCGGGGCCGGGAATGGCGCGGCGAATGATTTCGCGGTATTCTTCTTCGGGGATGCTGCCGGCGGTTTTGCGGCCATAGGCTTCGAAGGCAGAAACGATGTCCAATTTTTTATCGCCGTAAAAGCCGGGCCGGATGGTGCCCCCATACACTAAGAGCGAGGGCCGGTTGAGGCGGGCCAGTGCCATCATCGCGCCGGGCATGTTTTTGTCGCAGCCCACGATGGCGGCCACCGCGTCGTACCACTGGGCGCCGGCCACAGTTTCGATGGAATCGGCGATGATTTCGCGGGAGGGCAGAGAGTAGCGCATGCCGTCGGTGCCCATAGAGATGCCGTCGCTGACGCCGATGGTGTGAAAAATGAGTCCGACCATATCCCGGGTCTGCACTTCCTGTTTGAGCCGGGCGGCGATGCCGTTGAGGTGCATATTGCAGGGGTTGCCTTCCCAACCCGTGCTGACGATGCCGACCTGGGGCTTGCGAAAATCGGCTTCGGTGAGGCCAATGCCGTGCAACATGGCTTGTGCGGCGGGCAGGCTTTCGTCTTCGGTGAGGGTGCGGCTATGGCGATTCCATTGTTCCATGATGCGTGTGTTTTTGACAATTTTATATACAACAAGAGCCGCCTCACTTTAAGAAGAACGGCTCTTGCTGCGGATGCGACCCTTGTCGGAGCCTATTCTCCCTCTCTGTGTCGAATGATTTCGACGACTACATTGGAAATGTGCGAACGGAGAACAGACATGACGGCGCTGGTTTTTCGATTTGTTGATAAGCGGAGCCAAAGTTGGCGCGCATTTTCAGAGGGTGCAAGTTTTTGGGCCTTTTTTTGAAAATGAGATAGAGATCGCCAAAGATTATTGTCTTTTTGGCAATAAAAAGAGGCTGGAGGGCAATTTTTGGTAGCTGTTGGGTGCTTGGCAGTGCGCCAGGGGTAGTAGCGGTATGCCGCAGAGGGCATAGAGCATAGCGGGCAGACAAGCGAAGCGCAGTCCCGGATAGCCTGGGGGAGAGACCCAATGCGGCATGAGAGTGGATGACCCCTGCCTGCCGGCAGGCACGGCGACCCGCCGCCCTGTCTGCTACCCTCCTTTGGAGGGGCTGGGGGTGGCCCCCTGTGGCGGGTGGCGCCATAATGGTTCGGAAAACCCATGTCTGCACCATCTCCCATTTTATTTCTAACTTCGCCTGAGCTTTCCGTACGATCATGGCAGAATGGATCAACAGTGCTTTCAGGGTATATCTGCGCCAAAGGTACCGGCAGATTGAACGCTTCATGCAGCAGCCGCACGAAACACAGCGCCTGTTGTGGCGGCAACTCATGCAGTACGCGCAGCACACCGAGTGGGGGAAGCGCTATGACTACGGCAGCCTGCGCAGCCCGGAGGACTATGCCCGACGGGTGCCTGTGCAAGACTACGAAAGTGCGAAGCCCCATATACAGCGCATGATGCACGGCGAACGCGACGTGTTGTGGCCCGGCCGGGTGAAGTGGTTTTCCAAATCGTCGGGTACTACGAGCGACAAAAGTAAGTTCATACCGGTGCCGGGCGTGAACCTGCGGCAGTGCCACCTGATGGGCAGCCGCGATGCGATGGCCTTGTTTTACCACCGGCGGCCCGATGCAAGTATGTTTGCGCACTCGGCGATGGTGATGGGCGGTAGTTGGGAGCGGTTTGCGCCATACCCGGCCACCATGTTCGGCGATGTATCGGCCATTATGATAGAACACCTGCCCTGGATAGCGCGGATGAATTTTTTCCCGGACATTGCCACTGCCCTGCTGCCGGATTGGGAGGTAAAATTGGAGCGTTTGGCGAAAGCCGGCCTGAGCAATCCCGATGTGGTGATGATTGGCGGCGTGCCTACCTGGACGGTGATGCTGTTCAGGCGGATGCTGGAGATGAGCGGCAAGCGCAATATGCTGGAGTTGTGGCCCCGGTTTCAGTTGTATGTGCATGGCGGCGTCAGTTTTAGTCCGTACAGAAGTCAGTTTCAGGATTTTTTCCCTTCGGGGGAGGTGGAATATATGGAGGTGTACAACGCATCGGAGGGGTACTTTTCGGCGCAAGACACTGCCAATGCCGAAGACGGAATGTTGCTGCTGCTGCAAAACGGCATTTATTACGAGTTTCTGCCCATGGAAGAATGGGAGCAGGAGTACCCGCGCGCCATCCCGCTGTGGGAGGTGGAGGCGGGCAAGAACTACGCTTTGGTCATCAGTACCAATGGGGGGCTGTGGCGCTACCTGCCCGGCGATACCATCATGTTTACGAGCCTGCATCCGTACCGCATCCGGGTGACGGGGCGCACGAAGCAGTTTGTGAATGCCTTCGGCGAAGAGGTGATGGTGGACAATACCGACCGCGCATTAGCCGAAACTTGTATGGCTACGGGGGCGATGGTGTCGGAATATACCGTGGCGCCGGTTTACCTGCAAGGCGGACAAAAAGGCGGGCATGAATGGCTGATAGAGTTTGAGCGCCTTCCGGCAGACATGGAAACATTCAATGCGCTGTTGGACAGTAATTTGCAAAAAGTAAACTCAGATTATGAGGCCAAGCGCTATGGCAATATCGCCTTGGAGAGGTTGATGTTGCAGGCTGTTCCGCAGGGTACCTTTTACCGGTGGATGCGTGCGAGGGGCAAGTTTGGGGGGCAGCATAAGGTGCCGAGGCTGGCCAATCACCGGGAGTATGTGGAGGAGATCAAGGAGTTGTTGAGGGAGAGTGCGTAATCTGCTGCCGCAGTTAATCAAGTTTATCGGCTTTAGAAGGGTTTAGGGTTTCGGGTGGGAACGGACAAATTTCGGATTTCTGAATTTACAGGTTGGAGCGGGTTTTATTTCTGATTTCTGATTTTTCGGATAGGAACGGGCTAATTTCTGATTTCCTCACGTTCGCGGAAATTCGCGCCTTTCGCTAAAATTCGCGTTCTGAGTTGCGCCACGACGTAGGCGGGTTTAGGGTTCGGGTTCATTTGCGGAATGTCAAACAATATAAAGTAGAATCATCTGTAGGTGTAAAAACATGAAATACAGGCATTATCTGGTAGTAATTTGTTGGTTGGCTCTTGGTTGGGCGGCTTACGGCCATTCCTGCATCAGCGTGGACCGCAGTTTTCGGGGTTACTGTTTTCTCGATCCCAACATCATTTATTACAAAACCCCCTCCGCGCCGGTCTTCCTTTCGTTTGAATCCCTGACAGAGGCTTACGGCAGTCGGCATCAGGCGCAACTGAACGAAAATGTGCAGGAGTGGCGCGACCGCATCTGCAATCAGGCTACGGTGCAGGACATTTACGCGCTCATTTACAAATCGAGCCTCAACGACATACAATACCTCTACACGGCAGCAGCCGGCAAAAGCAGAGCCTTGGATGCCTTCCAGCGGGGCAATTCTTTTTCGCGCTATTTAGTCAGAAACAAGTGCGTGGAAACCATTGCCTACCTCGATTTCGCCAAGCGTTGCGAACCGCATGTAGTGCCCGCCGCCGACGCATGGAGCACTCCGCCCCGCGACACTTTGGCCATGAAACGGCTGATAGAACAAGCCCGCGGGCAGTTTCTGGAAGTGAAATCCGACTACATCCGGCTGCGCTATGCGTATCAGATGATCCGGCTGGCACATTACGCCAAAGACTACCCGATGGTGGTGGAGTTGTACAATTACCTCATGCCCAAAATTGACCACGATCCGAGCGTGGTGGAGTACTGGATCAAAGGGCATTTGGCCGGAGCATATATGGCGCTGGGGCGCCATGTGGAGGCCTCGTACCTGTATGCACAGGTATTTGACAACAGTCGGGGCAAGGCAGAAACCGCCTATCGCAGCTTTCGCATTCGCAGCGACGAAGAGTGGGAGCAGTGCCTGTTGATGTGCCAAAGCGACCGGGAACGCGCCGCGCTGTATGTGATGCGCGCCTCGGCTGCCGACAGTCGGGCGGTGGAGGAAATGGAAAAAATATACGAATTGTACCCCAACAACCCGCATCTGGAGGTGCTGTTGGTGCGGGAAATAAAAAAATTGGAAAAAGATTTTCTGGGGCTTTCGTTCAATGACAACCGGTTGCACAACAAGCGCTATCAGAACCTTCCGAGGCCGGAGGCAGGCAAGTACCTCATTCGTTTACAGGATTTTGTACAAAAAGCGGCCCGCGAAAAACAAGTCGCCCGCCCCGATCTGTGGAAAATCTCCGAGGGCTATCTCGAATTGCTGGGCGGCAATTATTACGATGCGGAGCGCACGTTCCGGCAGGCCGGCGAGATGGTGAGCAACGATACGCTCCGGGCGCAGCTCAACGTTTTTCGACTGGCACTGCGCATCAGTCAGTGGCAAGATGCGACAGACACGCTTGATCAGGAGGTATATGCCATCAGGAGCAAAAATCCGTATTACCAGGCATTTGAAGACTTCACCGATTTTCTGAACGACAAAATGGTGCAATTGTACACCGCCAAAGGCCAGGCGGGTAAGGCATTCTTGGTACAATACCCCCTGCGCGACCTCAAACCCAATCCGAGAGCGCAGGAGTTGGAAGACCTCATTGCGCTGTGCCGGAAACTGACGCCCACCCGCATTGAGCAACTCATGGTAGCCAAAAACGACACCGCCACCATGCTGCACGACCTCCTGAACATCAAAGCCACCATGCTCATGGCGCGAGGTGATCCCGGCGCCGCCCTCGAAACCTGGAAGGAAATGCTGCCCATAGATGCCGAAACTTTTGGCTTTTTCAATCCCTTTCCGGAGCGGCTGGGCGACTGCGTGCATTGCCCTATAAAGGATGCGGGCGCCTCGCTCACCAAACGCCAATTGGCCGAAAAGCTATTGGAAATGGAGTTCAGAGCCAATGCCGGGGTACCGGGCGCCGACACTTTGTATTACGAACTGGGGCTGGCCTGGTACAATATGAGTTGGTTCGGGCATGCCTGGCGCGCCACCGATTTTTTCAGAAGCGGCGGCAGTATGGCGGTGCAAAGGCGTTTGCAAACCAAAGATTTTGTGATGCCGCACCGGTATTTCCACCTCGGCAACCGCGAAAATATGGACTGCTCGAAAGCGCAATTCTATTTTGAAAAAGCCCGCCTGCTGGCCACCGACCCGGAATACGCCGCCCGCGCCGCCTTCATGGCCGCCAAGTGCGAGCGCAACATACAAGATGTAGCCGGACTGCCTTATGGGGCAAGACAGTACCAGTATTTTGAGCTGCTCCGAACCAAGTACAGAAATACCGAATTTCACAACCGCATCATCCGCGAGTGCAAGTATTTTGCGACGTATTCGGCGCGGCGGTAGCTGTGGCAAGCAAACGAACCAAGGTCCAGGTCGTGTTTTGAAAACTCCTCAAGTGGTAACGATACAGTCGCCCTGCAAAAAGCTGCGAGCCGCGAGCTGCGAGTCACGAGTTTGATTTTCCAAAATGAAAAAGGGCCTTTTTTCAAGATGAGATTTTGAAATTTTCCCAAATGGAAAATCTAATTTTACAATGAATAAACAAACTCATAGCTCGTGCCACGCCTCGGCGTGGTCGTAGCTTGGGGGGACTGGCTGAGTAGTAACCTCAAGTGGAAAAATCAGATTTTTCCACAAAAAAACAAGCTCAAAGCCGATACCTTGAAGCTTGTGGTATTTGGATATTGCCAAATAGTTGCCAAAATCCCTATATTTGCGCCGCCAACCAAACTGCTGTTTATCATGCAAGAAGAAGTTAATCATTATGTGGACCATGCCCGGGAGTTGATGGACAAAGCCATCGAACACCTTTCGCATGAATTGATCAAAGTGCGTACCGGCAAAGCCTCTACCGCCATGCTCGAAGGTCTGATGGCGCCTTATTACGGTTCGCCCACACCCATTGGTCAGATCGCCAACATCTCTACCAGCGACGCCCGTACCATTGTCATCCAGCCCTGGGAAAAAAACATGCTGGGGCCGATTTCCCGCGCCATCATGGAGGCCAACCTCGGTTTCAACCCGCAGGACGACGGCCAGGTAGTGCGCATCAGCGTGCCGCCGCTCACAGAGGAACGCCGCAAAGACTTGGTAAAAATGGCCAAAAACCTTGGCGAGGATGCTAAAGTAGGTGTACGCAATGCCCGCCGCGACGCCATCGAACACATCAAAAAGGCCATCAAGGCCGGTTACCCGGAAGACTCCGGCCGCGACAAAGAAAAAGTGGTGCAGGCGCTCACCGACAAATACATCCAACAGGTGGACCACCTCATTGAAGTGAAGGAAAAAGATATTATGACGGTGTAGCACAGGTTGTCACCGTCTAGCACCCAATGCTCGTCCGATCGAAATTTCTGGTCGGACGGGCATTTGTTTTTTTAAGACATTTTTAACCCCAAATGTCATTTATCCGGCCAATTTTCAGCCGTCTTTTAAAGTATGTTGTTGTTGTAACGAAACACAATTTTTATTCTATCCCAAACCAACACTTGTGAGCCATGAGAGCATTAACCGTATTGATGATTGCCGCGCTGACGCTGGGCGCCGTTCATTCCCTCGAAGCGCAGTATTTCGGGCGCAACAAGCCCAACTATGAAAAATTCAACTTCAAGGTACTCGAAACGCCCTCTTTCCAGATTTACCACTACATGGAAAACCCGGAAAAGGTGCGCGCTTTTGCCCAGGATGCCGAAACCTGGTTCAAGCTGCATCAGGCCATCTTGGACGATACCATCAGAGGCAAAAACCCGCTGATACTGTACAACGACCACGCCGACTTCCAGCAAACCAATACCATCATGGGCGAAATCGGTGTGGGCACGGGCGGTGTCACGGAGGCGTTCAAAAACCGGGTTATCCTGCCTTTCGCCATGTCGAATCAGCAGACTCACCACGTTCTGGGCCACGAATTGGTACACGCCTACCAGTACAACATGATCCTCAACGGCGACTCCACCTCCATCCGCAACCTCGAAAACCTGCCGCTGTGGATGGTCGAAGGCTTGGCCGAATACCTCTCCATCGGCAGCATAGACCCCAACACCGCCATGTGGATGCGCGACGCCGTGCTGAACGATAAGGTGCCCACCATTCGCGACTTAGTTAAACCTGATTTCTTCCCCTATCGCTACGGGCAGGCTTTCTGGGTCTTCCTCACCGGCATGTTCGGCGACGAAGTCATCAAACCGTTTTTTGTGGGAACGGCCAAATATGGCTTCGACAACGCCTGCCTGCTCATCCTCGGCATGAAGGAAAAAGACCTCTCCAAGCTCTGGGTGGAAACACTGAAGAGCCATTTTGGCAAACAAATCGGCGAGGGTAAGGAGAAAGCCCCCGGTTCCGAAATCATCAGCGGCAAAGGTCCCGGCCGACTCAACATAGGCCCGGTGCTCAGCCCCAACGGCAAGTACGTCATTTTTCTTTCCGAGCGCGACCTGTTCTCCATTGACCTTTATGTGGCCGATGCCAACGACGGCAAAATCCTCCGCAAAATAGGCGGCACCATGAAAGACGGCCACTTGGACGATATCAGCTACATTGAATCGGCGGGCACCTGGTCGCCCAAAGGCGATGAATTTGCCTTTGTCGGCGTCAGCAAGGGGCGCAATGTTTTGGTGGTCAAAAATGCTGAAAACGGCAAAACCACGCGCACCATCAGCATTCCCGGCGTACAGGCATTCACCAATCCCGCCTGGTCGCCCGATGGCCGAAAAATTGTAGTCGCCGGCTTGGTGCAGGGCCAGGTGGACCTGTACGCCTACGAACTCCGCACCGGTAAAGTAGAACAACTGACCAACGACGAATACTCTGAAATCATGCCGGCCTGGTCGGCCGACGGCACGCAACTAATCTATTCTACCGACGAACTGAGCATGAGACGGGGCCGCACCAACGGCAAATGGAAGCACAACATCGCCGTGATGGACATTGCCGGCGGACGAGTGAATCAGATTGATGTCTTTCCCGGCGCCGACAACCTCAACGCACAGTTTGATCCCAATGGAGACATCCTTTTCCTTTCCGACCGCGACGGCTTCCGCAATCTCTACCGCTACTCGGTGTTGGACAAAAAAGTATTCCAACTCACCAACTCCAAAACCGGCATCAGCGGCATCACGCCTTTTGCCCCCGCTTTCAGCATTGACCGCAAGCGCAACCGCGTAGCCTATACCCACTATATGGGCGGTGCGTACAGCATATACAAAGCTCGCCCGGAGGACTTTCTCAATCAGGAAGTGGATCCCAACACCGTGGACTTTACCGCCGCTACCCTGCCCCGTGTCAACCGGCAGGCTTCCCGCATCGTGGACCCCGTGCTGGCTCAAATCGGCGCTTTGGAAGACAACCTTTTTGCGGCAGAAATGGTGGAACGCCCCTACAAAGCCAAATTCGCCCTCGACTATGCCGGCGGCAGCGCAGGCGTGGGTATGGGTACCAGCAACCTCTTCGGTGCCACTACCGGGGCAGCCGGCGGCGTGGATTTGCTGTTCAGCGACATGACCGGCAACAACAAGATTTTCAGCACCTTAGCCCTGAATGGCGAACTACAGGATATCGGCGGCGTGGTGAATTACCTCAACTCCAAAAGCCGCATCGGCTGGGGCGTGGGCATCTCGCACATACCGGCATTCTTTTTTGAAGGATACCAATTGGCAATAGATACCATCAACCTCGGCGGACAGCTTACCGAGGTGTTGCGGGAGTCCATCACCGCGCAGCGCTTGTTTGAAAGTCGGGGCGGCTTTTCGGCGCAGTATCCCTTCTCCACCACCTTGCGGGTAGAAGCGAGTACCAGCTTCACGCGCTACGGATTCAGCCGCCGCCGCTACGATTCATTTTACGATGCTTTCGGGCGATTTTTGGGGCAAGACCGCGAACGATTAGAAGCGCCTGAAGGGTTCAGTTTGTACAATGTAGGTACCGCTTTGGTGGGCGACAACTCCGCATTCGGACTCACTTCGCCCTTGGCCGGGCAGCGCTTCCGGGTGGGCGTCAATCAGTTTTTCGGGGCCATTACTTTTACCAACATCACTGCCGACTACCGGCGTTATCTGCGGCTCAAGCCCGTCACCTTCGCCGTCCGCGCCATGCACGACGGGCGCTACGGCGGCGATTCGCAGTTTTTCCCGCTGTTCGTCATCAGCCCTTGGTACATTCGCGGCTACTCCGATTTCCTCGGCGCTACCAACACGCAGGAAATCATCAGTCGCTACCAATTAGATGTGGAAGACTACCGAGCCTCTAAAGTGATGGTGGGTAATTTTGAGGTCAGGCTGCCCTTCACCGGCCCCAAGCGGGTAGCCCTCATTCCTACCAGCTTCCTGCTTTCCGATATTGCCTTGTTTGCCGATGCCGGTTTTGCGTTCAACAGCCTCGACCAGGTTTTTGGCAATGTAGAGGAGGCGCTGCGGCCCCGCGTATTGGCCAGTGTAGGTGCTTCGTTGCGCATCAATCTGTTCGGCGCCATGATCGTTGAGCCGTACTACGCCATTCCGGTGGGCCAGACCCTGGCGCCAGGCCACACGAACAAGGGGACGTTTGGGGTGAATTTGATGCCGGGGTGGTAGGGAATTAGAAAAAACAAGAACGCCCGATATGGAGAGTATTTCCATATCGGGCGTTTTTTTACCCCATCGTATGCGACTCCCTACCATTCACCTTTTCACCACGCACTTCGTCCAGTACTTCTCGCCGATGCGCACCCGCAGCCACAGCGGACCGGAAACGGCAGGAAGCGCAATCCGGGCTTGGTATTGACCGCTTTCCTGCATCTGAGATCGTGAGTGTAGTACCCGCCCGGTAGCATCGTACAAGTCAATGCGCACGGTTTGCGGTTCCACCACAGCGTATTCCACCGTGACCTCGTCCGAAGCCGGATTGGGAAAAATGCGCAATGGGGCAGCCCCGGCAGCGCTCTCTTCGGTACTATTGATGGTGCTGCACTCGTAAGTGGCCATCCAGCCAGGAGCCGAAACGCCCACATCTGAACGGAACCGGAACGTGAGACTGCCGCCCGATGCCTGTATGGCGCCGGGGCTGTTGCTTGCTGTGAAAGCCCCAATTAGTGGTGCGGCGGTGCTGCTGCCGTCGTAAATCCAGAGCGTATCGTAGCCGTTTTCGAGTTGGAAGCTGTGGAATTGCACGCTTAATGACGTTGCTCCCGGCGGCGCTATGGTGTAAGTCGTATTTTCATTGTGGTAATAATTCCAAGCCGGGCCGCCGCTGTCGTAGAGGGTATCGGCGCAAGCCTGCATGGCGCAGGTACTGAAGTTGTCGCGTATCAGATTCCACAAATCCTCATAACCGGCATCGTAGCCCAATGCCCAGATGCCGATGCCTGCCAGGCCGCGCTGCTGTACCTGCTGGTAGCGCCTGCCCAGCGTGTGTTCTGAGTTGATGAAACATTGCCGCCATAGGCTGCCGCTGGGATAAACGTAATAATTGGAAGTACTGGCCGGGTGGTAATTTCCCTGGGAATAGGTAGCGCTGTTGTCGCGTACCGTTTTGTAAGTCCGTGAGGAGTGAAAAGCGCCGGTGGTATTGGCAGGCGCCTGATTGCTCACTGTTTCCCATTCGCGACCGTAGTAAGGCAGGCCCAGCAGCAGTTTTTCGCGGGGTACGCCGGCGTGCAGGTAGTATGAAATGGAGCGCGAATGGTTGCGGTCGTAATCGGCGCCGAAGCTGTACAAAGGATCGGTGGGGCCGGCCTGCGAACTGCCGCTCCAGTAATAATCGTACCCCATGATGATAAAAATATCCACATACGGATTCATGGCCGATACGTTGAAAACCGTGCTCCAGTCCACTGCCGGCAATGCAATGGAAAGCTCGGCGCCCGGAATGGCCGCGTGCAATTGAGTGCCCAGTGCGATGATGAACTCGGTGAGATTGGCGCTTTGGGCCGCCGGCACCGCCTCAAAATCAATGTTGACGCCATGCGCGCCGCGCTGCTGCACCAGCGTGATGAGGTTGTTGATGAGCGTTTGCCGGGCCGTGGGGCTGCCGAAAAAGGTAGCGTGGTTGCTGAACAAAGTAGCGCACAGATGCACCCGCACACCCTGAGCCAATGCCTGATTCACTACCGCCGCCGAAGACCAGCTATAAGTATTTAGCGCCATGCCGGTAGTCGCGTTCACTTCATACGCAAAGTAAGATAAATCGCTGAGCATCTTCCAGTTGTACTGACTTTCCAGGCCGTTGCTCCAGTAGGGGTGCCAACCGAAAACGCGCTTTTGAAGGCGGCAGGTGTCGTCGGTTTTGGGGCGGGCTGCCGGCAATTCCTGTTCATTGCGCCGCTGCCAGTCTTCGGGACTGAGGGCCATATTTTTATATTGCTCCAACTGCTCCTGGTGTATCGAGGGCGCTTGTTCTGTTTGGGCTTGTACGGCGGCCATGCCATACAGCAGGATCAAAATGGAAATGGCGAATCGCTTCATGGATTTGTTGTTTGGGGTAAAAATACGAAACCGCCCTGAAAAACAGTCTGAACCTGTATGATTTTGGAGCAATTCAATCAGAATCCGACGCGTTTTTATACAAACATTGCCAAGCATGACAACACCTGCCAACTTCACCTATTTGATCGGATTATTGCTGTTCGGATGGGGTCTAAATTCTTGCGCTCCACAAACATCCGATTTTGTCGGGCTGTTCAAAATGCAGCCCTTGCCGGATACTCTGGCTTTTGCCATCACCGATTCTGATGCCGCCATTGGTGCCGATACCATTTCCAATCAACTCTTTTTCAGTCAATTGCCTGCCGACATGTACGCCGACATCGAGTATGTAGCCGATTCCTCTTCATCCGTCACACTCGCCAGAGGCAGTTTTGAACTCAGTCCGCCATACCTGCTCCTTTGGGCGGATGTACGCTATGCCTGGTTTCAGCATCAGTCGCTCTTGCTGTACGATAAGGAGGCCAAACGCATTACCGACCGAATCACCGTGGCAGAACTCTACGGCGGCGAAAGCGGACAGATCATTACCGGGGCCTGGCTCCTGAACGGGAACGAGATCGTGCAGCGGCAAGACTCGCACAGCTCGCGCCTGACCGAGACCGATGAAGTAGAACAAAGTACCGAGCGGTATGTGAGTGGGTGGAAAATAGAGGGTGGCCGGTTTATAGAGCAGCCGGTTCAGGATTCAGCCAGATGGATTCGGGAATTTCCGATGGAAGATTGGTGATTATTGCGCTTCCGCCTCCAATGCCTCCCAATACTCTACCGCCCGACGGGTATGTGGGATACAGATGGAACCTCCCACGAGATTGGCAATGGCAAAGACTTCAAACACCTGATCGCGGGTGACGCCCAGTTCGTAACAAGTGCCCAAATGGTAGCGAATACAGTCGTCGCAGCGCAGTACCATAGATGCTACCAAACCGAGTAATTCTTTGGTTTTGGTATCTAATGCGCCGTCTTGATAAGCATTGGTATCGAGATTGAAAAAGCGCTTGAGGACCTTGTTGTCCTGGGCAAGGATTTTTTCATTCATCAATGCCCGATAATCGTTGAACTCCTTTACAACCGACATGATGCAGGATTAACGATGAATGCTTCTGAATGGGAGTGAAGGCAGCGGCTCGATGCAAACATAGCGCTCTTCGGCTGCCTGCGGAGTGATGAGTATCTCTTCGGCTTCGTCTAATTCGTCCAGATCGCACTCGGCGAAGGCATCCAGCACTTCCTTGATCTCAGACAATTGCACGTTGATGACGCGGCGAGCCTTGAAGAATTTGGGCCGCCAATAAGCTGATTCCAACAGGTTATCAATCACGATGCCACGCGAATTGGTGCTGTGGATGATGTGAATGCCTTTTTCGTCATTGGAATAAACCATGGCCACATGAGAGACGCGGCTGCGGGCGCTGCGGCGGAAGAACACCAGATCGCCGGGCTGCGTTTCGCTCAGCTTTACCGGTTCGCCTTGCGTAGCTTGTTGTGAAGAAGATGGGGACAGCTTGATGCCGAATGTGCCCATCACGAAATGGGTAAAACCAGAGCAGTCGAATCCCGTTTCGGGAGCGCGCCCGGCATAGCGATATTTTAATCCGAGATAATTTTGGGCATATCCCACAATGTCATTGCGGAGCGCGAAATCAACGCCGGCAGGAGCCTTGGCGGCGATGGAGGAGGAATCGGAATCAGCAACCACAGCCTCTGAAAATGCTGCTGCGAAAGTGCTGAAAAATGCTGAAAAAGCAAACAATAGCAAGACCTTGCGGCCTAAACTGTAACTGTCATTCATGAGCGCGACCTATTAAAAATTCAAAACAATGTTGGCAAAGGTATAAAGCACTTTCATAAAACCAAAAATCTTGCCAAAAAAATTGAAAAAAGATTGTTGAGGGTTTTCACAGCACTTGTATTATAAAAAAGCCAATGTATGCCGGTCTTAAATATCTTTTTTGCCAAATAGTATTCTATTGCCGTACCCCTATTGCCACAGTTTTTGCACCTCAAACAGCCGTGCCAAAGACACCAAAACCACCGCCACCAACAGCCTGTGCGCCCACACATTGGCCCCCGGCAAACGCGAGGCATAGTGTGCCGTGACGTAGCCGCCCGCCGCCTGCCCGATGGCCATAATGCCTCCGATGCGCCAGTCAATGAGGCCCTTCCATGCAAATATCAAAATAGCCGCCGCCTGAATAACGCCCACCACAATGGACTTGAGCGCATTGGCGTCTATCATGCTGTACCGGGCGCCCAGCACCATCGCGGCCAGAAAAAACAAGCCCATGCCCATCTGAATGAACCCGCCGTAAAAACCCAGCGCCACAAACAGTGGCCCGGCCACCCACCAGTTGGGCCGGCGATTGGCCTCGGTTTCGTGGAGCCAGCGTTCGGGTTTGAAGAGAATGAGAAAAAGCAGAAACACCATCAAAAAACGAAACACCACCCGAAACTGCTCGTTGCTGATGCTCACCGCAAGGATGGTGCCTGCTATGGCGCCTATGACGGAAAAGATCAGGTACCACTCGCTGCGCCGCAGGTCTAAGCGGCCGTTTCTGTAAAAGGCGATACCTCCGGCGGCGGTTTGCATGAGAATGCCTACCCGGTTGGTGCCGTTGGCCAGATTGCCCGGCAGGCCCAACAACTCCGTCAGGATGGTGAGCGTAATGGCGGAACCGTTGCCTGCCAGGGTATTGATGGAACCGGCAAAGAAAGAGCCGGCGATGACGATCATCCAGATGTACCACTCCACGGTCATAAGATTTTGTTTTGCTCCAAAACGCCCAATCCAAACAGGGCAAAATCATATTTCACCGGGTCTTGGGGATCGAATTGCCGCAGCGATTCGGTGAGTTCCAGCACAGCCGGCCAGTCGGAAGCAGGGCGATGCAGCAGCCCCAGTCTGCGGGCTACGCGGTCCACATGCACGTCCAAAGGAATGAGCAGTTGCGAGGGCTTGATTTGCCGCCAAAGGCCGAAATCCACACCGTTGTCGGATGGGCGCACCATCCAACGCAGGAACATGTTGAGGCGTTTGCAGGCTGAATTACGCGCCGGAGTCGCAATGTGCTTGCGGGTGCGCTCCGGGAAATCGGGCAAAGAAAAAAACAGCTCGTGGAAACCGGTTAGCGCGGGTCCTGTGTGTGGCGAGCCGGGCGGCAAATGAACGGCGAAAGCCTGCTCTAAGCTGTCGTGGTGTTGATACCAGTGTTGTAAAAACTCCAAAAAATAGAGCGCATCGGTGGCATTGAAAGTGCGATGTTTGAAATCGAGGAAGCGTTTTCGGTCCTGCTCCTGATGCTGCACGATGAATTGGTGAGGCGCCTGATCCATCAGTTCCATCAGGCGCTTGGCGCTGTTGATGATGGTTTTGCGTTGCCCCCAGGCCAGCAGGGCAGTCCAGAACCCGGCAATTTCAATGTCTTGCAAACGGCTGAAGCGATGCGGTACGGCGATGGGGTCGTCGGCCAGAAATTCAGGTCGCAGAAAACGATCTACGGCGGCATCCAAAACCGCTTTTATGTCGTCCGGCATTCCAAACAAATTAAACTGTGAGACAAAAAATGAATCAAAATACCGTTTGCTTTGCAGTTGTTTCCTGAAAATCCGAACCAAATATGACCGCAACGCTCATCTACACACTCTCTTTGGCCGTAATATTTCTATTGAGAAAAATCATACTCCTCTCGCCGCCACGCTGGACTACGCGCCGCGCGGAGCATACAGTTTTGATTTGGCCAGGCCCCAAAGTTGTAGGCGATGCACCAAAGAAACCCGCAGCACTCCCAAGCCGTAGATGATGCTTCGGCGCAGGTTGATGGACGAAGCCTCCTCAAAATACTTGGTGGGGCAGGTGACTTCGCCAATCTGAAATCCGGCATAGATGATTTGCGAAAGCATCTCGTTGTCAAACACAAAATCGTCTGAATTAGCGCCGTAATTGATCCGCCGGAGCACCTCGCCGCTGAAGGCCCGGTAGCCGGTATGGTACTCCGACAGCTTGGCGTTGATGACCCAGTTTTGGAAAAGCGTCAGAAAACGATTGGCCACATATTTGTACAACGGCATGCCGCCCAGCAGCGCGCCCTTGCCCAAAATGCGCGAGGCCAGCACCACCGGATACAGGTCTTCGCCGATGATGTTCACGATGGCCGGAATGAGTTTGGGCGTGTATTGGTAGTCGGGGTGCAACATGATGACAATATCGCCGCCAATAGACAATGCCTTGTCGTACAGTGTTTTCTGATTACCGCCATAGCCTTTGTTGCGTTCGTGTACCAATACATGCTCAATGCCGATGCTGCGGGCCAGTTCGGCTGTATTATCGCGGCTGGCGTCGTCGCACAAGATGACTTCATCCACCAGATCGAAGGGGATTTCCCGGTACGTTTGCTCCAAGGTGAGGGCTGCATTGTAGGCAGGGAGCACCACCACTACTTTTTTTCCTTTGTACATAGGCGCTGAATTGCGGCGCAAAGATATTTGTTTTCACAACATCCCAACGCAGAGAGAGAAGTCGTGTAGATAGCAGAACCTATCACTTCAAATGGAGACAGGATGAGCCGGGACATCCAGCAACTTCCTGCACATCCTCTATATTTCGTATCTTTGCCGTAAAATTCTTCCGTCATGCCCAAACTATCGCCACTCGGCCTGTCCGATTTCAGACAAGTCATAGAAAGAGGTACTTACTATGTGGATAAAACCGCTATGGTGCGCGCCGTAGTGGATGGCGCAGGCGTACAACTCCACTGCCGCCCGCGTCGCTTTGGCAAAACGCTGAACCTCTCCACGCTGCGCTATTTCTTTGATTGTCAGGGCGAATACCAGCATCTTTTTGAAGGGCTGGCCGTAGCCAATGATGAAGAAATGATGACCCGGCATCAAGGTAAGTACCCGGTCATTATGCTGTCGTTCAAGGATGTGAAAATGAGGACTTATACCTCGGCCATGCAGGCTATGACAAAGCTGCTGTACGAGGAATGGGCGCGTCACTCCTCTTTGGCAGGCATTTTTGAATACGATGATCATCTGGCCAATATGGCGGCGATGGTAAGGGTGGGAGAAGTCAGAGAGTTCCTTTTTCGGGATGCCATCAAAAAATTAGCAGACCTGCTGCACGCACACCACGGCGCCCCGGTGCTGTTGCTGATAGACGAGTACGATACTCCTTTGGTGGAGGCTTGGCTGAAAGGCTACTACGATGATATGATTGAATTCATACGCCCGCTCTTGGGCGGCGCGCTCAAAGACAACCAAAGCCTTTTCAAAGGCGTACTCACCGGCATACTACGAGTGGCCAAAGAGAGTCTTTTCAGTGGGCTGAACAACTTCATTTCCGACGCCGGCCTCAAAGTTGGGCGCTACTCTGATAAGTTCGGCTTCACAGAGCAGGAAGTAAAAACCCTGCTGGCCCATTACAGCCTCAATGGCCGCGAAATGGACGAAATCACCGCCTGGTACGACGGCTACCGATACGGAGGTATTCCGATCTACAACCCCTGGTCCATACTCAATTATGTAGCTGAAGGCGGCCAGTCTCCCAGTCCTTATTGGGTGAACACCGGCGGGCATGACCTGCTCAAACGGCTTTTTTTTAACCCGCAGTCGGGTATAAAAGACAAGTTGGAAGAGTTGCTGCGCGGCGATGCCATTGAGATATATGTGGATGAGTTTCTCACCTTCCGAGGTTTGGAATCTAACCCCGACGCCGTGGTCAGTCTGATGTACTTTGCCGGCTACCTGCGGGTGGTGGGCGAGTTCAGAAGAGGAGATAGAATCATTCGAGAGCTTTCCATCCCGAACCGAGAGGTAAAGTTAGCTTACGAAGACACCCTCATGGCCTGGTTCAACGAGGACTTGAGCCGGGCCTTCAACGACAGGCTCTTGGATGCCCTCACTACCGGCGATGTGCTGACCTTCGGCGAGGGCTTGGCCAAATTCGTCCTCAAGGTGGTCAGTTTTTACGACACGGCAGATAATCGCACCGAGCATTTCTACCATGCCTTCCTGCTGGGACTGCTGGCCCGCTTGGATTCGGCCTACCTCATCCGTTCCAACGGAGAGAGCGGCTACGGGCGCTACGACATCTGCCTGATTCCGAAAGACGCCTCCCGAAAGGGCATTATAATGGAAATCAAGGCGGTGCGCTCACGACGTAGCGAAACCATGCCGGGCCGCCTCGCCGAAGCTCGTACCCAGCTACTCGCCAACCGGTACGAAACAGAACTCCTCGCCCATGGCGTGACTGACATCCTGCGCTTGGCCATTGCGGTGGAGGGGAAGGAGGTTGTTGTGGAACAAGTTTGATACCCTTAATACACCTGCCGCCAATATGAATCAGAGAATTTACCAAATAGACGCCTTCACCGATCAGGTTTTTGCCGGCAATCCGGCCGCAGTTTGCCCGCTCGAACACTGGCTCGACGATGGCCTGATGCAACAAATTGCCTCAGAAAACAACCTCTCCGAAACGGCTTTTATTGTAAAAAACGGAGAACAGTACGACATCCGCTGGTTCACCCCAACGATTGAAGTGGACCTTTGCGGGCACGCTACTCTGGCGGCTGCTTACGCTTTGCTTTTCTGCGAACAGCATCCCGGCGACTTCATCCGGTTTTACTCCCATCGCAGTGGAATGTTGACCGTTCAGCGGCAGGGCGACTTGCTCACATTAGACTTTCCTGCCGATGTGCCGACGCAAATCCAGAATCTGCCTGCCTGGGGTAAGGGATTTGATATGCAGCCGATGGAAGCATGGCAGGGCAAAACAGACCTGCTGCTGTTGTTTGAATCAGAGGCTCAAATCCGCGAACTGCAACCACAATTCGACATCATCGGGCAGTGGGAGGTTCGGGGTGTCATTGCTACGGCTCAGGGCGTTTCAACGGATTTTGTTTCCCGCTTTTTTGCGCCGCAATCGGGCGTACCCGAAGACCCGGTCACCGGCTCGGCCCATACTACGCTCACACCGTTTTGGGGAGAAAGATTACAGAAAAAAGAACTCTCCGCCGCTCAGCTTTCGGCGCGCGGCGGCCGGCTGCACTGCCGCTGGAACGACGAGCGCGTAGCCATCAGCGGGCAGGCGCGATTGTACCTGCGGGGAAGTATTGAGTGGTGATATCCTCCTCAATCATCGCACACCACCTCCTCTATATCCGACAAGCGGTCCAACAAAATATGACCGTTGTAAAACCGCTTATTCATGTCCTCATATTCTGCCGCCAGCAAGATGTGGGTGTAGTTGCTGCGCGGCTTGAGAATAAATTCGTATTCCATCCATTTGAAATGGTTCACCGGCGCAGTTTCTGCCAGAAGTTCCAGTTTGCTGCACGACGAGGTTCCACCATATACGCGCAGTACTGTCGGAACGGTAAAATCGGCCGAGTCTATAAAGCTGGAAGTAAGACTTCTAAAAACATTTGAGCGGCTCAGCATAGCGCTCATCAGATAGCAGCGCCCGGTGCGCAATGTATCGCTCAACTGCTGGCTGACAGATTCACGGGTGCCGTCGTCTCGCACCACCATTCCCAAATAAGTATTCCCGTCAAAAGCCTTTCTGGTTACTCCAAAGTAGCCGGGCTGCGTATCGGGTGGAGACTGCCTGGAGAACCCACAATCCGTCCATCCATCGGGTAATGTTCCCGGCCTGGGCGTACCCTCAAACGACGGATTCGCCAAACGAATAATGCTGCCCGGCTGGCACCAGGCCCAAGCAGGCAACAGTATGGCTGCTATCAACAAGAGGTTTTTCATAAAAAACTGGTTTTGAGTATAATAACTGTGAAGAATGAGCAAGTTTCGGAGAGTTTTGACTGGTCTGCATGGCATCGGATGGCTTAGGGGCGATAAAAAAATAAAATGAGCATTTATTTTTGCCCCACTACTTACGCTGTTTTACCAATCATCACACGCTGTCCATTTTAAATTCGACAAATGATCTACCAGAATGTGCCCGTTGTAAAACACATTGGCCTCCCTGTGTTCCGCCGCCAGAAAGAAGTATGTATAGCTCTTGAGGGGCTGTAAAACAAACGCATATTCCTTCCAGTCAGGATGATCTATCGGCGGGGTTTCTGCCAGCAATTCCACTTTATTATAAAGCGAAGTGCCGCCATATATCCTCAATACTGCCGGTGTCGTAAAATCTGCCGAATCTCGAACATTGTATGAGTTGGTAGGGCTGCGCAAGGCATCTGAACGACTCAGCCAGACCGTCAATTGATAACAATTATTGGCTTTCAGGGCACTGCTTAGCTTTTGTCCTACGGATTCCGCTGTGCCGGTTTCCCGCACCACCATGCCCAGATAGCTTTCTCCATAGTGAGGCGGCTGAGTCACCCCGAAACAATAAGGCTGCGTATCGGGCGGAGATTCGCCTTCCGGGCCGCAGTTCGCCCAGCCGCCCGGCACATTTCCCGGACCGGGGGCGTCCCCCTCAAACGACGGATTCACCAAACGAATAACGCTGCCCGGCTGGCACCAGGCCATACCGGACAGCGTCATGGCTGCTATCAAAAGCACGATCCTCATTACGAGAAGGCATTGAGGCCCGTCACATCCATGCCCGTGATGAGCAGGTGAATGTCGTGGGTGCCCTCATAGGTCAGCACCGTTTCTAAGTTCATCATGTGGCGCATCACCGGGTACTCATTGGTGATGCCCATGCCGCCGTGTATCTGGCGCGCCTCACGGGCTATTTCCAGCGCCATCATCACGTTGTTGCGCTTGGCCATCGAAATCTGAGCCGGCGTGGCTTTGCCCTCATTGGCCAAGGAGCCGAGCCGCCAGGCCAACAGTTGCGCCTTGGTGATCTCGGTGATCATCTCGGCCAATTTCTTCTGCGTCAACTGGAACTGCCCGATGGGCCTGCCGAACTGCGTGCGTTCCTGCGAGTAGCGCAGCGCCGAATCGTAGCAGTCCATCGCCGCCCCGATAGCGCCCCAGGCTATGCCGTAGCGGGCTTTCGAGAGGCAGGAGAGCGGGCCTTTCATGCCCTGCACATTGGGCAACACATTGCTTTTGGGCACGCGCACGTCTTCAAACACCAATTCGCCGGTGATGGAAGCGCGCAACGACCACTTGCCTTTGATTTCGGGCGCCGAGAAGCCCTTCATGTCTTTCTCCACAATCATGCCGCGCACAATGCCGGCCTCGTCTTTGGCCCACACCACCGCAACATCCGCCAGAGGCGAGTTGGTGATCCACATTTTAGCGCCGTTGAGGATGTACGCATCGCCGTCGTCTTTTACGTTCGTCACCATGCCCGACGGGTTCGAGCCGTGGTCGGGTTCGGTGAGGCCGAAACAGCCGATGAAGTCGCCGTTGCCGAGCTTGGGCAGGTACTTGCGGCGCTGCTCTTCCGAGCCGAATTTGTAAATCGGAAACATCACCAACGAGCCTTGCACCGATGCCATAGAGCGGATGCCGGAGTCGCCGCGCTCCAATTCCTGCATGATGACGCCGTAAGCGATCTCGTCCATGCCGCCGCCGCCGTATTCAGCAGGCAGGCTGGGGCCAAATGCGCCGATCTCGGCCAGCCCTTTGAACAAATGCGTGGGGCACTTGGCCTTGTCGGAATATTCCTCAATGATGGGCGTCACTTCCTGTTTCACCCAGTCGCGCACAGCGGCGCGGGCCAGCAGGTGGTCTTCGCTCAGGAGTTCGTCCAGCATATAATAATCGTGGCCCTGAAAGCGGTCTTCTTTGGCCTTTTTGGCAATCATCGTGCCGTTGCTGTTATCTTGCATTTCGTCCGTATATTTGGTGAGCTAAATGTGGCGCAAAGGTATCGTTTTTTTGGTCGGATGCGGGAGAAAATTGTGCAGGGAAAAGGGGGCGTGCCGGCGCTCTCGCAGATACCCATGCGCCGTCGGGTGCTTCGGTCGTCCTCCTATCGTCGTCCTTCCCTTCGCCCCCTCACGCAAACTACGCAGACACCCGCTGCCGTCCCGAATAGACATTGAAGCGCCCGTTTCTCAAAAAACCGATGAGCGTCATACCATAAGCTTCGGCCAATTCTACGCAAAGGCTGGACGGCGCGCCCACTGCCGCCAGCATTGGAATGCCGGCCATGAGCGCCTTTTGGCCCAGTTCAAACCCTGCCCGGCCACTCACCAACAGCAGATATTGCGAAAGCGGAACCTGCCCCTGCTGCAAGGCCGCGCCGATGAGCTTGTCCACCGCATTGTGCCGCCCCACATCTTCCCGCAGCAGCAGCAGGCTCCCCTCCGCGTCGAACAAACCGGCAGCGTGCAGGCCGCCCGTGTGGGAGAATACATCTTGCTGCCCGGCCAGTGCCTGAGGCAATTGGTGTAAAATTTCGGCCGGCACCACAGGCTCTTTCGGCAACAACGAAAAGCAGGTATGTAGATTCACCAGATCAATGGACGCCTTGCCGCAAATACCGCAACTCGATGTAGTGTAAAAATGGCGGCTCAGCAACTGCTCGCTCACCTGCACATCGGGGCGCAGTTCGGCCAGCAGCACATTCGAGGGGGCCGCAGCCTCCGAGGGTTGCTGTACATAGCGCAGGAGCGTCACCTCTTCGGCCCGCGCAATGATGCTCTCGGTGAACAGAAAGCCCATCGCCAGATCGAAATCGTGGCCGGGAGTGCGCATCGTCACCGCAATACTGTGGCGTCGGCGGGCAGCAGCAGGGCCGCAGGCTACCTGTATTTCCAAAGGCTCCTCCACCGCCAGCACGTCGGAAACCACGCCGGCTTCGCCGCCGCCTACTCTCAGTATTTCGCAGGTTTTTAAGCCCGCGTCGGGATGTGCTGTCATGGTTCGGAGATGTGAAAAGACAAATATACGCCCTCCTCTTGAGAAAAAACGTGTACCTTTCTTCGCAAAAGATGTCGCACATGAGTTGTAAAATATGGATGGCCGCAGCTTTGGCGCTGTTGTTGATTTCCTGCAAAAGAGATCGCTCTTCGTTTTTTGCTGATTCTGAACCAGATACGCAAACCTACAATCGCATTCAGGAGCAATTGCTCGATGCCCGGCCCGGCGATACCATTCGTTTGCCGGAAGGCGTATTTGAGTTCGACCGCCCGCTCTCGCTCGACGGCATCAGCCGCGTGACCATCGCCGGAGCAGGCATGGACAAAACAGTGCTGTCATTTAAATATCAAAAAACCGGCGCTGAAGGTATCAAAATTACCGCCGACTCGGTCACGCTCCGCGATTTCACGGTACAAGACACCAAAGGCGACGCCATCAAACTCCAAAACTGCACGGGCGTCACCCTGATCCAATTGAAAACCACCTGGAGCGACGGCCCCGATGCAAGCAACGGCGGCTACGGCTTGTATCCGGTAGCTTGCAAAAATGTGCTGATTGACAGTTGCGAGGCTTCATTTGCCTCAGACGCAGGCATTTATGTAGGGCAGTCACAGGATGTCGTCGTCAGAAATTGCTACGCTTACGGCAACGTGGCGGGCATCGAAATCGAAAACTGTATCCGCTCAGAGGTATATGACAATCGCGCAGAGAACAATACCGGCGGCATTCTCGTATTTGACCTGCCCGATCTGCCCCAAACCAACGGCCATACCTGTCGGGTGTATCGCAACATCATCAAAAACAACAACCACTCCAATTTTGCGCCCGAAGGCAACATCGTCGGCATTGTTCCGCCCGGCACCGGCATCATTCTGCTGGCCGCCAAAAACGTGGAAATTTTCGACAATGAAATCACCGGCCACAAAACCATCGGCACGGCCATTGCCAGCTATCAGATCACTAAAAATACCTGGGCAGATACCACCTACAATCCTTTTTCCTTCGACATAACCATCTACAACAATACTTACCAGCGCAAAAAATCGCTGCCCGACCTGAGCAAGGACTTCGGCAAAATGGTCAACATTCTCTTCGCCGGCAAACCGCAAGACATCCTCTACGACGGCATCATTGACAGCACGCGCACCCTGGGACCGAATCCCATGAATCTTTGTATTCGACAGGATACCAGCCAGTTGCGATTTGCCAATATAGACGCCGCCCACGATTTCGACAAAGTGAGCAAGGTCATTGCGCCCTACCTCCTCTGCGAGGGGCGCACCTGGCCCAAGGAAGAGAAATAACGCGGATGCCTCTTTTACCTCTAAAAAACCTACTTTTGCACACATGACAGTACCACCTGAAAACTATCTGCTTGTTCCGCTCAGCGTAGGATTTGCCGGCTCCCTGTCGTTCGGGCCGATCAACCTCTGCGTGGTGGACACTACCGTGCGGCACAATCTGCGGGCCGGTATCTGGTTTGCATCGGCGGCGGCATTGGTGGAAAGCCTGCAAGCTTCCATCGCCCTCTATTTTGGAGAATTTTACCCCTTGTTTTTGCGCAAGTATCCCTGGGTGCATTTGGTCATTCTGGTCTTTTTTGTGGCGCTGGGAATTGCCTTTCTCAGGCGGAGTTCATCCGGCGAATCAAAAGTAAAGGAAGGCACCGGCAGGCATTTTTTTCACGGCTTGGTCATTGCACTGATGAACCCGCAGGGCATTCCCTTCTGGATTTTTGTGCTGGCCTATCTGCAATCGGCGCAGATGTTTGAAATCAACAGCACTGTGAGCCAGACGGGACTGATCCTCTTTTTGAGCGGCGTGGTATTGGGCAAATTTGCCGCCCTCTCCCTCTTCGGCCTGCTGAGCAATGTCATCAACCGCCGCACCGCCTTCCTCCAGCAATGGACCGACAAAATCACCGGAGGCATCCTCATCGCGCTGGGACTGTTGCAGTCTTTTCAGTTTTTTCTCAGTCCGTAACGACGGAGCAGTTACCTTTTTTCTCTCCCTGCCGAAGCAGCCCGCCCTGTTCAACTCCGCCCTGTTTTTCATACCTTTGCAGCCCGGAAGTGCCCGCAGCCTGTTGCGCGCGCCGAACCATATTGCTCAACTATTTCAAAACCAATAACATGAATACGGATTTTTTGCAACAACTCGGCCTTGCGCCGCATAACCCCGGTACTTTCACCGGCATGGAATCTTTCAGCGGCGGTGAAAAATTGGAATCCTACTCGCCCGTCAACGGCGCGCTCATCGGCTCGGTGACGCAAACCACCCGCGAGGAATACGAACAGGTCATCCGCGCATCAGAAGCGGCCTTCAAAGTGTGGCGCGAAGTACCCGCTCCCAAGCGCGGCGAAATCGTGCGCCAATACGGCGACCTCCTACGCGAATACAAAGACCCGCTCGGCCGCCTCGTTTCTTACGAAATGGGCAAAAGCCTCCAGGAAGGCTGGGGCGAAGTGCAGGAAATGATTGACATCTGCGATTTCGCCGTGGGACAATCGCGCCAGTTGTACGGCCTCAGCATGCACTCCGAGCGCCCGCACCACCGCATGTACGAACAATGGCACCCGCTGGGCATCGTGGGCATCATTTCCGCCTTCAATTTCCCGGTAGCTGTGTGGAGTTGGAACTCCATGATCGCCCTTGTTTGCGGCGATGTCTGCGTGTGGAAACCCTCCGAAAAAGCGCCCCTTTGCGGCGTGGCCTGCCAGTTGTTGTTCCAGCGCATTCTCAAAGCCAACAACCTGCCCGAAGGCATCATCACGCTGGTCAACGGCGACTACCGCATCGGCGAATGGATGACCAACGACACCCGCGTGCCGCTCATCTCGGCCACCGGCAGCACCCGCATGGGCAAGATCGTGGGCCAGACCGTAGCCGGACGCATGGGCCGCACCCTGCTCGAACTCGGAGGCAACAACGCCATCATCATCACGCCCAGCGCCGACATCAACATCGTACTCACCGGCGCACTTTTCGGCGCAGTGGGCACCGCCGGCCAACGCTGCACTTCTACCCGCCGCCTCATCATCCACGAGAGCATTTACGAGGAAGTGAAGGAAAAACTGGCTCGCGCCTACGGGCAATTGCGCATCGGCAACCCCTTGGACCAGCACAACCACGTCGGGCCGCTCATTGACACCGGCGCTGTGAAAGCCTACCTGCACGCCATCTCCGAAATTGGGCGCGAAGGCGGCTCCATGTTGGTAGAAGGCGGCGTATTGGATGGCCCCGGCTTTGAAAGCGGCTGCTATGTGAAGCCCTGTGTGGCCGAGGCCCGCCCCGAAATGGCCATCGTGCAGCACGAGACCTTTGCGCCAATACTTTATCTGTTGAAATACAAAGACTTGGACGAAGCCATCGCCATCCAGAACGGGGTGCCGCAGGGCTTGTCGAGCGCCATTATGACCAACGACATGCGCGAGGCCGAAAAATTCCTCTCCGTGGCCGGCTCCGACTGCGGCATTGCCAACGTCAACATCGGCACCAGCGGGGCTGAAATCGGCGGCGCCTTCGGCGGCGAAAAAGAAACCGGCGGCGGTCGCGAAAGCGGCTCCGATTCCTGGAAAGCCTACATGCGCCGCCAAACGAATACGATCAATTACAGCAAAACGGTGCCGCTCGCGCAGGGCATCCAGTTTGATTTGTAAGCCTGAAAACTCATTGCTTCGATTGCGAAGCCTTTCAGGATTCGTAATCGTAACCTTCGCTTTCCCGTTACGTTTACGAATCCTTTTTGTAGGCTTCGCAAATGTACGGACCGCTCCCGCTGTGATTCCATTTTCATGTTTACCTGATTGTGCCTGGATCAGCTCCTGCCGAGATTCCATCTCGTGCGAGTATTATGCGGGTTCTACCCGCCTGTAAAACGCCCGATTTCAGGGCAATGTCGCTCTACGTTTTCCTCTACGGTCCCCTCTACGTTTGTCATTCCGTAACGCAGTGGAGGCATCTGTACCATCTCCGCAAGCAGCCAAGCGCGGCTGCTAAGCGCGGTGGTGCAGATTCCTACGGAATGACAAACGGAGAGGGGCGTAGTGTGGCAGGCGGAGAGCGACAAACGTAGAGGGTTCGCAGTGTAGCCAACGCAGCGCAACAATCGCAGCCCAATCAAGGAATCTTGCGCCGGCGCTGTGCCTCTGCGAAAAGACGCTGCATGGTTTCTTTCCGGTGATCTTCTGTCGCCGGTACGATCCCCGCCGCGCATTTTTTTCCTCCTTTTCCGCCTGCATTTCCTGCAAAAGCCGTTACTTTACCGATTCATTGCACAAGCAAGAACCACATATTGTATGGCAAAAATCATTTCGCTACTCAATCATAAAGGCGGCGTAGGCAAAACCACCAGCTCCATCAACATCGGTGCGGGCTTGGCGCAATTGGGCAAACGCACGCTCCTCATTGACCTCGACCCGCAGGCCAGCCTCACCATTTCGCTGGGCATCCCGCGGCAACCGGTCACCATTTACGAGGCATTCCGCGGCGAGGCCGAACCGATGCCTTATGCGGCCAAAACCAACTTGGACGTCATCACCTCCCGCCTCGAATTGTCGGGCGCAGAAACGGAACTGCTCAACGAAGCGGGCCGCGAGTACATCCTGGCCGAGCTATTAGAGCCGCTGCGCGACGACTACGAGTTCATCGTTATTGACTGCCCGCCTTCGCTGGGACTGCTGACGCTCAACGCCCTCACCGCCAGCGATTACGTTTACATTCCCATGCAAACTGAGTTTCTGGCTTTGCAGGGATTGGCCAAAATCAAACAGGTGATTGACAAGGTGCGCTTCCGGCTCAACAAAACGCTGGAAATCGGCGGCGTGATTGCCACCATGTACGACAGTCGCAAAATCCTCAACCGAGATGTGTTGGACATGATCAAAAAATATTTCGGCGAGAAGGTCTTCAATACCATGATTCGCGACAACGTGGCATTGGCAGAAGCGCCCTCCACCCGACAGGATATTTTCAGCTACAGCCCGTCCAGTCCGGGGGCGGAAGATTATCTCAACCTGTGCCGGGAAATGCTGGAGCGTTTCGAGCAGCCTTCCGCCAGAGAAATCAGCAGAGAACAGCGCGTATGAGCAAAAAAAAATTCACCGACGGCTGGGAGGGCCTTTTTGAGTCTGCTTCGGATCATGCTTCGGGCCAGACGCTGCTTTTGTTTGATCTCCCGGAGTCGGAAACGGCCAAACCCCAACGCGGCGCCAAATCTCCAGTGGCCGAGGCTGCTCCCGAACTGCCCAAACACAGTGGCAAGAGTTTCGCTTCCGATCTGGAATCCTTCCTGCAAGAGGCGTTTGAAGACTCCTTCGCCGAGCAAACCCGGCAGCGCACCGACGCCGAGCCGGAACCCAATGCCAAAACCCGCCGTCGCCCCGCGCCTGCTGCCCGTGGTTTGGATTCGCTCATCCGCAATACGATGGAGGAAACGCAGGCCGGCACGGATCATTCCACCGCAGGGGTTCGTCGCTTGGTGCTGTTTTTGGACGAGCAGAAAATCGCGCGACTCAAATCCATTGCCCGCACTGAAAAAACCGTACTCCGCAGCATCGTAGATCAAATAGTGGCCGAATACATTGCCGATTATGAGCGGCGGCAGGGGGAGTAGGTCGTTGGTCCTCAGAACTATTTAGCATCCCCAAAAAAGCTACGAGCCGCGAGCTATGAGCTACGAGTCTGTTTTTTTGTTCAGGATGGAGATTTTCCGCTTGGGGAAATTTCACAATGCGAGTCCGAAGACAAGCCCTTTATCTATTGTTTTCTAATTTTTCCAGAAGCCAGTTGCGTTCAGCCAGCATGGGCGTGTCGCGTATTTTTTGAGCCAATCGCAGGGCGGCTTCGCGGTCGTGCGGAGGCAGGCGCAGCAGTTGGCCGGTGAAGCGCGCCAGATTGCGGTACATTTCCCTTTGGTATCCGATTTCACTGTGGCGGCGCAGCCATGTGAGCAGGTTTTCGAGCAACGATTCGAGCGCGTCGAAAGCCTGTTGTTCGTAATAAATTTTGAGCAGCATCTTGCGGCTTTCCAGGTTGTACATGGGGTCGGGGAAATTGACATTGCGCAGCAGTTCCAGCGCCTGATCGAACTCGCCTTTGCGAAAGCGATACACGGCCATGTTGTACCTGAAGAGGTTGTCCTGTTCTTTGGGAGGCAACTGCGGGCGATATTGCTCCAGAAATTCCAGCGCCTGTTCCCACGCTTCGAGGGCCAGGAAAGTCATCAGCACATTGTTGTAAGTAAATTTGGACAGCAGGCCATTTTCGTCCAACAGCAGTTTTTGGCGCAGGCCCAGCAGGTAGAAATCCAGCGTGCGTCGCAGAGCCTCGCGTTCCCCCGCATTGATGCGCCGGATGCCGTGGTTGATGGCCAGCAGCAGCAGTTCGCGGGCTTCGGAGTGCGACAAGCGGTCAATATGTTGCTCCAATAAATCCCGGAAATGCTCGGCCAGGGCGCTGTTTTCAGGGGCTTTCAGCATTTGCAGACCGCCATAATACAAGGCTGTTGCCGGATCGCGGAGCTGCGGGGCATCGGGCAAAGCCGCCAGCACGCCTTCTACCCAATCGGCGAGCCGGTGCGGAGCTGTGCTGTTGTGTTGCAGGGCAGCCTGTGCCATCTCGCTGCAGGCCATTTGGAGCAATTGCCCGGCGTACCAGATGTTGAGATGCCCGGCTTGCTCATGGAAGGAAAAATCTAAATATCGCTTGGAGCGGATTTCCCACTCGTACAACTCCGTTTGCAGGTAATAATCCAGCAGGCTGCGCTCGGCGGCGGCGGTTTCGAGGGCCGGGCTTGTCTTTTGCGCCTCCCGAACGGCATGGCGGAAGTTTTTTTCCAAGCCGCGTTTGCGCAGCGCCCGCACCTGCGCGAGATGTCGCTGCCAGGGTGTTTTTTCTAATTCAACATCCGTGAGGTATTCGCGCAACAGGGCCAGCAACTCGCTCATTTCGTGTCGCAGCCGGGCCGGCGAGCTGACTTCATCGGCGCCGACAGTAGCCATCGCGCCTGTCTGACTGGGCGTGGAGTCGGATGAGCGGCATTGCCACAAATACTCGAACAACTGCAACAGTGTTGGTTTGTGATTGAAAAACGGAGATTGCAGGCGCAAGCGGAACCGCCGCGCTTCCCAGGCATCCAGCGATTGTATGGCTTCAAAAAGTGCGGAATCCTGCATTGCTCGCTGTTTTAGTCATGATCTACCAGCAGATACGCCGCCGGACGCCAGAAGCCATCGGTTTTGTTTACCGAACAGAAGCCGCTTGAGGCCATGCAGGGAGGTGATGGTGGCAATCATGTGTACAAAGGATTGCGAAAATTCAAAAATCAAAGATAAACCCGGTCTGAAAAATTATCTGACTTTTGTTGGAAATTCCTGATAGCTATGTGATGGATTGCCTTAAATACAGAGATTTTATCCGCATCTTTTAAAAAAGCTTACCGACAAATTCCCGAAAATGATTTTGCCCGGCTCCTGTTTTGCCCGCACTTTTGTACCGTATCAAAACCAATACGCGCCATGAATAAGAAATTTCGACTTTTTGCCTTCCATTTCTGGGCATGGATTTGCCTGTTGAGTGCGGGCGTTTTGCAGGCACAGCAGCAAAACACCAAAATACTTTTTCCACATCCGGCGGGCTTCAGCCAGTCTTCGGGTCAATTTGTGCGGGCCACCAACGACGGAGGCTACATCCTGTTGGGGTCGGCCACAGCCTCTTCCAGCAACTCTTACGTTCAATTGCCTCGCGCCATTCGCCTCGATGCCGGGTTGCAGGTAGTCTGGGATGAGACTTATTTGCCTGCTCCTCAGCCTTATATCATTGCAGAAGCGAGCAGCGCCCCCTTGGAATTGCCCGACGGAAGCTTTGTGTTTGCCGTTCAGGATTCTACCTCTGATTTCGATCTGGTGCGCATTTCCGGCGCCGGCGAGTTTTTGTGGGGCATTGATCTGCCCGGCTTTTCCTCTGCCACCTACCCGCTGGGGGTGTTGCCCAATGGCCATATTTTTGTCACACACTGCCGGTTCCAGTTTCCCGGCAACTCCTGCGGCACCCTCGAAATTGATCTGGACGGCCATGAAGTGCAATACCAGCCCATCATTTCGCTGCCCAATCTCGCACATTCAGATGTGTTTCCCAACGGTGATGCGCTCACATTGCATTTTTCGCAAGGCAAGGCCGTATTTTCACGAATTGCTCAGAACAATCAGGTGATCTGGCAAAGCCCTTTGTGGAACAACCATACCACGGTAATGGCCACCGCGCCGGACGGCAGCTTCGGCGGGGTCATCAGAGAGGGCAACAGCACATACCGCGTACAATTTTATGACGGCAACGGCACGCCTACTTCACTGACACCGGCCCTGGCGCTGCCCATCCAATGGATACATTCTTTGGATTTTTATGAAGACGGCTCTTTTCTCATCAGCGGCACAACGCTCACACAACGGGGCTTTATGGCCCGCATTCAGCGCGACGGGCAGGTGCTTTGGTCGGCAGAATCACCGGAAGACGGGCAGGAACACATACAAATCAGTTCCGGCATAGCCACTCCCGACGGCTGGGCACTCGGCACGGGGTACAGCGCTTCGCCGAGGTTTGCCGCGCTGAGGGTTTCCGAAAATTCAGGCATTGTGGTCAATACCCTCAGCGGTCGCGTCGGGCACGATCAGGATGAAGATTGCACCTTGCAGAGCGACGAGCCGAGCATGTTTTACCAGCGCGTGGAAGCCCGCCAGGGCAACTCGGTTTTTTATGGTTTCACCACCAGCACCGGCGAATATGAAATGTTGTTGCCGGCCGGCCATTTCACGATGAGCGTAAGTTCCAATGAGCCTTTCTTCGAACTTTGCCCCGATGCGACCTGGGAGGTCAACTTTCCCGCCGGCCAGAACAACGAACTCACGCTCGACCTGCCCATGCAGAGCGCCGATCTGGTACACCACCTCAGCGGCTATGTGAAGTGGGACCAAAACGACAACTGCACCAGCGAGACCTCCGATACGCCCCTTGAAAACTGGTGGGTGCGGGTAAATTTTGGCGGGCATTCTGTTTCCAAGCGCACCAACGCGCAGGGGTACTATCAGCTTTTTCTGCCTTCGGGCGAGTATCAGGTGAGCGTATTTCCTTTCAATCACTTGTTTGAGACTTGTGCGCCGGAAGTACAAAACGTCGTTTTCAGCGGCAACGACCCACAATCTGCCACTGCTGATTTCACCGCCACCTCCGACAACGACTGTGCGTACATGCATGTGCGAATCGGTGCGGGAAGCGTTCGGCCTTGCGTAAACTCTACGTTTCCGGTTTATTACAAAAATGAAGGCGTCCGCAGTGCCGAAAATGTAAGCGTAGAAGTAACACTGCCGCCCAGTCTGGAATTTGTGAGTGCCGAGCCTGCCCCGACTTCAGTCAACGGCAATGTGCTGCGCTTTGAATTCGATGAGGTGCCGGCCTCTCCCGGCGGGTATTCCAGCATGATTCTCATCACCGTACACCCGGATTGCAACCTTCAGATCGGCGATCAGGTATGCCTGAACGCCCAGATAACGCCTGCCGAAATGTGTGGCGACGCACCTGGCTGGAACGGCGCGGTGACAAGCCTGAGCGCCGAATGTGTGGGTGACAGCGCCGTGTTTAAAATCAAAAACATCGGTACGGCGCCGCACTCCGGACAGCGCAACTTCCGCATCGTGGAAGACCAGATTGTGCTCTTACAGGGTACGTTCCAACTTGATCCTCTGGCAGAAGACCGGTATGCTATTTTTATCGAAAATGATTCCATCGCCTCCTTCACCATGATCGCCGATCAGGAGCCTGGCTTCCCCGGCGACCCGGAAGTGGTACTCACGCTCGGCAATTGCACGACGTCGGGCGGCAACCCCTCCGGTTTTGGCGGCAATCCCGGACCGTTCTCTGCAAGTGGATGCCTCTCGGTGCGCAATTCTTACGACCCCAACGACAAGCAGGCATTCCCCCTCGGCTTCGGAGAAGACAAGGCCATTCGTCCCGGCACGCCCATAGATTACACCATCCGTTTCCAGAATACGGGCAACGACACGGCCTATGTGGTAGTGCTGCGCGATACGCTCTCTGAGCATTTGGATTACACGAAAGTGGAACTTGCCGGCGCCAGCCATCGCTTCGAGTTTGCTCAATTGGGCGAGGGCAATGTACTGCACTTCCGCTTCCCCGGCATTAACTTGCCCGACAGCACTACCAATCCCGCAGGATCGCAGGGCTTCGTACAGTTCAGGGTTTACCCCAAAGCCGACCTGCCTTCAGGTACGGTGGTGGACAATTCGGCGGCCATTTATTTCGATTTCAATCCGCCGATCATCACCAATACAGTCCGTCGTAAATATCAGGAATTTACTTTGGTACAAACCCTCGAACCGAAACAGCCGGGCTTCCTCAACGTGCGCGTATTTCCCAATCCCTTCATGGAACGCGCCGTTTTGAGCCTGCCCGATGAGGCCCCTGATGGGAACTACCGATTGGAACTGTTCGACGCGGCGGGCCGACTCTTGCAGCGGAAAGACTTCCGCGAGCGCCAGGTAGAAATCAACGGCGAGGCGCTGCCTTCCGGGGCTATGTTCTGGACGGTTTCTTCCGAAGGAAGGGTTGTGGCCACAGGAAAAGTGCTGAGGTAAGGGGCGATAAAAAAATAAAGTGGTTCTTTTTGCCCCACTACTAACGGCCTGTGAAAATTCAGCAAAGCGTCGTTCGGAGGTATCTCCGGGCGACGCTCTTTGTTTGGGGGGCTTTATCAGGCAGGAATCACGGGGTCCTGCGAGGCTTCATCGGGATCGGAGGAGTCGGCCGGATCGTTTTCTTCCGTCGAAGTGTCTTCAATTACAGCGGTTTCCGCATTTGTTGCATGCGTAACAAGAGCCGGAGCAGGCATGGGATGAATCATTTTGGAAAAGAAAACATGCAGAATGAGCACTAATGTTACACCGCAGGAGATGGCCATATCTGCCACATTGAACACCGGGCGGAAAAACTGATACGGCTCGCCGCTCCAGAACGGAAACCAGTCGGGATAATAGCCCTCGGCAATAGGGAAATAGAGCATATCCACTACCTTGCCATGCAAAAATCCGGCATAGCCGCCTTCATCCGGGAACAGGATGGCCGGATCGCTATGATAGGTGGATTCCGAAAAAATCAGGCCGTAAAAAGCGCTGTCTATGATATTGCCCAGCGCGCCCGCCAGAATGAGGCCAAAGCCCGCCAGCAATATGCCCGCCACGCGCTCTTGATACAGCCAACGCAAATAAAAACCCAACAAAACGACCGCTACGATGCGAAACAAACTGAGCGCCAGCTTGCCGTACTCGCCGCCGAAGGTAAGCCCGAATGCCATGCCCGGGTTTTCAACGAAGTGAATAACGGCCCATTTCACGCCCAGGGGATACATTTCTTCGCCAATGCTCATGTTGGTTTTAATCCAAAACTTGACGCTTTGGTCCACTAACAAAACGGTCATCACGACCGCAGCCAGTAATCTCAATTTCCTTTTGTCTTCCATGCTGTGCTGCATTCAGGCTTTACTCTTGCACGATCTGAGATTCTTCCACTTCGGCGGGTTTTTCGCGTTTGCGCAAGGGGTTGGCGCGCATTTCGAAGTAGTTGCGGCGATTTCGGATAGCATCTATGGCTGTAAAAAGCGCCTGCCGGAAAGAAGAGGGATCGGCTTCGTTTTTGCCGGCAATATCAAACGCGGTGCCGTGGTCGGGCGAAGTGCGAATGCCTGCCAGGCCTGCGGTGAAATTGACCCCGGTACCAAAACTCAGCGCTTTGAAAGGAATCAGGCCCTGATCGTGGTACATGGCCAGAATCCCGTCGTATTTGTGGTATTGGCCGGAGCCGAAAAACCCGTCAGCGGAGAAGGGGCCGTTCACTACGATGCCTTTCTTTTTGCACTCCACAATGGCCGGGCGAATGATTTTTTCCTCCTCTTCGCCCAACATGCCGTTTTCGCCAGCGTGCGGATTGAGACCCATCACAGCAATGGTGGGGCGGTCTTTGTCGAAGTCAATCTGGAGGGTTTCATGAAATATCTGAATTTTTTTCAGCAATACTTCTTTGGTAATGGCGCCCGCTACTTCTCTGATAGGCAGGTGATTGGTGGCCAAACCCACGCGCAGCGCATCGCTCACCATCAGCATAAGGCTTTCGGGAGCGCTCAGCTCTTTGGCAATGTATTCGGTATGGCCCGGAAACGGGAAACCGGCCATTTGCATGGCTTCTTTGCTGATGGGAGCCGTGACCAAAGCGTCAATGAATCCTGCTTTGAGTTCGCCCACCGCCATTTCCAATGCTTTGAAAGCGTATTGACCGCCTTCGAGCACTACTTTGCCCAGAGAGATATTGACCACTTCATTCCAGCAGTTGACTACATTGACCCGCTCCGGCGTGATGCGCTCGGCGCTGCGGATGGGCACAAACTGAAAGTCGTCGCCTACGATGTTTTTGTGATACGATACCACCTTCGAGGAGCCATATATGACCGGCACGCAGTAGTCTAAAATCTTCTTTTCGCTCAAGGTCTTAATGATGACTTCCAGCCCGATGCCGTTGATATCGCCTACGGTGATGCCTATTTTGGGTAATTCCATGTTATTTGTTTTCACAAGATGGGCAAAGGTAGTTATTTTGCGCGACATTTATACTCGATGGCCAGTGGTTTGCGAATTTAGATTTTGCAAACCACTGGCTATCAGTTATCCCGATGAAAAATGGTTTATATTGTTTTGCAAACCATTTTTCATCGAGTATAGAACATTCAACCCGATTGCGTTTGAAAGCGAAAAAATCTTACGGACAGCATTTCCTGCACCGCGACGACATTGCCGCCCGCATTGCCGCCTCCCTCACGCAGCCTTACGAACGGGTACTGGAGGTAGGGCCGGGCAAAGGCATGCTCACCAAACATTTGGGCGCGCCCGGCAGAGCAGTGGTGGCCGTAGAAGCCGACCGGGACATGGTGGAGTACCTTGATGCGCGTCCGCCATTGGAAGGCTTGCGGGTTATTTCAGCCGATTTTCTGCAGGTGGACTTGTCTAAAACCTTTGACAATCAAACTTTTGCGCTCATCGGTAACTTCCCGTACAACATCTCTTCTCAAATTCTTTTCAAAATGCTCGACTACCGCGACCTTATTCCGGAGATGGTGGGCATGTTTCAAAAAGAAGTGGCGGTGCGGGTGGTATCGGGGCCGGGCAACAAGGACTATGGCGTCATCAGCGTATTGCTTCAGGCATTTTACGAAGGGAAATACCTGTTCAGTGTGGACAAGAGCGCGTTTCAGCCGCCGCCGCAAGTGCAGTCGGGCGTCATCCGCTTGTTGCGAAAACCGCAGCCCTCTCTGCCTTGCGATGAGGCCCTGTTTCGTTCGGTCGTAAAAATAACCTTCGGGCAACGGCGCAAAATGTTGCGCAATACGCTGCGTCCGTTTTTTTCACAGCAGCCCGAAGCGCTGCAAGATGATTTTTTTCTAAAAAGGCCGGAGCAACTCTCCGTACAGGATTTCATCGAACTGACCCTCCGCGTGCAGGAAACTAAAAACCGCACATGAGTGGTTACAGCCCGCAACTCGCGGCTCATAGGGGCGATAAAAAAATAAAGTGATCATTTTCGTCAAAGGATTAGATAAGTAAACGTTTCATTTTAAGTGTCTTATCTAATCCTTTGGCCTAAAGAAAATGAACATTTATTTTTGCCCCACTACATAGCTCGCGGCTCGCAGCTTTTTCATGCTTATCATTCACTTCAATAACCGTTCAACCATGAACCTCGAACAACGCATCAAACAAGACCTGGCGGAAGCCATGAAAGCCCGCGACGAAGCCTCCAAACGCGGCCTGCGCGCTGTGTTGGCGGCCATTCAGTTGGCCAAAACCGACGGCAGCGGCGAAGCCATAGAAGGCGACCGGGAGATCAAACTGCTCCAAAAGCTCGTCAAACAACGCCGCGACTCGGTGGAAATTTACCAAAAAGGCAATCGGCCCGAACTGGCTGCCGTGGAATTGGAGGAAATTGCCGTCATTGAAAAATACCTGCCGCAGCAAATGAGTGAGGCTGAGTTGGAAATCGCTCTCCGCGAGATCATCGCGCAAACCGGCGCTACCTCCGCCCGCGACATCGGCAAGGTGATGGGCGCGGCCAACAAAGCCTTGGCCGGCAAAGCCGAAGGCAAAATGATTGCGGCTGTCGCCAAGCGCCTGTTGGAGGCTTGAGGCATTTCAACAATATGGAACCGGAAGGCCGGAATATCTCATCCAATACCATAAGGGCTGCGGTATTCCGGCTTTCGTTTTAATCTTATATTACAAAAAAATTAAATATATTTTGCCATTCCAATAAAAGCTATATCTTTGCCCCGAAATCATTCCCAAAACCGCCGGAGCATTCTTTTGACCAGCTCCAATCATCTGCATACCAACAACAAAACAGTTCTGTGAGAACCCGCCTGCGGCGAGGATTCTTTTATATGGTCATTCACTATTCTATGTGAATGCAAAGGCTGTTTGTTTTCAATTTTGACACACTATTTGATCCAAGCCTGATATACAGGCGATATGCAATGCTCCGGCACGGCGGGAATCGGGATGTACTCTGGATGTATTTATGGTAATCCAAGCGTTGGTTTAACAAAAAACGAAAGAGGCGTTTCGGCCCGACCGTGTCCGGGTTTTTCAACCCCATTTTTGCAACGAACCTCCTTTGGCAAATAAGGCATCTACCCGTTTCGATATTTCGGCATCCGTTACCAATGGCGGCGCGTGGTGCGGCTTGATGCGCGCATCTATGACCAAAGGCCCACGGCATCCCCAGTGTTTATGCTCCACGAAGCTGGCCACGCCGTGCAAGTCGTGGCTGGGATTGGCCCTGGTGAAAGTCACCCAAAGGAAATTGTTGAGCGCGGCCGCCAAAAAATCACTGTCTTCAGTGAGTACAATGAGCGGAATGCCCTCCGTTTGTGCCTGGCGCAAGTGCTCGGTCAGGGTGGTGCAATCGGCGTAAGCTCCATATTCGGCAAAAGCCGGCGCCTGAACGGCCAAAACGCCCGGCATCACAAAGCGAGGTCGTGAGAAACCTGCCGGCAGACTGAATCCGTCGGGTAATGTGTCGGTCAGTGTTCTGCGTTGCGGCCCGCAGCAAGCCACCACTACTTTAGAGCCTTCGTTCCAGCCGGTGCCGGAATAGTCGAGCGTATCAATGGTGGTGCGGGTATGGAAATGCAGGTCGCGGCGCCAGTCCACACGCGACAACACGTGCTGAAAGAAGCTGGCCATATCGTGGGTGTTCAGTTCCGGCGCGTCTCCCTGCGCTGCGATGAAAAGGAATTTGGCCAAAGAGGTTTGCCCCGAACCGAGAATGTGATTGGCTTGGGTGAGAATTTCCTCCGGTTTGCGTTCCCGGAAGGGCATGTATCTCTCGCTGCCCACGGCCAGCAAGAGCGGGTGTACCCCGGCGGCGTCCACCGCGTTGATTTCCACGATGCCCGGAAACTCTTGCGGCGTCAGTTTTTCCACCACTTTGTGAATGAGGTAGCCGAAGCTGGAGTCCTCAGCCGGCGGGCGGCCCACTACGGTGAAATGCCAGATGGCGTTTTTGCGATAATACACTTTTTCGACCTCCATGACGGGGAAATCGTGGGCAAGGCTGTAATAACCGAGGTGATCGCCAAAGGGGCCTTCCGGCTTTTTGATGTCTTTGCTGATAATGCCCGTGATGACAAAATCGGCATCGGCAGACAGGACATGGCCGTTGCGGTGCATGTAGCGAAAACGGCGGCCACCGAGCATACCGGCAAAAGTGAGTTCAGACAGCCCTTCAGGCAGGGGCATGATGGCGGCAAAGGCGTGTGACGGCGGCCCGCCGATGAATACAGAACAGCGGAAGGGTTCATCGCTTGTATTGTACTGCGTATGGTGAACGCCTATTCCCCGGTGCAACTGGTAGTGCAGCCCCACCTCCTTATTGGTGATGTACTCGTTGCCCGTCAGTTGAATGCGGTACATGCCCAGGTTGGAGTGCATGATGTTGTTGTCGCCGGGCGGCAATGTAAATACCTGTGGCAAGGTGACGAAGGCGCCTCCGTCCATCGGCCATGATTTTACCAAAGGCAATTGGTCTATGGTGGTAGTTCCATAAGCTACGGGGCCGGAACGCACGCGCATGGGCAGTGCAGAGAGCGCCGTAACAGGAGCGGAGAGATAACGCGTAGGCTTTCGCAACAAAGCGGCGGGGTCGGCTTTGAGTTCTATGACTTTGGCAACCTTGTCTAATGTGTGGCGGAAGAGAAACTCGGTGCGCTCAAAAGTACCATAGAGATTGGACAAGGCCCTGAACGGACTGCCTTTGACGCGCTCGAAAAGCAGGGCCGGGCCGCCCGCGTCGAAAATGCGGCGATGGATCTCGGCCACTTCAAGATTGGGATCAACTTCTTCGGAGATGCGAATAAGATGGCCGTGCTTCTCCAGATCAAGCGCGGCAGATTCAAGGCTCGGATATGCCATTACAGTTTTTTGCAAAAGTAACAGCTACCGGAAACAATGGTTTGGGAAAACCGCCCCGGCTCAGGGCAATGTCACCGTTTTTTTGATGACTCCGGTGTACGATTGTAGTTCGATGTCGTAAGTGCCAGGCGACATGCGGCTCAAATTCAGCTCGTAGATGGTGTCAACGGGCAAATTGGCCACTTCATCTTTGAACACCACACCGCCCAGAATGTCTTTGACGACGATGCCGCTCAAATTGACGTTGATGCGCTCAAAGTCAATGAAGAAAGTTTTATTCGTCTGGTCGGCGAAAATAACTTTGTCATCCTGATTGACCTGAGCGGTTTTGGCGTCGGAGCCGGTAGTGTGAGACAGAGATTGCGCACCGAGAAAAGTAGCGCCGGAAATCAGCAGGACTACTGCCATTACAAACTTCAGCATGTTGTCGGTTGTGTTTGGATATGTTATCATGAAACCGGGTGCAAAGTTACGGCAAGCCTGAGTGTTTGTAAAGATTTTGCCAATACTTTCGTCGAAAAAAATTAATAATCAAACAAACTACCTGTTTGAAATTTTATTTTTAAAATAAAATAAATAGAGGTTAATTTTTGATTTAAATTTTGTTGAATTCTATTTGTAAGATATCCCGAATACTTTCATAAGCCTCCCACCCAAGCTCCAAAAAGTGTTCGGGACTTGTCCAGACGGCTTTTTCGATATTTTCTTCGGTTTGCGGCGTCAGTTTGGTTTCGGGCGTGTGCATGTAAAACCAGTGCGAAGGCTTGAGCGCCCGTCGCTCGTCGCGGTCTCGATAGGTATGATAAGTGGTGAGTGCAAAACCATCGGAGTACAATTCTACCACGCCTGTTTCTTCGCGTACTTCCCGGAGCGCAGCCTCTTCGGGTGTTTCACCGGCATCAATTTTGCCTTTGGGCATATCCCAGTAGCCAAGCCTATGGATGAGCAACAACTTTTTGTCGGAGTTGTAAACAATGCCTCCTGCTGCCTCAATGATGCGATGGTGCGCGCAGAAGTCGCTAAACAACTGCTCCACATCCGGAAACCAGAGATTGACCGACCTGAATCGGCGGCCTTTTTCCATCATGTCTATATAGTTGAGCAGGGTTTTGGGGCGGCCGGTGTAGCGGGCCGAAAGACAATGCTCTTTATCTGCTGCAACCTCGGCAAGGGGTTCTGTACTGAGCAGCAACGGCGTCTGATTGATATAGACTTTATACATTTGCACTTGTTATTTCTCAAATAATCCAGCTTTATGTCTATTGCATCCGAACTGGCGAACAAACTGCTGCAAATAAAAGCAATTCGGCTCAGCCCGCAAAACCCTTTTACCTGGGCTTCCGGTTGGAAATCGCCGATTTATTGCGACAACCGCATCATCCTCTCGCATCCTGCCCTGCGGCGCTTTGTCGTTCAGGGATTTGTGGAACTGGCTCGCTCCATGCCGCCATTCGATGCGGTGGCAGGCGTAGCAACGGCAGGGATTGCGCACGGCGTCTTGTTGGCCGAAGCTTTGGACCTTCCCTTCGTGTATGTGCGGGCCAAGGCCAAAGAGCATGGCCGGCGCAACATGATAGAGGGCGAATTGCAGCCCGGTAGCCGGGTATTGGTGGTGGAAGACCTGATTTCTACGGGCGGGAGTTGCCTTGCTGCGGTAGAAGCTTTGCGCGATGCAGGGGCGGAGGTTGCCGGCGTAACGGCTGTGTTTTCTTACGGATTTGCGGAAGCAGATGCGGCTTTTGCTGCGGCAGGCTGCCCCTGGGCTACCCTCAGTCATTACAATGTGCTGATTGAGGCTGCGCAGGAACTCGGCGTTGTTTCGGCGGCTGATATGGAAATGCTCAGAGACTGGCGAAGCCGGCCGACGGAGTGGGGGAGGTAGAGGACGGGGAGGAACGGCGGTTGGCTGCTGGCTGTTAGCTGCTGGCTCTTGGCGGGTAGGAGCGGCGACAAGCTGTGGGCCGCAAGCTGCAAGCGGCGGGGCAGGAAACAAATTCTCTAAAATAATGCGCTTTAAGGTCGTACTTTTGCAGCGCTTTGAGGCGTTTCATAACGTTCGTTTTCCCAATACCGATTTTACAAACACGATAAGGATATCTCATGATCAGATCATTTCTCCTGTTTCTTTTGCTCTTGCCCGCAGCATTTGCCGCTGCCCAGATGCCGCGCAACATCACCGTAGCGCCCGGCGCACGCGTAGAAAGCGAATCGCCTGCCCGCCCCAAATCGGCCATGATGTGCAACAATGCAGGCACCGTCACCTTCGGCAGCATCATCGGCCAGAGCAACGACGGCGCTCCCGGCGTCATCTATCTCTGTTTCGGCGATACGCTGCCCATTATTCACAACGGCGATTTTGTGCTCAGCGGCGACCCGCAGCCATCCACACCTCCCGGCATCGGCTATGCTTTTTACGATTGCCCGCCTACGGTACATGGCCCTACGCTGACGGACATCCAGGGCGATGCCTGTTTGAACAACACCAGCCCGATCATCATCAACGGAACGCCGGTGCCGCAATCGGCCAACGGGATGTGGGTGGCCTCCCAACAGATCAACGGCAATGCCATGTTTGCCAACAACGGCATTCTTCAGTCGGCCTTCAACAACGGCATAGCGCGGCCCATACAGTTTTGGTTTGCGCCTATTACGCTTGATAATTTTGCCACTCAAGGCTTCGAAGCATCCGGCGGCGCTGCCGGACCTTGTGTGAACGTCAACACGGCCGCGGCCTTTTCGGTAGTATATCTCAATGCCATACAGGCTGCCAATTTCAATACTACGGCGGGGGTCAACGGCTGCGAAGGCTCGTTTACCATTCGCGGCGGCTTGCCTGAGTTTGATCCCAATACCTCTTACACTTTTGAAATCACACTCAGTACCGATCCCAATATCAGGGGCACTGTGACCAACAACCCGACCCACAACGGCACGGTAGAATTTTCAGTACCGCAACCCGGCACTTACAACATCTCGGTGGAAGACGGCAAAAGCTGCGGCGTTTCTTTTCAAATGGACATGAGCACTTGCACGGCTGTTACCTTCAGACTGCCATTTACCAACGCACTGCCGGGCACTACCGTGTGCTTGGATGTGCGGGTAGAAGACTTCAACAGTGTGGGCGCCATGCAATTTTCGATGCAGTGGGACCCCGCCGTGTTGCAATATTCCAGCGTGCAAGGCTTCAACCCGGCGCTGCTCGGCTTCGATCAGTCGGCCTTCAATGTGACGCCGCCGCTGACCTCCACCGGACGCCTGACGGTTTCATGGGCCGACCTGAGTTTCACAGGTGTAACCCTGCCCGACGGAGCGAGTATTTTTCAGGTTTGTTTTACCGTCATCGGGCCATTGGGCAGTTTTTCCGAAATCAACTTTACCGATGCGCCCACCGATATAGAAATTGGCGATGCGATGCTCAACCCGTATGGTTTTGTGGGGCGGGCAGGCATTGTGGATGTCAACAACAGCCAGTTGTTTGTGAACATCACACAAGACAGCGTTTCCTGCGCAGGCATTGCAGACGGTTCGTTTACGCTGACCGTAGCCAACGGCACGCCGCCGTATGTGTTCAACTGGAACAGTTTGGCGCCGCTGCCTGTACAGTCGGGCGGTGATGCCATTCCCAACTCCGGCGGCTCCTTTACCGTGAGTGGCCGGGCGGCAGGTTCGTACCGCGTGGTCATTACAGACTCCAGCGTGCCGGCACTCAGCCGAACGGATACCGTAATCGTATTGAGAGGGCCGTTTATAGGCGTGAACCTGGAACCCACGCTGCCATTATGTAATGGAGACAGCAATGGTTCGGTAACGGCGCGTGTCAGCTTGGATGGCGTGGTGACGCCCAATCCGCCAGGATTCTCTTATGCCTGGAACGTACCTGGCTCGCCCAATGCGCCCTCGTTGTCCAACCTGCCTTTTGGGTTCTATTCTGTTACTGCTACCGCAGCCGATGGATGCAGCGGCACTGCTTCTCTTACGCTCACACAACCGGCCCCTATCAATATTACCGAAACCATCACCGCTGCGGCGTGCAGTGGTTCTGCTAATGGTTCCATCACGGCAAACGTGAGCGGCGGCACGCCCAACAGCGGCAACTATACGTTTGCCTGGAGCGGCGGCCTCGGCACGGTGATTTCTTCCAGTTCTACGGTGGCCAATCTCAATCCGGGGCAATATTCTCTTACCGTTACGGACGCTAATGGATGTTCTTCCACAGAAACTTACACCGTGGGCGCCGTTAAAACGCTTAATATCAATGCGGCTGTGACCGACATCACCTGCAATGGCTTGTGCAACGGAGCTATTTTGGTAAACGGTACCACTTCAGGCGCGCCCGCGGCTACTCCTTATACCTTCACCTGGAGCGGCGGCCCTGCGCCCACCAATACGCCCACATCGAGCAATATAATGGGGCTTTGTGCCGGCACTTACAACCTCACCATGAGCGATTCTGATCCGGCCGGCTGTCGGGTGACGCGCACTTTTACATTGGCGGAACCGGCTCCCTTAGTGGCTTCTTTGATAGAACAGGTAAACGAAACCTGCGTGACGGGCAACGACGGCCGCGCCATTCCCGGTGTCACCGGCGGCACTTTTCCCTATACTTATCAATGGAGAAACGCTGCGCAGGCGGTCGTTTCCGGCGACTCCATCGCTACCGGTCTTTCGGCAGGAGCCTATACCCTCTCTGTGACCGACAGCCGCAACTGTACTACTACGCTCAATGTAACTATTCTGGCGCCCATGCCTCCGAGCATCGCGCCCATACAGAACGACACCGTATCTTGTGCAGGCAGCACCGACGGCGCGCTGAGCGTTTCGGCTACCCCCGGCAGCTCGCCCATTGCGAGTTATGTGTGGAGCAACGGCATGAACGGCCAAAACATCAGCGGACTCAGTCCGGGGTCTTACACCGTGACGGTGACGGCCCAGGATGCCTGCTTCAGCGTGGCTACTGCACAGGTCATTTCGCCGGCGCCTTTGGTCATAGACAGCATCGTGGCCATATCGCCCACTTGTCCCGGTCTCAGCAACGGCAGCCTCACGGTATTTGCCAGAGGTGGCACCGGGCCGTATCGCTATATTTGGGCCAATACGCCTCAAAATGACACGCTGGCATTCAATATATATCCATCACTGAGAGCCGGCAACTACACCGTAACGGTGGTGGATGCCAACAACTGCCCTGTGGTGAGCCAAACAGCAACGGTGAACGACCCGCCGAGTATTCAGATCAATTTCAGCAATGTTCAGGGGGTAAGCTGCTTTGAAGGAACCTGCAACGGCCGGGCTTTGGCTACGGCTCAATACAGCAACGGAACGCCAGGCTCATTCAATTTCAACTGGGAATCCGGCTTGGTGGCTCTGGGCGTCAATTCTTCCAATGCAACCAATCTCTGTGCAGGCTTCCAGACATTAGTGGTTTCGGATGTCAACAATTGCTTCACGGTAGATTCTATTAATATTCCCACACCGCCCGCCATCGGAGTTTTTGTAGATGCCCAACCGGTAAGTTGCAACGGGTTGAGTGATGGTACAGTGACGCTCAATGTGAATGGAGGCACGCCCAACTACCAGTTCCTCTGGCTGGAAACCGGCGCGGTAACACCCACCGTCAACAACCTCGCCGCGGGGCAGTACAATGCCGTAATTACAGACGCCAATGGTTGTATCAAAACCCAGCGCGTGGAAGTGACGCAGCCGGACCGGCTCATTTTGTCGGTTGATCTGGCCAACTCTACCTCTTCGGTGTCTTGCGCGGGCAGTACCGACGGCGTCATTCGGGTGTTCTTCAACAGTGCCGACAACATCAATCCGGTCGGGCCGAATCCGTATTCCTGGTCGAGTAATGTAGCGCCCGCATCTTCACCTTTAGCTTCCAACCTGAGTCCGGGCATGTACTCCGTGACCATCACCGATACCAAAGGCTGCCGCGACAGCCTGAATTTCAACATCACCTCGCCGCCGCCCATTGTAGCTGTGATACCGCAACCCGACGAACCGCTCTGCTTTGGACAGTCCACACTCATTATTATTGAGAGTATTTCCGGCGGCAACGGCACTATGTTGTCGGATTATACTTACATGGTGGACAACAACGGCTTGACTTTCTCGCCCGATCAGCCGGCCACTGTTTTTGCCGGCCCGCATATTGTCACGATCATGGACGCGGCAGGATGTACGTTTGAACAAACACTGACCATCAATCAGCCGCAGGAATTGCAGGTGGTATTCAACCCGGACATTGTAGTGGTAGAGCTGGGCGATTCCACCACCCGCCTCAATCCTTTGGTCACTTCTTCGCTTCCAATTGCTACCTTTACCTGGACGCCGACGGATTATCTGTTGGACTCCACGACACAGCGACCACTGTTGTATCTGCCCTTAGAGGACACCGAATATACGCTCACCATCACCGATGTGAATGGTTGTACTGCTTCCGGCTCAGTATTGGTGGAAATTGACAAAAACCGCAACGTCTATATTCCAAACGCATTCTCTCCCAATGGCGACGGCCCCAACGATGAGTTCAGGGTGTTTGCCTGCCGGGGCGTTTCGGATATTACTTTCGTTCGCATTTTCGATCGCTGGGGCAATTTCCTCTTTGAACAACAGAGCATTACGCCCGACTGCATCGGCGGCGCCCGCCTCTGGGACGGTCGTGTAAAAGGCAAGCCGGTCAATGAGGGCGTGTATGTATATATGGTACAGGTGCAATTCCTCGATGGCGTCACCTTGTTGTATCGCGGAGATGTAACGATACTCCGATAAGGGGCGAAAAAAAATAAAGTGGTCATTTTCGCCAAAGGATTAGATAAGTAAACGTTTCATTTTAAGTGTCTTATCTAATCCTTTGGCCTAAAGAAAATGAACACTTTATTTTTGCCCACTACTAAGAAGCGAGGGTTTCTGTTTCAAAAAAAACTCCGCGTCGTCATCCGGCGCGGAGTTTTTTTTATTGTTGAAATAATACTACCTCGAACCCCGCCGTATATCACCGGAAATGATGTGGCGCACATCGCTTTGTTCGGGGTCGCCCTGATACTCAATGGAGCCACCGGTATGCGCAGTGGCCTCTAATTTTTTCAGTGCTACGACCTCGGCCTGCCCGCCCAGAGAAGCCCGCACATAAGTGTTCCGGCAATCTAAGCGAAATGCCTCGTACCTGCCGCCAGTAGTGGCGTTGGCATCCTGCGACTCCGCCTTGCCTCCCACACGCAGCAGGCCGCCTTCGGAAGCATACGCCTCCAGAGAGCGAACTTCCACATTCAACTCCACCTGAGCGCCGGAACCGGCCCGGAGTTCCAACCGATCGGCTGTAATGCCGGTTTCGGAACCAATGCGGGCGCCGGCATTGCCACGAACAGCGCGGAGGCTTTTGTACCACACGGTCACTTTGACCTCAAAATTCTTGTAAATCAGCGTATTGAGATAATTGATGCGCAGTTCGCCGCGCACCGTTTTGACGCTCAGTTCGTCCTTGGGAGCGCCGCTGATTTCAATGACGGCTCGTTCGACATCGCCGGGAATCAGCACGACTTCCAGATTGCCCGAAGCCAAAATGGCATCGAAGGCATCTAATTCAATGGTTTTTTGAGCGTGGAGATTGGACAGCAGCAGGCACATCGCCGCCATTGCCATCATTCGGATGTTTTTCATAACTTGTTTTTTCCGGTAGATGCAGGAAACGAAGGTTTACCCCTACTCCATCCGTACATCAGGCAGAAATACAAGGGGAGAAAAAAACGCCTCTGCCCTGGATAAGACCAGAGGAGAGGCGTTTGGAAGAGGAAATTGGAAAGAGAAAGTAATCTTATTCCATAAGCCTCTATTTGCTTTGGTTATCAAGGATTTGGTCGGGAGTGACTTCCTCCTGTGAAACCGCTTTGATGATGTCGAAAGTAGTGAGAATGCCCACCAATTCATTGCCCTCCGCTACGATGGGAATGGCGTGAAAACGGTTGACCATGAACAACTCCAGCGCTACGTTGATGCGATCGTTCGGATTGAGCTTGGCCAAGCCGGTAGTCATAATATCCTGCGCCGTGTAGGCACGCATACGCGCTTCATTGACAAAACGGTCTTCCTCGTTTTGGTTGAAACCGCGAATGAAGTGCAGGAAGTCTGTTTTACTGACCAAGCCGATGATCTCCTTGAATCGGACGACGGGGAGGTGGTGGATGGTGTTTTGGTCAAAAATTTCCTGAATCCGGGAAAGTTTGTCTTCCGGGTTCACGGTAATGAGTTTGCTGCTCATTATTGATTTAACGGGTGCGAGAATGTTCATTTGTAATCAAGTTTGGTTAGTTATGTGTGAAATAAGACAATGCTAAATACAGGGACAATTTGGCCCTTATGTAGTCGCGCAGCCAATGATGCCGGTCAGTGCGGCGGCTGATTTTCATCATAAGAACTTATGCAGCGGCAAAAGAAGTGAACCTGCGCATGGCAGGAGAGTGAAAAGCAGGCACAAAGTCATCGGGAGCAATTCCCATGTCCAATAATTCCTGCCCAATTTCCAAATCGGTACCGTCGTATCTCAACCACACCTTGCCGTCTTCTTTTACTTGAATATGAACAATGGGGCCATAGTTGCGCGTACCGTTCTCCCATCCATCTGCCATAACAAGGTAGTGGCCATGATTATCATCTACCACGTTAAGTGATTCATAGTCTTTTACCTGAGCCAGCTTTTTCAATACGCTTTCGATGATTTGTTTAGCAATTTGCTTGTAATGAGTCAGTTTATCCATGATACAATTTTTTTAATGAGCGCACTCCGCACAACGCCCGTTGATAATGACATGCGTACTCTCCACCTCAAAGCCGGGAGGCGCATCCAAGGCCGGCGCCTGCACGTCTTCGATGCAGAAGGTGCGTTCGCAGGTAACACAGTGGAAATGAGCATGATGATCGTGGTGGGCATGCACGTCGCAATGGCCGGCGCAGAGGGCATACTTGAGGCGGTCGCTGCCGTCTATGGCCTTGTGAATGAGACCTTTTTCCTCAAAAGTTTTGAGCGTGCGATACAGCGTGATACGGTCCGATTCGTGCAATTGCTCTTCGAGGTCTTTTTGCGAAAGGGCGCGTTCGTACCGGAGGAAAATATCCAGCACGCGCTCCCTGAACTGGGTTTTCCGCAGTTGGTGGTTGGAGAGCAATTGAATCGAATTCATACGCACGGTTAGTTGGTGATGCGGGCAGAATATATGATGGGGGGCGCCGCATTGTTGACCCCGTCATAAGCCCAAACCGTGACCACATAATCGCCATTGGCCGCCGTATTGGGCACGGGCAAAGTTAAGGAAAAGTCTTTGTAATCATCATCAGCGGCAGTAAAAACCAATGGGCTGCCCCAGCGGAAAGTATTGCCGGAGGCGTTGGAGCGATAAAAAATTTCCACTTTGCCGTTACCGCCCTCAGCCAGCGGGCGGTTGTCGGCCACATTGCCGCTGAAAGTGATGTTCTGTCCTTTGCGCAAAACGAGCATATCGCCGGAGTTGACGATGGGGCTGCTGATGTTGAGGGCAGGTGGCGTGGTGTCGGCGGCGTTGAGCACTTTGATCGCATAAACATAAGCAGTAGGATTGTCATTGCCGGCTTTGTCGAGCACCTGAATTTGGAAATGGTAATTGCCGGCGGTCACATTGGCAGGTACCGGCAGCCGGAGTTGGAGCAGGTATTCTTTGCCGCTGAGGTTGCCGGTTTGCAGCACCAACCAGTCTTCGGTATCCATTTTGTGGCCATGGCAATCGAAATTGGTGTGAATGTCCACTTTGTACTGCGACAATTCCACGTCGTCGCTCAGGCGCAGGTCCAAAGAGAGCGTATCTCCGCTGCGAAGATGAAACACGACCTGCTCTTCGGCGCCACAAATAAAATCGGGCGTGGGTTCGGGCGACAGGGCGATGAAAGCCAAAGTAGGCGCTGTATCGTCCACATTTTTTGGCCCGCAGGACGATAACAACCCGATAAAGGCTGCCAGGATGAGTAATGTATGGCTGTTAATTTTCATTTTTAAGGTTTTCCGGTTAAACAAGAGACTGCGAAGTCAACGTTTTTAAGTGCAACATTGTTGCGTGTTGGTTATTCACTCATACCATGCGACTGTACATCACCCTCCTTTTCCTCCTCTACACTCTCCTCGCGCAAGCGCAAATCAGCGGCAAGGTAGTCTCCGAACGCGGCGAAACCCTGCCCGGTGCATTGGTGTTGCTGCTGCCCGACTCCGCTTCGACCATCACAGACGCTAATGGGAGTTTTGCATTTTCCAACCTGCGCCCCGGTCGTTACGCACTGGAAGTGAGCTTTTTAGGCTTCAACATCTGGCGCAGCGAACTGACGCTGGAGCGAAAACCGCTGCGGGTAGAGGCGGTGTTGGGCAGCCGGGATCAACTGCTGGAAACGGTGGTAGTGAGCGCCGACCATGCCAAACAGGAGAGCACGCTTTCGCACGAGCACGTTTCGCTCAATTTCATCACGCAGCAGCGGGGCGGCACCCTGGCCCAAGCCATAGAAAAACTGCCCGGACTGAGCGCCATCACGGTGGGTACGGGCATTGCCAAACCCGTTATTCGCGGCCTGTCGTTCAATCGCATCATTGTCAACAGTCAGGGTATCAAGCAGGAAGGGCAGCAGTGGGGCGCCGATCACGGCCTCGAACTCGACCAGTTTGACGCCGAGCAGGTGGAGATCATCAAAGGGCCGGCCTCGCTGCAATACGGCTCCGACGGGCTGGGCGGCGTCATCAACATACTGCCGGGCGCCATTCCGCAAAAAAACTCCTGGTCGGGCAGCCTGATGGGCTTGTACAAAAGCAACAACCATCACTGGGCCGGCTCGGCTTTTGCGGCCCTCAACCGCAACGACTGGTTTGCCACAGCGCGTTTCAGCCGGCAGGACTACGGCGCGTTTCGGGTGCCTGCCGACCGCTTTGTTTATAATGGTTTCGAGTTGCCCATACTCGACAACACGCTGACCAATACCGGCGGTCGCGAAAATAATGTCAACCTCAATCTGGGGCGCAAAACAGCGAACAGCATCACGCGATTCACTTACAGCCTGTACGATCTGGAAGCCGGCTTGTTCCCCGGCGCGGTGGGCATTCCGCGCAGTTATACCATCGTACCCGGCCTCGATCCGCGTGCTGTGAGCGTGCCCAAACAAACCGTCTCGCACCACAAGGCATCGCTGAGCCGGCTGATGTTTTGGAATGAAAATCACGCCGAAGTCAACATCGGATACCAATACAACCTCCGCCGGGAGTTCTCTTTCCCGGAAAATCACAACCGCTTCCTGCTCAGCGATCCCAATGACCGGCTGGCCCTGCAACTCGACCTGCAAACCTGGTCGGCCAACGGCCACATCCAATTGCAGGCCTCCGAAATCTGGAAAACCACCTATGGATTCAACGCGCAATACCAGACCAATCGCCGGGCCGGATTCGAGTTTTTGCTGCCCGATTTCAGCTCGTTCCGAACCGGCATTTTCAGCATTGTGGAAGCCGAGCCTACTGATCGAATGGTCTTTACCGGCGGTGTGCGTTTGGATTTGGCGGGCAATGCCACGCAATTTTTCGAGCAGCCGTTTTTCGACAGCCGGGGCAATGTGCTGGGCTATCAGCGCGCCGCAGCCACCGATCAGTTGTTCTTCAATGTGTCCGCTTCCGCGGGATTGAACTACGAGCTGATTCCTGAGAACCTGACCATCAAGGCCAATGCCGGCAAGAGTTTCAGGGCGCCCTACCCCAACGAAACTTCTTCCGACGGCGTGCACCATGGCAATTTTCGCCACGAACTCGGCACGCCTGATCTGCGCTCCGAACACGGCTATCAACTCGACCTCGGCGCCGAATGGGAAAGCCCGCATTGGGAAGTGGCCGCCGCCGCTTATGTCAACTATTTCGACAATTTCATTTACCTCCAGCCCAGCGGTCGTTTCGTTTTTCGGCCCGATGCCGGCCAGACCTACCAGTATGTGCAGCACGATGCGGTTTATACGGGCTTCGAGTTGGACGCCACCTGGAAGCTGAATCGGGCCTGGACCCTGCACGGAAATGGCGAATATGTGTGGAATCTGAATTTGGACGAACAGCGAGCCTTGCCTTTTACGCCGCCGCCCTCGGTGATGCTGGAACTGCGCCTGCAGCCAGCCCGCAGCGGTTGGCTCCACGACCTGACCGCGCACGTCAGCACGCATTATTTCTTTGCCAAAACCTCAGCCACTGTAGCCCAAAACGAGGCGACCACGCCGGCCTACAACTTGGTGGAGGCGGGCATCAGCGGCAGTCTGCCCTGGGGCAAGCATCCTCCGCAATGGAGCCTGATGGTGCAAAACTTGCTCAATACGTCGTATTTCAATGCGCTGAGTCGTTATCGCATCCTCAATATACCGGAGCAGGGGCGGAATGTGGTGCTGTCGTTGCGGGTGCCGGTGGCAGGGGTGAGTAGGTGAGGGGTGAGTAGGTGAGGCCCGCCTGTGCCAAGGCTTCGGCGGGTGAGAGAGGTGAGTAAAAAAGACGGTTTATTCAAAAACAGCTACCTTCGCCTTTGCCAAAGCAGGCTGCCCAATGATGACCAATTCTATTTTACATGCCTTCCAACAGGCTCGCCTCGGCGGGCAAAAACAAATTGCCGTATTGGTGGATCCCGACAAAACCAGCCCGGATTCGGCGGCTGTATTGGCTCGCAGGGCATCGGAGGCGGGCATTCATTACCTGATGGTGGGCGGCAGTTTGGTGGTGGACGGGCAGTTTGAACTTTGCGTAGAGGCTCTCCGGGTACATTCCGATTTACCCGTTATTTTGTTTCCCGGCGATACCATGCAAGTGAGCGCGGCCGCCAACGGGATGTTGCTGTTGTCGCTCATTTCCGGGCGCAATGCAGAATTGCTCATCGGGCGGCATGTCATTGCAGCACCAGCACTCAGGCGCAGCGGTTTGGAAATATTGCCCACCGGCTATATGCTCATTGACGGCGGCGCACCCACATCGGTATCTTACATGAGCAACACCATGCCCATACCGGCCAATAAGCCCGATATTGCTCAATGCACGGCCATGGCTGGCGAAATGCTGGGGCTGCAAGTGCTGTACTTAGATGCAGGAAGCGGCGCCCGAAATCCCGTGCCGGCCCGGTTGATTGAGGCCGTGAGAAAGTCGGTGCGCCTGCCGCTGATGGTAGGAGGCGGCTTGCGCAACCCGGAATCTGTGCTGGGCGCATTCAATGCCGGAGCCGATATTGTAGTGGTAGGAACAGCCATAGAACAAGAGCCGGGTATGTTGGAGCGCATGGCGGAAGTGGTGCGCCGGACTTAAATTTCTATATGTAGTGAAGGGGTGACTACGAGCTGTGTTCTTGGCTGAGTCACCCCTTCACTACACTAATTGATATGCAAATACAAAAACGAAGACTTTGCAAACAGGAATCATCATAAAGTCAACAGGCAGTTGGTATCAGGTGCTCGCTCAGGATGGGCGCCGGTGGCAATGTCGCATTGTGGGAAAACTGCGCTTGGAAGGCATCAAGCTCACCAACCCCGTAGGCGTGGGTGACGAGGTGCAAATAGTGCCCGAAAACGAAGCTGAAAACACCGCGCTCATCAAAGGCGTGCAGCCCCGCCGCAATTATGTGGTGAGGCAAAGCCCCCGCCGCAAGCACGATCTGCACCTGCTGGCGGCCAACATTGATCAGGCCGTCGTTATCGTCACCATCCGAGAGCCGCACCTCAAGCAGGGCTTCATTGATCGCTTTTTGCTGATGACCGAACCTCAGGACATTCCCGCCGTCATCATTTTCAACAAGGCCGACCTGTACGATGAAGACGATCTGGCGCTGTTTGGATACCTCAAAAACATTTACGAGGCCATCGGCTACGGCGTCATGCTCACTTCGACAGCCGACGGCACGGGCATAGAGGCGTTCCGGGAACTACTGCGCGATAAGGTTACACTGGTAGGTGGGCAGTCCGGCGTGGGAAAGTCCAGCTTGGTCAACGTCATTCAGCCGCAATTGGACCTGCGCACCGGCGACCTCTCCGATTACAGCGGCAAGGGTATGCATACCACGACTTTTGCGGAAATGTACGCGCTCGATTTTGGCGGCCACCTGATTGATACGCCAGGCATTAAAACGCTGGCATTCAATAATCTGGAGCAGTTGGATGTGGCGCATAATTTCCGGGAGTTTTTTCAAATGTCGGATGATTGCAAATTTGGCGGCTCCTGCCTGCACCGTTCCGAACCGGGCTGCGCCGTGCGGAAAGCCATTGAAAGCGGTGCGTTGAGCGAGTTGCGCTACGCCAATTATTTAGCCTTATTGGATGAAGTAGAGGATCAGAACTACTGGGAGCGGCACAAGGATATGTGAAAATCTTGTACCTTGCGTTCGCTTTTTTGTGGCAAAAATCATACTGATATGACCTTGCAGGAATTCTTCGATATGCTGGGCGAAAACCCGGTTTATGTGCTCTTCTTTTTCTTTATGCTTCCGTTCACTGCCTTGCTGGCAGGCTGGTTGGGCAAAGGCGAGGGTCATATTTCCCCGTGGAAGTATTTGTACTCCGCGCTGATTTATCTGGCATGTGTGCCGGGCATTTTTGCGGTCACACTCAGCATTTACTTTTTTCTCTTTGAACGCCGCAGCATTCTCGATACCAACCTTTATACGCAGGTGTTGCCCATCGTTTCTATGTTGCTCACCTTGTTCCTGATTCGCAAAAACGTGAACTTGGACCGCATTCCCGGGTTCGACAAAATAGGCGGCCTGATCACCATGATTTCCGCCACCTTAGCCATCATGTGGTTCATAGATCGCACCCACATCTACGCCATCACCTTCCTGCCCTTCCATGTAGTGCTGCTCATTTTTGCAGGCTTGTTGCTGCTCATCCGTTTTGGATGGTCGCGGTTCTTTGGTAGGTCGTCTTCGGCCGGTCGTTAACGCTTCTTACCCAATTTGGCCCCCAGTTGAACCTGAATTTTCTGGTTTGCCGATACTTTGATGGAATTGGCGCCTCCGTTGGTGGTAGAAAAGGCCGTGTTGACCAATATCCTGCGGGCCGATTTGATGCGGGCCAAGCGTTCCTCCGAGAAGGGAATGAGCGTGGATTTGGTGGAAACGCCGGTTGAAATCCCCTGTCCATTGACCGGAGCACCCTGAACAACAAGCTGTTGCGTCTGGAAAAGTGAATCGAGTATTTGGTTGTTCTCATCCAAAAAATAGCCCTGTAACTCTACCGCCAAGGGCAATTCGTTTTTGGTAAACAGCTTGAACTCGGCAAAGTCCACCTCGTTCAAATCCCCCAAGTTGATGTCAAAAGTATCCTGCGCTACAAAGCCGGAAGCCCGGCCGTACAAAGGCAGCTCTACCTCTACACGCACTTTGTAAAAGCCATCTTCACTGATAAAGCCCCGCGTTCCTTCACTTTGTGGCGCCGTTGCCGCGCTGATGTCATAATCTACTGCAACCGGGCCGGCCCCCAACACCACATCAATATTCGAGTTGCCCTTATTAAAAACAAAACTTCTTGTTTTCACCTGCCCTACCTCGTTGATGGAGGGATATGGAAAATCTATGCCGTTGGTGATGTGCGGGCTTTGCAACGGAAGCACTTCGCCATTGACGGTAATGATATCAAAAACACGAACCAGAGAACGCGTCGGAATACCGAAGGAGTTTTCAATGTGAAATGTAACCGTAGGGTCTTCAAAATACACATCGCCGCGCGTCCAGTTGTCAAAAAAGTCTATTTCTATCGTATCTCGGTTGCCGGCAAACTGATAGTTGGAAAGGCTCCCCTCGGCATAGCTGAATGTAAGATTTTGGATAGACACCAGGACGCTGGCCAAAGTATCGCTGATGCCGGAAGCGCGTATGGCTTCATATTCGATAAAAACAGAGTCAATATCCGACTCAATGATATAGCCTTCCACCGAGGCCGGAGAAAAAATATTAGTAGAGAACGGAGCATCTCCGGTACCGCTGTAGGGAGGCAGTGTCATCTGGAATCGCAGGGGCTGGCCGTTCTTTTTTACATCGGGAAAGGTGATGGTGGCATTAACGCTTTCCGGGTGGCGATTGGTCACATAATAGGTGAATGTGCCGGTTTTGCAGTCAATGCGATCCAAGGCCAAACCGCCTGGGGAAGAAAACGGCAGCGACATGCGTCGGCTTGTAATGGGAATAATCGGAAATTGAGCGAGCGTGTGTTCGATGGCGTCGAAAAAAAACTCGCTGGTTTGGGTGATTACATCGCCGCTGTAGTTGAAGCGCAAAGTGCCGTCGGGATCAATGGTGAGCGAAGAGTTCTCATATTTCCCCAAAATGTCGCCCAATGAAATACTGGTATTCACCAATGGAATGGCGTACTCAGCGGTGCCTGAAACCGAATCGAAGTCGGAAAAATCATCTAATTTGGAACAGGAAACGAACAAAAGGAGCGCTGCTGCTGCCGTGAGAAGAAAGAGTCGGAAAAAAGTATGCATGCCAATCGTTTTTGGGCTGAACAAGAAAATGTTGCGTCGTTGAGATAGAGGAGACAGTCGCTGTAATGAACGCCTCAAAAGTCGAAACAGGTGCAAATCTGTGCATTTTTTTGGAAAAATCCTGCATTTACGGGCCTTGGCAAACACAGCCTCATTTTTTTCAAAATCTTTAAAGTAAAACCCCGGCTCGTTCGTCTTCCCCTTTGTGCGGCAAAATCATCAAGACCGATGCCGCCGAAAGACAAAGCATTTATTCACTTTAAATCACCTTCACATGAGGCGTTTCCCTTTTTTTCTGGCCCCTTTGCTGGGCATAGTGGCCTTGTTCTTCCTTATTAAAGTGTTGTTCGTGGCACTTGTGGGCTTAGCTGTTTTCGGACTGGCATTCGCAACTGTGCGGGCCATAGCTGCACGGCGGTTTCACCATGCGTACTCCATGACGGCATCTTATCAGCGGCCCACGCCCTTAGACGGCATGTACCGTGAGCAGGGCTTCGCGGCTGCCGCATCACAGCAGCGCATCGTCGAAATCATCTGATAATTTTTTTCAAAATGGGCGCAGCGGACTTACCCTGCCCCGCCAAAACCAATTGAATCATGTGTTACAATCATCATCATGGAATGCACGGAGGCTGCGGATATGCCTCCAAAGGAATGGGACATCATGGCGGCCATTGGGCGCAACGCTATGCAGGCCAAGGGTTCCGGCCACCCGTCAATATTGAAGAGTTGGAAGACCGCTACGAAATACGGCTTGCCGCACCGGGGCGCAACAGTGCCGATTTTCAAGTCAAAGTACAGGCCGGCATATTGACCATCTCCGGCGGACGCCAGCACAACGAAGACGCGTCGGCTCCGCGTTGGGGTCGGCAGGAGTACCGCATGGAGTCGTTCGAGCGGCAATTTCAACTCAACGATAAAATTGACGCCGAGGGCATCACGGCAAGCTATACCGATGGCATTCTGGTAGTGACGCTGCCCAAGCACCCACATGCGCACACGCCGTTGAAAGACATTTTTGTTTCGTAAAGGGAAGTTTTACGGCGTTGACGGGGAGGCTCGCTTCCTCCATAAAGCGGGCCGCAACCGGTCACGGGAATATTCAGGGGAGGCGCTCCGGCTTGGGGCGTCTCTCTTTTTTTGTATTTTACCCTTCCCAGTCCTTCAGTGCTTCGAGGTCTTCGCGGGTTTTGGCCAACACAGAATAACTCGTTTGCAAGGTCTGCCGGTCCTGGGCAGAAAGTCGTTTGCCGGGAGCGAGCAGCGCAGGGTCGAATTGCAGTTTGCGCAGCAGCATGGCCCAATAAATCAGTTCGGCGGTAGCCGGCAATTTTTTCAGCTTGAGATTGCGGTCGCTGCGTATTTTTTCAAAATGAGCTACGACGGGCTGCAATTGAGCCTGCTGAAAGCCCGCCACTTTGCTGTTCAGGATGAGCAACAAAGCCTCCGCATCGGGGAAGGGAATGTGGTAATACACCACCCGGCGCAGGAAGGGGTCGGGCAGGTTTTTTTCAGAATTGGACGTGAGTACAATGATGGGGCGGTTTTCGGCGGTGGTGCGGAAAGATTTGCCGATTTCGGGCACCTGAAACTCCAGGTCCTCAATGGCGGCCAGCACGTCGTTGGGCAGGTCGCGGGGGGCTTTGTCCAACTCGTCGAGCAGCACCACATGCCGCTTGTCCGACTGAATAGCGGCTCCCAGTCCCTGGTACCGGACGAAGCGGCGCTCTATTTCGTCGGGGCTGAGTACTTCTTTGTTGTTTTGGGTGTATTGAAAATGACTCAGTGCATCGTATTTGTAAAACAGGTCGTTGGCCGTTGCCGTCGTCTGGATGTTGACGACCAAAGGCTTACCCAATTGAAAAAACCATGCGATGTGGTAGGCCAATTGGGTTTTGCCGGTGCCGGGTTCGCCGGTGAGCAGAAGCGGCTGCCCCAGCGACAGCGCCACGTTGACGGCGTCGGTGAGCTGCTGCGAGGGCCGGTACAGTGCCGGGTTGTTGAGTTGTGTGTTCGGCTCGAAGGGTGGCAATTGACCCTGGCCTTCCGCTTTGTAGGCAAAGAAGCTCATGTTGGCTGTTTTTATCGTATTTATTTTGCATTTCTCATGGGCTGTTAGCTTATAGCTATTAGCCGCCAGCTTGATTTTCGAAGAAAGGAGAAAAATTCATTTTCAAAAGTGCGTTTATAAATTTCCCCATGTGGAAAATCTTCTTCCTTAAAAAAAACAACCACGCCACGGCGTGGCAGCAGCTTGTGGCTTTGAAAAAGATGCTACATTTTTTTTTACCTATCCCCCCTTTCCCGCGTGGGCAATTTTATAAATCAGCGCCTGAAAACGCTGTATGTCCGTCATGTCCAACAGCTTATCCTGTTGGAATTTGGCCTGCTTTTCGGGCGACAACTCCGCCACGATGGCCTTCACCACGTCCTCAATCCGACTTTGGTTTTGCTCCCCTAAATCCCGAATCCAGTCTTCGAGCAGGGCAGAGGGCACCGGCACCAACTCCGAAATCAGGGTAGCGCGGTGCAGGTTTTCACCCACGATGCCGCCGATGTCTTCAAAAACCGCTTTTTCGGCGCCTTGCAAGGGTTGTACATGCACGTTGCGCAGGAAGATAACGAAAAAAAAGACGAAATGAGGCACATTGGCCGGCGTACCGGAAAACATGTCCATGATCCAGGCGAGGTACTCCTTCATCAGGGCGGCATCCCAGCGGCCGGCGTTGAGGTCCAGCGCGGTGGCCACATACTCGTACTGGAGCTTGGGCAGGCCGGTTTGCAGGTACTCCTCGAAGGGCGTTTCGCTGTCGCCGAAGCCGAACCTGCGGCTGAAGTACTTTTTAAATTCCCGCTGCGAGTTGGCTAAGTTGCGCCCCAACGGCAGGTCTTCTATTTTCATGCGGCGGCTGTCGGGGCGGCGCACATAGTGCATGGCGCCTACCTGCTCTTCCAATTCCTCGATGATGAGTTCATACACCATGCGCTCGGCAAAGCTGTCGGGTTGTTGTGAAGGACAGGCCACGATGAAATAAAACTGAAAACGGTTGTTGCGCCCGGTAAACTCGTCGAAAGCCTTCCAGAAAGCGCGGGCCGGCGGTTCGCGGTCGCAGTTCACCAAGTGTATTTCACCCACATCCTGATCTATGGTCAGTTGGCGCACCAAACCTTCCAGAATAGAGGACTCTTCGAGCATTTCCAGCCCGTAGGCATCCTTGAGCTGGAGGCGCAGCCCGGCAATCTCCTTGTCCAACTGCCCGATCTGGGTTTCGTAAGCAAAGCGCTGGTTGGCATCAAAAGCAATGGCGTAGGCTTCCCGCAATTCGTTCTGACGGCGAATGGTGAGTTCCAATTGGTTTTTGATTCCTTCGGCAATGCTCGACATAACAACACTCTGATGAAACGAAGGGTAAAGATAGAAGTTTTTTGCAACTGTGGCCGCGCCTCCTCTCACCCTGCCTTCCGAAAATACCCCAGCTCCCGGCGCACGGTAAATCCGGCAAATGCCAGCAACAGCAGGGTTTTTATTGCCAAAGCCGACCAAAACCGCTCGCCGACCATATACTCTACCCCCATGCCGGCGGCCAACAAAGCCACTGCCAGGCCCATGTACAAGCCCATGCGCGCCACGGGGTAAGGAATCGGGTAATGCTTTTGCCCGGTGTACCAGGCCGCCAGCGCCATGAAGCCGTAGCAGGCCAGCGAGGCCCAGGCCGGCGCGTAGTAGCTCATCTCCGGGCGGGGAATGAACATGAAGTTGATGGCTAAGGTGATGCCCATGCCGATGAGCGCGATGTAGCTGCCGAATTGCGTGCGGTCGGCCAATTTGAACCAGATGGAGAAGTTGTAATACAGCCCCAGAAACAGATTGGCCAACAACAAAATGGGCACTACGCCGAGGGCTTCGCGGTAGTTTTTGCCCAGCAGGTGCTGTATGATGTCCATATAAAACACAATGCCGAGCAACGCCACGCAGCCCACTAAGGTGAAGGCCAGAGCGGCCTGTCCATATACTTTTTTATCACTGGAACTGCCGGAATGCCGGAAGAAAAAAGGTTCGGCGGCGTAGTTGTAGGCTTGGGTGAAGAGGTTCATCATCACGGCAAATTTAGTAGCTGCCGCAAAAATGCCCGCCAGCGCCAGATTGTATTTTAAATCATTGGAAGCGAGGGATTTAATCATCGGCACCCCCACCAATTGGTTGATGATGGCCGCCACTCCGGCAGGCACTAAGGGCAGGCTGTAAACGAGCATCTGTCGCCATAATTTTTTATCAAAACCGCCGGCAAGCGCCCGCACATATTGCGGCAGGAAGTAGAGCAGCACCAAGCCGCTGGCCAGCAAATTGGCGATGAACACATAAGCCACCTTATTGTCGGAGCGCCATATATTTTGCGCCCAACCCTGACCTTGTTCTGCGAGGATGGGGAGCCATTCTAAAAAAAAGAAAATGAAGGCGATATTGACGGCGATGCTCCCTATCTTCAACAAAGCAAACCGCAGCGGACGGCTCTCCAACCTCAGACGGGCAAAGGGAATGGCCGTGAGCGTATCGGCTGCCACGATGAGTACAAACCACAGAATATAGTCGGGGCGCCCCTCGTAATGCAGCGCGCCGGCAATGGGTTGCAGCAACAGCGAGGCAAGCACCGCAAAGGCTGCCGTAGTGAACAGCAGCGATACCGAGGCCGTGGAAAAAGCCCGATGCAGGTCTTCCTTTTGGCGGCCAAACCGAAAAAATGCCGTTTCCATGCGGTAGGTGGTAAACACCAGCAACAGCGCAATCCAAAAGTAGAGATCGTTGATCTGTCCGTACTCGCCCGGCGCATCGGCGAAAGCCCGGCGGGTGAAATAAGGCGTCAGCAGAATCCAGTTGACCAAGCGCGTCAGGATGCTGCTCAACCCGTAAATGGCGGTTTCTCCGGCTAATTTTTTCAGTACAGACATGTTACAAGGTGCTGATGATTCGAGGTGCTAATACATTGATTGCCAATTCCGATGTTTCGTAAATCGCGTAAATTGAGTATTGTGAATATTCAGTCGCTTTCCCCAAAAGCCATGAGCCGCGACCACGCCACAGGCGTGGTACGAGCTTGATTTCCCAAAATGGAATAGGGACTTTTTTCAAGATGAGATTTTGAAATTTCCCCAAATGGAAAACCTAATTCCTGAACGAGAAAACAAACTCATAGCTCGTGACTCATAGCTCGTAGCTTTTAGATAGCCGCTGAATAGTACCGAAGTATCTACGAAGCTGCAATTTTAAGAAGAAAGCGGCACGGGCATAGGAAATAGTGGTATTTTCACCGCTCGAATTTTTATGAGATAAAATTACACGCTATCGTACTATGATTGACACCGCACTCCTGAAAAAGATATGCGAAACCCCCGGAGCGCCGGGTTTCGAGCAGCGCGTCCGCGAATTGGTCGTCCGCGAAGTCCGCCCTCTGGCCGATGAGTTGAGTATTGACAACATGGGCAACGTCATTGCCGTCAAACGGGGCACGGCGCGCAAAAAAATTATGGTGGCCGCCCACATGGACGAAATTTCGTTCATCATCACGCACATTGACGAAGACGGCTTCCTGCGCTTTCACCCCCTCGGCGGATTCGATCCCAAAACACTCACTTCACAGCGCGTCATCGTGCATGGCCGCCGGGACATCATCGGCGTCATGGGGTCCAAGCCCATACACCTGATGAAGCCGGAGGAACGTACCAAGTCGGTGCCCATCAACGAATATTTTATTGATACCGGCATGAGCAAAGCCGAGGTGGCGGAAATTGTCTCCGTAGGCGATCCGGTGACCCGCGAGCGCGAACTCATCGAAATGGGCGAGTGCGTCAACAGCAAATCTATTGACAATCGGGTGTCGGTTTTTATCCTCATCGAAGCGTTGCGGGCCTTGCAGGGCAAGCAGTTGCCTTACGATGTGTATGCCGTGTTTACCGTACAGGAGGAGGTCGGCATCCGGGGTGCTATTTCGGCGGCTCACCTCATTGATCCCGATTTCGGCCTCGGCCTCGACGTCACCATCGCCTTTGATGTGCCGGGCGCGCAGCCGCACGAAATGGTGACCCGCTTAGGCAAAGGCGCCGCCATCAAAATATTGGACGGCTCGGTGATTTGTGATTATCGCATGGTCAATTTCCTGAAAAAATTAGCAAGCGACCACGACATTCCTTGGCAATTGGAAATTCTGCCCGCAGGCGGCACCGACACGGCGGGGGTGCAGCGCTCGGGCAAAAAGGGCGCCATTGCAGGGGCCATTTCCATCCCGCTGCGCCATATCCACCAAACCATCGAACTGGCCCACAAACGCGACATCCGCAATTGTATTGATCTGCTGACGCTGGCTTTGGAAAAAATGGATCAGCACCACTGGGGTTTCGGGCCGGAGGGCGCCGGCGGCAGCGAAGATTGGATGTGATCAAAAGGTAGAACACGACTTATTTGGCAGTGACCAATGTGTGTATGATAAAACGTCTGCCCATCCCTTTTTCATCCTGACAAAAATATCCCGTCATTGCATATCTTTGTTCCCCTGCGCCATGCCAACAGGCGTTGGTTTTCTGATATGATACAATTCATCCTCAACCAGACACTCATTGAAACCAATAAGCCGCCCGGACTCACTCTACTCGACTTTGTGCGGTACGAGGCCCACCTCTGCGGCACCAAAATCGGCTGCCGGGAGGGCGATTGCGGCGCGTGTACGGTGCTGATCGGCGCTCTGCACGGCGGTGAAATGCAGTACCAAAGCGCCACTTCCTGCCTCACCCCGCTGGCCAATGTACACGGCCGGCATGTAGTGACCGTGGAGGGACTGAACCTGCCCGGCAAGCGGCTCAACCGGGCGCAGGAAGCGATGGTGCAACACTCGGCCACGCAATGCGGATTTTGCACGCCGGGCTTTGTGGTGTCTTTGTGCGGCTACGCGCTGAACGTCCAAAAGGCCGATGCAGCAGGCGCTGTCGGCGCCATAGACGGCAATATCTGTCGTTGCACGGGTTACAAATCCATTGAGCGGGCCGCCGGTGATCTGGCCCTGCACTTAGAAAAAAAAGACGCCGCCCATGCGCTGCCCTGGTTGGTTTCCGAAAGGTTTCTGCCCGATTACTTTACAGGCATTCCCGAACGCTTGAGCCAATTGAACAACAAGGACCGGAAACTGCATTCCGGCCACACGCCCATCGGCGGCGGCACCGACCTGTATGTGCAAAAGCACCATGAAATTCCCGACATGGAATTGCAGTTCATGGCGCGCCAAAAGCCTGCCGATGCCATCCTGTTCGATGAAAATAGCTGCACGCTGACGGCACAGGCCACCGCCACCGATCTGATGGAAGCCGCGCCACTGTCGGAAGCGGTTCCCGGCTGGAGGCAGTTTCTGAAATTAGTCTCCTCCACGCCCATCCGAAACATCGGCACCGTGGCCGGTAATATTGCCAACGCCTCCCCCATCGGCGACCTCAGCATCATGCTGCTGGCCGTCGGCGCGCGCCTGACTTTGGTGGATGAAAGTTTGTCAACGGAGCGGGAAATCGCCTTGGACGGCTTGTATCTCGATTACAAAAAATTGGACAAAACGCCTGCCGAAATCATCCGCCGTATCCGGTTTGACATTCCCCGAAAGGGGCAGTTTTTCAACTTTGAAAAAGTGTGCAAACGCCAATATTTGGACATCGCCTCGGTGAATACGGCGCTCTTGGTGACGGTTGAAAATGAAAAAATCACCACCGCCCGTTGCTCCATAGGCGGCGTGGCCCCGATTCCCAAATACCTGCGCGAGACGAGCCGTTTTCTGGAAGGCCGTTCACTGTCTGCCGAAACCGTCCGGCAGGCCCTTGCCGTGTTGCAAACCGAAATCTCACCCATCAGCGACGTGCGCGGCACAGCCGAGTATAAACACCTGTTGGCCAAACAGTTATTCTGTGCGCATTTCGTGGAGTTGTTCCCGCAAACCATCAAAATGGAAGACCTGCTATGATCAATATAGATGCTGAAAACCATGTGCGGGGTCGCTCTGTCTATCTCGACGACATTCCCGAACTGCAAGGCACTTTGTACGCGCTGCCTTTCGACCTGCCGACCGCGCACGCCCACATCACGAGTTTGCACTTAGACAAAGCCCGCGCCCTGCCCGGCGTGGCGGCCATCCTCACGGCAGCCGATATTCCCGGCGAAAACCAGATCGGCGGCATCCTTCCCGACGAGCCGCTTTTCGCAGAAGGCGAGGTACATTTTTGGGGCCAACCGGTCGGTTTGATCGTGGCAGACTCCGATCATATTTGCCGAAAGGCCGCCCGGCTCATCGAGGCCGAATACGAGGCATTGCCTGTGGTGACCGACCCCAGAGAGGCACAGCAACTGGGGCGCCTCATCTGTCCGCCGCGCACTTTTGTCATCGGCGATACTGCCGGGGCCTGGAGCCAATGCGCGCACATTTTTGAAGGTCAAACCGCTGTGAACGGGCAGGAACACCTCTACATCGAGGCGCATGGTGCGTATGCCCGCATGAAGGAAGACGGCTCGGTCATCATTTCTTCCTCCACGCAGGGACCAACGGCGGTGCAGCGAACGGTGGCCAAAGTATTAGACCTGCCCATGCACAAAGTGGAAGTGGACACCGTGCGGCTCGGCGGCGGTTTTGGGGGCAAGGAAGATCAGGCAACGGGCTGGGCGGTGATGGCCGCATTGGCTGCCCAACACCTGCAAGGCCCCGTCAAATTGGTGCTGCACCGCTTGGACGACATGCGCATGACCGGCAAACGGCATCCCTACGAGGCCGATTTCAAAATAGGTTTGGACGAGCATTTGCGCATCATCGCCTGGGAAGTGACGCATTATCAAAATGCCGGGGCTGCCGCCGACCTCTCCACCGCGGTGATGGAACGTACACTGTTTCACTCCACCAATGCCTACCACATACCCAATGTGCGCGCCACGGCCTACAGTTGCAAAACCAACCTGCCGCCCAACACGGCTTTTCGCGGGTTCGGCGGGCCGCAGGGCAAGTTCGTCATCGAGGCGGCCATAGCGCTGGCTGCGGAACGGATAGGCGTCAGCGCGGCGGAGATTCAACAGGCCAATCTGCTGCGCGACGGCGACGAAATGCCTTACGGCCAAATCATGCAGCAAACACAGGCCCGCAGCACTTGGGCAGCCTGTATGGAACGCTATAATTACACCGGACAACGGGAGCGCGTGCAGGCTTTTAACGAACAAAACACCCGTTACAAAAAAGGCATGGCCGTGCAGCCCATCTGCTTCGGCATTTCGTTTACCAACACCATGATGAACCACGCCCGCGCATTGGTACACATCTATCAGGACGGCAGCGTGGTGGTCAGTACCGGCGCGGTGGAAATGGGGCAGGGCGTGAACACCAAGTTGGTGCAGGTGGCCGCGCAATCGCTGGGCATCTCGCCGGGCAGAGTGCGCATTGAATCCACCAATACCCTGCGCGTGGCCAATACCTCGCCTACGGCAGCCAGCGCGGGCGCCGACCTCAACGGCAAAGCGCTCCAAACTGCCTGCGCCGCTTTGATGGAAAGACTGAAAAAAGTAGCCGAAGCCGCTCTCGGCCACAGCGATGTTGCCATCCAAAACGAGGTGGTCATGGCCGGCGGAAAGCCCTCGGAACTTGGCTGGGAGCAATTGGTACTGATGGCGCACCAGCAAAGGGTATCGCTGAGCGAAAACGGGCACTATGCCACGCCGCTTATTCATTTTGATAAAAGCAAGGAAAAGGGCCATCCCTTCGCCTATCACGTTTACGGCACGGCCATCACCATCGTCACGGTGGACTGCCTGCGCGGCACTTATACCTTTGACAGTGTGGACGTTGTACACGATTTCGGGAACAGCATGAATATGGCGGTTGATCTGGGGCAGATTGAGGGCGGCTTGGTGCAGGGCATCGGCTGGATGACGCTGGAAGAGGTGGCCTACAATGCGCAGGGCCGCCTGTTGTCGAACGCGCTTTCTACCTACAAAATCCCCGACATCTATTCTGTTCCAAAATCCATCCGCATTGCGTCCTTGGAAACCGAGGGGCACGACTTGGCCATTCTCAAATCGAAAGCTGTGGGCGAGCCGCCGCTGATGTACGGTTTGGGCGCATATTTCGCCATTCGGGAGGCCATTCGCGCCTTCAATCCGGGAGCAGACCTGAAGGTGGACGCGCCCTACACGCCCGAAAAAGTGCTGTTGGATTTGTATCGTTCCCCAAGCTCGCAAGGCACATGAGCGAACGCTGGAAGATCATTTTGAAAAACCACCTCGGCGGCGGCCTCATCTATATGTGCGGCGATGCGGTGGCGGCGCTCATTACCGGGGAGTTCGGTATGCTGCGGGCGTTGGGCGTGTTTGTCATCGGCGCCGGGCTGTATGGCTTCGAGATACCCCGCTATTTTCGCTGGATAGAATCAAAAATGGCCGGCGTGCCCGACAAGCGCAGGGCGGCACTCAAAACGGGTCTGGCATTGGTGTATTTCAACCCCCTGTGGATTGCGCGCCATCTGTGTTTAGTGTATTTGGTTTCGGGCAAAACGGGTGAAATCGGGTGGCAGCTATTGCGCATCAGCGGCCTGTCGTTTTTGATCAATATTCCGGTGTCTATTGTAGCCAACTACCTCATTCAGAACAAAGTACCCCTGCGATACCGCTTCTGGGTCAGCGCCCTGTTTTCCGGTTTGATGGCCATTTATTATTCGATGAGCAGCGCATGGTTTTAGCATTTTACACCTCTCTGACGGAAGCGCTGCGCCGCGAAGGCCGGGCTGTATTGATGGTCGTGACGGAGAGCACCGGCAGCAGTCCGGGCAGGCGCGGCTTCAAAATGTGGGTTTCCCCGACGGGCATGAACGGCACCGTCGGGGGCGGCATCATGGAACACAAGTGGGTGGAATACGCTCGCAGTCTGTTGTCGGGGCCGGCGTTTGCGCCTTTTTCCAAGTTGCAGATACACGATAAATCGCCCGGCACCGACCGCTCCGGTTTGATCTGTTCCGGGCGGCAAACCATTGCTTTTTACGATGTCGGCGCGGGCCAGATTCCGTTGTTGGAATCAGCCGGGCAGCCGCCGGGCCTGGCGCTGACTTATACGGAGGCCGGCATTTTTGCGGAAGCGCCTTTTGCTTCGGGCGCCGGGTGGCAATACACCGACGCGCCGGCTCCGGCACACCGGGTGTACATCATCGGCGGGGGGCATGTGAGTCGGGCGCTGTGCGAGGTGTTGTCGCGGCTCGATTTTGAAATCCACGTTTTCGACAACCGGGAGCAACTCAACACCCTGATGGACAACCCTTTTGCGCATAGCCGCACGGTAGTGGAATACGAGCGATTGGCCGATCACATACCGCCGGAGCCGCACAGTTTTGTAGTCATCATGTCGTTTGGCTATCGCAGCGACGAGGCCGCACTGCGGGCTTTGTTGCATCTGGATTTCGGCTACATCGGCATGATGGGCAGCAAGGCCAAGGTGAAAGCCATGTTCGATCAGTTGTTGGCAGAGGGCATCGCGCCGGAGCGCCTGCAACGCATTTTTGCGCCCATCGGATTGGACATCAAAAGCGAAACGGCAGAAGAGATAGCCGTCAGCGTGGCGGCGCAGTTGATAGCGGCGAAAAACAGGCCGGTTTTCCGAGACAGTTGATCCTCTTACTGCAACACCATCAGGCTATGGGTTGGTTGAGTAACGACATGCCGATGCCGGCTGTTTTTCAAGATGGCAGGCGCAGGGAAGCGGCGATTGTTTTCTTTATTTGATGGGCAATGAAGAGATTCTCTTCGGTTTTCCTTTTTCTAAATTAGTGTGTGTAAATAATTTGCCGTGTCGTTCAGCCCGTTTCTTCTCAGGCAATCTAAAACTTCGTATTCGTCTAAATCAGGATTCCGTCTGTTTAAGACCAGTTTTCTGAAAGAGTTAACTGCTACTTTTGGGTTCAGGTCTATTGTTTCAGTCAGAAAATCATCTGCATTTTTAGCTGACAGTCCAAAGGTTGAGAGATAATCTTCTGGGAAATCTTTCAAATTATTAGTGACGATAATGTTCGCATTGGTCTTGATTGCCGCTGCAAGAACATGACGGTCTTTTTCATCGGGCAATGTCAACCCCTCAATCAGAACTTCATAATTTTCAACCATCGCGTCTGGAAAAGCCAACTTTACCCAACCTATCCTTTTCTTTATCTCTTCTTCGCTAACATTTTTTCTTCTCATTACTTCTTCCCATTCATCAAAAATGTGTTTGCTCCATTTTGGAGTGTACAAATCATCGTGTGCAAACCAAAAAAGCAAATCACGGATTTCGATGGGGATAATTACATTCGTGTCGAGGACACATGTAAATCGAATGCTATGTATCATACAAACCAGATTCTTCGTCCGCGTTCATTATTTTGATAAGGAGTTCCTGCTGCCGTGCTTTCATCTTTTTCTTATATGCCATTACATCCTCAAACTTTACCCTTCTGTGCTTTCCAATTTTTGTGTACTCGATTTCTCCTTCTTCAAGCAACTTTATCAAATGAGGCCGGGAACACCCAAGCAAGTCCGCAGCAGCTTGGGTAGTCATTTCGGTCGCTATCGGGACTATTGAAATAGGCTTTCCCTGACTTGTGACTTTCAGGATTTTGGCAAGCAATTTCAACGCATTAAGAGGTATCCGAATCTTCTCTCGTGTTTCTTCTATTTCTATTTCAGGATTGTCTTTTCGAAGGCCTTCAAGGATTTCTGCGAGGGCGTTGTAAGATTCCATTGCCACCCTCTGTTCTTCTTTCGAAGGTTTGGTAATATCTGCTAATTGTTCCATGACTTGAATGATTGATTACAACTGCAAAAATAATCGAAATAAACGAAATTATCAAAATAATCGAAACGTTTTTTTTTCTAATTGATGAGAACGGTTGGCTTGCTGCCCTGCGTTGGGTTTGTGGGCTGACTGTCCGGCGGCATGGACAGCAAGGCCGTTGTTATATCATTTTTATCCTCCAATATTTTTCAAGGCTTCAATAACCAGATATTTAGTTTCCTCAAAGTCTTGGCTGTCCTTTATGTTCAATTCAAAATCTCCTGTGCCAAAGTGACCGATGTTTGTCATATCTCTTCCTTGCTTTGGCATTAGCGTTATCTCTGCCGGGCTTAGTTTCAAATATAGGGTTATTTTATTTTTGTACGTTTGGAGGCACACGAAGTTCTGACTTGTTTTATAGGCAATATAATGTTTCTTTGGTGTCTCTTCAATCGAATTGTCCAATTCGATAATGAAATCTCGAATTTCATTAAAGAGTTCCAGCATCGTTGTACTTAAACCTTCTGTGTGTTGCTCAATTGTATAGGTTGCTGTCTTTCTTGTTATCGCAGCCTTTCTACTCGCCTCAACCATTACTGGGTTTTTCAGGGTGCTTTCTGTTATGTCTTGTTGCGTTACTGTCTTTGTCCGACGGTAAACTTCATCAATACTTAGGATACCATTTTCATATATTTTATATTGCCAAAGTTCAATATTGGCCCCCATTACTTGTACAGCATGCAGATCATATTTTTTATATTCAGGGGCGAGACAGATAACACGAATGTCTGACCAATCAACTTCGACTTCTTTACCAAATGCTTTGTTAGCTGCAATTTGAAAATCTCCTTTATGGTCTTTAATCCAATGCAAGTAATACAGACTTTGGTTTATGAGTTCTGAAGATGCTACTTTTTTATATTCTATAATTACTGGATTGGAGTCCTCGGATATTGCTAATGTATCAATTCTTCCAGAATGGATATTTCCTGTCGAAAACTCAGAGGCTATCAATTTGCAATTAAATATAGTTATGAGATTATTTTCGACAAGTCTTTGCAAGTCCTTCTCCACTTTAAAATCAATCGGTTTTACCCGCTTGACTACGCCTTTGTCAATTTCAAAGATTGCCATATTTTACTTTTTATAATTTGTTGTACCCCCATTTGCCGTAGGCGCCCCTTCCGCCCCTCTACCTTCTCTCCAACCGCAACCGCCCCCCGCATCCAGTTTTTTTCACAAGACTCCACACCGGATTCGGCTGTGCAAAACTAATGGAAATTGGAGAGAAAGTCAACTGCGCTATACAAAAACTTTTTCACAGGTTGAGCCTGTCAAAAGGGCTTGGCGCCCGGTCAGCCCCGATTCGGGTAATGAGCGTATATGTTCCTGCTGGTGTAAGGTCTGGACGGGTACAAACCAGCACCGTTTACAGCCCTCTGCTCCTTGCGAAAATCAAAAAACGAGAAAAAATTAAAAAATTAGTTGTATAACGTATTTTTTAGTTATACCTTTGCCACATGAAGCGATGGATCGTCGGCACGGCAATGATATGGATGAGCGCGGCACTCTTTGCCCAGGAGGCCGGCGTATCTCAAAAATATGCGCAGGCACAGCAGGCCATGCAGCAGTTCCAGTACGAGAAAGCGCTCGAACTGCTGAGTTTTTGCTACCATGCCGAACCGACACAGGCCGACTACCTGCTCCAGATAGGGTATTGCAATACGCAATTGGGCCGCTTCAAAGACGCCAAAATGTTCTATCAGCAGGTCTTGCGCTTAGATTCAGCGCACATCGGCGCCATCAGTGCATTGGCCGGCATCAGCGAGCGCGAGAGCAATTACCGGCAGGCATTGGACTGGTACTCCCGGCTCATCGCATTGGACTCGCTCAATAGTTATTACCACAAAAAAGCCGGCCTCGCCCGCCTGCGCCTCGGCGATGGTATGAGCGCAGTGTTCAGCCTGCGCGAAGCATACCTGCTCAATGATTCCGACTTGGAACTGATGGACCACCTGAGCAGCCTGTACATGGAACTCAACGCCGACAGCAGCGCGGAGATCATCCTGCGCCGGGGCTTGCACATAGACCCCGGCAATGTGCGCCTGCTGCACAACAGCGCCCGATTGTACAGCAAGCGCCGCAATCATGCAGCCGTCGTAGGAGCCGTAGAACGCAGCCGAACCGAAGGCGACAGCAGCCATTATTACCAGATGGTGCTGGCTGTGGCGTATTTGCAATTGGATAGTTTGGAGGCTGGTATTGCCCTGCTGGAAGATTTGGAAGCCCAGAATAAAGGCACTGAACATGTGTACGCCTATCTGGGAACGGCCTGGCGAAAGAAGGGCCATGCCGAACGGGCTGAATTTTGGTACAACGAAGCCATCACTGCCGCCATATCGCCCAAAACGGGCAGTTATTACGCCGATATGGCCGCCATCCGAGCCGAGCAGAAGGATTACAAAAAAGCCGCCGAGCTGTATGAGAAAGCATATTCCTACTCCAATCTGCCCAAAGACCTGTTCTTCTGGGCGCAATACAACGATCTGTATTTCAAAGACAAAACGGCAGCGCTGCGCTTGTACCAACGCTACCTGAGCACCAACGACAAGGAATACCGCGAGCGCGTGGAAATTCGCGTGCAGCAAATTCGGGAACAACAACATTTCAACAAATAACCAACGATGACAACACTGACCAAAGCCGAAGAGGAAATCATGCAGATCATCTGGCGATTGGAACGATGCACCGTGAGCGATGTACGCGACAGCATAGCCCAAACCGAGGGCAGCAAGCCGCCGCATAGCACCATTTCTACCATTGTGCGCATCTTAGAGGAGAAGGGGTTTCTGGGGCACAAAGCGTATGGCCGCACCTACGAGTATTTTCCGTTGGTGCAGAAGGCCGATTACACCAAGCGCAGTATCAACAAATTGGTCAGCGACTACTTCGATGGCTCTGTGAACCGGCTCGTCTCCTTCCTCGTGGAAGAAGAAAAGCTCAACGCAGAGGAATTGAACCAACTGCTGAAACAATTGGATGACAATCAATAGCTTGAGGCTTGATACAGTGTAAAAGTTGATTCGACAGGTTAGTGAAGGGGTGACTCAGCCAAGATCACAGCCCGCAGTCACCCCTTCACTACGAATACTATACTTATAGCTTGAGGCTGATTACAAAAGCAAAAACAACTCGCCATGCTGGAATACGCCGTTCTCACCACCCTGTACTGGGCCGCGTTTTATGGTCTGTACATGTTGGCCCTCAGACGCCACACCTTTTTTCGGCTCAACCGGAGCTACCTCCTCGCTGCTTTGGCCGCCGGTTTGATACTGCCCCTGCTCGACGGCATACAGTGGCCGAGGCCGGAAACAGCAGAAGCACAGGCATTTTATGTGGCGCCGGTCGTGGCCGGTTTCGACGCCATCAACACCTGGGAGGCCGTCATCACCGCAGCGCCTGTGGAGAAAGCATTTCCCTGGAAAACGGTACTGCTCATCATCTATCTGATGGGCGCCGTCTTAGGAACAATACGCCTGACGACAGGATTGGGCAAGCTATGGAAACTTTGGCAATCGGGCGAACGCACCCGCATCGGCGGACGGCGCGTGGTGCTCACCCGTAGCCCGCACCTGCCCTTTTCTTTTGCACACACCATCTTCCTGTGGCGCAACGAGCAATGGACGCCCGAAGAAGAGGCCGACATCCTGCGGCACGAACAGGCACACATCAGCGACGGGCATACGGTGGATGTGTTGCTGCTCGAACTGCTGGGCATTATTTTTTGGTTCAGCCCTCCGCTGTATCTGTATCGCAAGGCCCTCCGCCTGGTACACGAATACATTGCCGACGCGGAAGTCCTGCGCACCCGTCACCGCAGCGAATACGGGCGGCTGCTCATTCGGCAGGCCGTTCCGGGCTTGCAAATTGCTATTGCACATTCATTTCATTCATCTTTAAAACAGCGAATTTCTATGATGACTAAAACAAAAACCAAAGCTGCCGCCCGTTGGCAGTACCTCGCAGCCCTGCCTCTGGCACTGGGGCTGATGCTCCTGTTCTCGCAGCGCAGCGCCATTGCGGCGGCATTGCCGGAACTGCCGGCCATCACGATGGAGATCGGCGACACCACCGATGTTTACAAAGTGGTGGAGGAAATGCCACGCTTCTCAGGATGCGAGGAGGAAGCCACGGTTGAAGCCCGCAAAGCCTGCGCCGACAAACAAATGCTGGAGTTCATCTATAAAAACCTAGACTACCCGACCCAAGCTCGCGACAAAAAAATAGAGGGTACAGTGGTCGTTTCCTTTATTATTGAGAAAGACGGCTCCGTTTCTGGTGCAGAGATTAAGAAAGAAATCGGCGGAGGCTGCGGCGACGAAGTATTGCGGGTAGTGGGCCTGATGCCCCGCTGGATTCCCGGCAAACAAAAAGGCGAAACGGTGCGGGTGCAGTTCATGCTGCCGGTGCGGTTCAAACTGGAAACTGCCGCCGACCAAAAAGAAGTCATAGCCGATCACAGCATCGTTTATGATTTTGAGAAAAAAGAGTTGAAAACATCCGTGAAGGGCACACCGTTGGTCATTGCCTTGCGGGATGAAAAATCCGACAACAAGCCCTTAGTCTATGTCAATGGCGAACGGCTTTCCAATGGGGAAACCGATTTAAATCAAATCAACCCCGACAACATCAAAGAAGTCAGTGTGCTCAAAGGCGAATCTGCCATTGCTTTTGCCGGACAGGAAGGCAAAAACGGCGTCATCCTCATCACGCTGTACAAGCCGGGCGAAAAACCGGTGAAAGTGCCGGTTAAAGAAGGTGACAAGCAATTGGGCGCCCTTTCACCCCTGTCTGCACAAAATACCGGCGAAGTGGAGCTTTTCAAAATGGTTGAGGAAATGCCGCGCTTCCCCGGCTGCGAAGACAACAACAAAAGCTGCGCCGACAAAAAAATGCTGGAGTTCATCTACCAAAACCTGCGCTACCCGGCACTGGCCCGCGAAAACGGCGTGGAAGGCACCGTGGTGGTGAGTTTTATCGTAGAGAAAAACGGTAAAATCACCGAGCCGAAAATCGTGCGCGAAATCGGCGGCGGCTGCGGAGACGAAGTAATGCGCGTGGTAAACCTCATGCCTACCTGGATTCCCGGCAAACAAAGAGGCGAGGTGGTGCGCGTGCAGTATAACCTGCCCGTGCGCTTCCAACTCGAAAGTGGGGAAAAGGCCGGCAATGCTGCCAATGCTGCTCCCAAAGTGCTCCCGGTGGAAAATTTCAAAATTTTCCCCAATCCGAGCAAAGGCCGTTTTACCATGAGCTTCAGCGCGCCGCAGAAGACCACTGAAATTCAGGTGCTCAACACACAGGGCAGCGCTGTTTTTTCACGAGTTCTGAATGATTTCCCCGGCACTTTCCGCGAGGAGATAGACTTGGGCAAAGCGCCCAAAGGCAACTATGTGATCGTGATATCGCAGGGCGAGTTGGTGCATACCGCCAATTTTGTGAAACAGTAACGAGGATTTTGTTCTGACCTAAAAGGAGCCTGTTGGTACATCACCGGCAGGCTCTTTTTGTTGGGGTTGATTGAAGGGTCTCATCAAAAAAAAGGGCGAGTGCTCTACATTTTGTTCAACAAGATCACGCTGATTTCAGGGTCGGCCAACACGGTTTTCAGGCTTGGATTGGGAGATTGAATGATGTCTTGCAGCATGGCCAATCGAAGGTCGTTGGGCAAAAACGGCATTTTGATAAAAGAGCGGATATTGGCCACCTCGGCATCACTCGGCTTAGAATTTCGAACGTTGAGAAAGTTAACCAATCGGGTACACAAGGTTGCCATAATGTCCACCCGGAAGATGTCTTGCCTGACGGTTCGTTCAATGCGCTGTTGCACTTCCGTTTTAAAATTATCGGCCTTCAGGATTTCCTCCGGCGCAATCAGTTCGCTCAGATTGTGCTGAACATAAGTCAAAAAAGAGACCGCAGTTTCATCGTCCAAACACGAATCGGCCAGCATTTGCACTAAGGCCAATTCGTCTTTCAGATTGGGAATCAGCTTGATGGCCTCAAAAAACTGCACCAATGAACGCGGCGTACTGCGCCGACCGGAAGCCAGCTCCGGATAAGTGAGCACAAAATTGATGCCGCGTGGATCCACGCCGCTTTGTTCGGCCCAAAGCGCCCAGACCTTTACATCAAACCTCATGGTGACGTGCATCATGCGGGTGAGCATGGCATCGTCCATCGGCGTCACGGAGTAGTCGCCGCCATCCGGGTTGGCAGTCAATATGATTTGCCAGAACGGGGGCAGTTTCCAACTCACCAACTCGAAGTTTTGCAACAACTGCATGATGCCCCGCAAAATGCGATCATCGGCCCGGTTCACGTCGTCAATGAGCAAAATGCCCGGCCCCTCGCCCTTCGGCGCCCAATCCGGCGCTCTGAAAACCGTATGGTCGCCCACTATGGCAGGCATTCCGATGAGGTCGCCCATTTCTTCAAACTGCGCCGGCGCGATGTAGGCAAAGTCATACTTGTTCTCCTCGGCGATGGCTCTGACCAACTCCGTTTTCCCGATTCCGTGCGTCCCCCAGATGCAAACGGGTGTTCGGCGCCCGCCTGATCGTTCATTTTCTATATTGGCACGAATGACGTGTTCTACAAATCTCCTGACCTCCCCTGCATGGGCCTCGGTGCCGTAGTAGATGTAATCGTGCGCTGATTTCGCCATGCTGCCTGAATGTTGATGTTGCAATTGCAAAGATACATCAACGGTCGTAGTCGTGCAGGTCCAATTCGCGAATCAGATTGATGAGTTTGCCGGCGTAGTTGGGGTCGGTGGCATAGCCGGCAGTTTTCAGCCCCTTTGCCCAGGAAACATAATCGTCGTCTCTGTATTGGTACAAAAACTTGTATCTGGAACCTTGCAGTAAAGTACTGTGCGCCTTGAAGCTCTCTGAGGGCGATTTGTATTTTCTGAAAAAATCCTTGTGCGTGTCGTCTGTATAGTTGGAACAATGGCCTCTCTTGCAAGTCCGGGAAAAGCATTTGATACCGAAATGATTGTTGTTGTCCACTGCTAAGCGGCTTTCACCGGCGTCGCTTTCCAGTAAACCCTGCGCCAGCGTGATACTGGCCGGGATGCCGTGTTTGGCCATTTCGGCTTGCGCATATTTGGCATATTGCTTCACATAAGCCTTCATTTTTTTGATCTTTTCCGCCTTCTTAGCCTCCGAATCCAATTCGCCGTCAAAAGGCATGTTGGAAAAAGTGTTGGCCGCGTTAGAATCGGTTTTCTGCTTTTTCGGAGCTTTTTTACGGGCGGGTTCTTCTTTCAGCGAGGTGTTCACGGCTCTGGGAGCATCGGAAAACGCATTGCCGGCAGATGCAGCGATGTGTTGCGCCGATTGTGCGGCATCGTTGGTGAATTCCAAATCTATGCTGATGTCTTTGCAAAGAAAGATGTAGGCGATGATGACCGCCAGGCCTATTTTTCCCCAGAGATTTTTCCTCGTCGGCTTTGCCATTGCTGCCAGTTTGTGCAACATGTCTGAAAAAGTACCGGGCACATAAGGTATCGGCTTGCTCATGACTTCTGTTTTTTATTGGTTCAAACAATGATGGCACAAATATAAAACAAATTGTTTTTTAAAAACAAATTAAAACAAAAATTTTATTTAAAAATACACATTCCTCACCCCTCGATTTTCTTTTCCAATAAAAAACCTCCGACAAGAACTCCCCGCAATAAGTTTGCTACCTTTGTGGCCCATCAGAAACAACCTTCCAACAACTGATGAGCGATATTAAACTCTTTTCCGGCGTTTCTTCCCGACATTTGGCTGAACGCATTGCCTTTTATTTTGGCAAAGAATTGGGAAACATTCAGGTCAACCGTTTCAGCGACGGCGAGATGCAGCCTGTGATCAATGAATCTGTCAGGGGCGATTTCGTTTTTTTCATCCAGTCCACCATTCCGCCATCCGACAACCTGATGGAATTACTGCTGATGATTGACGCTGCCCGGAGAGCTTCGGCGGGCTATATCACCGCGGTGATTCCCTATTTCGGATATGCCCGTCAGGACAGAAAAGACAAGCCCCGCGTGCCGATTTCCGCCAAACTCATTGCCACCCTTTTGGAAGCCGCCGGCGCCAACCGCGTGATGACGATGGACCTGCACGCCGACCAAATACAGGGATTCTTTGATATTCCTGTTGACCACCTGCGCAGCGAGGCCATTTATATGCCTTACCTCAAGGAGCAAAATCTGGGCAATGTCATCTTCGCCTCTCCGGATGTGGGGGGAGTGAAGCGCGCCCGTACTTACTCCAAATATTTCAAAACCGAGTTGGTCATTTGCGATAAATACCGCGAGAAAGCCAATCAAGTGGCGGGTATGACGGTCATTGGCGATGTGTCGGGGGCGGATGTGATTTTGGTGGATGATTTGGTGGACACAGCCGGCACCTTGTGCAAGGCGGCACAGGCCATCATGGACAAAGGCGCCAACAGCGTGCGGGCGCTCTGCACGCACCCGGTTTTGTCGGGCAATGCCTATGAAAATATCGAAAATTCTGTCCTCACGGAACTCATGGTTTGCGACACCATCCCCATGAGACAAACCTCGCCCAAAATCAACGTGCTCAGTACGGCCATGCTTTTTTCGCGGGCCATTCGCAACATGCACGAACACAGGTCTATCTCTGCCCTTTTTCTGGAAGGGCTTTGACGGGGTTCTGTCTGCCGACGCTGTGTGTTGATCGAACAAAAAAGCAGGGCAGCGCGTAGTTGACTTACCTTCGGCCTGCTCTGTACTGCATCCATCATTGCCTGCAGGGCAACAGTTGGGTCAAGGATTCAGCTTCCTTGACTTTTCACAGGTAAAACATTTCGTTATGACACTGACGGAAAACGTTCGTTTGGCGCTCAGGTCTGTGCGTTCCAATATGCTCAGGGCCGTGCTCACGCTGCTTATCATTGCATTCGGCATCATGGCCCTTGTCGGAATTTTGACCGCCATTGACAGTGCTATTTATTCTCTGAACAACAATCTTTCCTACCTCGGCGCCAACACATTTGAAATTGAACCCGGCGGAGATCGCGCACGCGGCAACCGGGGCGGACGTCAGGATAAGATGGACGAACCGGTCTCCTATCGGCAGGCCATGAATTTTAAAGATCGCTTCGACTTTCCTGCCAAAAGTTCCATTTCCATGTGGTGCAGCAACTCTGCCGCCATCAGATTCGGAGAGGAAAAAACCAACCCCAATGTGTCCATTTTTGGGGTGGATGAAAACTATCTGGACGGAAAAGGATTCGAGTTGGAACTGGGCCGGAATTTCTCTCCCAAAGAAGCGCTGGAGGGCGGCTATTATGCGCTGCTGGGCAGCGACGTGGTGAAAGCTGTTTTTAAAGGCCGGGCTGAAAAAGCCATCGGGCAGGTGATTTCGGCGGGCAATATAAAACTGAAAGTGGTGGGCGTGCTGAAAAGCAAAGGCTCCAGTATGAACCAAAGCGAAGACCGCCGCATCCTCATTCCGCTCCAAACTGCCAAACGCTACTACGGCACGGCCAACACCAATTACCGCATTCTGGTAGCGGTGGACGATCCCAATCAGATAGACCATGCCGTGTCCTGGGCTACGGCCATGTTCAGAAATGTAAGAGGACTCAAGGCTTATGAGGACAACGATTTTGAAATTTCCAAAAGCGACAGCCTCATCGGCATCATCAAAGACAATACCCGTTATTTCAGATATGCAGCCGCTGGTATCGGCATCATTACGCTGCTGGGCGCCGCCATCGGATTGATGAACATCATGTTGGTGACGGTGACGGAGCGTACCCGCGAGATCGGCATTTGTAAAGCCATCGGAGCAACTCGTCAAGGCATTTTGGTTCAGTTTCTCACCGAAGCCGTTGTTATTTCTCTGCTGGGCGGCTTGATCGGTATTTTCCTCGGCGTGTTGGTGGGCAATTTGGTGACGTTGCTCATGGGCGGCAATTTTCTCCTGCCCTGGGGCTGGATATTTGCAGCCGTAGTCACCTGTACCATTGTCGGTTTGGTATCCGGCTTGTATCCGGCACTCAAAGCTGCACGATTAGACCCGATTGAATCGTTGAGGTACGAGTAATAACTTAAATAGTGAAGGGGTGATTCCTCTGTTAATGCCATGAAAATCACCCCTTCACTAAACTTTAAGCCCTCACTTACAAATGACCCTCAGTATATTGTCAAACCAGGTAACCATCGCAATTTGGCGGCCTTTGAATAAATCCATACAGGCTTCTGAGAATTTGTTTTGGTTCAGATATGCCTGACCACGCATGAACAGAAATGCAGCATTGTCGGGAAATAGCGCGACCGCTTCGTTCAATTTGGCCATGCCTCCTTCCTGATCGCCGGCGTTGTACAATTGCTCGCCTTCCTCTGCCAATTTTTTCGCTTTCGCGTAAGATGCTACCCGCGTTTGGCAGGAAGCAGCGGCCGGAGCAAAGGTGATGGTCATATCGTAAGCGGAAGACACCTTTCGGCCATCGAAGGAAGCGGCCTCCCATTTGCCCATTGTGCCGGCGGCGGCAAAAGCTGCTTGAAACCAGAAATCGTAGCCCATGTCGTTGTAGTCTGTCATGTTGAGGATGCGTACATCGCCATTGGGATACACCAAGAGTTGAATGTCTATCTCGCCCAACAGGCAGCTATCCACTCCGGAGGCGGGGTATTTTACAGCTTTGCCCAAATAATCCGCGAGTGCCTGATCGCCCGCTTTGAAGGCCGGGGGCGTGTCGAGTTCGGTGTAAACGGTATCGTAGCCCATCATGATGTAGGGCTTGGCTTCTTCGAGCTTGAACTTGACCGGCAAGTTAAATTTCACCCGTACCGGTTTTCCGGCCTTCTTACCCGGCACCCATTTCAGCCCGGCCTCGTTCATGAGTCCTACTGCCCGAACAGCCTCGTCTCCGCAGCCGCCTTCCACGTTTTTCACGATGGTTGTGTTGGAAATACTGCCGTCGGGTTCTACCACAAAAGCAATGACGGCCGTGCCTTCGTGGCCTTTTTGGCGGGCTTCGAGCGGGTACTCAATGTTGCCGTAAACGAACTCCAGCAAGCGCTGCTGCGAACAACGCTGGCGGGCCTCTAAGCTGCTGTCGGGATTTTCGCAGCCCGGGAAACGCGGCATTTCATCTACAACCGCATAAATAGTGGTATCGGCTTTGGTTTGGGCCGAAGCGGATACGATGGAAAACAAGCTGAGGGCAATAATCAAAAGAGAGATTCTCATAAGTACGGATGATTGATTCTATTCAGGGCGCAAAAGTAGCATATTAAGCAATAACATCCACGCTCCAAGCTTCGGCGCGGGCGGCAAAGAGCGCTTTGGTGCGTTGCCAGGTGCGTACAAAGACCTCCGACTGGCGGTACTCGTCCAGATGCGCCTCCGAATCCCAGATGCTCATGGTGAAAAACACGTTCTCATCGGCCCGGCTGCGCCACAGTTCGAGATGCCGGCACCCCTCAAAGCCGCGAATCTGGCTGTTCATTTCTTCAAAGATGACCAGAAAATCGGCAGCTTTGTCGGGTGCAAAAGTTAGTTTTACAATGCGTTTGATCACGACAGTTTAACTTATTGAATCAACACTTTCCCGTACCAGTTGCCCTGCTCCGAGCGGATACACACAAAATATACGCCTCTGGAGATGCCGTTGGTTTCCACTGGTTGCATGGTGTTTTGGATGCTTTGGCTTTTCAGTCGGCGACCGCTGTGATCGAAAATTTCCAGCATTGCGCCGATGGGAGCATTTTCCACTCTGAAAACGGACCCCGCCGGATTGGGCGAAAGCCTGACATTTTCCAAAACGGGTGTTGCAGTTGTAGAGGTCGTTACGGTGATGCTCTGATATTGGCCAAAGAAAAATGCGGTATTGAATACAGCGGGTTGCACACAGCCGCCGTGATCGGCATTGGTATTCACGTCCAAAGCCTGCACATTGGGAGCGCCGTTGAGTTGCATCATGGAGTCGGCCACGACGCTGTTGAGGTAATTCACCTGATCGTCGGCGCGGCAATAAAACAGGCGGGTGGGAGCTTGCGGCGCCCAGTCGTGTACGTCATTATCGCGCAGGGCCACATTGACCGGATGGTTGGGATTGGCAATGACCGCCGCTACAATGCTGTCTTGCAACATATTGCGCGGAATGGAAGCACCGAAATCTGTGGTGAGTTGCTGTATCAACATGCCGTTCAGTTGCGAAAGCGTGATCTGCCGGTCGAAGTAGTTTTGAGCCATGGTGGCATACGGCTCTTTGAGGAATTGCTGCGTAGAGCTGTAAAGATTATACACATAGTTGTACGACAGCAGCGTGTTGGGCACATAGGCAGGATACAAATACACCTGATCAGACAGAATGGCGTCTCGCATCACCCCTGAAATACTATACGGCCCAGACATGGGCGCGGCGGCGGTGACGGTGAATTCAGCGGCGTGGTTTTCCTGAATATCTTTGTATAAAGCCATAGCCGAGTAGCCGCCCTGCGAATAGCCGGTGATGAAGAGCTGGTTGTTGAGCGAAAGGGCGTTTTCAGCAGCGTATTGTTTCGTCGCGCGCAACATATCCAACGAAGCCGAAGCGGTGGACTCGGCATGCACATACGGATGAAACCCGCGCGACTCGCCGATGCCCAGCAAGTCGGGCGCGGCAGTGACATAGCCCAAACCGCCAAAGACTAAGGCCAACTGATAGCCGCCGGCCAGAGCAGAGGGCGCGTCATTGGGGCCGTCCAAAGTGCCGTGCTGATAACACAACAGGGGCAGGGTGAATCCGGGCCGAATGGGAACAACGAGCAAACCGGAAGCCGTGTCTTGCTGTCCGAAAACATCGGGCGTGGTGTAAGTGATTTTGTACATTCTGACCCCGTTCTGCATCAGGGGGCCGTATTGGAGCGCCAGTTGGGCCTGTGAAACCATGCCTTTGTACTGGCTGCTGATGAGTTGCTGGGCATTGAGATGCACGGCCATTGCCAAAAATGCAAAGCAAAAAGTGATGGTAAAAAGTCGCTTCATGGACGTATGGTTAGGTGAAAGAATGCAAAGAAAACGAGATAATTCCAATACGGTTTATCAGAAATGAAAAATGCGGCCATGTTGGAAAAACAACAAGGCCGCATTTTTTTAAAACAATCAGTCTTTATCTCACTGCTGCTTATACAGCAACTCATTGTACTCCTCCAACATGCGCTTCACCGCGAAGTAGTCTTTGGTGCTCAGGATGCTGTTGCGCATCATTTCCACCCATTTTTCGGGATGATCGTAGTAGGTGGGCAACACTTCCCCGGTGAGTACCCGGTACAGCGCGGCGCGATCGTGGTTGTCGAGGATCGTTTCGTCTTCGCTTTCAAAACCATCGCCGAATTGCCAGCCGTTGACGCCGTGTTGGCAGGCTTCGGGCCACCAACCGTCGAGGATGCTGAGGTTGAGCACGCCGTTCATGGCCGCCTTCATGCCGCTGGTTCCGCTGGCTTCTTTGGGGCGGCGCGGATTGTTGAGCCACACGTCGGAGCCGCGGGTGAGCGCTGCGCCGATGTCCATGCCGTAGTTTTCGAGGAACACCACGGCGCCGGGATATTTTTTCGACATGGCCACGAGGTTGGCGGCGATGCCTTTTCCGGTGTCGTCGAGCGGGTGGGCGCGGCCGGAGAAGACGATCTGGATTTTGCGGTCGCGCAGCAGCGGGTCAATGATTTCGGGCTGACTGAAGATGAGGTCGCTGCGTTTGTACGGCACTGCCCGGCGCGAGAATCCGATGATGAGGTTTTCGGCAATGAGTTCCACGCCGGTGCGGGCTTTGACAAAGTCCACCAAATCTCGCTTGTTTTTCATGTGCGCAGCCCAGAGGTCGCCGCCGTTTTCGGCCGTTTCGATCATGGCCGCATCTACCCAGGTGGGCAGGTGAATGGCGTTGGTGATGCCCACGATTTCGGAGCGGCCTTCTACCTCTTTCCACATGTCGTTGGCGGTCACGGCGTGCAGTTGTGCCACCGCATTGGAACGGCGCGAGAGTCGCAGTGCGCCCACCGTCATGTTGAACGGAGAGCCGCCCAGCGCTTCCAATTGCTCCTCCGTCATGCCCATGTTGGCACCCATGTACATGAGGCGGTCTATGGGGTGCGATTCGTTGCCCTGCACCACCGGCGTATGCGTGGTGAACACGATTTCCTGTTTGCTGGCAGCCAATGCGGCCTCATATTTTGCGCCTTTTTCCACTTTTTCCCGCACCAATTCAAAGCCGGCAAACAAAGCATGGCCTTCGTTGAAGTGATACACATCCACCTCAATGCCTAATGCCCGCAGCGCACGCACGCCGCCTACGCCCAGCACCATTTCCTGCGCGATGCGCTCCTCGCCGAACCAGCCGTAGAGTTGCCCGGTGATCCAGGGGTCTTCGCCGTTTTCGGGCAGGTCGGTATCTAACAGGTAGAGGGGCGCATTGCCGAAACATTCGAGTTTCCAGACCTTGCAGAGTACCTCGCGCTTGCGGATTTCCACCGTCACGGTTACGCCGGTATCTTCCAGAAAATCATACTTATAATTATGGTAAGTATCGTAAGGCTGACCATTGGCGTCAATCATCTGATCGGTGTAGCCCTGTTTCCATTTGATACCGATGCCCACGATGGGGTAGCCGTGATCTTTGGCGCCTTTCATGTAGTCGCCGGCCAAAATGCCCAGACCGCCGGCATACGCCTTGAAGCTGTTGTCTAAGCCGTATTCCATACAAAAGTAAGCCACGCGCGGCTGAGAAGTAGAGGGAGTTGACATGGGTTGTTTTATTTTGTATTGAAAATGAGGAAATTATTAAGTTAGCTGCGAGCTATGACCACGCCCTGCGTGGCGTGAGCTTGGTTTCCCAAAATTGAAAAAGAAAACCTTTTCAAAAATCACCTTAGTAGTGGGGCAAAAATAAATGCTCATTTTCTTTAGGCCAAAGGATTAGATAAGACACTTAAAATGAAACGTTTACTTATCTAATCCTTTGGCGAAAATGATCACTTTATTTTTTTATCGCCCCTTATGAACGGCGCATTTATGGAAGGATATCCAAACTCGCAGCTCGTGGCCCGCAACTCGCAGCTATTGCACAAATTCAATTATTTTAAAATCCTACTGTATCCCCAGCTTGGCCTTCACCAAGGGCATCAGATCGTCCTGGTCCTGAGCAAAAAGCAGGGTATTGAAAATGCTGGAATCGAACACCAATTGGTAGCCGTTTTCTTTGGCCACTTCATCAATGGCTTTTTCCACTTTATCAAAAATAGGCTTGAGCAGTTCTTCGCGCTTTTTCTGAACGGCGGCTTCAATTTCCTGCTCGTATTTCAGGATGGCGTCGCGTTCTTTGACCAATTCCTCTTCCCGCTTCTTGAGAGCAGCCGGAGGAAAGGTGCCGGTTTGGGCGTCCTGCACGAGCTTGTTGTAGTTTTCCTGAAATTTTTTGGCCATTTCTTCGCCTTTGGCCACCATCTGCTTTTGGAACGCCTCCAATTCTGCGTCGGCAGCTTTGGTTTCAGGCATCATGGCCACAGCATTGCCCAAATTGAGGTGGCCGTACTTTTGAGCTTGCATGGCGCCGACCGACAAAATAACCGCTACCAGCGCTCCGAAAAAACGTGTTGAGAACATCATGAATGGATGATTTTTTTGTACTAAACGACAAAGGTAGCCGCTCTGGCGTAATATGGGGCTGTTTTATGGCAGGATTATTACAAAGCCCCCTCACCGGTAGCGAGCTAAACTCCCTAACTTTCCGCCTCAAAAATCAATACGCCATGAGAATTTTGTATTTCCTTTTCGTTTCACTGTTCCTTTTAACGGGATGTATGAAAAAACCCGCTCCTTCACAAGCCACGCTGCAGGCGCCCGGCGGCAAGATTCGACTCGAATTCATGCTAAAATCCGACGGATCGCCCGCTTATGCTGTGTTTTTGGCAGATAAAGTGCTGATTGACAGCTCCACGCTCGGCTTCACGCTGAAAGACGAGCCTGCCCTGCGCGCCAATTTCGAGGTCATCAAATTTTCCAACTCCTCTTTTGATGAAACTTGGGAAACGGTGTGGGGCGAACGCCGTAAAATCCGCAACCACTACAACGAACTCACCGCCTATCTGCGCGAAAAAGAAGCGCCCAACCGCCTGATGAACCTCATCTTCCGGGCCTACGACGACGGCGTGGCATTCCACTACGTCATCCCCGAACAGCCAGGCATTCCGGCCAATTTCGTCATCATGGAAGAACATTCCGAATTCCGGTTCACCGGAGACCACACCGCCTGGTGGAAACCCGCCGACATTGACAGCTACGAATATTTGTATGAAACCACGCCGCTGAGCAAAATAGACGCCTCGAAATATGCGCCTGAAAATGAACGGGTTGACCGCCGCATTCTCAACTTCAAAGCCGTCAACACGCCCATCACCCTGCGCACCGCCGAGGGCGTTCACATCAGCCTGCACGAAGCCCGGCAATTGGACTACCCCGACATGACGCTGGCGCTGAAAGGCAATACCGACCTTGTCAGCGAATTGGTACCCTGGGCCGACGGCGACCGCGTAAAAGCTACCCTACCCCTTCGCACGCCCTGGCGCACCATCACCATCAGCGACCGCGCAGGAGGATTGGTGGAATCCAACCTGATTCTCAACCTCAACGATCCCAATAAATTGAAAGACCTCTCCTACATCGAACCGATGGTCTATACCGGCATCTGGTGGGAAATGCACATCGGCAAAACCACCTGGCGCCGCGATTTCGTAGAGGGTTCCTGGTCGAATATGGGCGGACAGGTGCATGGCGCCACCACCGAAAACACCAAGCGCCACATTGATTTCAACGCGGCCAACGGCATTCGCGGCCTGCTCATCGAGGGCTGGAACACCGGCTGGGAATATTGGGGCATGGACACCATCGGCTTTTTCGATTTTGTGACGCCTTATCCCGATTTCGACATCAAAGAAGTGGTGCGTTATGCCAATGAAAAAGGCGTGGCCATCATCGGGCACCACGAAACTTCGGGTGATGTGGAGAATTATGAAAAACACTTGGAAAAAGCATTCCAATTGTACAAAGACCTGGGCATCAAAGCGGTGAAAACCGGTTATGCCGGCGAAATCCGCCCCAAAGGCGAGCGCCACCACGGACAGTACATGATTCGCCACTACCAGAAAGTGATAGAATTGGCCGCCAAATATGGCATTGCCATCAATGCGCACGAGCCGAACAAAGACACCGGTCTGCGCCGAACCTGGCCCAACTACATGACCCGAGAGGGCCTGCGCGGCACGGAATACGAAGCCTGGAGCGCCGGCAATCCGCCCGAACACACGGTCATTTTGCCGTTTACGCGCCTGTTGGGCGGCCCCGGCGATTACACGGCCGGCATTTTTGATGTGTTGTTCGACAAATACAAAAAAGACGAGCGCGTACACAGCACCGTGGCCAAACAATTGGCCGTCATGGTCACGCTGTACAGCCCGCACCAAATGGCTGCCGACCTGCCCGAAAACTACGAGGGCAAACCCGCTTTCCAATTTGTGCGCGATCTGGTTGCCGATTGGGATGAAACAATCGTGCTGAATGCCGAAGTGGGCGACTACCTCACCACCGTGCGCAAGGCCAAAGGCTCGCCCAACTGGTTCCTCGGCAGCACTACCGATGAAAACGCGCGGGAACTGAGCGCTTCCCTCAGCTTCCTCGATGCCGGCAAAACGTATGTGGCCGACATTTACGCCGACGGTCCCGGCGCCGACTGGGAGCGCAATCCATTCCCCGTTGCCATTCAGAAAGTATTGGTTACCAAAGATATGACGCTGCCGCTGAAATTGGCGCCCGGCGGCGGCACGGCCATCAGTTTCAAACCGGCTACGGAGGAAGAGGCGAAAACGCTGCCGATGTTCGGGAAGTGATGCTTTGGGGTTGAGGTCAGGCGGTAGCTTCGGTTTTCGCCTGACTTCGACTTGCCGGAAGTCAGCGCCTCACGCACTGCACTCGCCCCTCTACGTTTGCGCTCTACGTTTGTCCTTTACATCTGCCACTCTACGCTCGCTCTACGTTTGTCGTTCCCTGCCTGCCGGCAGGCATGGCGAAGGAACCTGTACCACCCCGCACGGCACCCTCGTAGAGTTGCCGGCGGAGATGGTACAGATGCCTCCACTACGTTACGGTCCCGCTACGGCGGGATAAACTAGGACAAACGTAGAGGGGACCGTAGAGCAGCGCAGAGGGGACCGTAGAGCGACCCTGCCGCCGGCAGGCATGACGTAGCGTGGGATTGCACTGAAATGGCGCACTTTACAAGCGGGTGGAACCCGCATAATACTCGCACGAGATGGAATCTCGGCGCGAGCGGGATATGACGCTGCCGCTGAAATTAGCGCCCGGCGGCGGCACGGCCATCAGTTTCAAACCGGCTACGGAAGAAGAGGCGAAAACGCTGCCGATGTTCGGGAAGTGATGCTTTGGGGTTGAGGTCAGGCGGTAGCTTCGGTTTTCGCCTGACTTCGACTTGCCGGAAGTCAGCGCCTCACGCACTGCACTCGCCCCTCTACGTTTGCGCTCTACGTTTGTCCTTTACATCTGCCACTCTACGCTCGCTCTACGTTTGTCGTTCCCTGCCTGCCGGCAGGCATGGCGAAGGAACCTGTACCACCCCGCACGGCACCCTCGTAGAGTTGCCGGCGGAGATGGTACAGATGCCTCCACTACGTTACGGTCCCGCTACGGCGGGATAAACTAGGACAAACGTAGAGGGGACCGTAGAGCAGCGCAGAGGGGACCGTAGAGCGACCCTGCCGCCGGCAGGCATGACGTAGCGTGGGATTGCACTGAAATGGCGCACTTTACAAGCGGGTGGAACCCGCATAATACTCGCGCGAGATGGAATCTCGGCGCGAGCGGGTGGCATACATTCATCAAGGCATGGTGCAGCACCTGCTCCCGAAAAGCGCTGGCGCATATCTCCCGCTCTTTGGGTTCATGTACCAGAAAGTAGCGATAGTCGCCTACCTCCACCCTGCCTGCCCGGATTTGGCCTTGCAGGTCGCGCAGGTTCGCTTCCAGATTTTCCTGATAGGCCAATACTGCAGCAGCATGGCGTTTGCCTTTGCCCGCTTTCCAGAACGCCAGCCGCAGGTTGTCCATATCCTCAATGAGGGGCAGCAGGTTATTGGCCCGCTTCATCCTGCTGCATGGCTTTTATGAATTGCGCCGCGTACTTCTCTGCCTTTTTCTCCCCCACGCCTTTCACCTGCTGCATGGAGGTTTTCGTCAGCTCTTCCAACCGGGCCATCTCCGCCAGTTCAGCGTCTGTGAATACCGCAAACGCCGGGATACCTTCTCCTTCCGCGATGCTTTTTCGCGCCACCCGGAGCCTGGCAAACTTTGCAAACACCTCCGGGGTCAGTAGCTCCCGATAGTCAATGCGCTCTTTGCGCTCGCCGCTACCCACCGCCGAGCCTCCTTCCACATACCGTATGCAGAACGTCCAGTATGCACCAGACGTATCCGTTATCAACTGCTGTTCTACCTGCACCACCTTGTGCCCGCGCAGAAACTTGTTCAACTCCTCATTCATGCTGTCGCCGCCTGATACCGGCACGCTGATCACTTTTATTTGCATTTTTTTAAAAATTTTCGGGGCTTACGCCCCATCAATGCCAATTATACATTGCTTCACAGCAGCATTCCCTTCACTGGCGGCGCTCCGCCTGCCGCCTGTTCCGGTCATCGCTGCTGTTTCGCTTCCTCTTTTGCTCATAGTTAGGCCGAGATAGGCAAACCTCCTAACTGCGGGCGAGGCGGAAGCCGAGGCCGTGGTCGCGAATCGCCGGCGTGCCGCCGTCGCGACGCGCAGCGCGGCAGTACTGCGGATAGCCGAACCAACCGCCGCCGCGGTCCACGCGGTAAGAGCCCTGATCCGCACCCTTTGGATTGTTTTGCGCTCCCGTCGGGTAGCTGCCGTACCAGTCCCAGCACCATTCCCACACATTGCCGCTCATATCGTATAAGCCCAGCGCATTGGGCCGGAAGCTGCCCACTGTTACGGTTTTTCTCCTATATTCGCCAACTACGGAATACGGCTGTTTGTAAGAAGCGCTTCCGTCAAAATTGATCTCCTTCGGATCGGCTATATCCTTCCCATTGCCGAAGCGCACTTTTTTGCCGCCTTCGCGGGCCGCGTACTCCCACTCGGCCTCGGTGGGCAGGCGGTAGCCGTTGGCGTTCCAGTTGGCGGTGACATTGCTGCCGCTGATGGTATATACCGGCTGGAAGCCGTGCTGTGTGCTGAGCCAGTTGCAGTAGGCCACGACATCTTGCCAACTCACATTGATGACCGGCCTGCGACCGCGGCCCCAGCCTTCATCTTCAGGTTTGGTGCGGCCGGTGGCGGTGCAGAAGGCATCGTATTCTTCAAAAGTCACCTCATACGCCCCAATTTGGAAGCCGCTCACGGTGACGGTATGGACGGTTTCGTTGCCGTATTCTTTATCCCCCATCACATCCCCCATCTGGAAGGTTCCGCCGGGTATGGAGACCATGGCGGGGCGGGGTGTATCGGTAGCAGGTATAGTAGCCTCCCTCCGCTTACGCACATCGGCGGCATTGGCCCCATTGGGCCACTTGGCCAAGTAGGCATCATACGCAGCGCGGGTATCGGCGGCTACAGCCCCGCGGTAGTCGGCGGCTTCCTGCAGTGCGTCGCGGCGGCGGCGCAGGTCGGGGGCCTGCTCGCTGTCCTTGTGCGGGCCACTCAGGAAGGCATCGTAGGCAGCTATGGTGTTGGCAGCTATGGCGGCATCGGCGGCGGCTTTGGCTTGCAAGACCCTGATGGCGGCATCGGCCTGTGGCACAAAGGCGCCATTGGGGTGCCGGCTCTTGTAGCGCTCGTAGGCGGTTATGGTGCCGGCGCGCTGTGCTTCTTCCCAGTCGTTGCGCTCGCGGGTGCTCAGCCCCTCGGCTTGCCGGCGGCGGGCTTCGGCGGCATTGGGGCCGTCGGGGTGCTCGGCCAAGTACGCGCTGTAGGCTTCGGGGGTATTGGCGGAAGTAGCGCGTGCCCAGTCGGCGCGTTCGCGGGCGGCGGCGTCCATGCGCAGGCGTATGTCCGGCAGTGTAGTGCGCACAGGCAGGTCCAGCGAGGCCGGGGCGTAGTCGGCGGCGGTCACATTGATCTTCAGTTGAGCCGCGGCCCGCACACCGTCTATGGAATAGCTCCCATCCGGCCCGGTTTTCGCTCTGTAAATGGCGGCATCGGCGGCGGCTTGTATCTGCGCCCCGGGTATGGGCCGGCCGGTAGCGTCGTCGAGTACCCTGCCGCGGAGGGTGAAGCGGGCGGTGTCGGGGGCGGTAGCGGCGTCCTGCGGGCAGGCGCGCTGCATGGCGCTGAAGAACTCAATGCCCTGCTCGCCGGTAGCTGCGGTATGCAAGGCGCCGGCGCGGCGGAAGTGGTCGCAGGCCAAGGCGGGCAGGCTGTCGGCGACTAAAGTCGCAGGTACGCAGGCGGCATCGGGGCGGCGGTAGCAGTTGTAGTAGCGGGCGCCGGCATTGTAGTACCAGGCAGCGGTATTGCGGTAGTAGGGCAGGGTGTCGGCGGGGGGCGCAGTGCCGCGGGCTACATTGCTCGCCTCGGCGCGCAGGCTGTCGGCCCGGTCGTGGGCACGGGCGTCTATGGCGTCGCGGGTCAGGTATTCCAAATAGAGCAGGTGAGCATCGGCGTCGCTCAGGCAGAGCAGACGCTCCTGGTAGCGCACCGTTTCGCCGTTGCACACGCGGTTTTTTACCGGAGCCAAAGCAATGCAGAGAGCGGCTACGAGCAGCAGGGGCAGCAGGCGGGCATAGTAGCGCAGGCCAAAGCGGGCGGAGCCGTGGCGGAAGAGGTATTTTTTCCAGTTGTCGGGCACTACCACGTCGAGGCGGGAGGGCTGCCGCTGCAGTTGTTTGAAACTCACGAAGTCGGGCTGCTTGCCGGCAGCGAGGAAGCGCTCAAACTCGGCCTCCAAGGCGCGGCGACGGGCGGCATCGGGTTGCATCATCAGCTCGTTGAGGATGACGTTCATGCGGTAGTCGTCCCAGGCTACGGAGCCTTGCGCAGGGGCGGGGGCAGAGCGCAGGAGTTCGTCCAAAGCGCGGCGCACGCGGGTTTCGAGGCCCTGTTCAGCCAAATATTCTATGAGTTGGAGGCGGGCGTTTTCAGGTATGCGGCCCTGCACAAACCAGGGCAGGCGGGCCAATTGGCGCAGGTGGGTGGCGCTGAGCAGGGAGGGTGTGTCGGGGTCGGAGAGGGTGCGGCCCAAGTAGAGGGTGAGGTCCCAATGCAGGGCGGGATACACGGCGCAGGCGGCTATCCACTGGATGAGGGGCTCGGCAAAGTGGCGGCGCAGGCTGCTCAGGAGACTGCCTTCAAACTGGAAAGGCTCGGCTACGGCATCGGTCACGCGGCGCAGGATGTCGGCGGGGCTGCGCTGTTCGAGGGTTTCAAAATGCTCCAGCGTCAGGTCGAGGCCCTGCACGGTAGCGGGGGCCAGGGCAAAGAGTCTGGCTAAGGTTTGCTCTCGGCGGCCCCACTCGCGGGTGGGTTTGGGCAGCAGCAGGGCGCGGCGGCGCCAGCCGGAAAAGAGGTTTGCCCAGGGCGCAAGCTGCCCGGTGCTGGGCACGATGAGGCGCTGGCCTTCGCCGATGAGCAGGAGTCGGGCGTCGCGGTGGCGGTGCAGCAGTTCGCTGAGGGGCAGGCCGTCGGGGTGCGCCTCGTTGAAACATACGCGGGGGTCGCCCTGGTAGAAGAAGCGCTCGGCGGGCACTTCCACGCGGAGCAGTTCCTGATACAGCGCGTCGAAGAGGCGGGCGCGGTGATCGTTGGCGTCAAAGCGGTCAATGAGCAGGAGGTACTCCGGCGGGCGGGTCTGCTCGCGGTACACCAGGTCGGCGCGGCCGGCTTTGCGGGCACTGGCTTTCACGGTAGCGCGCACGTCTATGCGGCGGGCTTCGGCGCTTTCGCGTCGGCGCAGGCGGTTGAGCAGCAGGGCCAGGCTTTCTTCAAACTCTATGCGGTGCTCCTCGCCCGTTTCTATGCGCCACACATAGGGCGGGCTGTCGCGCTGCTCTATTTCGGCTACGAATTTGGCTCGGCGGCGCTCGTTCCATGACATAAAGGCCCAGAGCGCAAAGCCCGTGAGCAGGAAGAGCAGGGCTTTGAGGGGCCACTGGTAGCGGCGGTAGAAGTCGGCGCGGGCCTGTGCGGCGGGGTCCACTTCTATTTCGGAGAGGCTGCGGGGGAAGGGCAGGGGCATTTCGGCGATGAGGTCGGTGCCCGGCCCGGTGTCCGGCTTTTGCCCGGCGATGAGGTCTGCCACGAAATATACGGTGTCCTTTCGGCCGGCGTACAGGGCTTCCACGCAGATGCTGTCCACACTGCCGGGCGCGGCATCCTGAGAGGCGGTGTATTGGAGCAGGCCGGAAGTATCTATGGTGAAGCGTCCGCCGGAGGGTGTTTCGCCGCCGGGCTGCCCGTTGCAGGTAGCACAGGCGAGGAGTCGGGCGGTGTCGGCAGACGGTGGGAGCGGGCGGGAAACGGTTTGGCCCTGCTCTACAGCGAAGCGCTCCACGCGGGGCGGTGGTTTCGGTATGTCGGCAGGGTCGGGCGGCAGCAATAGCAATTTGATGGCAAAACCGGCAGCGGCCAGCAAAGGCAAGGCGAGCAGGTAGCGCAGGCGGGTGCTGCGGCGGGGCGGTAGCTTCCAACCGGCAACGACGGCAGAGATAAGAGCGGCGGCCAAGGGCAGCCAGGTGAAAGGCGTTTTCGCATCCAGAATGAAGCCGGCAAGGGCTACGAGGGCGAGCAGGGCGGCCAGGAGGTAGCGGCGCCGGCGGGTTTCGGTGTCCGGGCCGGAGGAGGTCGGGCTGAGTTCCGACTCGATGTTCTGCGGTTCGTCAAGCGGCGGCAGGGCAGCCAGTGTCTGATCAAACAGCTCATAAAAACTCCGTTGCTCTTCCGCATTCGAAGTCAGCAGGGGCGCCAGGAGCGTGCGCAATGCCTCAGGCTCCGTATCCTGCGGCAGTTGCTGCAAGAGTTCCTCCACCTGCATGAGCTTGCCCGGCCCCAGGGGATATCCCTTGGCTTGCAAGGCGCCGAATAAACCGGCAGTCAAGCGGCGGATGAACAGGCGGTTCGACATTGGGAGCGCGTCAGTTATCCAAGCGTTTGATCAGAGCGGCCAGGTCTTCCCGCGTTTTGGCGAGAATGGAATATGAAGTCTTCAGTTCGCGCAGTTCCTCGTCGCTCATTCGGTCCATATTGCCCAATTTCTTCAACGGAAACGCTGCTTCATGCAAGTAGGCCGACCACTGAAGCAGTTCGGCCGTAGCCGGATACTTATTGAGTTTAAGTTGGCGGTCGGTGCGAATGGCGTAGAAGTGGTCAATGACCGGTTGCAATTGCTCTGCGCTGAGGCCGGAAATTTTGGCGCTTACGATTTCGAGCATTTTCTCCGGGGTGGGAAACTCGATGTGGAAATAGACCACGCGGCGCAGAAAGGCGTCGGGCAGGTTTTTTTCCGAATTGCTCGTCAGGATGATGACCGGGCGGTTATCGGCAGAGGTTTTGAAAGGTTTGCCGATTTCAGGCACCTGAAACTCCAATTTTTCGATGGCGGCCAGCACGTCGTTGGGCAGGTCGCGGGGCGCCTTGTCAATTTCGTCAATGAGCACCAGTCGGCGGCGTTGAGAGCGGATGGCCTCGCCCAGCCCTTTGTAACGGATGAAGCGGCGCTCCAACTCCTCGGCGCTGAGCGGCTCTTTGCTGTTTTGGCTGTACTGAAAATGCCCCAGCGCATCGTACTGATAGAACAGGTCGGAGGCGGTGGAGGTAGTTTGGGCATTAAAAACGAGCGGCTCGCCGAGGTCGAAAAACCAGGCCAAGTGGTCGGCCAACTGCGTTTTGCCGGAGCCGGGTTCGCCGGTGAGCAGCAGGGGCAGGCCCAGGCGCAGGGCTACGTTGACGGCATCGGCCAGTTCGGGCGAGGGCTGATACAGTTCCGGCGCATTGATGCGCGAATTGAGCGCGAATGGAGGCAGCGGCTTCCGTTGGGCCGGCTGTTGCAGGTATTCCTGTCGTTTTTCCAATGAGTAATAAGACATACGCAGGCTTATTTGTGCTTGTGGCTGTGATATACTTTTTGCTGAAAATCCTCGATGTGTTCCATGTTGAATTCATTGTTTTGCCGGAACCAGGCTTCCTCGTCGTCTTTAAGGCGGGCAGCTAACAGCGCGATGATGCGCTGTTTTTGGTTCTGGGGTACGCTGCCGAGCTTTTCCAACCATTCTTCCAGGTCGTCGGCAGGTACAGGGGGCAACGGGTCTATCAGGGTGGCCTCGGCAGGTCGTTTTTCCGCCAGTTTGCGAACGCCGTCGAGGGCCTCGCGGGCGCTGCCGCGCATGGGCACATCGGAGCGATGGGCGTTCTTCACCGCCACTACGAAAAAGAAAATGAAGGTAGGGATATCGGGGCCGGTTTGGCTGAAGGAGTCCATGATCCACTCGATGTAAGGCCCGGTGATCTCATCGTCCCAGTCATCGGGTGTTATTTTGAACGCGGTTGCCACATATTGCCAGGGCAACTTGGGCAGGCCGGAGCGGATGTAGTCTTCAAACGACACGCCGGAATTGGCCAAGCCGAATCGCTCTGTGAAATACTTTTTGAATGCCTTTTGGCAGCCAGCTTCATTGATACCGAGCGGAAGTGGTTCTATGAACAGACGCTCGTCGGCTCTGCGGCGAAAATCGAAGGCCTCGTTGACTTTGTCCAATTCCTTTTCCAACAATTCCTGAACAGTGCGCTCGGCAAAGCTCTCCGGTTGTTGGGAAGGGCAGGAGGGCAGAAAGTAAAACTGGAAATGGCGCTTTTGCTCAAGATACTGGTTGAAGGCCCGCCAAAAGAGGCGAACGGGTTTACGACGGTCGCAATTGACCAGAAAAAGCGGCGTAATGAGTACGTCAACGGAGATGTTGCGGGCTTCGGCATCCAAAGGGTCTTCCAAATCGCCGCCGTCGCCGAGGTCGTCTTCGCGCAGGTCGTTGATGAGCCGGAGCAGCGCCTGTGCAATCTGGTTGTATTCCAATGTTGCGTTTTCGCGGGAAACCACGCCGCCCATGTCGTCTTTGAATACGCGATTGTAGCGCGAACTCAATTGAGTCAATTGGTTGAATGCCTCGCGCGCGGAATTGAGACGCCTCGAAAGCAGATCGAATACGCCTTCGAATTCGCTCTTCCCGATATGGGATTTGGCCGTTTCTTTGAGTTCGCGAAGGGTCATGGCAGAATAGACGTCAGTATTTCTTTTCAAAAACAGCCGCCAAGATAATTCTTTTTTTAGAAAGTGTTGAGTAACAGCGCAAAATGAGCAGGCTGGGGTAGCCACCGCCCGAACTCACCGCCTCCCAAAGCAATCTTTGCCGCAGCAATCCTTGAATTTCAGCCCGCTTCCGCAGCCACAGTCGCGCATACCACTCGACCAGGGCAACAAATCTTTGGGGGTTTTCATGCCGCTTTTTTGCTTTTGCATGACGTAATGCCGTATGATGCGCTCCTTGTAGTTTTTGTCTTTCAGCATTTCGAGGAACGCTCCAAAAAGCTCCTGACTGTATTGAGATTGGGGCTGATACGGGTCTATTGCCGGCCCTTTGAACCAGTTCAGTTCCTCATCGGGCAGGAAGGGAAACCATGAGCGGTAGAAGGATTTCGGTTCCCAGCCATAGGAAAAAACAGCCGTAGGTCTTCCGGTTTTTTCCATATCTGGTCCGAACACCTGCACCATTACTCTGCGGCAATCGCATTTTCTGTCTTTACAGAAAAACTCTACAAAGCCGTATTCACCCACAGGCAGCTTGGTATCAGCGTTTTTTAGTACGGTCAGTACGCGGGTTTCATGTTCCGCTACATTCGGAAATTGGGTAAAAAAGGCTTCGAAGTGCATCGCTATTGTTTTTTTGTTTGATACTTTGACTGCCCGAATGAGGAAGTCAGCGCCTCCCGCAGCCCTGCACGCTCAGCCGCTGAATTCCAGGTAATTTTTCACCCGCCGACCCTCGATCAGCCTTTGATTTTGATCCTCGCTGATGAGGAACTCTTGTTTCCGAATCATCAGTTTCCACCAATAAATAGCAGGTATGATTCGGTCGGAGTATTTTTCCAAACGATACATGAGGCTTAAATTAGGTTCTTCCCGTTCATTCAAAATCCTGCTCAATCGCGTATAATGCACGTCCAGATCATTTGCCACCTCTTTTTTGGTCTTCCGCATGATGGCAATCATTTCCTTCAGCACTTCGTCAAATGAATAATCGCTGGAATAGACGCCGGATTCTAAATACCGGTGAACAGACAGTCTGAGCCGGGTAAGTTCCGACAACAAGCGCTCTGATTCAGTTCGGGTACTTAGTTTTTTCAAACGGTATTCCCGAATTTCCTGCTCCGCGCCTGCTCTTTCTTCTTCCGTCAAATCCGCAGGAATCAGATAGCCATCGGCGATATCTTCCTGTGCCAGTTGCTCAGACAAGTGCTCATATATTTTTTTGTATTCACTCATTTCATAAATAGTTTTGAATGATGGCTAAAGAACCCGCGCCTTCAACGGCCAAACTTTTGCCCACCCGGCTGAATCCATACTTTTGGCAGTAATGATCAATGAGATCGGTTTTGGGTATCAATGAAACGAAGCCGTCATAAGATTTTTCAAAAGCCATTTGGGATGCAAACCCTAATAAACTGCCGGCTATTCGATCATATATTTTACCTGCTCCAATGTTGTCCGATGACACTTCAACCAGATTGACGTGTATTCTCAATTCCTGCTGGATGTCTCTTAAAGACAACAAACCTAATATGTGATCTTCATACTCTTTGAGCGCAATTTTATACACTTCAAACCCAAGGCGATTTTCGGTGCGCCAATCGAAAACAAACCTGCCACAATTTTTAATATAATCATAGTCTTTTTCGGCTACCGGCACAACCTCGGCGTCTTTATACTCGCCTGTTGCAGTATGCAGAATCTTCATAAACCATGATTATTTTACAAAAATAGTAAATATTTGTGACATATCCCATAATAAGTCGAAATACTGACTGCTGGTAATTAGCGCGCCAGCGCGAGATTCCATGCCCCTCTGAGTGAGAAGCTGACCGGAAGTTATCCTGACTTCGCTCTGCCTTCCCTCCAAGTGAGGAGCTGACCGGAAGTCAGCGCCTCACACAGCCCCCAGCCCGGCGCTCACCTTCTTCGCCGCAGCCATGCCCACCACCTCGGCCATTTGGGCTACGGTGGCTTCGCGGAGTTTTTTCACCGAACCGAAGTGCGAGAGCAGTTTTTCGGCGGTTTTGGTTCCGATGCCAGGAATGGTGGTGAGTTCTGTTTGCAGGAAACTGCGCGAGCGGCGGTTGCGGTGATAGGCGAGGCTGAAGCGGTGGGCTTCGTTGCGGGCCTGCTGTATGAGCTTGAGCGATTCCGACTTTTTGTTGATGTGCAGCGGCGTGGAGTCGCCGGGAAAGAAGATTTCTTCCAATTTTTTGGCTATGCCGATCACCGTCACCCGCTCGGCGATGCCTAAGGTTTCGATGCTTTTCATGGCGGCGCTGAGTTGCCCTTTGCCGCCGTCTATGATGATGAGTTGGGGTAGGGGTTGCCCTTCGTCGAGCAGGCGGCGATAGCGGCGCAGCACCACTTCCTCCATGCTGGCAAAGTCGTTGGGACCTTCTACCGTCTTGATCTGGAAATGCCGGTAGTCTTTTTTGGAGGGCCTGGCGTTTTTGAACACCACGCAGGCCGATGCCGGATTGCTGCCCTGTATGTTGGAATTGTCGAAGCATTCGAGGTGCATGGGCAGTTCCTTCATGTGTAAGTCTTGTTGGAGCGTGCGAAGAATGCGTTCGGCGGGCGTTTGACGCTTGGTTTTGGAGGCTTCTTCCTTGCGGCGCTGCAGTAGGTGGTAGCGCACATTTTTTTCCGAGAGGTCGAGCAGTTTGCGCTTGTCGCCGATTTTGGGAATGGTGATTTGAGGGGCCGGTTCGGGCAGGGCTACCTCAAACGGCACGATGATCTCCGGGGCAATGCTCTGGAATCGGTCGCGCAGTTCGGGGATGGCAAAAGCGAGCAAATCGGCCTCGTCTTCGTCCAAATTTTTCACCATTTCCTGGGTATGGGTGTGGATGATGGCGCCATTCACCACCTTGAGATAGTTGACGTAGGCTTCCTTGTCGTCGGCGGCGATGGCAAACACGTCCACGTCGCGGATGGTGGCGCTCACTACGGTGGACTTGCCCTGATAGTCTTCAAAAACGGCCAATTTTTCCTTGATTTGCTGGGCTTTTTCAAACTCCAGTTCCTCGGCGTGGCGCTGCATTTCATTTTTAAAATGCGCAATCACCGCCGTGAAATGCCCTTTGAGCATGTTTTTGATCTGCGATACGCGCTCGTTGTAGGCGGTCTCGTCTTCCAAACCTTCGCAGGGACCGAAGCAGTTTTTGATGTGGTATTCCAGACAGACTTTGAACTTGCCGGCGGCCACGTTGTCCTCGCTGAGCAGGAAATTGCAGGTACGCAGCGGAAACAACTGCTTGATGAGATCGAGGATGATTTTGAGCCGCGCACCGGAGGTGTATGGGCCGAAGTAGGTGGAGCCGTCTCGGATGACGCGGCGGGTGAGGAATACGCGGGGAAAGCGTTCGTTTTTGATGCAGATGTAGCTGTACGACTTGTCGTCTTTGAGGCGCACGTTGTAGCGGGGCTGGTAGCGCTTGATGAGCGAGTTTTCCAGCAGCAGGGCATCCGCTTCCGTTTCCACGATGGTGAACTCGATGCGCAGGGCATTTTTCACCATCAGCCGGGTGCGATAGGCGCGGTCCACGCGTTCGCCGAAGTACGAGGAGAGCCGGTTGCGCAGGTTTTTGGCCTTGCCGACGTACAAAATGCGGTCTTCTTCGTCTATGAATTTATAGACGCCGGGGTCTTTGGGAACCGTATCCTGTATAGCGCGAAAGTCTTCGGTGGTCATCAATGCAGATTTTTTTCTGATAAAATAGCGGTTCCCTGCTCCAATTCATCTTTGCGGCACCGTTCCCGGAGATTTTTTTTCAAAATACACCCGCACCCGGTCGTTTTGCAACCTGGAACGCAGCCAGGCTTCGATTTTGAGTTGATCGGGTTCTTTGAGGGGATCGCCCGTTATTCCAAAAATAACCATGCTCACCTCTAAGGGTTTATCCGAGACATCGAAAATGTAAGTATCGGCAAAGGCACAGGAAACGATTTGAGGATACAGCGGCTTGATTTCCTCCAAAATCTGCCTGCCGGTAAATCTCACCTGAAACGTACTGTCTATGTACTCGTCTTTTTCTCTGATGACCCTGTTGAGGCGGCTCAGTTCTGATTTGAGACTTTCTACCTCCGCTTTACCGGATGCAATCTCTCCGATCACCAATCCCTGCTGGAAATGGATGGTTGCATCCTTGAGAGAAAAGTCGCCCGCTTTTTCTTGGATGTATTTTTTATCTTCATCACTCAAAGAAGCTCCGCCGTAGGTCAGATCAATGGTTTTTCTGTCGGCGTTTATTTCGTGTTTGAGCAGGTAATTGCCCTCCACCACGCTCACATTTTGAACATACTTGGCCGCATTTTCTGAAAAGCGTTCTTTTTGTACCAAGTTATAACCAAAATAAATACTGGGAATGAGCATCAATATGATGACGGCGGAGATGGCCCGATTCACCCGCACTTTTTCTGCCGCCTCCAGCGAAGCCCGGATAGGGAATTTCAAAATCTGAGAGATGATGACCGAAGACAGCGCAATGAACACCGTGTTGATGGCAAACAGATAAAACGCTCCGAAAAAGTAAGCAAACTGCCCGGTAGCCAGCCCATAGCCCGCCGTACACAAGGGCGGCATCAAGGCGGTAGCAATGGCGACGCCGGGAATGACATTGCCTTTTTGCTTGCTGCTGATGGCCACAATGCCTGCCAAACCGCCGAACATGGCTATCAATACGTCGTAAATGGTAGGACTGGTTCGGGCTAAGAGTTCAGAATGTGCCGTCGAAATGGGACTGATGATGAAATACATCATGGAGGTAAACAAACTGGCCGCTACGGCAAAACCGAAATTCTTGAGGGCCATCCGAAACAGCGGAAAATCATAAGTAGCAATGCTGTAACCCATGCCGTTGATAGGCCCCATGAGCGGAGAAATCAACATGGCGCCGATGATGACGGCGGTGGAATTCATGTTCAGTCCCACCGAAGCCACAACGATGGCAAAGATCAGAATCCAGAGGTTGGTGCCTTTAAATACGATGTCTTTGGTGATGCTCTCATGTATTTTATCATAATCATCTACTTCCGCCTCCAGATTGAAGTAGTGCAGTACCTGAGCAATAATGTCCTCTCTTTTCATACGCTCGGTTTTTCTTGTCTGCAAAAATACATTCATCCTGCCAATAAGCCGCAGTTTTCACCCGTAGTACGATGAGGTCGCTCTTTGTGCAAAATTACGACAGACAATTCCCTACCTTTGCGGCTTCATTTTCAATCCCATCGAACATGAAAGTGTTGAAATTCGGAGGCTCATCTGTCGGAACGCCCGAACGCATCCGCGGCCTCGTCGAAATCCTGAAAAGCTATTACCAGCAAGGTGAGAAGTTTGCGGTCGTTTTTTCCGCGTTTTCCGGCGTCACCGATGCCCTCATTGCTATGGGTACGAAGGCTGCCGACGGAGATGCTTCCTATCTGGATTTGTACGAAACCGTGCGCCAACGCCATTTGGACGCGGCCGCCGAACTCCTCCGCGAGGGCTATCTGCAACAGGCGCAGCCGGAATTGGAAACCAATTTCGAGGTGCTCAAAAGCCTGCTCTACGGCATCTTCCTAGTGCGGGAAGCCTCTCCGCGCAGCATGGATTATGTGCTGAGTTTCGGCGAGCGCAATTCATCTTTCCTCATCGCGCAGGTGATGCGGCAGGCAGGTATCAATGCCGCTTATTTGGATGCCCGGAAAGTCATCAAAACCGACAATCGGTTTGGCAGCGCCCGCGTGGACTTTGAGACCACCAACGAAAAAATTGTTGAATACTTTTCTCAAAATCCTGAAATTCAATCTATTACAGGATTTGTCGGCTCTTCTAAAAGTGGCCTCACGACCACCCTAGGCCGGGGCGGTTCCGACTACACCGCAGCCATTGTAGGCGCCGCTTTGGACGCCACCGTTATCGAAATCTGGACGGATGTGGACGGCGTGCTCACCGCCGATCCGCGCAAAGTGAAAAAGGCTTTTACCTTGGACAGCATGACTTACGCCGAGGCGATGGAAATGTCGCATTTCGGGGCCAAAGTCATTTATCCGCCCACCATACAGCCGGCTTTGGCCAAGAAGATACCTTTGGTCATCAAAAACACCTTCAATCCCGGCTTTCCCGGCACGCTCGTTTCAGAAAAAGCCGATCCGGGTACTTTGCCGGTCAAGGGGCTTTCTTCCATCAATGAGGTAGCACTGCTTACGCTTCAGGGCAGCGGCATGGTCGGCTCGGTAGGTACTGCCGGCAGACTTTTCAACGCGCTGGCGGGCAACGGCATCAACATCATCCTCATTACGCAGGGTTCGTCCGAACATTCCATCACCTTCGCCATTCCGCCGCAATTGGCCGCCAAGGCGCGCAAAACGGTGGAAAAGGAATTCAGCGCCGAGATTCAACGCGGCTGGACCGAACCGGTGAAGGTTGAGACCGGGCTTTCCGTCATTGCCGTTATCGGCGAAAACATGCGCTACCGACCGGGTATTGCCGGGCAACTTTTTCAGGCGCTGGGCAAAAACGGCATCAATGTGGTGGCCATAGCGCAAGGCTCTTCTGAACTCAATATCTCCATCGTCGTCAATAAAGAAGACGAAGCCAAGGCTCTGAATACCTTGCACGAAGCCTTCTTTCTTTCCGATACGCAGGATGTGCATTTGTTTATTATCGGCGCCGGATTAATCGGAAGTACATTGTTAGAACAGATAAAACAGCAATCTGCCTATCTCCGCGAGAAACGGGCGATGGAGATCAAAATAGTAGGATTGGCCAACAGCCGCAAAATGCTTTTCAATACCGACGGCATTGCGTTGGATTCCTGGAAAGAGACGTTGGCGCAATCCGAGTTGAGTAGTGATATCGGCGCTTTTGTACAGCAAATGAAAACGCTGAATCTGCCGAACACCATTTTTATTGACAATACTTCGGGCGGACAGGCGGCTGCTCATTACGAAAATGTGCTCGACTCCAGCATTTCCATTTCTACGCCCAATAAAATAGCCGCGTCGTCCTCTTTTATTCAATACCAACGGCTCAAAACCATAGCAGCGAAAAGAGGCGTGTTGTTTGAGTACGAAACCAATGTCGGCGCGGGTTTGCCTGTTATTTCCGTACTCCGGGATTTGGCCGACAGCGGCGACCGCATTTTGCGCATTGAGGGCGTGCTTTCCGGTACGCTTTCCTATATTTTTAATACGTTTCAAAAAGGCGTGCGTTTCAGTCAAACCGTTCGGCAGGCGATGGAACTCGGCTACACAGAACCTGATCCACGCGACGACCTGAGTTGCTTAGATGTGCGCCGAAAATTGTTGATTCTGGCCCGCGAAACCGGCATGATGCTCGAAGCAGAAGACATTGCCATTCATCCATTACTTCCCGAAGCCTGTCAAAAAGCTGCTACTGTGGAAGATTTTCTGGCAGAATTGGAAAATGCTGACGATTGGTTTGAATCGCTGCGGACAGAGGCAGAAACAGCCGGCAAAAAATTGCGCATGATTGCCAAGTTGGATCATGGAAAAGCCAGTATTGGTCTCGATTCTGTTGACATCCAGCATCCATTCTACGGACTAAGCGGCAGCGACAATATGATAGTATTTACCACCGAGCGATACAAAGAGCGCCCCTTGGTGGTACGCGGGCCAGGCGCCGGTGCAGAAGTAACGGCAGCGGGTGTTTTTGCAGAAATCATCAAGATTGCCAATTTTCTTTAAACACGCGCACCGTTTTGCAATACCATGAAATAATGAAAAAAGAAGTTCGCGTCTTTGCGCCTGCATCCGTAGGCAATGCCATTGTGGGGTTTGATATTCTCGGCTTGGCGCTGACCAAGCCCGGCGACGAGATCGTTGCCCGCCGCAGCGATGTTCCCGGACTCCGCATTGTAAGCATCACCGGCGACGAAGGTAAATTGCCTTATGAAGCAGAAAAAAATACGGCTGGTTTTGCAGCGCTCAGTTTGCTGCGGCATCTGGGGCAGCCCGATTGGGGCATCGAATTGGAGATACACAAGCGCATGCCATTCGGCAGTGGTTTGGGTTCCAGTGCAGCCAGTGCGGTAGGAGGGGCGTACGCCGTCAATTTGCTATTGGGCAGTCCGCTTTCCAAAAAGGAATTACTGCCTTTTGCCATGCACGGCGAGCAATTAGCATCCGGCGGTTTTCATGCAGATAATGTGGCGCCCAGCCTGCTCGGTGGCATTATTTTGATTTGCAGCAACCAAAACTTAGACGTTCACTCATTACCTGTTCCCGACGAGCTTTTTGCAGCCGTAGTTTATCCGGAGGTAGAGGTACTGACCAAAACCGCAAGGAGTATTTTGTCCCCGAATATTTCGCTCCGCCAACATATTGAACAAAGTGGATTTCTGGGAGGTTTCGTCACGGCCTTGTTTCGCAGCGACTACGAACTGATGGCCCGCTCTCTGCGCGATGTCATTATCGAGCCGCAACGGGCACAACTCATTCCCAATTTCCATCAGGTGCAATCCGCTGCTTTATCTGCCGGCGCGCTGGGATGCAGTATCTCAGGAGCCGGGCCGTCTATGATTGCCCTGTGTAGGGGAGAGGCCGTTGCCCAAGCGGCAGGACAGGCCATGCAGGCGGTATTTTCCGAAACAGGCATACGCAACGAACTTTTCATCTCTGCCGTCAATCCGCACGGCGCCATCGAGCTTTAATACTTTTACCATGCAACTATACAGCACCCGCAACAAAGAAAAGTTGGTCTCACTCAAAGAAGCTGTTTTCAAAGGTCTGCCCGAAGACAACGGGCTGTACATGCCGCAGCACATCCCAACTTTAGATCAGAACTTCATTCGCAACTTGAAATCGTTCAGCTTTCAGGAAATAGCATTTCAAGTGGCCGACACGCTGATGCAAGGCGCCATTCCCAAAAACGACCTCAAAAAGATCATTGCCGAGGCCGTAAATTTCCCAGCCCCGGTGCATCGCTTGGACGAGCAAAAATATGTATTGGAGCTTTTTCATGGCCCGTCTTTGGCTTTCAAGGATTTCGGTGCGCGGTTTATGGCGCAATTGATGAGCTATTTCAACAAAGGCGAAAATCGTCAATTGGTCATTCTCGTGGCTACTTCCGGCGATACGGGCGGCGCAGTGGCGGCAGGTTTTTACCAGACGCCCGGCATTGAGGTGGTCATTCTTTATCCTTCCGGCAAGGTGAGCATGTTGCAGGAAAAGCAACTCACCACATTGGGACACAATGTAAAGGCATTGGAAGTACAGGGTACTTTCGACGATTGCCAGGCTTTGGTCAAGCAGGCTTTTTTAGACGCCGAACTCAGTTCGGCCATACGGCTCAGTTCTGCCAATTCCATCAACATTGCCAGATTGATACCACAAAGCTTTTACTATTTTGAGGCATACAAACAGGTCAGCGATGGGACTACGCCTATTGTTTTTTGCGTACCGAGTGGCAACTTCGGCAACCTCACAGCCGGACTGATTGCACATCGAATGGGCCTCCCGGTACATCATTTCATTGCTGCCACCAATATCAACGATGTAGTACCTCAATACCTTCATACCGGACAGTACACCCCAAGACCCTCCACACGCACGCTCTCCAATGCAATGGACGTGGGCAATCCGTCCAATTTCGCTCGTATGCTGGACTTCTTTTCCAAAGAGAATTGTTCCACGTGGAACAATATGACCGCCTCTATCTCTGGCTACGCATACAATGACAGCCAAACAAGAAAGGCCGTTCAAGAAGTTTACTCAAAACACAACTACATCATTGACCCGCACGGTGCCGTAGCCTACCTTGCTTTAGGCGAGTACCAGCAAAAACATCCAGACACAATCGGTGTTTTATTGGAGACAGCACATCCAGCAAAATTCCTCAACGACATGAACGACATACTCAATCAGTCAATAGATATACCAGAAAGATTATCCACCTTAGCTAACAAACCTAAAGAAGCAACGCTCACAGACACTAATTTTGACGTCTTCAAAAAACACCTACTCAATCAATACGCCTAATATGTTCCACGTGGAACATTAAACACGCACCATGACAGACTACAAGAACTCAAAATTGGTCATAGATTCCGCCAATACCAAGCCAGGTAGTGTAGGCTGGAGAAGCCCGTCCAATTTGGCCATCATAAAATACTGGGGCAAATATGGCACTCAACTACCCAGAAATCCATCCATCAGCTTTACGCTAAAAAACGCCTACACGGAAACGTGGTTAGAATACAAGCCAAAGACCGGTAATTACAATCAAATAAGCCTGAACCTTTTCTTCCAAAACCAGCCCAATGAAGCGTTCCGAAGCAAAGTATTGGGCTTCATGGAAAGCATCATTGATGTATTTCCTTTCCTCCGGCAGTTAGAATGGACCATTCAAACACGCAATTCGTTCCCGCACTCGGCGGGTATCGCATCTTCTGCCTCAGCCATGAGCGCGCTGGCCTTGTGCCTTTGTAGTATGGAAAAACAGCTTTTCGGTAGTTTAAATAACCAAGAGGTATTCTATCAAAAAGCATCTTACATCGCTCGTCTGGGATCAGGCAGTGCCTGTCGGTCGGTATATCCTAAGCTGGCCGTATGGGGCGAAACCGGCGCCATTCCCGAAGCCTCCAACCTTTACGCGATACCATACACTGCCGCTCATTCTGTTTTTCAATCCTTCCACGACGACATACTCCTCATCAGCCAAAAGGAAAAAAGCGTTTCCAGCCGGGCAGGGCATGGGCTAATGGAAGGTAATATTTATGCAGATAACCGCTACACACAGGCCAAACAGCGAACGACGGAATTGAATAACATCCTTCAAGATGGCGACATAGAGGCTTTTGGACGCATTGCCGAGTCGGAAGCCATGACCTTGCACGCCTTGATGATGGCCTCCAATCCGCCCTACATCCTACTCCAACCCAACACCATCACGGCTATTGAGAAGGTACGCGACTTTAGAAACACAAAAAAAACGCCGTTGTACTTCAGCCTTGATGCAGGCCCTAACCTCCATTTATTGTATCCCGACAGCGCAAAAGACACTGTAAAAAAATTCATCCGCGAGGAACTTGCGCCGCTTTGCCAAAACAATCAATGGATCGAAGACGAAGCGGGGGAGGGGCCGGAGCCGCTTTAATCATCAACTGATCGCACGATGTTTTCCAAGTATTTCACCTTACTCTTCCTCGTGCTTAGCGTGGAAGCCCTGGCTCAGAAACCTCTTCAAAAACCAGCCTGCATGAATCCGGAATTTGATAAAAAGGTGAGCCAAACCATTCAGTTCAGCGTACCTGTGATGAGTGTGGAAGAATTGAAATCCAATACCCAGAAACTCCGTATCTTTGACGCGCGGGAGCGAGCCGAGTTTGAAGTGAGTCACATTCTTGGCGCTGAATGGGTAGGATACAGGCATTTTGACATCCGTGCTTATGCTAAGTTACCCAAAGAAACGCCGATTGTTGTTTATTGCTCTATCGGATACAGGAGTGAAAAGATCGGCGAACAGCTAAAGGCAAATGGGTTTACCGAGGTCTATAATTTGTACGGCAGCATCTTCGAGTGGGCGAACAAAGGGTATCCATTGGTAGATGGCAAAGGCCGGGAAGTACGCGAAGTGCATACATATAACAAGGAATGGAGCCGCTGGGTGGACGAGACAAAAGCAAAAAAAATCTGGTAAGCCAGTATCATACAGACAGTTTTTTCAATCACAATCAGACTTTAAATTGTTGACATGAAGGATCTTTTTGAAAAATTCAAAGACAATCGCGGCCCGCTGGGCCAATACTCCCAGGTAGCAGACGGGTACTTTGCATTCCCAGCGCTGGAAGGAGAAATCGGAAGCCGAATGAAGTTTCGCGGCAAAGAGGTGATCGTATGGAGCCTCAACAACTACCTTGGCCTCGCCAATCACCCCGAAGTGCGCAAAGCCGATGCCGAAGGCGCCAAAGCCTGGGGCCTTGCTCATCCGATGGGCGCCCGCATTATGTCGGGGCAAACATCGCTGCAAATTCAGTTGGAAAAAGAATTGGCCGCCTTTGTTCAGAAGGAAGCCGCCTTGCTCATCAACTTCGGTTTTCAGGGCGTAGTCTCCATCATTGACGCTTTGTTGGACCGCCACGATGTGGTAGTGTATGACAAAGACAGCCATGCCTGCATTTACGACGGGGTTCGTTTGCACCTCGGTAAGCGCCTGCCTTTTGAACACAACGACATTGAGAGCTTCGAAAAGCAGATCAAAAAGGCTCGCCTGCTGGCCGAGCAATCCGGCGGCGGCGTACTCGTCATCACAGAAGGTGTGTTCGGCATGCGCGGCGAACAGGGTATCCTCAAGGAAATTGCCGCTTACAAAGAAGAGTATGGATTCCGCCTGTTTGTGGACGACGCGCACGGCTTCGGCGCTTTGGGTGCTACGGGTGCCGGAGCAGGGGAGGAGCAGGGCGTACAAGATCAGATAGACCTCTACTTCAGCACCTTTGCCAAATCAATGGCCAGTATTGGCGCCTTCGTTGCCGGCGATGCCGACATGATGGAGTACCTGCGTTACAATATGCGCTCGCAGTTGTTTGCTAAATCGCTGCCGACTCCTTTGGTAGTGGGCAACCTCAAGCGCTTAGAATTGCTGCGCAGTATGCCGGAACTCCGCGAGAAACTGTGGAGCAATGTGAGCAAGCTGCGCAATGGCCTCCGCGAGCGCGGCTTCGATGTAGGCGCTGCGAACTCCTGCGTAACGCCGGTGTTCATGCACGGCTCTCCGTTCGAGGCAGGCAATCTCGTACTCGACATGCGCGAGAACTACAACATCTTCTGCTCGGTAGTCATGTATCCCATGATCCCGAAAGGTATGATCTTATTGCGCCTCATTCCCACCGCTGCACATACCGATGCGGACATTGAGGAGACGCTGCACGCCTTCGGAGAGGTAGCCCGCAAACTCAAGGCCGGCGAGTATGAACACGCGCTGGATTTGCACTTGATTTCTTGATAAGAAATTGATTTTCAATAAAATAAAGCCGTTTTCGATCCTCGGAGACGGCTTTTTTTATGTCCTAAGGACTCAGACTAACTCTTCCATCAAATCCGCGAAATTATCGGCCTCCAGAAAGAGGTGATCGCGGTAAGTAGTGGCCTGAAATTTGAGTTGCCAGGGTTTGTCGTTGCGCAAGATCAACAAGATGGTGATGTTTCCAAAGCGCTGACGGATTTTGCCCGGAGCGCCGAATTCCGGTCGGGGCTTCAGGTAATGCCGTTCCGTAGTCTCGATCCAGGAATGAACCCGATAGATACGGCGGTCGGAAATCTGCGTTCGATAGCCCTGAGCCAGTACCCGCTCTTTGAGCATATCGAAAAAGGCGATGGCTTCCTGCCGGGTGTAGTTGGTTTTATGAAGATGCACCACGAACCCCTTAGAAGAGGCGGTATCTAAAAAATCGAGCGTCTCGTCAATCTCATTCGGCAGTGAGCCATACAAGGCAAACTGCAGGCCTATCCATTCGCAGAGTTTTCGGCAAACCAAAGTCTGCTTCCATTGCTCCATAGCTGCCAATTCCTCCGGGCTGCGGACAATCAGTTCATGCACCGGTTGAGAAGGCTGCGCTACATGGCGAGGCCGCTCTCCATCGGTATTGTTTTTGAACAAAGACTGAATGTATTTCCAAAGATGAGACATGGGCTGCAAGTAATCAGGTAATATCAACAAACAGAGATAGAAGATGTTTGTTCTCAAAGACTGGCGCCGGCCCCCCCCTGTAAGGTTAGTTGGTCGTTATCAGGGTAAGGTTACCCTCCAGCTCTGGAATATGATTCTTGATTATTTGCCAGACTTCCTCTACCTCAACTCAGCCAAAGCCCGCTCCAGAATAGTATCCTTGCCCTGCTGCCGGTCAGCCTCGTTCATGTCTATCCGAATATCTGGTGGAATGCCACCTTCGATATTGAATCCATCGGGCAGAAAAGTTTGCGTGGAAGAGTAGCGCACCGTCCAGCCATTGGGAAGCTCGGTGCCTACGGGCGTTCCTGCGCCGCCGCCGGTCCAGTCGCCCATGATGCGGACATGAGGTAGCGCCGACATTTGGGCAACGAAGAAAGTAGTGGCGCTGTAGCTCCGCCTGTTGGTGAGAATAATGACTGGTTTGGTAAATCGCCGCTCGCCTTCTGGTTTGATTTTCACTTCCACGGGGTCGGAAAAATCATTGCGACCCGGCCCGTTTTTGACCACAAAAGTATAAGCCGTTCGTTCGCGGTCGGCGAAGCGGGAAGCCAGCAGATCGGCCATTGAGCCAAAGCCGCCGCCATTGCTGCGCACATCAATGACGACACCTTTGAGACTGCTGAACCTGGCAATGACCAAATCGAGCTGCGACTCGCTGAAACGCTGCGCAAAACTGCCGTACCTCAAGTACCCGATGGTATCAATAATGGTATGGATGAGCGGCCCGGTGTACCATTGTTCGCCTTTGAGGTAGGAACGTTCCAATAGATTGGCGTCGAAATTGTCGGGATGCGCCAGATACCATTCCCAGTTGCGAGACCGATTGAAGCCTGTTTCCAGATTGACGTGCCCGTCTTGCAGAGTGTAGAGCATATCGGACATCACATTGAACAGCTCCAAAGTTTTGGTATTGGCATTCACTCGCGGCCGATATACCGAATAGACGCTGTCCCAATTGATGTTTTTGTATGCAAAAAAAGAATAGCCTTCATCCACTTCCTTCCAAAGCGCATCGAAGTTACTCACCGGATCATCGGCAGGATCGGCATCGAACAAGAGTTTTTCACACGAAGAAAATGTGAGAGCGAGCAGAGCGCCGAATAAAATGATCTTGTTTTTCATCTCGATAGTTTTACCGAAAGGTTCAATTGAAGTGCCTGCATGGCGTGGCTGATCGGGTGGCGCCCCGCATCCGAGCGAAACATATCCCAGTGATAAACCAAGCTCAGATGGTTGGCATGGGGCAGGGCGTAAGTCAGGTGTAATCTGGAATTCACGCGGGTCAGCACGCCGAACGCTCCCACCCGGGCTTCTTCCAAATAGGGCGCCGGAGTCTCTTCCTCATCCGGCGTGGCTGCCACCAAACCGGAATACGAAGGCCGAAGCCCCCAACTCAAGACTGGCACGCTAAGTTGCCAGCCAGCCCGCCAGTTGCGACGCAAGAACCGCAATTCCCGCTCGACTGATCCGGTAGCCCCCAGCGAAATGAACAGGTCATAGAAATAATTGGAATTGACCAAACTCCGGTGATACCGCAAGCTGCCCCAGGAACTGAGCGCCGGCCCGGCATGCCATTGCCACTTCGTATCCACAGGGCTGAGCCGCCGGAGATGACTGCCACTGAACATGAAAGCTAAGTTTTCAGTAGTGCCGCCTATGCGTTGAGCGGTGGTATTGCCAAAGAAAAACAGCCCCTCCATCCGATGCAATACACGCGCGCCCTCTACCTCGATGCCTATGCCGGCAGCCCCTTGAATGCCCTCATACAACAAGGGCGACATGGCGAGGTCCCGGTAAGTTTCCCATCCGGCGCCCACGCCTATCTGCAAACGGACAGCGCGCTTTGGCACGCCGGGTTCTTGCGCCGCCGACGTCCATGCAAACATCAAAAAACAAAGAGGAAGCAGATATCGCATTTCATACCATATTTTGATAATAACGACAAAGCTAACGGATTCAAAACTGCCATACAACAAGGTGATACAAGCCCTTGCGGAAAAACATGCGCCGTTTGGAGGAAATTTCTAATTTTGCCCGAATAAACGCACGGGGGAAGAGGCCTTAACACCACAAAACCAATCCGTGCCTGATACAACCATACTATTACTATGTCGGTAATTACTGCTCAGTCGGAGACATTCCTCCGTAAATATCTCAACAACGCTTCTCCCACCGGCTTCGAAGCCCCCGGACAGCAACTGTGGTTGGAATACGTCAAGCCCTACATCCATGAGTGGAGCATAGACAACTACGGCACCGTGTATGGCGTCATCAATCCCGGTAAGGATTTCCGGGTAGTCATCGAAGGCCATGCCGATGAAATTTCCTGGTTTGTCAATTACATCTCCGACGACGGTTTTATCAACGTCATTCGCAACGGCGGCAGCGACCACCTCATCGCGCCCTCCAAACGAGTGAACATCCACACTCCGAAAGGCATCGTCAAAGGCGTGTTCGGCTGGCCTGCTATTCATACCCGGCAGGGCGACGACGCGAATCTGGCCCCGAAAATTGAAAACATCTTCATTGACGTGGGCGCCAAAGACAAGGAAGAAGTATTGGGCATGGGCATCCACGTCGGCTGCGTCATCACTTATGAAGACGAGATGATCGTACTCAACGACCGCTACTATGTGGGCCGCGCTTTGGACAACCGCATGGGTGGATTCTGTATTGCCGAGGTGGCCCGCCTGCTGCACGAAAACAAAATCGAACTGCCTTATACTTTGTATGTCGTCAACTCGGTACAAGAGGAAGTGGGGCTGCACGGCGCCGAGATGATTGCACAAACCATCAAACCGAACGTGGCCATCGTCACCGACGTGACGCACGACACGCACACGCCCTTGCTGAGCGCCAAAAAATTGGGCGACGTCCGGGCGGGCGCCGGACCGAGCGTGACGTACGCGCCGGCGGTACACAACAAACTGCTGCAACTCATCATAGCGGCTGCCGAAGAAAAGAACATTCCCATACAACGGGAAGCGGCCTCGCGTCGCACCGGCACCGATACGGATGCCTTCGCCTATTCCAACGGCGGCGTACCCTCGGCGCTCATTTCACTGCCGCTGCGCTACATGCACACTACCGTGGAGATGGCCCACAAGGACGATGTAAATAATGTGATTCAGTTGATTTATGAAAGTCTGCTGAAAATTGAGGCGGGGCATAATTTTAAGTATTTTTAAAAAAATAAAACTTAGCCCAAACCCCCTCTTGCGGTGAAAAAAGCGTATTTTCACCGCAACTTTTGCGGCGGTAAACATGTACATACACGAAAGAAACAATTGGACAAACTTTGTTTGGGACAACGATAAGGTAACGCCTGCCTTGTCTTCTGTAAGGCATTTACAGGGGCGCTTGCTGGGTCGTATGGAAAGTTTAGGCTTCGATTTCATAGAACGAGCCACTTTGGAGTCGCTTATATTAGACGTTGTTGATACCTCAAGAATTGAAGGAGAGTTTTTAAATCCCGAATTGGTTCGCTCCTCTATTGCCAGAAAATTGGGCATCGAAAATGCTGAATTTGTAAAAACGCCTCGCAACATCGAAGGTATTGTGGATGTCGTTTTAGATGCTACGCAAAATTTTGAAGAACCGCTCACTAAGGAAAGACTTTTGGGCTGGCACAATTCACTGTTCCAAACCGGGTATAGCGGCTATCAGAAAATTGATGTGGCTCAATATCGTTCGGGCGGCATGAAAGTTATTTCCGGGAATTTCGGCAGAGAAAAAATACATTTTGAAGCGCCGGCAGCCGAGCGGGTACCAACCGAAATGGAACGGTTTTTAGACTGGCTCAACCATAAAAACAGTTTGGACTTAGTGCTGAAGTCTATGATCGCACACTTTTGGTTTGTCACCATTCACCCTTTTGATGACGGAAACGGACGAATAGCCCGCGCTATTTTGGATATGTTTTTAGCCAGGAGCGATAACAGTAAAATTCGTTTTTACAGCTTATCCAACCAAATTTTTAAAGAACACAGGCGCTATAATGACATCATCGAAAAAACACAAAAAGGCACACAAGACATCACGCTGTATTTGGAATGGTTTTTGGCTTGCTTTGAAAGAGCGCTGTCCGCAAGTGAGCAAAATTTGGAAACCATTTTGGATAAAGCACACTTCTGGGACAAGCATAAGTCAACCAATATCAATGACAGACAACGATTGGTAATCAATTATTTATACGACAATTACGCTCAAGAAACTGGATTTTTGCGAACATCCACTTACGCTAAACTGACGAAATGCTCAACTGACACTGCATTGCGGGATTTACAGGATTTAGTTTCAAAAGAAATGCTGAAAGCAGAAGACAGCGGTAAGAAGACAAATTACATCATCGTAAGTCCGAAAGGCTTGAGAATACCGAAAATTGCACCTTGAAAAGTCCGTAGCTCCACACTACAAACACTACCCCGACAAGCACCTCAAATCCGCTCATCCACCTCCTTCAAATCGGTCTCCTCGTACTCGCCAAACCAGCGTTGCAATTGTTGGCGTGCTTTCTCTTTGACACCGTCATTGACATGGCCGGCAATCATAATCAGCCCGAAGCCCAGCACGCCGATGTCGTCGGTGTAGCCGAAAATGGGCGTCAGATCGGGCAGCCAATCCAATGGAGATATGAGGTACCCCAGCGCGCCCAAGGCTATGTTTTTGGCCCAGGTCGGCGTTTCGGGGCGCTTGTAAGCAAAATACAAAAGCAAGGCAGTGTAAACCGTTTTTAGTCCGGCCTGCCGGGCATAACGGGTGATTTTTTTCCAAAATGCGTTTTCGGAAAAAGCCTTGGTAAATTGATTCAGCCGTTCGATCATGCGATATACTCAATGATGAAACAATGCCCGAATAACGGCGCGATGCCGGCAAAAGGTTGAGACTATGCCCGATTACTCGACGAAAAGCGAATATCAGCCTATCACCTCACATCAAAACTCCGCGCTCTTCGGCGTGCGGGGGAAGGGAATCACGTCGCGGATATTGCTCATGCCGGTGATGAACTGCACCATGCGCTCGAAGCCCATGCCGAAGCCTGCGTGCGGCGCGCCGCCGAACTTGCGCAATTCGAGGTACCACCAGAGTTCCTCTTCGGGAATACCCACTTCTGCAATGCGGCCGAGCAATGCATCATGCCGCTCTTCGCGCTGCGAACCGCCGATGACCTCGCCGATGCCGGGAAAGAGTACATCCATAGCGGCTACAGTCAAGCCGGGTTCATCGGGCTGCTGATCGTTGGCGCGCATGTAAAATGCTTTGATGGCTTTGGGGTAGTTGCGCACAATGACCGGCTTTTGGAAGTGCTTCTCCACCAAGTAGCGTTCGTGTTCGGCCTGAAGGTCTTTGCCCCATTCTACCGGGAACTCGAACTTGCCTTTTTTGTAAGGATTGGAATTTTGCAAAATGCGAACAGCATCCGTGTAAGTGATGCGCTCGAAATCATTGTCCACCACAAAGCGCAGTTGATCAATCAATCCCATCGGGCGACGCTTGTCGGCAGGCAGCGATTTTTCTTCCTCTGCGAGGCGGGCGTCCAGAGCGGCCACATCATCGTAGTAGTTGTCGAGCACATAGCGGATGAGGTACTTGCAGAAGTCTTCCGCCAGGTCCATATTGTCGTAAATATCGTAAAAAGCCATTTCCGGCTCTATCATCCAAAACTCGGCCAAGTGGCGCGGCGTGTTGGAGTTCTCGGCCCGGAAGGTAGGGCCAAACGTATAAACCTTGCCCAGCGCCAGCGCCCCGATTTCGGCCTGCAACTGACCGGATACCGTGAGGTTGGTGGAGCGACCGAAGAAGTCTTCCTTCCAGTCAATATCTCCCGACTCGGTGCGGGGCAGGTGTTCGAGGTCGAGGGTCGTCACGCGGAACATCTCCCCGGCGCCTTCGGCATCGCTGCCGGTGATGATGGGACTGTGGAGGTAGTAAAATCCGCGGTCGTTGTAATATTTATGAATGGCAAAGGCCACCGCATGGCGGATGCGGAATACAGAACTGAAGGTATTGGTGCGCGGACGGAAATGCGCTTTGGAACGCAGGAACTCCATCGTTTGGCGCTTGGGTTGCAGGGGGTAAGTTTCGAGGTTGCACTCGCCAAGAATTTCCACCGATTCGGCCAGTACTTCCACTGCCTGCCCGCCGCCGAGTGAGGGCGCCAATTTGCCCGTTGCTGAAATACAGGCATGAAAGCCTATTTTGCGCACAGTGTCTTCCGGCAATTGCTCGGCATCTATAACGATCTGGAGGTTATTGGGCGTAGAACCATCGTTGAGGGCGATGAATCGGTTATTGCGAAAAGCGCGCACCCAGCCCATGACGGTGACGGTGCTGTCCATTTCAGGGCTTTGCAGGATGGCGGAGATTTCTGTGCGTTTTTTCATGTCTTATAATGGTTGTGTGCGCTCCAAGCAGGAGGCGTTCTGAAAAGAAGGCGCAAAATTACGGAAAAAGAGGAACTACCGATTACTAAACTTCGGGACATCAAACTTGGGCATATTTTTTCCACCTGCCTCTTGCATTTAAAAAAAACAAAGCCCTATCTTTGCCAAGCAAACATTTTTTGCATCCCGGATTCCTCAGTATGCAATGATGTATTTGCCCGAAATAACACTATGACCATCGGTTTTACATTTCTTCACCCGCTTCCGAAAGGAGGCTTAAATCGTTGGTCGTGTGGAAGCTATTCCTGTTTTTCAGTACAAAAGCACCTTTAGTAAGCAGCCTAAAATACATAGCGTCGCCTCCAAAAACCACATCCGATATGCGTACTTCATATCTGCTATGCGTGGTATGGCTGTGTCTGGGCTATGGTTCCCTGAATAGCCAGACCACCTTTAATCGTAGATTTTCACTCAACTTTCGTGCATCTCTCCTGAGTAATATTCTTGTAACTGATAGTTGTTATTATTTCACAGGAGTCATCGCAGATACATTACCGCCTTACCGAGCCGGCGCGCTATTCATGAAAACCGACTTTAATGGTTTGCCTCTGGACGTAAAAACGCTAAGATCGCCGTTGAGAACCTATGAAACATGGTACCCGGATTTTTACAGCCTCCCGGATGGGGGGTTTGCTGTATCGGGATATTCTTATGACACCCTGTCTAATGCTATGTTGATCCGATATGATGCTTTCGGCGATACCTTATTCACCCGCTCCTTCACCAATTTATATGCCCCGCCTTTAGACTTTATCTGGCCGCGTGCTTTCAAACCCTGCCCAGACGGTGGGTATGTGTTTGCTTGCCATATTCAGGGACTCCCTTGGAACGGATACGCCAATGCGGACATCTGGATCGTAAAAACGGATAGTATCGGCATTATGCAATGGCAGAAAAAATTGGGTAATTATTGGTCGGAACGACCTTTCTCATTGATAATTGAAGATGATGGGGGAATTCTTGTGGGAGGGGAAAGGTCAAATATCAATCTAACGGTCAATAATTATACTTTCCAGACGAGCATTACAAAATTAGACGCCCTCGGCAATATACAATGGGGCTACCTCTCCCCAGTTTCGGAGGGACTGCGCTACGGCGCGGCCGATATGGTCTTGCTGGAGGACGGCAGCTTGGTGGTGGCATCCGGCATAGGATACGAGCAGCAGCGCTCCTCGGTGAATGCCATTTACTTTGAGAAATATATATTCAAGCTCAATCCGCAGAGAGAAATAGAGTGGGAAATTTCTTTCCCCGAGCCGGAGTTGACTGGATCTTCCGAACTAACCAACATATTGGCAGTATCAGATGGCAGCGGATATGTTGTCGCCGGGAAACATGGAACTGTTTATACTACACAAAATTCATTTTCTCTTAGAGGCTGGTTGGGGAAAGTTTCTCCTTCGGGCGACAGCCTGTGGACACGGCAGTATGTAGGTATAGATCAACTCAACAATCGCCACACATTATATGACATTAAAGAAACGCCGGACGGCGGGTTTATTTTGTGTGGAGAGTCGCGCAATCCAAATCCTGTCACGGGAGAAATAGCACAGCAAGCCTGGCTGCTCAAGTTGGACGCTTACGGCTGCTTAGTGCCGGGCTGCCACCTGAGTACGGCGGCGGAAGAAGTACAGCGGGAGCAGTTCGAGCTGCGGCTGTATCCCAATCCGGCGAGCGAGTACCTCAATTTTTATTTGCGGGCGCC